>Ga0265292_1000297_pt1 | contig 81270 bp, 80 predicted proteins | sample Munlanlewell296A_FD_189080 | JGI IMG/M metagenome (GOLD analysis project Ga0265292, IMG submission 189080) | Leachate microbial communities from a municipal landfill in Southern Ontario, Canada - Leachate well 296A | ecosystem: Engineered > Solid waste > Landfill > Unclassified | place: Canada...
CTACCTGGCCGTCGGGATCTGTTGATTTGGAGGCGTCGAGAGAGATTTGTTCGCCTGCGGAGAAGTTTAGGATGTAGTTTCTGTTTACGTTGACTCCGTTGGCTGTTATGCTTGGTACTGGTAGTTTATTGCCGGTGACTATGTTAAGGGATTTTGTGGTAGTGATTAGCTGGTTTATTATTGTGCTACTTGCCCCGAAATCGTTGGCATTGTTTTTGCTGTCTTTGACAGTGAGCGAGACTGTGCAACTACCTGCATTTGAATATGTGTGATTTACTGTTTTTCCAGTGCCAGTTGTTCCATCACCGAAGTTCCATGAATATATGAGTGTGTCGCCGTTTGGGTCGATTGAACCAGAGGCGTCAAATGTAATTGGTGAATCTGTGCTCTGAGCACCGCTTACGGCGAATTTTGCCATTGGGATATAGTTCTTGTTTTTAAGCATTGTTAAGGCGCCTTTGACGTTCATCACACCGTTGCCGTAGTTATTGTTTGGATAAGGTCCGCCACTTGACGGTTGAATGGTTGATTTCATTAGAATGTCTTTTATCATATCCGGAGAGAGAACTATGCTACTCTTGAGTGTAGGTGTATCATATTTATCAAGCAGTTTGCTGTGGTATTGAAGAATGAGCGCTACGGCACCAGATGCTTGTGGACACGCAAAAGATGTACCCATGTGTGTCGAAACACCGCCACTGCCGTCGGGCATGCGCACGACACCGATCGTGCAGATGTCGGGTTTGATTCTTCCGTCCGCTGTCGGACCTCTCGAAGATCGATCTAAGATAACATAGTCGGACCCTACGCCGCCCACTGTAATAGTTTTCCTATTGCATCCGGGTACGAGTATGGTATTTGGGCTTGGACCACTATTGCCTGCAGCAACAACACAAGAAACGCCAGCAGAAACAATCTTTTCGATTGCTTTATCCAACGCAGTGTTCCCGTCCCTTTGTCCACCTCCTCCGCCAAGGCTCATAGAAAATACGTTTATGCCATATTCGATTCTATGGTCCAGCACCCACTGAGTCGCTTTTAACAAGTCCGTATCTAAAGTCGAACCGCCGTCTCTCATAGTTTTTACGCCGACGAGTTTTGCCCAGGGCGCTACCCCTATAAGACTGAAAGACGGGGATCCTGTTCCGATACCTGCAGCAATTATCCCGCACCGCGTTCCATGCGCACCACCCCAGTCATTATCGTAGGGAGTCGTCTTACCATTTATGACATCTACCCAACCAATAATTTTCTTGGTTTTTCCATCAGGCATTGTTTTTATAGAACTATGTTCCGGGTTAAGGCCAGTATCGGCAATGGCGATAGTTATACCCGAACCGTCCACATCAAAACCTGCGGCTTGGAGGGTTTTTTTATCTGCGTATTGAACAGGAAGCGCGGTATCTAGGGATGTATGTATCTCCCCATCCTCGCATAATAACTCTACCGCAGGGTATGATGCAATCTTTGTGATATTCTCTATAGGAATCGTGAGTGATACCGCGTCGATTATTGTGAAGAACTCGCCTAATATCGCACCATGCGTTTCAGAGAATTTTATGAAACCTTCGTCCCTCTGTGTAAGCGTAACTATCACGTTCACATTATCTGTCGAATTTAGTGTTTTTATTTTCTCTTCAAACGTGTCTTCAATTTTATTGTTATTTCTATCATCTCTGTTATCTGTATTTGAAACGCCCTTCGGCATTGTAGTATAATCTTTTTCGTTGTTTGCACAGACAATAATTTGAGAGATGCTAGCGATCAATATGAATACAGATATAAAAACGATTAAACTAGATAAATGAGTATTGTTTTTAGATACATTCATGCGATTTTCACACCTATCTATCGTTTTAATTGTCTAGATTTATATATAAATATTATCGTACAGACACTGTAGTTGCCGATTATATCACCTAATGAAGATTGTTATATTACGTCGTGCCAGGGCGCAATCAAATCATCCCGAGCCTTGTTTTTATAACCCCCGACAATCACGTTGCCAGCATCATAAGATTAACTTTTTATCTTTATGATATGTCGAACAAATTCTGAATGTCCATACCATATATCCAGAGGGATCGCTCCAACTCGTTTTCTTCAGTCATAGTTTTGTCTATTTCATTTCTTATCTTTTTCTTGAGTGTAATTGTTAGAATTTCTTCATCTTTTTTAAACACTGCTTTCGCAGTGCCTTTGTCTACGACGTTTATGTTGCCCTTTCCGAGCGTACAACCAGAGGAAAATTGTATTCCATCAGCGATACATGAAAGCGGGGGTTTTTTGCCAGTAAAAACCGTAGCGTTTAATTTTTTGCCGGCGTTTCCGAAGCACCCTCTCGCGATTTTCCCCATTTTCAAGCCCACAATCACGTACGGACCCAAATGCCCGTGAAAGTCGCGAAGTCTTTTCAACTCCGTGTTTAATCTTACCCCGGCCATAAAGCAGAATAATGTATGCCACTACTTTAATTTTGTTAAAAACGCATAAAATGTTTATAGAAAGAAAAAGATACATAGAATTACTATGGTGACGAGCTCCGATACCTACACTGCCCTTATATTGTTCAGCATAATCGGAATGATAATGGTCGTAATTTCTATTATATTCATAATTAAAAAATGGAGAGAGTGTAAAACTGTTGCAAAAAATGAGAAGAAAGCACAAAAAGAAAAAGTGACTGAACCTTCAAAGAAACAAGAAAAAAAGGAACATGCGGACAGTGACGCTAAAGAGGAGATAACTATCGCGATAGAACAAGAAGGGATTGTCGAAGACATAGAAAAAATGATAGAAATTCCAGACACGTTCGGTATAAATAAAATACCCTGCGCTGGCTGTAAAGTGATTCTCAGGATTTCTACAATAAAGAGGCCAGTGATGATAGAGTGCCCCAAATGCGGGGCAAGGATGAAATTATTGTAATGAAATTATGTAGCGTTATTGTTTAAAACCCTTTTTCCAAAACCGATAGTGCCACTAGTTTTCACGATTATGATATTTAGAACTTCGCCGCTTTTAGTGTTTGGTACGAATATCGTAAATTTACCGCGTTTGGCTACGCCGTCGCCTTTAGCAGATATGTGCTGGATTGTTACTTCGTATGTTTTGCCTTCAGCTACACCGTCGATGTCTTCTACCGCCCTCTTTCCGCGATATACATTCACTGGTCTATGGGCTCCGCAAGCATCGCATTTTAGCACGAGCACTCTTCCATCCTTCATTAACTTTGTATCTGGGCTGTAGCACTCGGAGCACATTACGTATATATCGACGTACGCTTTTATGCGTTCATCTATTTGTTTAGGCGTTAACTTTCGTTTAAAAACCGCTCTTTTTCCATCTACATTGCCAGCCGTGCCGAGTTCCCTAAGCAGATATGCCAACAGATGAGATTGTTCCCGATTTATTACACTGATGATGTCGCCAAAATTTTTTAGAACAGTAGATCTTCCCTCATAAAATATATCTGGCTCGGGTACAGTAAATCGAGAATGTGTATCCACTACTTCCGGAAGTTTTTCTCTCGCTCTTTTAAGAAGCGATTCGTAATCTTTGAGATTAATGCTCATATCAGCCATGCAAAGAACTACACCGATAAAAATGTATTGCCTCAATATGGACAAATGCCTCTGTTGTATATGAACAAATGCGCCTCAAATTATATATATGGACAAATACATGAAGAATACAGTCAATTTAAGCGTGTGAAAACATGAAAAAAGACAAGAAATTTGATGGAATACAACTTACGATAGGCTCCAAATACAGGATCCAGTCCTTGGAAAGCAGAGAGAAACCCTTGATAACCAACGGCACGTTCAAAGGATACGTGATGATGGGAAACAGCGGCGAAGGTATATGCATGGAACTAGACAAATCCCATAAAGAATTAGCAGGCAAGATAAGAGTAATACCCACGCACATGATAATTTCGCTGGACATAATCTCTGCCGCGGAATTCAAGGATAAGGAAAGCGAGGATTCTACGTCGAGGTACATGTTTTAACGAGCGAAGTTAGAGAGCGTCTCATAAATTCCATAGAGTTTCTACCTGACAGAACTATTGCACATTATCGTAACGCTATGTAATGTCTATTAACATCGCCAACAGATAAAGATCGTGGGCAATATAGAATTCATACTCGCTCACGAAGGGGTGCAAGCACCCCTCCGTTCGCTATGATGAGAATTAAGACGATATGATGCCATTCTTAAAATTGCTAAAACGAACAAGAAGAAAAAATGTTGGCGATATCGCTTGACTTGACACGCTAGGAGATTATTTATGAGATATTTTGTAATAAAAAAATTAATATTAATTAAATATATATAAGTTATATATAGCATCTCGGTTATATTTAATAATATTCGATATTCATATTCTTGAAGGCAGTATTATGGTACAACTCGAACAAAGCACTATAGAATCAAGGATTCTCAAGATATTGCTTTCAGTATATCCGATAACCATTGACGAACTTCGATCGAAACTCCATATCTCCAAGGGCAGGCTTGAAAAAATTTTAAATGGCATGGAGAAAAGAGGGCTGATAGTCCTCGAACCTTTATCCGACAAGACATTCGTAAAAGTCAGCGGCAAACAACTATCGTTTGTCGGGCGGAGACCGAGCCAAAAGAAGCCGATAAAGCACAGCGGCGGAAAAAAGGAATGGAAAGAGTATGAAGGGTTTATGTTTGGGTGAATATTTTTTAGGAGTTTAGGTATTTCTCTACAATATCCCAAAACTCGGCATCATTCACAGTTCCATCCTCTTCACCAACACGTTTCACGTCAGCAAGAACTTTTGCAACAGTCTTCTCATCAAGCGTCAATTTCTTTTCTTTTAATTTATTATAGATATACGTGCTTCCAGTATGTTTTCCCATGAATAATCTTCTTTTGTTTCCTACGGATTCCGGCGATATGTATTCGTAGGTGCTTGGATTGTTTAATATCGCGGCCACATGAATTCCAGATTCGTGGGAAAATACATTGCTTCCAACGATTGGCTTGTTTCTATGGATGTTTACTCTGGAAATTTTAGAAACAAGAGTAGATATTTCCGTTAATTTTTTAGTGTTTATTCCAGTATCGATGCTGTAAAGAAATTTTAGAGATGTTACAAGTTCTTCAAGCGGCACGTTTCCCGCCCTTTCGCCTATGCCGTTTACTGTTGTTGCCACAGCATTTGCACCTGAAAAAATCGCAGACAACGCATTGGCAAGTGCAAGCCCGAAATCGTTGTGGCAGTGTATCGAAAGCGTTTTCTTCGTCAGTTTTCTTATCTCTTTGGTTAATTTGCCGATTCCCTCTGGTGTTGCACATCCCAGTGTATCAGTAATTCCTATTCTCTCTGCACCAGTATCTAGTGCGATAGTGTAAAGTTCTTTTAAAAAGGATAAATCTGTTCTCGTTGTATCCTCTGTGCTAAAACTCACCCGCAGCCCATGGTCGCGTGCATATTGAACACACTCGCTTACCTTCTCTTTTATTTCTCCATGTTTCATTTTCAATTTATATTTAAGATGAATATCCGAAGATGCTATGAAAAGGAGAATTATGTCAGCATCGCAATCGATTACTGTGTCTATATCGCCCTTTTCGAGCCGGGATAATGCAAGTATCTCTGCGTTTAAGCTCATATTGCTGATTGCTTTTACTGCCTTTTTCTCGGTTTTCGAGACAATGGGGAAACCGGCTTCGATTTGCGGAACTCCGATTTCGTCCAGTTTTTCAGCTACCCTCATTTTTTGTTCCACTGTGAAAGAAACGCCGGGCATCTGTTCTCCATCCCTCAGAGTAGTGTCATAAATCACTATGTGGTTATTTGCTTTTGAGAACACTGCCTTATATTTTGGATTATACGAATTATAAGTCATAATATTCCCGTACTTTAGCCGCTTTCACTCATACAGTTTAACTATGTTCCAATTCTTTCCTACGCCGACTGAATTCGCAATAACATCGCACTTTGTGCGCATCAGGTATACTATCGGTGCATAATCTGTTTCAGAGAACGATTCGTAATTTGCCATGCCCTTGGAAATTATGAGGTCGGCGTTCTCCAATTCCTTTTGCAATCTCCTGCCCATCTTGCTAAAATCTACACCGACTGCACCTGAACCCGTAGTCAGAACACTGTCTACTACATCTCGTATGTTAATCGCTTTCGCATCCTCCATCGTAGCATCAGTCAGAATCGGCTTTCCTTTTACCACAAGGGTTATGCCAACTCCATATTTTTTCAATTCCTGGCACAGAAGTTTGTCGATTATTATTTCTCCGCAGTTGTCTGTGAAGAAAATTATCCTGTTCCCTTTTTTTAGGAACTTTTTGATTTTTGGAGTGTCGTTGTGTTTCAATCCGTCATTATACACAGTTTCAAAATCGTTGATGAACGATTCGGGGCCTTTGGCAGTATCTATCAGGCCGAAGTCCAGGATGTTGCCTACAATCGAGCACCTGATCGATGCGCCGAGTTTGTCTTTCGAATTCTTTATAATTTTTTTAATCTTCGGCAGCAGTCTGGTTACTATTTCGTTGCTTCTTTGCTTTATCTTTGCATAAGGATCGTTTGTATTCAATATTTTATACACTCTGTTATGAACCGTTGTGGCAAGCGTTGCGGAACAAGTGCTCTTTGAGTAATTCTTAGCGAAAATATCACACACGTCTGGTATCACTTTATCTGCTAGAGAGCTGTCTACGAGTTCGGTTTCATACAGTGACCTGTGAATCAGACAAGGCACGCATTTGGGTTTGATTTTCATGAATATCGTAAAGTGGTAAATGAAGTCCAAGTAAAAAAGATTAAGTGTCTATCTCGTACAGCAATTAAAATATATTAGTATTTAATTACAGTCAGATGTGATTAAATGGAAACGATTAAACAATTTTTAGTTGAAGATGTAGGAGGAGGCGACCTGACCTCGGACTTGCTGCTTAGCAACGAAGAGGCAACCGCGTGCATTGTCGCTAGAGAGAATTGTGTACTTGCCGGCCTGGAAGAGGCTAAGGAGGTATTCAGGAATCTGGAGCTGGGCGTGGAGAGCAGCGTGTTCGACGGGAAAAGAATCACTAAAAATACAGAGGTTCTGAGAATAAAAGGACTTGCGAGATCAATCCTTACAGGCGAGCGGCTTGCCTTAAACTTCCTGATGCGGATGAGCGGAATAGCGACAGCTACAAGGGAGCTGGTGGAGCTCTGTAGAAAGGTAGACCCCGATGTCAGAATAGCATGCACAAGAAAGACGACGCCTGGTTTTAGATTCTACGAGAAGAAAGCTGTCATCGTCGGCGGAGGAGATGCGCACAGACATGGGCTTTTTGACTCCATCTTGATAAAGGACAACCACATAAAGATCGTCGGTTCAATTGAGGAGGCAATCATCCGTGCAAAGAAAGGCAGCTTTACAAAGAAGATAGAGATAGAAGTGGGAAACACGGAGGACGCTATGAAAGCGGTAAGAGCGGGTGCGGATATCGTTATGCTGGACAACATGAGCCCTGCCGCAGTAGAGGAGGCGTTCAATAAGATAAAAAACACCAATAGAAACATAATGGTGGAGGTATCGGGTGGCATAACCCCGAACAACATCATGGGATATGCGCCGAATGCAAACGTAATCTCGCTTGGCTGGATTACCCATTCGGTAAGAGCCATAAACTTCAATTTAGATATTGCAGATGTAAAATACCCGAAGAAAAATATACCCAAATCTTATTAAATGCACATATGTGTATAGGGAACATACGGGGAAATATTATGGATTTGAGCAACGATCCGATATTATGGACTGCAATATTCATTACAGCATTGTTCATAGTCCTATTGATCTTTTACACGTATATCTGGATAACGGACATACGATACCAGCGAAAGGCGGAACTTCAATACTATGAGGAAAAAGTAAGAAGAAAACTATCAGAAACATCGGAAAAGTCCGAGCACGAGAGATAATGTTGATTGGAATTTTGTTGTTTTAAATATCTCTTTTCTCAAAGAAATAGTATGCCAACAACAACGGCACAATGGTCCATATAAGTTGGACAGTGACCAGCAAACCAAGGCTCATGAATCCGGGCGCATCCATCTGGACACCGAATGCTTGCTTTATTCCGAATGCCTGCATGATTGTCATCTGGTTCGTGTCGTTCGGACTGACAAGTATGGACCACCACATCCAATCCGGAAAACCTTTTCCGGACATCAACCCTTCAAAAGTTCCCCCTGTCGCAAGATATATCCCAAATAACACTGTACCATAAATCATACCCCAGAAGAATATTAACACTCCTGCACCCAACGACGTAACGCGTTTTGCGCAAAGAGCAGAGAAGAACATCGAGAGGCTTAGATAGAGAAGCCCGAGGAACGTTGACAACGCTATAAACGCCAAATAACCCTTCCATGAACCTGTACCGGACACCAGTGCAATTACTATGCCTCCAGTACCAAACCCTACAGTCGTGGAAACGCCCAAAACAGACCCCAATCCGATGAATTTACCGAGCAATACCTCTACTTTCCTGACAGGATATGCTAAAACAATCGCAAGTGAGCCACTTTCGGCATCTCCGGAGATTGCGGCATAACCGAGCATTATTGCTATGATTGGAATCAACATGCTGGAGATGCTCAAGAGAGTAACAACTGTGTTCTCCATACTACCTAAACGAGAAGAGCTGCCAGTTTGCGCACCTGCTAGATATGATGTTGCAATGGTTAGGATAATAAAAATAGACGTCAATGCGATTATCCATTTGTTTCTGAGATTGTCTGTAAACTCTTTTTTTGCGATACAATATATTGTTCTTGGGTTTATTGCTAACTTTGACGTCTAAGCATCCCCCTTTTCACCAGATGTTAATCTAATAAACACCTCTTCGAGCGAGGGTTCTATTGTTCTAAAGTCCCGTATGTCCAAGCCTTTCTTCTTTAGTGTAGTGATAACATCAATCCTAGAAGCGGCATCGCAGGTAACAAAAAGCACGTTCTCCTTTGCTTCGGCGTCCTCGACACCGTCAATTTTTAAGACAGAATCCGGTACTTTTCCGTTCAGTCCTTCGATGAATATTTCCAAGCGAGGCTTTATGTTGAGATATTTGCTCAGATTCGGCACAGAATCCTCGGCTACAAGTTTGCCTTTGTCGATTATCGCAACTCTGTCGCAAAGAGCTTGCACTTCAGTCAGAATGTGCGACGAAAAGATTATCGTGGCCCCTTTCACATTCAATGTTTTGATTTTGTCTCTAGCGACCTTTAACCACCGTGCATCCAAGCCAGCAGTCGGCTCGTCCAGAATGTAAATAGAAGGCTCCCCGATCATTGCCTGGGCAAAACCCAATAGTTGTGTCATACCCTTTGAGAATGTTCCCACTTTTCTATGCTTCGCATCTTCGAGCCCAACCTCGGTCAAAAGTGGTTCTGCTACGGATTTGTCTGCGCCTTTTAATTCGCAGAAGAAATGCAATGTTTGCAGGGCTGTGAGGTTGTCATAGAACGCTACTCGTTCCGGCAAATACCCTATTTCCCTGCGGATTTCGACAGAATCGTTAGTGACGCTTTTTCCGTTGATGAAAGCTTCTCCTCCAGAGGGGTGGGCGAGCGACATTAGCATTTTGATAGTAGTGCTTTTTCCGGCACCGTTTGGCCCCAAAAATCCGAATATTTCGCCTTTGCGGACTTTCATGTTAAGATTGTCTACTGCCTGCACGTCTTTGTATTTCTTTGACAGATCGCGCACTTCTACAACTATTTCTTCACTTGGCATATACAGTCACCACAAGCGATCGGCAAAGTTCCGTACGGCCAACCGCCAATTATCCTAAATTTCGGCCAATATGACGGTATAATTCTTGCCATAAGCTTCGGCGCATTTCGGGCAGGTTGTGTAAAAGAAATACATTTTTTTCATTTCCTTATTTTTTGATTTGACAAATGCATCCATTTCTTTTATCCATTTGCCGATGTTTTTATACGGCCCTTCAAAAACTTTGGTTAGGAAAGTTCCAGATATTCTCGACATCTCCGCACCAGGTACTTCCTTGCTAACTCCGATATAAACATCTGCACCCCAAGCAGATTTTTCATCCGAAAGCATCAGTGGCTCGGGCGTGAGTGCTTCGGCATTTTTAATTTTTTCCATATTTTTAACAATAACTTTTCCAAAGTTCAGCGGAATATGAAAGATGCTGTTTACGTGGTCTTTAAGGAAAAGCTTATTCTCCCATGTTATCTCGGCTTCATCCCAAGGTTTTGGGTCAAATCTTGGGCAACATCCTGTCTCCGATTTCTCATAAAGCGTATCCATATTTTCACCTCTTTTACCGCATAACGTGTTTTTATCCGAATATAAAACCAACGCCCGCCGCAGCATTGTCTTCTTGCTCTTTGATTTTGCGGTATATTTTTTCCGCCTCTTTTACAGGTTCCCTCTTAAAGTTTTCTTTCTCAAAGAGTTCGACTGCCTTCTTTATCGCCATTTCATCCCCTTCGATTAAAACATATTGCATGTCTTTCTTGATATCGATTGCTGAAGCGTCCCTGATGGTAATACTTTGTCTACTTATCAGATCATCTATCAGGATAATGTCTAAGGCCTTTTTTTTACTTTTTTCTATACCAAATATTACATAGTCCATATACGCTCCTCCAAAAGATTGATCGGTTATGCTACAGGGGTGCTTTTTTCTTGTTCTATCATAACTTCCTTTAATTTTTTGCCATCTGGGCATTCCATGTCTCTTGTAACTTTCGAAATTCTATATTTGGTTCCCCTGTAGAAACCGCAAGGGAAGCAGACATGACGGTTTACACAACCAATGTTGTTACATGCACTCTCTTTGATATCTATCGTAGAGCCCTCAATAGCTAGGTTAGAATCGATTCCTATAGGGAAAGGTACCTTCTCTACTTCCACTACCCGAACGCCTTCTTCGTGTATGTTGCAATTGTGATGTTTTGTTCGAGCATTCTTTACCCGGTACTTCAAACCCTGTTCGAGATTGAAACAAACAGTTTTTAATTTACATTCTTTGCACTCTGACAGCGAGCCGAGATATATGAACTCGTAGCCTTCCTTCGCTTGCTTCTCACCAACCAATGTTATCAACACCATATCACTCACTTCATGAAATTTATGCCACTCCGGTTATAGAAAGTAGTTGCTCTGCAGATTCGACGTTCAATCCTCGATCGCCCAATATCGTGTATCTGTCCTTCCTGATTTTATGGGCAGTAGTTAACGCCTCCATTGCCTGTTCCCTAGTTATGTGAAGTTCTTTTGCAGTAGTTGGTGCACCAATCTTTTTCAAAGTGTCTCTAATGTGCTCCCAATCCCCGCCGTGCAGATACATAGCCAGTATGGTACCAACGCCGCATCGTTCACCGTGAAGAGACGTGCCTGGAGAAATATTTTCCAATGCATGCGAAAATAGGTGCTCCGAGCCGCTTGCAGGTCTTGAAGAGTTCGCCACACTCATGGAAATGCCTGAAACAATTATTGGTCTGATTGCAATCCAAACAGATTCCTCTAGGTTCGGTTTTATGCCATCTGCTTTTTCTATGATCGTGTGCGCACTTAATTTTCCCAATGTAGCTGCGGATGTACTGAATTCTTCATTTCGAAGTCGCCTTGCCAACTCCCAATCCAGCACTGCCGTAAGATTCGAAATGACATCCGCGCATCCTGATGCCAATAATCGGTATGGCGCCTTAACGATGATAGAAGTATCAGCAACTACGCCGCTTGGTATATTCGCTTTTAATGACGTCGAGCCATTGCTGTCTTTAATTGAAGCTCTTGGAGATGCTATGCCGTCATGCGATGCAGATGTAGGTACGCTGATAAATGGTTTCTTTAGCTGTGTTGCCACCAGTTTTGCAATGTCTATTTTACTGCCACCGCCAACACCGAGCAAAAAGTTTGCGTTAGTTTCTTCTGCTATTTTCCGCACTTTTTCCACATTTTCCGTTGTGGCCTCACCAACTTCTGCGAATTGAACATTGTAACTAGTGTCGACAAGTATATCTTTTGTAATACCGCCAGCAATCTTTTTTGTTTTGGGGCCTGTCACTATTAATGCGTTGCCCTGAAGGCCAAAATTTTGACACATCTCGCCCACTTGCTCGATCACGTTATGACCTACAGCTATCTGGCGAGGGAACGTCATTGTTCTTGCTTTTGTGAACGTTGAAGTCATATATTCACTTCGTAACTTAATTATATACTGATGTTTGATGTGGGATGGTATGCTCAAATCTAAACGGGTTATGTGTATTAGGGGTTTTAAAGAATTCTATGTGTGCCATCCTGTAAAGTTGTGGTTGATCGCAGCATTATTGCTAATCTCCATCTTCGTTGTGGGTTCGATATTCTGGAGAGAGGTTTTTTGGGATAATTTCATCTGGAGATATTATGTGGCTCCGATAGTGGCCGATGTAGACAGAAATAGCACAGGCGACATAAGCGGAGACTACAATATTGTCAATACGGTCACCTACGGGTTAATTTTAGCTTTGTCGCTGTTTTATATACTCAAATTCCTAAAAAGATACAATATAAAAATAGATAAAAAATTCATGTTTGCCATCTTTCCATTCATAGTTAGCGGGTCTATTGCAAGGGCCCTGGCAGATGCTAGTTTGTTCAGAGAGCCCTTGATGTATTTGTTCATCGCGCCGGTCATATACCTGTTCATAGGCGTATTCGTAATAATTCTCCTAATACTCGGCACATTTTTGGAACGGATGTTGGAAAAGAAAGACGCAGTTCGAATCCTGGGATGTTTGTATTTCACTTTAGGTGCAATTTATGTGTTAATTTATTTTTTTCAGCAAGATTTGTTTTTTAGGTTTATGATGCATCCAGTATTGTTTATTTTGATAATCGCATTTTCGTTCGTACCTATAATATTCGATTACAAAAACAAGGAGGATATTGCGACCAATACGACCGTATTTTCCATCGGGCTTTTGTTTCTATCTTGTAGCACCTATTTTACATGCCATTGGTTATTTATAGAGAGATGGGGTAACAGAATAAATGTCAACACATATCTAACTGCCGGGGCGTACATATTTTTTATTGCGTTTTTTTCTACGTTTTTGGTGTTTATAGTTGCAAAACTTTTACGCAATAAACGGCCTTCAGTATCGGTGTATGCATCCGGCATCAGTACAATGTTATTTTTCGCGCATTTCCTTGACGCAAGCGCTACATATTTCGGGATCGAATACCTTGCTTACTCCGAAAAACACGTTCTTCCGACATATTTGATTGGGGCCGCAGGCAACGCAGTCATTATGTTTCCGTTAAAATTCTTAATTGTTGCTTTAATCATTTATCTGTTAGATATTAGATACAAAAAGGAGTTTGAGAACGAGCAGGAAAGACTTGTTGGACTTGTTAAAATTGCCGTATTGATACTGGGCATAGCGCCGGGAATAAGAGACACTGTACGGATGATGATGGGAGTGTAATTGGATGCGGTGATAAACAGATATGAAAGTTAAACATTATAGTTATATACTTGTGCAGTTGTGAGGCAACTTATGGCGTTCAACATTACTGAGTTTGTCATCGCAAACTTGTATACACTCTTAGCATTGGTCATTTTCCTTATTTATGGCATAGGAATTTACATTCTATACAAAAAGAAAATTCTGGAAAAATACAACATGTCGCTCTATGGGCCGTTCATTATGTGGCGGACCCAAAAAGGAAGGGATTTGATAGACAAACTATCTAAACCGAAAAGATTTTGGCGCATTTATGGGAACGTCGCGATTGTTGTATGCGCTGTTGTTATGTTTGTTATGTTCGCACTCCTTCTATGGCAAGCTATCTACATTAAAAGCATACCGCCAGAGAGTGCCCCAACACCCCAGATGATGATTGGTCTACCCATAATCAACCCGCTGATACCATGGTATGGCATCATTGGCCTAATTGTCGCTATGATTGTGCATGAATTTGCGCATGGGATATTATCGAGAGTGGCAGATATAAAGATAAAATCCCTTGGAATAGTGTTTTGCGTCATACCGCTCGGTGCATTTGTTGAGCCGGACGAAGAGGGGATTAACGCGGCTGGAAAGATAAAACGCTGTCGTATGCTAGCTTCGGGAGCGTTGACGAACATAGTCGTATCGCTTATTTTTGTCATATTTTTTTCGTGGTCCCTGTTCGGCTCGGTGGCACCAGTTCAAGATGGGATTTTGGTAAGATCAGTAATAAGCGACCACCCTGCGGAAAAAGCAGGCATACATGAAGGAGCAATCATTCTCTCTATCAACAACACAAAAACAGATAGTCTCAACAACTTCTATGCCGCATTAGATTCGATAAATGCTTCTTACATAAATTCGACAAACAGTTCCGTACCCGTAGAAATATACTATAAAGGAAATGTGTCTGTCGTGAATGTCACTCCTGCCGATAAATACCAATATTACCAGAAATACTATCCAACGTCGAATAAAGAAGAGTATAAAGGAAAGGCGTACTTCGGTGTGACTATTTCGGATCCGGAAATTTTATCGTCTACGCTGTCCAAACCGATAAGGAGCGCAAATACAACACAGGGCGCGATGGGTAATTTATTATTCTACATCGGCGCCCCTTTGTCGGGCATGCTGCCGTTTGGCAGCCCGCTAACAGATGCGTATTCTATCCATGGTTTTTGGTCATTTCTCCCAAATGATGCTTTTTGGATACTGACAAATATTGTGTACTATGTGTTTTGGATAAACATAATCCTCGGGTTCTCGAACGTACTTCCAGCGATCCCGTTCGATGGTGGACACATCTTCAAGGACTTTGTCGACACGTTCATATCGAGGATAAAAAGAAACCTGCCCAAGGAAAAAAAAGAAGTATACGTACGACAGATTGTATACACCGTTTCGCTGATTGTTCTTATGCTCATTCTATGGCAGATAATTGGCCCGAGACTTAGATTTTGAGGTGTGTGAGAAAATTCTCGTAGCACTGACAGGAACGCCAGGAACTGGTAAGACATCGGTTGCACAACAACTAAGAAAACTGGGCTACAACGTGATAGATTTAAATCACGTTATAGAGAAAAACAACTACGTTCTCGGTAAAGATAAGGAACGGAACACTATAATTGTAGATCTTGATAGATTAAAAAAATACATAAAGAGGATAAAACAAAAAACGAAAGCGGAGCTAATCTTTTTGGATGGGCATCTTTCGCACTTTCTTTCAGTAGAGGTTGTAATTGTATTGAGATGCGAGCCGAATAAGTTGAAAGCGCGTTTGAAAAAAAAGAGGTATTCGAAAGGCAAGATAGAGGAGAACGCTGAGGCGGAAATGCTGGATGTCATACTGATAGAGGCTGTTGGATTACACAAAAAAGTTTTTGAAATCAATACTACAGACCTGGATGCGAATGAAGTATGCTCCTGCGTTATTTCTATAACGAAAGGCCGCACGAAAGGATATCGTGTTGGCGAGATCGATTGGTCGAAAGAGATTTTAAAAAGATACTGATATTCACTGATTCGCTGTTTGAATTCTCAGTGCCAGCTCATAGCATTCTTTGCATCGGTTCAATTTCTTGTTTTTTGTGTTTTTTGATGCGAAACTCATACAAGTGTTTGCTGAAGCGGATGTGTTGCTTGTTAAAATCAATTCTGCAGTCTGAAGGTTGTTTCCTCCATTAGAAGAAGTTGCTTCTACCGCAACACTGCTATATGAACAGTTTTCAAAATTTTCAACAACAGGACATCTTAAACCGATAGTACAAGAGTCCATCTGTTCTTGGATAAATTCAAGAACTTCATCGAAAGATAGCCTTTCATTTTTGGTTTCGGCATTCATAAATCCCCACCCCGATTATACCGTTTTCCTATATCTAAAAATTCGAACAAAATTTGTTTTGAAATTTTAGTATAGGGAAGAAATGTTATGTATGTTTTTGTATATATACATTTTCAAATACATTTATTATGAAACCCTAATTGATAACAAAAAATTCTCACTAGATAACAAAAATAATGCTACAGTTTATCAGATATGATAACAAATAGCCAGATAGATAGAAAAATTGATGCGAAATTAAAAGGATAAGACTCGAAAATAGCAGTAGTAACAAACAGAAACATCTCGGTTCTCGAGAAAAATTTTTTAGTTTTTTCAGATTTGTAATCGGAGATTTTTGAAAATGTTTTGATATCAATCGCAGCGATATCTTTTTGATGCACTCGCCCCATTACCGAAAATCAAAAGGCACGAAAGTATTAATATTGTCCCAATATTATAAGAGTTTGGAACCATGAAAATTAGACAACCGATTGTAAGTGTTCTCGGACACGTAGATCACGGAAAAACTACGGTGTTAGATAAAATCCGCGGTACGTCCATAGCAGAGAGAGAGGCTGGCAGGATAACTCAACACATCGGAGCAACCGAAGTGCCCATAGACGAGATACACAAAATATGCAGTATACTTATTGGTGATAAAGGATTCAAAATTCCGGGATTGCTGTTTATAGATACACCCGGGCATCATGCTTTCACAACGCTCAGGGCAAGGGGCGGTTCGCTGGCAGACATAGCCATACTGGTCATAGATATCAGCGAAGGTTTGAAACCCCAAACAATAGAGTCGATAAATATTCTCAAGCGCTTCAAAACCCCGTTCGTCATAGCAGCAAACAAAATAGATCGCATCATGGGTTGGATACCCCAAAAAGGCGCACCCTTCGTGCACTCCCTACAATCCCAAAACGAAGAGGCAAAAGAGGCATTAGACAAGAAACTCTATGAAATCGTAGGAGTATTATTCGATATGGGATTCTCCGCGGAGCGCTATGACCGCATCTCTGATTTTACGAAGAACGTAGCGATAGTCCCGATCAGTGCAAAGTTCGAAGAGGGTTTTCCAGACTTGTTAATGGTGCTTTGCGGATTGGCACAAAAATTTCTAGAGACAAGATTGCACACTGAAAACAAACCCGCAGAAGGCACCGTACTCGAGGTAAAAGATGAGCGCGGTTTTGGAACAACTATTGATGCAATTATATACAATGGGACAATAAAACAAGGGGATACGATAGTTGTTGGCGGTTTAAATGGTGCAGTAGTTACCAAGGTGAAGGCGCTGCTAAAGCCGAAACCGTTGCACGAAATCCGCGATCCTTCACAAAAATTTACTTCCGTAAAAAAAGCGAACGCTGCCGCGGGTCTAAAAATTACCGCAAACAACCTTGACGATGTGGTTGCTGGTGCGCTCTTGAAAGTCGCTGCAGACGACCTTGAAAAAACAAAAACAGAAGTCGAAGTGTCGTCTAAACCCTCTATCGAAACTGAAGACAATGGGATAATAATAAAGGCAGATGCCATTGGTTCGCTAGAGGCATTGTCGTTTGAATTGAAAGAGAAACAAACACCGATAAAAAAAGTGGATATCGGAAACATATCCAAGCGGGATGTTGTCGAAGCGTCTACGATATCCGATCCCCTCAGGAGGGTGATTCTCGGTTTCAACGTGAAAATATTGCCGGATGCGGGCGAAGAGCTAGGAAAATCCGATGTTACCGTTTTTGTTAATGACACGATATATAAATTGATTGAAGACTACGAAGCTTGGCTTGTAAAGAAGAGCATGGAACTTGAAAAGACCAGCAGAGAAGAGATTGTATACCCCGTAAAAATAAAAATCCTCAGCGGGTGTGTCTTTAGAGTCAGCAACCCGGCGATAGTAGGCGTGCGCGTACTTGCTGGGAAACTTCGTGCTGGCTGTAGACTGATAAGGGACGATGGGAAATACATAGGCAAGATGGAGAGTATTCAAATCAAAAACGAGTCTGTAAAAGAAGCTGCGATGGGCTCCGAAGTTGCCGTTGCCATTGACGGGCCGACTGTCGGCAGGCAGATACACGAGAACGACGTTTTATATGTTGAAATCCCGGAAATTGATGCAAAAAAATTGAACGAAATGGACATAAGCATCGAGGAAAAGGATGTATTAAATGAAATATTCAAAATAAAAAGAAGAGAGAAACAATTTTGGGGGATGTAGGTGGAATAGATGACACTCTCTGTCGAATTCTCGGCAATAGGCGTCGGGATAGTGCTCCTCCAGGCGTTTTGGCTTATGTTCCCCGCATATGTTACCGGTTCAATTGCCGTGCTTGTAGGCGGGGGGAAACCTATAGATTTTGGAAAAAAGCATCGAGACGGCAGAAGAATTCTCGGAGATGGAAAAACGTGGGCGGGTTTAGCAGGCGGAACAATAGCAGGAATAATTGTAGGCTCTATCCAAAATATTGCAGCACTATCCATAAACGACAAGCTGGTTTTATCCTTTGGCGAAACCTGGTACTTTTTTGTAGTAGTTTTCTGCCTCTCGTTCGGTGCAATGTTCGGGGACCTTGTAAAAAGCTTCATCAAACGAAGAATGAACATCAAGCGCGGTAAAAAATCTCCATTCCTCATGGACCAGTTGGACTTCGTAGTTGGTGCATGGTTTTTCTTATTGTTGTTTGCAACTACTTGGTTCTTTACAAACTTCACGTTTTGGCATATTTTGGCAGTGTTGATCCTGACTCCGCTGCTCCATAGATTTACAAATGTTATTGGTTATAAACTTGGAAAAAAAGAAGTACCCTGGTAATGGTCGATGTAATTTGCGGGTATATATCAGTCTTTGAGGTTAATGTAAATATGAAAATTGATGGGCGAAAAGTAAAGGTAGACCGGATTTTAAAGGAATTCGCGGATAAATTGCCGAAATTTCCAGACGGTAGAATTGACTATACTAATTCGGATAAGGCACCTATTTTAATTTGCTTCGTAAAATTACAGGACGAAATTTTAATTTTGAAAAGAAGCGACAAAGTTGGCGTATATCGAAAAAGATGGAATGTTGTTGCTGGCTATCTTGACGAACCTAAATCCATCCACGAAAAAGCGTTGGAAGAGATCGAGGAAGAGTTGGGAGTTTTGCGGGAGAACGTTTTACGGATTAAACTTGGGATTCCATATGAATACTTTGATAAAAATATACAAAAAACTTGGCTCATTCACCCAGTTCTTGCGGAATTAAAACGAAAACCAGAGATAAAACTAGATTGGGAACATACGGACTTCAAATGGATAAATCCAAAGGAAATAACGAAATATGACCTAGTTTCTAATCTAGGCGAAAGCTTGAAGAGTGTCCTGGCGTAAATTAGGGAAACAATTATTTATATGTAACGACATTGGAAAAATGGTGTTGATTTGGCTGAAGCTCCGGTAGTGGTTTTTGAGTCGAAAAATGAAGAGGTTAGTAAAATCCATGATTTCTATTTTGGAAAAAGTAGGATAGATTACGATTCCGGAGAATTTTACATTGTTGATGTACCAGTAATACTTATTCGAAGAGAGACTTTTTACAATTTGTGGCAAGAGGTTTTCAAAGCACTCGGCAAAGCAGCATATGCAGTGATGTATAATGCAGGTGTGGTTCACGGCAAGGAGTTTTTTTTGAACGCAAAAAAATGGTTATCGCTCACCGAAATGAACGCGGGAGCTATTAAAGAAGCGATGAATTTTCTCTGTTGTGAGAACGTGGCAATAGGATTCGGTGCAATTAAAATAGAGGTATATAATGAAGAAATTGTTGTAATAAACAAAAAAGGTTTTCCGATAGGTTTAGAAATATATGAAAGGACCACTGCAAACAAGTATTTTGTGTTAGACGGCGCTGCCAAACTTAAAGAGGGCGACGTTAAGATGTCTGCAGGAATATCTTTTGATGTAAAGGGCGGTGACGAGATAAGCCCAACTGCAGATTCGTACTTCTTGGGGTATTTTGCCGGTTTCCTATCGATGCTGTACAAAATTTCAAAGGGAAAAGAAGTCAAGTGTGTTTCAAGAGGCGACAACTGCTGCAGATTTGTTTATGCCCTGCAAAAATAGCTGATGTGCTTGAATTGTTAATAGAAGATATCTAGGTGCGAGCTGGATCGCACATATATGACCGGAACGTTCATTGTATTTAATTTTTTTCTCAACTCTCTGTCGTTAGTAACTATAATTGTTTTCTTTTTCGCATCAGATACAATTTCGATTAATGCTTCATCTCCTCGTTTATCAACGTTTATGATTTCATATCGTTCTGAGAATTTTAGTGCTGTTTTTGCAATCCTGTGTTTTTTACTCAAGTTTTCAAGTTCTGATATAACAGAAGACGGTACAATTATCCGGTATTTCCCTAAAAGCCGATCCAATTCGGATTCTATGTTAATCTTGAGTTGGAATATTGACATAAGTATGTTTGTATCGAGAATAACATCAATTACGCTTTGATTATCCCGTAACCTATCAGCCGCCATCTGGTACCAATTCTCCGACTTATCGCGAATCTCTCGCCGTTCTCGGCGCAAACCGGCAATTTTAAATTCATCTCGGCTTCATTTTTGTGTCTGCTATTAACTACGCCAACAGTAGTCGCTGTACCGACAGTCAACATTAACGGCTCCCCTATTTTGATGTCCCCCACCTTGACTTCCCCCTCACTGCCAACAGCGCGCTCCAGTAGATGCGTTTCAGCAGCTAGTTTATCCCATGTCGGGGGCAGCGTGCCAGGGGCACCGGCTAAGCTACCAGTTAGTCCATCTGATTTTGTTATAGACGCATCGAGTAGTGTCCCGATACCCACTAACCCTCCAGGTCCGACCGTGTTATAATTATTTCCACCGGCAATTAACGACGTAGTTTTTGTGAATATGCTCTCCCATCTTGTATGCCCCTTTTCGGTAACTTTTCTTCCAGGTTTTATTTCGATTTCGTCATTGATATTGAAAACGCCCTGAATTAAAGATCCCCCGAACACACCTCCGACAATATCGGAAGGGCATATACCTGGTTTGTTTATGTCAAAAGACCTAGCAATATACATTCTAGCAGGTTTAGAAGCATCATAAGTAGGGGTAGGAACAATGATGTCTATAGCGTACAGCAGAGCGTCTATGTTCGCATTGCGATGAGCAGATACCGGAATAATGGGTGCCTCTTCGATTGATGTGCCTTTTATGAATTTTTGTATCTGCGTATAATTTTCCTTCGCTTTGTTTTCATTTACAAGATCCACCTTATTTTGGACTATTATTATGTTCTTAATCTGGGCAATGCTCAAAGCCATCAAATGTTCTTTTGTCTGGGGTTGAGGACAAGGCTCGTTTGCAGCGATTAAAAGAAGTGCTCCGTTCATCAGGGCAGCGCCAGAAAGCATTGTAGCCATGAGTGTTTCATGTCCCGGAGAATCGACAAAAGATATTGTCCTTACAAATTCAGTTTTTTCACCACAAACAGGGCATGTTGGAGATACAGAATAGCTTTGTGACCCCTGGCATTTCAGGCATTTGTACACTACCGTATCCGCATAGCCTAATTTTATAGATACGCCTCGTTTAATCTCTTCCGAGTGTCTGTCCGTCCACTCACCTGTCAGCGCCTCAGTTAATGTTGTCTTTCCATGATCTACATGGCCAACCATTCCTATGTTCACGACAGGTTGCTTCGGAACCTTCATTTCTTCTCCTCTTTCGGTTTCAATAGTTCTTCAATTGATTTTGCGCCCTGAGTCGTTATTTTCATATTGATCTGGATTATATCTGGCGATAGGGTATTGCCGCGGATTGATTTCTTTTTTCTCACGCCTAGCTCTACTTCCTTACATCCGACCGATCGTGTCATCAGTATCCTAGTTCTCCTTGTACCGGGAAGGCTTCTTTTCATAGGAAAACCATCCCTGTCGCTCCCACCAGTTATTGTTAATTTGTAGCTTGGAAGACCGACGAAAACGCCATCTATCTCGTCCCCTATTTTTTTGCCGATCAGTAAATTTGCATGGTGCCCGGAGATCTCGGCCTTATAGCTCTTTCCGTTTTTTGGGTCGGATACTACAACCTTGAATTCTACCATAATTTCAACTCCTATTCGTTATGATTTGGATAGGCTCAATGCTCTCATACCATATAGGTTTATCGATGATACATATGACAACTGGAAGAGTATACCCGACACAATAGTTAGCAAACCATACGAATTAAAAATATAAACAAACACCAGAGATACGCCTCGAGCATTAGAAATGTTTTAATTCCAAACACCATATTAAGGGATGCTTTGCGATTGAGGGATAACATGAAATATTTTGTAACAGGCGGTGCCGGTTTCATAGGCAGCCATATCGTCGATAGATTAATGAAAAATAGAAAGGAAGTGACGGTTTATGATAACCTTAGTTCTGGCAAAAAGGAGTTTGTTGGCACTCATGAAGGTAAAAAGAATTTTAGATTTGTAAAAGGCGATTTGCTCGATCAAGAATTACTTAAAGAAACAATAAAAGATCACCAATTTGTATGGCATATAGCGGCAAATCCGGATGTCAAATGCGGCTCTGAAAAAACGGACGTGGATTTAAAGAACGGAACAATTGCCACACATAACTTATTGGAAGCCATGAAACTCAGAGGCGTGAAGAAAATATCATTTGCTTCGAGTTCGGTAGTTTATGGTGAAGCGAAGGCGTTTCCTACACCCGAACATTACGGCCCCTTGGCGCCCATTTCGTTGTATGCTGCATCTAAATTGGCGGCCGAGGGTTTGATTACTGCATATTGCCACAATTTTGGAATGAAGTGCTGGATATTTAGGTTTGCGAATATCATTGGAAAAAGAGGGACGCATGGAATAATAGTAGATTTTATAGAGAAATTAAAAAAAGACCATACACGATTGGAGGTATTGGGTAACGGAAAGCAAAGAAAATCATATCTTCTTGTTGATGAATGTGTCGACGCTATGTTTTTCGCGGTGAAAAATTCGGGCGATGAGGTAAACATATTTAATCTGGGTTCGGAAGATCAGATAGAGATAAGCAAAATAGCGGAGATAACAGTGGGTGAACTCGGACTAAAAAATGTTAAGCTCGAATACACTGGCGGCGTGCGTGGATGGAAAGGCGATGTGCCGCTGATGTTACTTGGAACGAAAAAGATAAACAAACTTGGCTGGAAAAACAAATATTCGTCGGAAGAAGCTATTCGAAAAACAGTAAAGATAATTATAAATGAAAGGTGGAAGTAAAAAAAATAGATTACATTAGGGTATTCTTGAATATCTCTCCCCCAGTTTTAGAATATCCTATCCGCAAGATATCCCCCGACGCAACAACGCTGTTCTTGATTTGGATTGTGTCGCCCGGGTTTAATTTTCCATTTGAATCAGTATCACTAAACGAGATATAGACGTCCTCTCCAGTTAAATTTATGTTATACATATCCAAAAGTGTACCGCTTATGTACTTCCCAGTTGGCTCTGTCTTTACTACTCCAATAGAACTTAACATTTGGTAGGTAACCATATTTATTGGTTTGCCCTCGCTCATCGATGTCACTGTTACAATAACGTATGGATCCTCATATCTTACGTCTGCACCACCAGTAGGCGTACTTTTTGAAGTGACCACCATAGCACTAACCCATAGATATAATACGGAAGCCAAAACAACAGTTATGGCTACAAGTAGGATAACACCGATTACAGGAGATACTGCTTCTTTCTCCGCCCAGACGTTTTTCATTTTTATTCTGTTCATTTTCTCCATCTCCACACCCACGAAGCATAAAACGAATAGTGAATTCTGTATTGATATATGACTTCTATGGTATATATATTACGTTTTTTCATTTTTATTCTGCTCGTTTTCTCCACCCACATAGAACATAAATAAGTAGTAACTCTCAATTAATATATGACATTTGTGGTATATATACATTATGTTTTTTTGAGTTAAAAATTAAAAATATTTATATAGTCTTGAGGATGACAGATCATAGTCATCGATTTAGAAAGTTATGAAATTAGAAAGTTATGAAACTACATGAAAGTGACAGAATCGAGACCTAAATGATAGTCTCCCGTTGTAATTTTATATATACCAAACATTTCTACAATCCGACGTTCCCTTCGAATGCCTAATATTCATTAATCCAAAGATAGATATAGGTCAGAAATGATTATAGAAACAAAATAGATAAATTTTATGCGTAGATCTGGGGTATAAAGGGTGCGACATTATGGCAGCGGCAAAAAAAGTTACATATACACCACCAAAAACAGCAATGCCTGCAAAACCATCTGCTCCAACAGCAGTAGATAAGATACTTAGTGCCTCTGAAAAGAAGAGAAAGCTCCTTGCAGAGCAGGTAACTGTAGCAGAAAGGATAACCCTCGAAGATTATGAAGAGCTTGAAAGTTATCCAGTATGGGAGCCTTATGTGTATGTAAAGGTTTTGAGCCACAAAAGAGAGCATACGAAGCGGTATTATGTGGTAGAACCAGAGGTTTCTGAGGATGAAAGACGGGCCATCCACATAATAGAAGACGTTCTCGTACGGGCACTTAACATCAAGATAGACGATTTGAAAGAGGAGCCGGAAGCGTATCTAAGAAACGCTACGACTGCTATCATCAATAGTTATGCTTTACCAATCTTACATGAAGCGGAAGATAGAATATTTTATTTCATAAAACGAGATTTGATGGGGTATGGCCCAATAGATCCATTGATGAACGACCCCCAAATAGAAGATGTTTCTTGTGATGGTCCAAGCCTTTCTATATATATCTATCATAGGAAGTACGAGTCCATAGAAACAAACATATCTTGGGCAAATGAAGCCGTACTGGAATCGTATGTAATCCGTTTGGCACAAAGATGCGGCAAACATATTTCAGTAGCAGAACCGCTCCTAGATGCTACACTGATGGACGGTTCAAGGGTAGTTATGACTCTGGGCAGAGATATCTCTACAAGAGGTTCGACGTTTACTATTAGAAAATTCAAAGAGGATCCTTTTACTCCACCAAATTTGATAGAGTTTAAAACTTTTTCATCCCTCATGCTTGCATATATCTGGTTGGCTGTTCAATACGGCATGTCAATGCTCTATGTGGGAGGTACTGCTTCGGGTAAGACTACTTCACTCAATGCGTGTTCCTTGTTCATTCCGAGAGATGCAAAGGTAGTGAGCATCGAGGAGACAAGAGAAATCAACCTTCCGCACCCCAACTGGATACCTGGCGCGACAAGAGAAGGTTTTGGTGGCGAGGGCATGAAAGCTGGCGGAAAAATGGCTGGTGAGGTCGACATGTACGACCTGCTGAAGGCTGCCTTGAGACAGAGGCCCGAATATATCATTGTGGGCGAAATAAGAGGACCGGAAGCATACGTTCTTTTCCAGGCGATGGCAACAGGGCATACTACATATTCCACTGTTCACGCCGACTCTGTTCCTTCGCTTATTCATAGGTTAGAGAACAAACCAATAGACATTCCACGTGTTATGTTGCCTTCATTGGATGCCATTAGTATCCAAATTCAGACAAGAATTGGTGAAAGGCGGGTGAGAAGAGTAAAGCAACTCGTAGAAATTATAGGTATGGACCCGCACACACAAGAGTTGCTCACAAACGAGGCTTTTAGATGGTCGCCTGCGACTGATGAATACGAGTTCTACGGAAAAAGCTACGTCCTTGAAAATATCATGGTAATGTCTAACATGAGTAAATCTCAAATCACGATGGAATTAAGAACTAGACAGGAAATTCTCGAGTGGTTAGTAGAGAACGACGTGATGGACATATCTCGAGTCGCTAGGGTCATCAACCAATACTATTCGAGACCAGAAGAGGTAAGAAAACTAATTACCGGTGAAATGAATCTAGGAGACCTAATAGGTGCAGAAGCAGCAGCTAGTGCGGCCGATAGGGAAAAGAAGGCTGCCCCACCACCAGTGCCGAGACAAGTAGCACCCGCCCCAGCACCCAAACCACCAGAAGTGAATTTTGGAGGAGAGGTTTCAAGTTGGGGTGAAGGATAATTCTACAAGTAACATCAATAATGCGATATAGCGAGAGTGTGAATAGAAAAAATGCTTCCGTCGGATTTCAAGATTCTCAGTTCCTATCAGAAAAAGTGTTATCTCTTGTTTGGAAAATTTACGAAACTATCTGCTAAAAAGAACTACACGTTGCGAGCGGCATTAGAGCAATCCCATATGGGAGTTCTCGCAGAAGCATATCTAGCCACTGTTTGGATGAGTGTGGTTATTTCAGTGGTGCTTAGCGTCATCCTTTTTATAGTACTAGATTTTGTTTTATTGCCAATGATGTTCGGATCGTCCGGCCTGACATTAACAATCCTCCTAATAGATATCGGCGTCTTTGCAATCCCGGCAGGCGCATACTTCATTATGATGAACATTCCATTTCAAAAAGCTGGCGCTCGTAGAAAGGATATAGATGCGTATCTGCCCTATGCTTCAAACTTCATTGCCGCCCTGGCCGCATCGAATGCTACCCCAACAACAATATTCAAGAGCCTTGCTTTTCAGAAGAAGATATATGGAGAGGTTTCAGAAGAAGCATTATGGATATACCGAGACACTAATGTACTGGGCATTGACATGCTTACAAGTCTGAAAATGGCAGTGACTCGCTCACCGTCCATCAATTTTAAAGAATTCTTGCAAGGGATAGTCGGAGTTCTTACGTCGGGTGGCGGCCTTAGGGGTTATTTCCTAAATCGCGCCGAAAATTTTATGAGAGAAAATAGGAGAGAGCAAGAAGATTTCATAGAGACGCTAGCGTTCATGGCTGAGAGTTATGTAGTCGTAGCAGTAGCTATGCCGATGTTCTTAATGATTATAATGGTAATTACGTCGTGGGTCAGTCCACCTGGCTCGGGCTTCGGTGGAACATCTATGCTTTATTTAATCACTTTTCTAATGCTTCCCGCATTGCATTTGGGATACATTGTTTCAGTGTTTGCATCTACACCAAAAATTTAATGACAACACATCATAGGAAGGCAGTTTATGGCAAAAGGAAATCCCGTACCACCCAAAAAACCTTCGACAATCACTTCGGAGATTGGCAAGCTAATCAAAGCGGAAGAGTCTCCTGTCTCCTTCACATACCGTGATGAAAGAGCACTTTTAAAGAAAAAGAAAAAGACGTTAGACATTATAAAGATGCGAAAACTGACTAGCGTAGCTGGTATAATCGGTATTATTTCTATAGTGTGCTTTATAACACTAACGGTGTTCTACATTTTATCCTCTAAACAGCCGAGCGGGGGTTTCAACTTGATTAAAGCAAATCAAGATTACTTGATCGCCGCACTGTTAGCCCTATTGGGGCCATATGCTTTTTATGATTCCGAGACCCAAAAACGCCTTAGTAGATTGGAAGACAAATTCCCGGATTTTTTAAAGGATATGGCAGAATACTGGCGCGGTGGTTTAAGCATGACTGCGGCAATAGAAACAATTTCCCATGGTGAGTATGGTGTTTTGAATAAAGAAGTAGAGAAAATGGCAAATCAAATATCGTGGGGAATAGCGTTTGAAGACGTTTTAAAGATGTTCGCAGAACGTGTAAAAACAAGCATCGTCGTTCGTTCCGTATCGCTTGTAATAGAAGCAAACAAAGCGGGTGGTAAGATTGCAGACATTCTTCTGACTGCAGCAAATGATGCAAGAGAAATTAGATGGCTGAAGGATGATAGAAGAAGAAAATTATCAATGTATATGATGGTTTCGTATATTTCGTATATGGTATATATCGCAGTAATCGTAATCATTTGTTTAACATTTTTACCAGCAATTGACACTTCAGGTGCAGGTCAGACATCTGACACTGGATTGGCTGGTGGTGGAGGAACGGTGGGAACCATGATGCAGAAGTTAGACATAAAAGAGATAAACTTCATATTTTTCTGTTCTACGATAGTGCAAGCTGTGGGAAACGGAATGATGGCGGGTGCGATGAGCGAGGGCGTGCTATCCGCGGGCATGAAGCACGCATTTATCATGGTGATGGTCGGTTGGTTAGTATTCAGGGCCACAGCGTTGATATAAATACGCGTTGCACATCCCAACTTTTATATTCCAATATCTTTTATTGAAGAAACGAGAGGTATATCTTATGCCTAAATGTTGTAGAAAAATCAAGCATTATGAATTTTATAATAATCGCAACAATAACGATGGCCAAATGTACGTTATTGAAGTCCTTACTGCTATGCTAATACTTTTCTCGGCAACGAATTTTATTGTCACTGTAGCCACCCCACCCACACCATCACACGATTCACTCTCGAATTTATTTACGATGGGTGGTGACGCGCTTACAACACTTGACAACATGCCAATTACTGATGACTTTCTTGTGTACTATGAAATAAACGAGACGCTGGTACTAGCATCGGTTTTATATTACAATAGTTCACTGGTGAGGTATATCAGTAATGGTACTAGTGATGTTCGTGATGTTAATAATGTAACGTCCTTTTTTAACGCAGTATTCCCAAAAACTATATCCTATGCAATATACTTGAGTAATGGTAGAGTAACAATTCCGTATTACACGGGGTATGGACAGCCTACCGGCGAATCGACTACGGCACATAGGTTAGTGATGATTAGTCAACCGAAAGACAAAGCATATCCTGGCTACGATTTCGCCCGGGGAGTGTATGACATTAGCATAGTGATGTGGTACGGAGTACGAGGAGGATATATCACTTAACGGTTAGACGATTAATCAGTATAACCAACAAACACATAGTGGGTGATATATCCGACGAGAGAGAGGAGGTTATACGACTTAACGTTATAATATGATGAAACAATTATAGCAATTAGATTACGTGTAGGAGTATAACCGACGAGAGATAGGAGGATATAGTCTAATGAAAAATATCGACAAGAACAATGAGGGGCAACTTCTTCTGATGACAGGAGTCATATTAACATTTACCTTAATAACTATGGCATCCATCTCAGTTTCTATCGCAGACATTGGTCTGCGGACTTCGAGTGAACAGTTACAACAATTACTATTCGAATTTGACAACATAAACACTACTTTTTGGAGGGCGTTTGATGTAGAACATTATAACGCCATAAGAAATTATCAAAACTCAGGTAAGATGATAGAAGATAGCGACATAGAGTTGATTTTTAATGAGATACTAACACATATGAAAGACATAGAAGAACTTCGAGGGATAAGATTCACTGCTACGATCGATCCCAACGGAGTTACCAGACATATCTCGAGCAATAAATCCCAATACGTGGGCGGAGGGGGGGGAACCCCTCAGGACACGACTGTTTATGGGAAAATAGATTCAAACGGTAACATAATCTCATGGACACCCACTCCTTTCCTTTCACAAGGTTTGTACGGATCTGCCGTAGTTGCAAATAAAACAATTTTTTATTTAATTGGAGGTAGAAATAATGATGATCCGTATATATATAACAATGTGAGCTACACCAAACAATCAAGAGATGGTCTTCTAAGTACTGGGGTACCAACAACATCTCTTTTTTTTCCTGTCATACTATCTCCACGTGCCGGACATGCTGCCGTGATAGATACAACTAATGGAAGAATCTATGTGCTCGGTGGGTACGCTACAAGTACTCCGCAACAATCTACAGAATCTACAGTTTACTATGCGAATATATCTGCGAACGGTGCCCTCGGAGATTGGGTGTTAACCCTACCCCTTCCCACAACACCACCCGGGAGCGGCTTGTACAAACACTCAGCTATTATATACAACAACAAAATATACGTGATTGGGGGAGAGAGCCATGGTCAAGTTTTTGACACAGTATACTGCGGCGAAATAGATGCTGATGGGAGCATTAGTGGTTGGAGTAGCAGTCAGACTGACATATCTTCCTTTCCACCCCTCCCATCGCCGAGAACGGCTCAATCCGCAGCTATTGCTATTTTTAATAATGTGCCATATATCTACGTAACTGGTGGCAAGGATACTAGCGGCGGTGTGCCTACGAGCACTGTTTATTATACAAGTATAAAACCAGACGGGTCATTAAATTCATGGAATGAGTCTGCTACTTCACTCCTAGAACCCATTTGCGCCCATGGGAGTACGATAATAGGCAATAGACTGTATATCGTTGGAGGTAGTGATTCAAACGGAGTAACTTCCAAGAAGGTTCTTTTTACAAATATAATTAGTGGCACGACACTTGAGGCCTGGAGCAGCGCTACATCGCTACCTAACGCTCCAGCCGACCTCAGTTGTTGGAGTTACAATGACACCTCATCCCAAATAATCTATGTAGCCGGTGGGCGGGATAATTCGAAGGAAGTTAGCACCTCGTTTCATGAACATTATAATGGTTCAACAATACGTTGCAGATTCAGTTTAAGCGACGAAAGATCTACGATAGCACGTTCTCTTACACTCGAATTCAAAAATCAATAACAATTTTTGTTTTTTGTGAACTTTACACGCAAGTTAGAAGGTATGACGTTTTTCTCTAATCTCTGCACGGCAATATGGGCATCTTGTTACACCAATCCTGACGCTTGCACCACAATTTGAACATTTAGCGAGCCCTTCTCTTTTTTGACCGAATGGTTTAGATATCTGTTCGCGCTTAGTGAGCAATTTCTCGGTGGGCGAGCGAACTGCTTCACTCGGCACGCTATCTTCACTGGTTTCCTCCTCCATTGAACGATCCAATACGAATAAGTCGTCCTGGCCCACGCCTGACAAGTCCGATGTTTTCTCTATTGGTTTCGCTGCACTTCTACTAACGGGGCGATCCAATATAAACGGGTCATACTTCATCGGATCAGTCTGAAATGGATCATAACGATATGGATCCGAAGTATATGGTGAATATCCCGCAGTTTGTTGATAATAGGCCGGTGTAGATGGATATTGTGCTGGTTGCTGATGACCATACCATGGTTGTATCGGTTGCGTCTGTGCCTGCATTTGTTGTGGCAGCGGGGGTTGTGGTTGATACTTTTTTAAGCCAGCTGGTGTTTTTGTTTTTTTCCCTTCTGCACGTCGAAGAATATAAGTTATATGCTGAACAATGCCACGTGATTGTGTTTTGGAACTCGTGGACTGCGCCCGTACCTGTGGTTGTTGAGGTTGTTGTGCCGGATATTGTGGTTGCGATATAGTGGATGTTATTGGAAGAGTAGTATACTGTTGGGACTGCTGTGAAATATATTGTGGTTGAGGCTGCGATGACGCTGGTGTTGTTGGATGAACTGGTTGTTGAGATTGCTGTGGCGCATATTGGAGTTGCGGACCGTATGTTCTTAATCCAGTCATAGCTTTTGTTCTCTTTTCTTCCATCCGTCGAAATAAATAAACTGCATACTGGATAACGATTATCGCAATACAAACCACCGCGACAATAATAAGCCAGCCAGTAGTCTCATTTTGTCCTGCAATCAGTGAGTAAGAATCACTTTCACTGCATAACACGATATGTATCATCATACATTGATAAGATGTATTTAATATAAAAGTTGCCTATGATAAGAAATAAATAAGGGGTGCAGCATATACAGTATAAAATTGGAGGGTGAGATATGGCAGGAAAAAAGACAGATAACAAGGGCGACAGAAAGATAGTGGGAATAACCGGCTGGGTTATGATTAATACGGAACCCACAAGAGTACGAAAGGTATATGAGAAATTAAAAGGTTCCAAGGACATTGAAGAGGTACATTCCATAACCGGCAAGTACGATATTCTCGTAAAAATAGTTGCGAAGAACTCTGCAGACCTAGGAAACATCATTCTAGATACTGTAAGAAACATAGACGGCGTAACTGGTACGGTAACATTCACCGAACTAAAGGTGTAGTGCAAACAACTAATAAAACAATAAATAGTCGTATACGATTATGATTAAATGATGTTGCATAAACCTCATACTATTCCGTACCGTCTTTTAGCTACGTTTGTCATTATACTCTTCATCTTTTCTCAATTTTTATTTCTTTTAAACGACTCACGCACAAATAACGATATCAATTACAGCAAGGTGCCGAATAAAATAACGATGCCGACGTTTTCGCAAACAAAAAACCAGAAAAAAATTGTTATATTGTTCGACGAAACCCATGTTCCAGCATACACTATAAGCATGAAAAATCCATCGTATGATGGGACCGGCACAGGGGGAGGTGGCGGCTATACTTTATTCGCCGAGGCGATCAAGAATCAATTTGATCCCGATATTAGAACCTTGGACGCAACCGTCAAATATTCCGAATACCGCAAAATAAACGAAGGATTACATTGGGTGAGCACGGGTAATGAAATAACCAATACTACGCTCAAAGACGTAGATCTGCTAATAATCCCGGCCAGTATTGGCAATTACACCCCATCGGAACTAGGCGAGATAGCACGATTTGTGAAAAATGGTGGCAGTTTATTGTTAATTGGGGAAGGAGTATCATCCAACGGCATTGGAACTTACGCCTCTGGTGTGGAGTATGTCGCGGAAAAATTTGGTGTAAAAGTTGGTGGTACGGTCAAGGATACCGCAAATGGCATCCGCTTCAATGAGGACGGGTCAGATGTAGTTGACTTTGACTACATACAGTTCAATTCTACGCTGATGGGAAAGCACCAGATTACCGACAACCTTTCTGCTGTAGAATTCTTTAGAGGTTGGCATTTTCTTTTCCCACCGTATGGTTCTACTTCACTAATATACTCTAGCTCAAGCGCCACTCCGCCTGACTCACCGGTCGCGCTAGCAATACCAACTTGCAGAATTACTGGCGAAGGCAGGATTGTCATGGTGGGCGACGGCGGCATGTTTAAGGATTACATGGTAGGCGAGGTTGGAAATAATGGGGATGAAGATCACGACGGCATCGTGGACATTAACGATGCTGAGAACAAAAATTTCGCTATGAATATTATCAGGTGGCTCACATACTATTACGACTTTAACATATGTTTTACAGAAACAGATACGCCAGAGACATTTGAGAAGACAATTGGACCGAACCAGACTGTCGAATATCCGATCAAAATAAAGAACATCGGACACTGCGTAAATAATGATGCCATAGATTTTAAGATAGAGGGGTTGCCGGCAGAATGGGCGTATGAACTAAAAAGAGGGTCTGAAAATATAAGTTCCATAACAATGACAGCAGGTGAAGAAGCCAATCTCACTCTAAGAATAACTACACCCGACGAGATGAGCAACACTACAGTAACGACGATTATCACTGGTACATCCAGAAACGATGCGAACGCCACACACAATATCACAGCCATTACGAATCTGCAATCGATTTATAATATAACCGTTTGCCCCTCGGAAGAACAAATTACAGTTTTACCTGGCAATGCGGCAAGGTATTTTCTAAATATAACAAACAACGGAACAATTATCGATGAGTTTGGACTAAAAATAGAGAACGCGTCGGGCGCGTATGCGGTTATAGAAGGGGGAGTAACTGACTTTTTGCTTCTACCAGACCAGACAACGGCTCTAAAATTGTTTGTTGTTCCACAGGCGTATACTCCACCAGCCACCATACTGCATACAACACTAAAATTAGAATCCAAGAGGGGTTTTGGAAATATTTCTGTTCCCCTTACAGCAGTAACAGATACGCATCATTCAATTGATACGAGCTATTATATTTACCCATACACAAAAAACGATACTTCTGTTGTGCTTACAATAACACTGACAAACAGGGGAAATGTACGAGAGAATGTAGAGTCGAACATATCTACAGATCGCCCTACAGAAAGCGTATCAGTGCAAAATATCATCGGCACCGGCGATTCTGTAAACATTCCATTTTCTATAGTACAGCCACCACCGGGAGAAACCAACAACATATATGTAAATGTTACCTATGCTGGCAAAAAATCTACGCTCGTCGTGCCAGTATCAAGTGCCAAGACCGGCGCTATTCTTAAAACATATAATAGTACGCTCTATACCGCAAAAGACACAATATTGAAAATCCCGGTTTTAATTAAAAATACCGGCAATTTAAAAGATGTGTTCGTTCTGTCAGTTTCCAGTAAATTCACAAACTGGAGCATAGAAAATTATGACAGCAACATCATTTCACTCGACCCTGTTTCCTCAAGAACGGTATATGTCGCCGTGCAGATACCGCCAGATGCGGACACAGTATTATCTACAATCTGGATTAATGCGACATCCCAGCTAAATCCAGAAATAAACGCGTCCCAGACCATTAACGTCGTGATAAAGCCAATCTTAGAACTTTCCGATTTGAGAATAGATCGCAGAACTATCAAAAATGGAGATAATATAAAAATAATTGCAGGCATAAAAAATTGGAAAGATGAAAAACTCAACGTTACAGTCAGTTTCACCGTTGATGGCGAGATCATGGAAAGTAAACATTTGAACGAGTTTTCGAATTCCACACAACTTCAATTCAGTTGGATTGCAAAAGAAGGAAAACATAAAATTGAATTAAAAACAGCAGTTGATGGAATTGCTGTACAAACTGATGGAGATATATGTGGCTACATAGACGTCGAAAATGCCCCAGCGCTGCCAAATCAAACTCTATTATTTTTGATTATCGTAATAATAGTATCCATTAGCACGGTTGCTGCAATCAGGCGCTGGGAGAAATAGAAGTATGCTAACATTGATTCTCGGAGATACAGAACTTGAGTTAGTTCCTAGTGGGATTCTGAGCCATCCTTCCGCAGTGGCTAACGCGAGGATTCGTGGAAAAAAGGCGGACAAGATCATATTGGACAGCAGCGTTCATCATTCTGCAATAAAGAAACTTCCCGGAAACGACAATTTAAGGCGGGGAAGGCCGGATATTGCTCATCAGTTCCTACTGTTGTCATTGGATTCCATATTAAATATAGAAAAAAAACTCAAAGTGATGATACACACCAGAAACAATGACGTTATCAGCATAATGCCGGAGACAAGAATTCCCAAGAACTACAACAGGTTTGTCGGACTAATGGAACAGTTGTTTGAAACAGGCAAAGTTCCGCCCGGTTCCGAAAACCCATTAATAACGCTTGAGAAGGGCGTCGAACTCAAAACACTAATCAAAAACCTGGACGCCAATCACACTGTCGCACTGTCCCCCGAAGGCAAACCCACGAAATTAGGGACTTATTTCACGAAACTGAAAGAAAAGGATATTACATGCATAATCGGGGGATTCCCTGAAGGAGATTTTCGCTCTCCAGTATATGAAATAGTGGATGATAAAATCTCAATACATAAGGATGCATTGAAGGTCTGGACTGTGACGAGTGAGTTAATCGTGAATTATGAGTTGGCTACCCATCCGGAATGATTAAATTTCAAACAATCCTTTGCGAAAAACAGGAAGATTCAAAATTTTCTTCCCCGTTCAACCGAAAATTTGACAGTCATATACGCTACCTCTGAAAACTAACAACATAAACTATATATACCGTATAATTACATATAACTGAATATAAGAGGTGATACCATGGAAGGGGATGTTACAACGATACAGATAAGCGCAGAAACACGTAATGAACTTCGCGGATTCGGCAAGAAAGGGGAGACTTACGATATGGTGATCCACAAGTTGATGGAAATTACAAAACGGGTCAAGTTCTTCGAAGAAATAGACCATATCCTCGAAACAGAGGAGTTTGTTCCACTTGACGAAATTTGAAATTCTCGTTTCTGAAACTGCCAGACGCCAAATCGAAGATCTGCCCGAGAATTTACGAAAACGCGTTAAATCCGCGTTATCGGTTTTAAGCGAAGACCCATACAGGCCAAGACCAAAGGCAGACATTAAAAAGCTGAGAGGGCCGACAAAGAACTATTTTAGATTGAGAATAGGAGAGTATAGGGCAATATATGTAATCGAAGGAAACAGGGTATTGGTAGCAAAGGTATTGCTCAGAAGCAAAGCCTATGACTGGATCGAGTGAAAATCCAGAAACTTACAAAGATTCGAAGGAGAATCCCATGTACTTGAAAGGTTATTATGATACTTCACACGACATAAAATGGAGGAAACAAAACACGGCGGTCTACATGCACGCAATTGAAACGCGTACTCCCCTCACTAATCTGCTCGGCATACAATACTGGTTCTATTATCCGTTCCACGACGACCCGCAATCAGATCCAAAAGATTCACACCCACACGATTGGTGGTACGTCTGGATTGTCTATGACGAAGCAGACCATAAACCATATCAAGCAATCTACGACTTCCATCATGTCGTTAGAGTAAAAAATTGGAACCAAATCCAAAAGGAAAATTTCCACCCCAAAGTTTGGTGCGACGCTGGGGGGCACAGGAGTTTGTATGCCATAGGTGTAGACCAGCCCATAGTACACAATACATGGATCGAAAACCCACCAGATTCGAGTCTTGAATATTATGCAACATGGTTGAGTTCGAGCGGCGTACTCCGAAGCGACCCTTCGCCATTAACTGATGAGATTTTTGGAGTAATGATCGATGGGTTGGGGCGCGCCAACAAGCTTGCATCATGGCGTGGCGCGTCTAGACAAATTCAGGACGACCTCTTAGGGGCAGTAACTGATTATTACGCCCCTGGTGGATTTAGAGAGGGAACTACACTAACTGTTGAAACTTTCAAGAAGGTGTATATTTGGGGTGTGGAACCAGATGTGAACCCGCGTGACGGACTTCCCGACAGGAATAAAGACTACTATGTCCATTGTAGCGGTGATACTAAGCACGGAAATGTAGATGAAAGTATAAATGAATGGCAATCAGCTGGTGGCACTCTGCCGTGGTTGAGTTGGAACGATCCAAGTAAACAACAAAATAGTGTTTATGAGGCGTGGGTGTGGAAGACATATACCAAGACCACACACACTTGGAGCCAGGAAAGTGCTACCCGGGGCTGGGCGTGGAACGAGGCGTTGATTAGTTAGGGGAGTACATATGGTAAAAAAAGTCTTAGTTGTTATTGCAACCGTATTGTTTATCTTCAGCTCCGGTTGTTTGGATTGGGGCGGATTGTCCTCAAGGGTCCAGTGCATTCTAGATATTATTAGTGAGCAACCTTTAATTTTTGAGGAAGCTGATCGACTGAATTTCAGCACCCTTCAAAATTTGGAGATCATGAATTACAGTGTGTCTGAGGAACACTCCTCACGTGGAAGGAATGAATATTCATCATATTCAATGTATAGTAACGAAAACAAAACACGAAGCATGCGTGGTATGTTCACTATGGCGATTAAAATGACAGTAGAGAATACAACTACCCCCCCCCCAATAAATATGCTACTCTGAGTTTTACTTATATGCCCTATTCGAATTACACAAAAATCGAGACCAACAAGACAAATGAAACTAAAGAATTCCTCAAAAATGAAACTATAAAAATCGCCACAGTACTAAATCTTACATTGAATTGGAATAATGCGACATGGTATATTAGAAGCTACTGGGAGAGTATATAGAACCCCCGTTTCCCCCATTTTATTGAATACCAATCGTTCAAAAACCTTCAAATTTGCTGTTATCTTCCCCACCCATGTGGGCAATTTATTATATACCAAAAACTATCTAACAATGGTAAAAATGCAAAAGCGAACTTTATTTGTTTTGTTTATAATCTTCGCATTGCTAGCGATAGGAATCCTTTTCGTAAGTTCACAAACAGCAAAGGCCAGGACGATTAACGTTGACGACAGTGGTGGGAAGGATTATACGAAGATACAGGATGCAATAAATGCCTCGTTCAATGGTGATACAGTATACGTCTACAATGGCACATACAACGAGGAGGTTACAGTCTCAAAGAGCATAAATCTCGTAGGGGAAAGCAACCAAAACACGGTAATTCGTACAAACAGCGAATACACCAACAAAGGCATATATGTTACGGCAAACTATGTGAACATAAGCAACATAAAAGTGGACAATTTCACTTCTGGCATCTATCTCGACCACTCATCAAACAACAACATCACATCCAACACGATAACGAACAACTATGGGGGCGGCATCCTCCTCTACAAGTCATCAAACAACAACATCTTATCAAACACAGTCACGGACTGTGGCAAGTATGGCATCGACCTCGGTTACATAACCCATGACAATATCATCACGTCTAACACGCTGATAAATTCAAGTATATTCATAGAAGACGATATTACAAGCACGGTTTCAAACAATACTATAAACGGCAAACCTGTCCTTTATTACAAAGATATAGACGTAAGAAACTCTCCGCAGATACTTGACAACGTCAGTACGAACGAAATAATACTATGCAACTGCCGTGGTTTTGTTATAATAAATACAAAGATAGAATACGGCGGCATACTGCTGCGCAGTTCTTCCCACATCGACATTATCTCCAATAATATCACAAACTGTAGTTATGGCATCCATCTATATTCCAGTTCAGACAACAAGATTTTGTCAAACGCGATCTCGAACTGCGAATGTGGTATCTACCTCTGGTCAAGCTCAAATAACAACAACATCGCATCTAATAACATATATGGGAACAAAAGATACGGGCTGCTCACAGTAGGCGGCACGAACAACATTGCACACAATAACTGGTGGGGCAACGCAAGCGGCCCGTACAACTCCATAACTAATCCGAATGGCACAGGTGATAACATCTCTGATGATGTTGTATTCTCGCCCTGGGCCAAAACACCCTTCGACCTCTCTCTGCCCTATACGCCCCATACAATAGAACAGCCGCTGGCAGACGAATCTGCAATGCTTTTTATGATAATCGTATCGTGTATTTTTATTTCATTGATCGGCCTGGGAATTTACGTACCCCATAAGTATAAGGAAAACGGTGGAAAAAAGTGGCGTATATCCATATCTGTTTTTACACTTATCGTCCTCTCCCGTTTAGCAGATATCGGCACTACATATATTTTCGATAAAAACTTAATGTTCGAGCAAAACATGTTCGTAAAAGAATTGGGATTTGGATGGAATTTTCTCGTTATCAGGGATATTCTTGCAGTAACCATAGTTTCAGCATTTTTCTTATACTATCTGGCTGTGCGCAAAGACTGCTATCCACAAAACAAGGGTTACACTATCGGAAAATTCGCATTATTTTTAACCTCTGGGAAAGACGTTTCGTTCTTCCAATCATTCTTCAAAACACCGCGCCGTAAAAACTTCTTTATGACAATATCCTTCATGCTTTCTATAGGTACAATATTTCTTGGATTTACAATAGGTCTGATGAATTTTCTTGCAGGCGTATATAACATACATCTGATGGGGCGAGAACCATTGTTGAAAATCGTTCTTATGGCCGTTGTTTATGCCATCGTAGCTTTGAGCATACTAATCTTGGTTTCGTATAGGGGGTATAAAAAGTTAATTCGATTGGGATCGTGAGGATCCCACGGGCATAGAAAAATGTGTTCATTTAGAGATTGTGTTCAACAGTCGTACATCCACCCCATCTTATCGCCCCTTAGACACATTTTCTCACTCTTGAGTGTTATATCGTTATCGTAGTAGATCTCAGACGAGTAGTCCAACCTATCCTCGTCGGAGATACTTTGCGCAACACCATATTGATGCTGATGAATTGTAAAGTTGCGTATGGTATACACTAGGCGTAACAGTCCGGACAATGCGTAAGGCGAGCGGATTTTGCGATATACGCGAGAATGCAAGGCGGGGTGGGTTTGGGGGACAGTTATTGTGCGAGAATGCGTTAAAAGGTGTTTAATTGGTTCGTATTCGACGTGCGAAGTACATTACGAACTGAACAATCACCGCTTCCGTGCCTGGATTCGAAATGCTGTTATTGCATCATAACGCGGTGCAAATGTCCTGCTACCTCCTTTGGTGCATATGTCCTGCTATTTCGTTTGATGCTTGCGCCCCGCTGCCTTGTTGGGGGGTGTATGTCGCCAACCCTAAATCTATATCAATCCACGAAGAAAAATAGGGCAAAACTGAAATTGCGTTATGTGAAGTATTGCAAACTTTACTAAACTACCATGGGTTCGCGAACGCCACCCTTTTCAAAGGGTGGATGAGCGAACCCCATGGCGTTCCTGTGATGTATTTGATTGTGTCGGGGTGTGTGATATCTGTCTGTGGCGTTCGCCTAAAGCCTCTCTGCGTAACGCCATGGGGCTTTAGCCCATGGTAGTTTACGAGTATATCGCGAAGTTTATCACTTCTCGCAATATTTTCTCGCCAATTTTAAGAACTTATCCGCATCGGCCAGCCAATGTTTTGCCTTCGCCTTGCTCGATGACGTACCAGAATAGTCGAACTTCGATTTCTCCTGGACGGCCAGCATTATTATATCTTTGTAGACCGCCTCGTTTTGCGGTATCTTGTTTTCGACTATTAATCTATGAAAAAATTGAACCGCCTGATCGTGCCTCTTTGCAATCTCGCCAAGATACTTCAATGCCAAGGCATCGTTCGCCTTAATTATTGAATGAATCGCCTGCGCCACCGCAACTGTATACGCTTCTTCGCTTCCTGCTGTTTCTATGGTGTGCTCCGCGGCTTTGAACCAATATTCCGACTCTTTCAACGCTTTTTCGATTTCGGCCATAACAGTATTCCGTCCTTTATGTCTTTTGTGACTTTTTTATCACCTTTCTCGAAATCCTTTACTGATATATAAAATGGAGTTATCCTCATTTTGTCTTCGTCGAGAATCATCCATGTTATTTTAGACACAATACTGGATATCTTTTTTTCTGAGAATTTATCATCATACACCAAGGCTATGTCTATGTCGCTCCCAAGTTTATGTACACCTTTTGCTACGCTGCCGAAAAGGTAGCAGAATTTCAAACCGTCGATTTCTGCGGCATTTTTTGCAAATTTTTCGGCGGCGGCGATGTATGGCTCCTTAAATTCCGTCAACGCTTTAAGGATACTGGAATCGCCGTTCAACGATACTGCATCACTTTTTCCTATTCTTCTTACTGCCACCACTCCCAATTTCTCGAGGTCTTTGACAGCCCTCCAGCAGCTCATGACAGGAACTCCAGCCTCGCGTGCCAGTTCGTTTATTGTGAAGTAGCGCACCGGGTATGCCTGCAAGGTAGATAATGCGAGGCGTACGCTCTCTTTCCCAAGAACTTCGAACACAGGCGACTTCAGTATTTGAGTATTATATCGCATACGATACATATATACCAATTTTGGTATAAAATAGTTTGCATAATCTAAGACAAAACACCAAATCAGAATCCAAAAAACATGTAGGGTTGCAACACATCTGCTACATTCCTCACCATTTTAGCTTCATTTTCTTATTCGTAGGCCCCGATTACGGGAATTTCATATTTCATGGTCCATTCTTATAGCACCGCAGCAATCACAACACCCCTCATAGATTTTACCCCACATCGTACATGCTGGCCGATGACACGCTGCCACCCCAGCGTCATCTTGATCGAACTCCCATCGCCTCTCATTTTACCCACCATAAAGCAACCCTTAAATACAGAGCTCCATTTCCTCTGACATTATGCCAACCAAAACCTTTGGCTATGCGAACATTATAATCGGCGCCTCGCTCATGAGCTCAGTAGGCATATTCATAAAAATGACTGCTGGATTGAACTTAGCAAATTTGGTTTTCTTCAGGTTCTTCTTTGCGCTAATTGGGATGATAGTGATTTTGTTTTTTATGAAAAGCATTAAAAAATCCATCCGGAGCTTGAAAAATAACATAAAATGGATGACATTGTTTGCTTTGTTTTTCATGTTCACAGTATTCTTGTATTTTACCTGCATAATCACTACAACGGTTTCGCATGGACTGCTCCTGCTTTATACCGCACCAATCCATGTTTACATTATCTCGAGTGTACTTGACAAAAAATTCGATAGAAAAATACTTCCTATAATAATAATGGCTGTTGTCGGGGTATTCATCCTCGTAGAACCCATGACGCTGCTTTATGGAAACATATCGATATTGACAATAATCGGATTGGTGGCTGGATTATTCTCTGGTATCTTCTTTGCCTTTCAATTCGTTATATCCAACAGATACGGGCTTGAGCATATAGACGGCAAAACACGCATGTTTTACTCAGCGATTTTTATTAGTGCATTGCTGTCGCCAACACTTCTGGTATGGCAACCTACAGATATGATTTACAATCTGCCTTACCTCGTGGGTGCAGGCATAATTTCTACAACTATCGGCGGGGCATTTCTTTTTGAAGGCATGAGAAACATCGAGGGGAAGAGGGCCAGTATCGCAGCATTAGTCGAACCAGTGGTGGGTGTTTTGCTGGCTGTAATAATACTTCGCGAAAATTTGAGTGTGTTTAATATCGCTGGCGGCACAATGATAATTTCGAGCATTATTTGGCTAAGGACAACCACTTGAACATATTGCTGGGCTTCGACATGCATAATGCCAGATGCTTGTTTTAGTCAGTGTTGCGGACTCGCTCATCTGTGCTTTGAAAAGAGGGCTTCCGCACACTTACCGTTTGTGATTTGTTTCCTTTCGGTCTAAAATTATATATTGTCAAAACGCATTGGTTGTTATTGATATATATGGTTGCAAGAATAGCAGACGGAAATCAACTTGCCTTAATGATTCAACATGAGATCAAAGAAAGGGTATGGAAATTAAAGGACTCGAAAGGAGTAGTTCCAGGTTTAGCGGTTTTAACCGTAGGTGAAGACTATGCCTCACAGGTATATGTACGGAACAAAACAGAAGCATGTAAAAATGTGGGAATATATTGCGAGGCGTTCAATTTCCCCGCAAGCGTGAGTGAAGCGGCACTGGCAGCTAAAATAGAGGAATTAAACAACAACCCTAGATTCCATGGGATACTTGTTTCGCTTCCGCTGCCGCCGCACATCTCTGAGAAGAGGCTGCTTTTCAAAGTTTCTCCGTTGAAAGACGTAGACGGTTTTCACCCTATAAATGTGGGAAAATTCACACTTGGGCATCCAGTGTTCATCCCATGTACGCCTTTGGGTATTTTAGAAATTCTAAAAAGATATGATGTGGAGATCCGGGGAAAACATGTAGTTATAGTGGGAAGAAGCGATATTGTCGGAAAACCTATTGCCTTGTTGCTGCTCCAGGAAGATGCTACAGTAACCATGTGCCATTCCAAGACGAAAAACATCCAGGAATATACTAAGAATGCAGATATCCTGATAGTGGCTGTCGGCAGGCCCGGAGCCATAAAAGGGAATATGGTCGGACTGGGTGCGGTTGTAATAGACGTCGGCATAAACAGGATACCGGTAACGGATTCAATGGGGAACACGACCAACAAATTAGTAGGCGATGTTGTGTTCGACGAAGTTAAAAACGTAGCATCATTAATAACGCCTGTACCCGGAGGCGTCGGGCCGCTCACTGTGACAATGTTGTTGTCCAACACAGTGAAGGCCGCAGAGATGCATGTGGCAGGTAAACACGAATTATAGTAAACGCTGCAACAAGCAAACAAAATTAAAGGAGATGAAGACGTTATAGTTGATGGTTTTGGATAAGATAAGTATATATACAAGATATTACATATATGTAATACGGTGATGTATATGTCAGATATAATTACATTACGAATATCACACGATATAAAGAGCATAATGGACGCGTTCGACATAAACTGGTCGGAATACATGCGGGAAGCGATCCAACAGAAGATTATAGAGCTCCAAAGAGAGCGGGCTTTTAAAGAGATGGACGAAATCCGCGAAAAACTCAAAGGCACTCCGCCCGTGTCCCAAGAGGTGTTCAAATGGAGAAAAAGACGCTGATATTGGACGCCTCGGTCATAATAAAATGGTATATACAGGAAAAAGACAGCGACATTGCGTTAAATATACGGGATTCCCTGATCAAAAAGGAAACAGACATTGTTGTACCGGGCCTCATATATTATGAAATTGCTAACGCTCTTCGCTATGCCAAGGGAGCAGCGCGGCAGGACATTGAAAAGGCAATAGGCAATATCTTTTTGGCCGCGTTAAAAACAGAGTGTGTCGATGAACGGCTTTTGAAGGATGCTTTGGCGCTGGCAATCAAATACGATACAACGATATACGATTCCGTGTATCTTGCACTCGCCGAGCGGCACGACACAATATATGTTACCGCAGATGCGGAATTTTGTAAAAAGGTTGGCGGCGAACATGTTGTGCTGTTGAGCGAATTCGCGAGTAAGCGATAAAGATAGGGGAGGCGGGGGAAAAATGCAGAAATTAAAGGAGACGGGGGCGTTATGAGACTGCAAGTAACGAAGGGTTGGGCGTGGAAGAAACAAAACACGGCGGTTTTCACAGGCCACACGCACGGGACAAACGAAGCATACACCCTAACGATAAATGATAACGACGTATTATCGCGGAGTGACCCACTATCACCACCGTCTTTTGCTTATACCGATACCGCGGGAACCGTTTACATCGAAACATTAACATCTACATGGAGGGTGGTGTTTGATTAAGAGGGCGATTTGTCTATTCTTGGTCTCATCATTCTTGTTGTCAGCAGGTGGCAACGTAAGTGCTGAATCGTCACCTTACAATGTAAGCAATATATACCCACTCCTGTACGCAAATGGCACAGTTGTAGATGGGCCACATCCGTATCTTGGTGAAAATAAGATCATTTACGGTTACACGAACATGATTGGGATGGTAAACATAACAGACGTCCAGAATCCGACAATGCGCAGCATATATGATGACCCAAACAAAGGTATGGATATGAATTTCGGCGGCCCCAAACTGAGCCGCGACGAGAGTAAGATAGTTTTCACATCTAGTTGGTATTGGTATCAGCAAGCTAACCAGACAGCAATAGGGGGGGGTTGCTAGATGTGCTCATCAAGAACACGACCTCTGGAAACGAATTCTATGATCATGTCGTTCTGCTTAATTTAACAGGTGCAGGTATACGCTATCCCGCATTTAGCGGGGACGGGATGAAAATCGTTTATAATTCTAATGAGGGGGGTGGCTTTGTCGTCAATGATGTTTGGGTCATAAACGTGAACGGAACAGACAGAAAACGGCTTACCTATGAGAATAGGGGGGGGCAAGTCCAGGTTTCTCTCCGGACGACAAAAAAATAATCTATCTGCCGTATGGCCCAAGCAACAATTATGAGGTCTGGATAATGGATGCGGACGGCACGAACAAGACGCGCCTGCTTGACGAGTCGTGGGGTCTAAACGATGATGCGAGATTTACTCCAAACGGCAGGATATTATTCACCTCTTCAAGAGTGTCACCTCACAGCAACAAAATGGACGGCGGTAATGTATGGTTGATGAACGCCGACGGAACCAACAAGATGATAGTTGTTCCAGTAAACTTTCCGTCGAATTATACCGCTGGCGATTTTAGCACAAGCCCATCCATGAACGCAGATAACAAAACGATACTTTTTAGGCATGGGCTGTACACACATTGTCTTTACTACGTCACCGACCCGACCGGCCAGTGGAAAGACTCAGACGGCGACGGCGTATGGGACGGAATTGACGGCGCGCCGAACGACCCGAACGCTGGTTACATCACGGGCGACGAAAGCAGGCCGCTTTTCTCGGGAACGCCTGTTCTTGTGCCGCTTTTGGCGATTATTTGTATTGTGGCAGCTTTCGAGAGGTGGAAAAAGCGGGCGTGAACTCTTTTGGGGCACGTGTCTTTTTACCCTATAGATTAGCCATCGTTGTTCACCATAGCGAATGCTGTTGACCGTAAGTATTATTTGTATCAAAAATTATATAGGTATGACATGACATACATTAGGTATAGCAAACATGCAAGAAAAAGGATGATCGAAAGAGGCATCTCGGAAAGGGAGGTAACGAACGCTATACAAAAAGGCAGTAAAAGAATCCAAGATAGAAAGATAATATCGGCGTATACCTATTTCGAAGTAGTGTATAAAGTGATTAAAGGCGAGGCATACGTCATAACCGTGAAACAAAGGTGGTGAGACTATGAAAAAATGTCCAGTTTGTGAAAAGGGGACTCTTAAAACAGGAATGATAGAGGAAGAGATGTTTGGAATTCAGTTGGGAAAATACAAAGGCGAGATCTGCGATGGATGCGGCGAATCATTTCTGTCACAAGAGGCAGTGGCGGAAATCGAGGAAAAAACCAAAAAACTAGGTATTTGGGGTTTAGCTACGAAGATAAAAGTGGTAAAATCAGGCAACTCTCTTAGCGTGAGAATTCCAGCAAAGTTCGCACAATTTTTGGGATTGAAAGAAGGAAAGGAACTCCTTCTCTATGCAGAAGGAAAGAAAAAGATTGCTTTTGAAATTACCTAAGACATACGTTGCTGGCTGTACGCTGTACGGTAGCAACCCATCCACCCCGCGGGTACCATAATGTAAACATACGATTAGGACAATACAGTTTATCAAGCAGTAAAGAGTTGAACATAACATGGAATTAATCCCAATCAAAACCAAGATAATAAAAGAAAAAGAAAACATTGTCGATATAATCCTACAGATATTAAAGAAAAACCGTGTTGAACTAAATCCATTTGACGTTCTCGTAATATCTTCAAAGATTGTAGCATTGTGGCAAGGGAGAGTTGTTGATTATACTTTCCTAAAACCGTCCAAAAAGGCGAAGATGCTGGTTAAAAAATATTCACTGGATGAAGGTTTTGCAGAGGTTGTTGTAAGAGAGGCGGATGCTGTCCTCGGAGGAGTGCACAGGGCAGTGTTAACACTGAAGAATGGATCAATTGTGGCAAACGCCGGTGCCGACCTTTCAAACGCGCCCAAGGGGAAAGCAATTCTTTGGCCGAAGAATCCGGAAAAAGCTGCGGATAAGATAAAAAAAGAGATAGAGAAAAAGACGAAAAAGAAAAATATCGGGATCATTATCGCGGACTCTCATTGCCAGCCTCTTAGGCGAGGAACGATAGGCATAGCGATTGCAACCGCCGGAATTTCACCGATTATCGATGAACGCGGGAAAACTGATTTGTTCGGCGGCAAAATGCGGATCACCACGCGCGCTGTCGCAGACGAAATGGCTTCTGCAGCGCTTCTGCTTACGGGAGAGACTTCCGAGCGGACGCCTGCGGTTCTAATCAGGGGCGCGCCCGCCGTGATATTCTGTAAGAAACATGCCCCTGATCAACGCATTTCATTTAGAAAATGTTTGTTTTCGAGTATATATTCAAAAAAACTAATTGATATAGATTATGAGAAATGACTACGGAGTATAGGTTTCGAACTCTTCCTGGAGATCGAGCATCAACTGCTCCAAAACTTCCTCAAAATTGCCGCTTCTGTATTCCCTTACGCCGCCCACGTCTGTCTGCACTTTTATTACAAAAGTATTGGATCTCCTAAGGATCTCGATATGACACAGAGATTCTTCCATTTCCCATACACTCCAAAGTTGAAACTAGGGAATGGCGATATATATTTCGGTATATAAATACTTCTGATGGTGCGTTCAAAAGATTTTCGTGCCAGTATCCTTAGTACCTTTTCGCTAGTTATGTTGGTTAGTATGCCCGAACCGGGATTCCCCTTCGGATGAAAAATTCTATTTGTATTTTGTTGAAGACTTTTTCAGAACCGTACGACTTTTTGATATTGGCTCGTCGTACTTTCGAATCCCACTTCCCGTTAATCTACGATATTGGTTAGTATGCCCGAACCGGGATTCGATGTAGAAAACCTCTGGTTTACTACAAAATTCTACGAAAGAATTTTGTACGTTCGTACAAAGTTTGTAATGACAAACTTTGTAGATCTCAGTAAAAAAATTTCTATTCCATTTTTACAAATTTTTTCACACCTACGGTTCGAATCCCTCAACCATTGACGTTATTGGTTAGTATGCCCGAACCGGGATTCGAACCCGGGTCTAAGACTCCGCAGGCCTTTAGGATATCCAAGCTACCCCATTCGGGCACTTTACGCAGTATACTCTAATACACTATATAAACTTCGTAAGGCATCTTACTTTTTAGATATTTCGCAACATTCGTTACATACCACACCATATAAAGCACAGCAATGCGACACGGTTTTAATCGTGTCAGATGGCAAAACTTTAATTAATGTATAACCAATCACTCAGAAAGGCGAATAATATGGGAAGAAGACAATCACTAATGGATAAATACAGACAGCATATGAGAAATCTGAGAAAAAGCAGAGGAAAATCCGATAATACGCCGTACTATGACGATCAAGAAGTATTCATAATGAACTGCGTCACACTGGACGAAAAAATCCCTGCAAAGATACTGGAGACAGAAATAAGAAACAGAAGGGCAGTAATCAAGAGTATCGAATGCCCAGTATGCCATACACCAATGGTTTGGAGCAGGACATGGGAAACTTTTTCCTGCAAAAATACAGAGCACCAGGGCCCTAAGAGATACGAGGTCATAAAAGACTCAGGATTATATTGACGATTATTCGACGTTTTTTATTATCTCTGTGGAACCGCTTGCGGCCAACACATTCTGCAGATTTTCATGATAATCGCTCGGCTCGGACTCTAAAAGTTGTTTTACATAATCCTTTAGAAAGTGGGCACACTCGATCTCTATCTTGGAATACTGCCACTTTTTATCCGTTCCTTTCCCAAAATAGAGGAGAAACGCATAGGCGACAGATTTGATTTTTACGTCATTCGTCTTTCTTTTTTCGATCTGCCGTAAAGTTTCGTCGGCTCCACCGGTTTTATACGCCCTGGCAACTTCATCGGCAAATTCTGCTGTTGGGGGAAGAGTTTTATAAACCGGAAGCTTGGACAATATCTGCCTTTGTTTTAGAGAGGTTGATGCTTCTTTCAGTATCTGGGAAGGGTTGTCTTTCATGGAGAGTGTTTTTTTATAAATCTCTTTTGCCATTTCCTTGTCTCCGACAATATCGGATAAAACGTCTTCGCCGAATTCGTCCCAGTTGTCCGCCAGAATTTTACTCGGCGATATTTTATCTCCAACTATGCCTTTTTCAGTTTTGCTTAAAACAAGTCTGAGTGCATTTTCCTCTTCCGTGTTTGGTTTTAACGATGCAATAAACGATTCTACGTCTTCGCCATAGCAATTGTTCTCATTGACAAATACTCTCGAATCTGCAAGAGCTTGAGCATTCTCACTTAAACACTCGGTTATGAGCTGGTAATCCGAAATAGCCCCGGAAATATATTTTTCGAGCAGTTCCTTATTTCCGCTAATTTCTTTATCGAAAACGCAAACCTGGCATTTTTTTGTTTTTGCACACCTTGGCCGCCAAACTACGCGTATCTTGAAACTGTTCTCTTGATTTGGTATGAGTATGTGTTGACTTAGTGTTGCCATAGTGTGGCTCTCATGTCCTTTTGCACAGTCTGAACACAACAAGATGGAAAAATCATGCAATCTTATTTTCAGGTGTGTCAAAACTTCGCCACGCTCTTCGTTTTTTGATGATGAGTGTTGACATGAATAGCCGCCGTTATTCTTGCGCACAACAATATTTAAAAGAGCGGGGGCCGCCTCTATAAATTGCTTAGGCAGCGCATCCTCTTTACCAGTGCATAACAGTCCATCTTCGATAGAGTATATGTGGATGCTTTTTTTCCTTACAATATCAACAAAGCTCATTAATCGCAGATGAGGATCGTCAAAATACTGAGTCCCGATGAGATTTTCCTTTTTAACGCCCCCGCGATATGCATAAGCCACATCGCCAAAAGGATATTTTGCCACAGCCAGGCGCGGCGCTTTGTTATCGAGCGCGAGCAGGAGCGTGGCAGCGTATGCCCTGGAAAACTGATCCCCCCATCTTGCGGCCCAATTTAATTTTCCGCGGTCATCTTTATGCTCTTGTATCTTTTCCATTTTTTTTCTAGTCTTAGAAAACGGGCAGACTATGCATTTTTTGCTAAGGCATTGGGGAAGCAATATCTCAAAATCTTCGCCGATTTTTCTGGCGTTGGATATTAATTTATCTTCCTGGCTTTTGGCGGCTGTCCTGATCGACGTTCTCATCCTGCGGGCTCTCATTGATATGCCATACGCATTCGAGAAATAAATAGTTTTGCGGTTCTAAGATGTATCAAAGAGTTAGTCGAAAAGATATGTCGAATATACGTACTTCATCGAAGCGTGGTTTCGAACCCGTTTGGGTATGGGCCCAACCGGATTCGAACCGGTGACCTCCCGGTTTCTATAGCCACTGCGAGAAGACATTGCAGTCCTCAGGATTGTGGCATATCAGCCGGGCGCTCCAGCCGAGCTAAGCTATGGGCCCATTTTCTTGGTTTTAACAACTTAAAATGCATATATGTTATTTAAATCTGTAGGTATATCAATTAAAGCTATAGGCGTGTCAAATTCTGCAAGAGGGCAGTTCCGTCTGTCTCGCCAACAGAACAGTGCCTACACAACTATGAAATTTGTGATTAAATCCTCATTTTAGCAGAAACTTATAATAAAAAGAGGATGATTCTGACACATGCCGTTTGGAGAGTCGGAGAAGGGTTGGAGCGTTCCTTCTGAGGAAATTCGTGAGGGTTCTACCAAAATCATAGTTCCAAAGGTTCGAGCCACGGGCGGACCATTGACTTCCAAGACACCTATATTTTACAACCCTATCATGGAGTTTAATAGGGACGTTTCTGTTTTGCTTGTTTCAAAACTTATCGAGGAAGGCGGGAAAGAAATACTGGATGGTTTGGCAGGCACGGGGATTCGCGGCGTCAGGTTTGCGAACGAAATAGAGAAAGGAGCGTCTGTCACGATCAACGATTGGAACCCGATTGCGCACAAGTTCATCAAAAAAAACATCGAAATGAACAAACTGAAAAACGCTGTGTACAGCGGCGAAGACCTGAATGTCCTACTTTCCAGGGACAGGGGGAGATATGATTACATTGACATAGACCCATTCGGCTCGCCGATAATGTTTTTCGACAGTGCGGTGCGGTCCATAAAAGGCAACGGTGTTGTTGGTGTTACTGCAACGGATACCGCCCCATTGTGCGGCACTTATCCGAAAACATGCCTGCGAAGATATGGGAGCCACTCGTCGAGAACATCGTACATGCACGAAACTGGTGCGAGGATACTTATTGCTTCATTCGCTAAAACTGCCATGAAATACGATTATAACGTGATTCCCATATTGGTGCACTCTACAGACCACTATTTCCGGTTTTATGCCAGAGTGAAAAAAAGAACCACGAAAGCAAAATTGTCCATAAACAATATTGGCTATGCCGCACATGATTTTAAAACCGGCAGGCGGGAGATTTTTACCGAGGCGGAATTTTTCAACACCTCTAAAAAGTACAAGAAACTTCTGGAAAACAATGAAAAAATGGGAATAATTGGCCCATTGTGGATAGGGGAACTGTTTGACATTGAAATCGTGAAAAAACTTCCAGTAAAAAAGCAGCTTGGAACCATTAAAAGAGTACAAAAGATGCAAAGATTATGGATAGAAGAGGCGAATGCTACACCGTTATTTTATGATATGAATGAAATTGCCTCGATTCTAAAAGTATCTCCGCCCAGATTGGAGGAAATTATCGAGAAGTTGAAAGAATGTGGCTTTGACGCATGGCGTACTCACTTCTCTCCCACGGGTTTTAAGACGACAGCTAAAATTGAGGATATTAACGATACTTTCCGGTCGCTTGCGAAAAGTAAATGAACAGTATTTATATATTAGTGGATAATTACACCAATTACTCCAGAGGGAAATATATGAAAAAAGGCGATTTAATAGAAATGACCTACGATGCGTGGATAGCAGATACAAACGAGTTGTTTGACACCACAAATGAAGAGACTGCAAAGAAAAACAAGGTACATGATGAAAAAACAAAATACAAGCCACTCTTTATTATTGTTGGCGCGGATAGGGTAATAAAAGGACTTGACAATTCGTTATTAAACGCATCTGTTGGGAATGAATACAAGGTTGAGATACCCCATACTGAAGCATATGGTGAAAGGGACCCGAAACTTGTAGAATTGTTTTCAATACAGGAGTTTAGGAGACAACAGATCGTACCGCAGATAGGGATGCAGGTAACGCTTAAGAATAAGGTTGGAACCATAATCGGTGTTTCTGCTGGGCGCGTTAGGGTGGATTTCAATAAGCCTCTCGCTGGAAAAAAGTTAAGATATGAATATAAAGTGACAAAAAATATAGAGGACATTGATCAAAAGGTAGACGCAATAATATCAATGCATTACACCAAAGGCGGGGATTTTAAGAAACAGTTGACTGAAAAGACAGTAACGATTACAACGCCAAATACATGTAAATACGATAATGAGTGGTTTTTGGTAAAATATGTTATCGCTAACGATATTCTGGAATATGCAAACATCGAAAAAGTTCATTTTGTAGAAGAATACGCAAAAAAGATTGAGGAAAAAAAGGAAACTGAAAAGAAAGAAACAAAAGAGACAGAGACGAAAGAAGAGGCGAAAGAGGAGAAGAAAGACGAAACGAAGAAAGAGGATACAAAAAAAGAGGGTGAAAGTAAAGAGACAAAGAAGCAAAAGGCACCATCTAAAAAAGAGCACAAAGAGTCTGCCTAATTTTTCTTAATTTAATATGGAATCGCCATTAAATTCCTTACCTTTTTATTGGAAACGCACGAATAGAGTGTTTTCCATTGTTTTAAAACACTATGTCCCATACCGTCTAGATCGCCTCTGGTAGTCCCGTATCACCCTCAGAAAATCGATCTTTCTGAACGCTGGCCAATAAATATCTGAAAAAAACAGTTCTGAATATGCCAATTGCCATAGGAGGAAGTTGGAAACCCGCTCTTCGCCGGAGGTTCGCAGAATTAGGTCTGGATCCGGCAGGTCAGCAGTATATAGATAAGAAGAAAACAATTTTTCATCTATATTCTTTATCTCGACTTTTCCATCCTTTGCATGAGAGGCTATCTTCCTTATCGCCTGCAATATCTCTTCTCTTCCCCCATAAGCTATCGCTACGTTAAAGAAAAAGTCAGTATAGATTTTTGTTTTTTCCTCGGCGTATTTAATAGCATTTCTAACTTCGTTAGGCAGCAGTTCGAGTTGTCCGATTGCTTTCGCTCTTATCTTGTATTGATGTACCTCTTTATCGTCTCCCAGTTCGTAAAAGCTTTGGGCAAACATATTCATTAGTGCGTTGAGTTCTTCGCTTGGGCGTCTTAGGTTTTCGGTAGAAAAAGCGTATACTGTTAGATACTTTACGCCAACATCCCTGCACCAGTACAAAACTTCCCTGAGTTTATCTTTGCCCATTGCGTGTCCCTTGATTGGGGAAATCCCTATGTCCTGGGCAAATCTTCGGTTACCATCCATTACGATGCCTATATGTTTTGGTACCGGTTTAGACAGTATGTCCTTTAACAGTTTTTTCTCATATGTAACATATATATTATGTGAGAATGTATCTATAACGCCCATTTATGGAACCTTCTGCCCTTCAACAATACCTTTTTCGCCTATAAGAAAATAGAACGAGAATGCCCGCAAAAATGGACAATATGATAGGTATCTCAAAACCAGGAATGAAAGTTGGTGGCGGCGGTGGAACTTCATTTATTGGTGGGAGAACCTCTTTATAGATTCTTTTTTCACGGGAGATTTGTATTGTATCCTTTTCTATCGTGGCAATTGCGGTGATAGTGTGATTGCCGGAGCTTGCTGTCCAGTGGAACTTGGCAGTACCGACTTTATCTTTTAAAGATACGTTCATAGAGCCAAGCGTTATTCCGTCTATATCCAGCAAAACGGTTGCGTTGTGTATGGACACGTCGCTAAGATCCGTAACGGATACTATCACATCTACTATATCCCCCCCGCGCACGTCCTTGAAAGAGAAGTCGATATTCGTAACCACTACATCGTATGTTATTGCTATTTGATTGTCGAAACTCAATTCTGTAGTGTTTGATATTGTGGGAACTGAGGATGTGGTGGTAATTGTAATTTTATACAGCACTCGATTTAGATCTGTCGGCATTTTCAGTGCCACTCTGTATCTTTTCTGCTCTCCTGGATTCAGCTTAACAATCCCACTGCCCACAAAGGTAAATCCCGAGATTTCAACGCCGTCTTCGTATCTTGTGACAGCGCCTAAAGTTACAGTTATATTGTCCACTGCATTTCCCTTATTTATTAAAACAACGTCAGCCACAATCGTCGAGTTTTTTGGGTCCGAAGTAAACGCTCCATTGCCTGTCCTTTCCAAAGAGATAGCCATTGCTTTTTGTATTGTCGCGGACATCTTTACCGCAGATACATTCTGCCCCCCCGAAGTAACATTCACGACGTCGCCGGTTATTGTAACGTTGTCTGCAACGATTTTTACGTAAAACACATATGCTCCAGTAAGCATATCTGCAGGTATTGTCGCGTTCACGCTGTAAGTCTTAGCATCGGACCCCCTCGGCAAGTAGACGCTTAGCGCGCTTGTTAAACTCCCACCATCTAAAAGGCCAATGCTCCAATAATCCGTTGGACTCATCAGCGTAGAACTGCTAACGACGCATGTGACGTTTTCGTCAATGTTTCCATTGTTTTTTAGAGTAAATTTTCCCATTCTCGATTGGGTGGTGCTAAGATCGGGAGTAATGTCGAAATCATAGATGACGCTAGAAACCGCGATTGCCCGTATCTTCTTTACCGCTACTGAAACTTTTGTAATATCATATGTAGAATTGCTGATCGACGACGTGGCTTTGAGACTGATAGACACCGAAGAGTCGCCAGCGACGTTATTGGGAATTGTTAAACCAAGCGTTATGCTTTTGGTTTCTCCTTTATTTATAGAGAGACTTTGTGGAACAGTAATATTATTATTAACGCTCCAGCCACTTGCATTCCAATCCTCGGATAACGTGGATTCTAAAGTGGATATGAATGCATAAGTGTCCATAATATTTCCAAGATTTAAGACATTAATGTCAAAATTCACCAGAGTTCCGGCAGTCGCGTTATAAAGTTGATAGTTTTCGCTTTCGAATTTTACGCCATATCGCACAACAACCGATAACTCGAGTTGTATAGAGTGTTTAACAGTCTGGTCGTTTCTTGACGTTCCGTTTAAAAATATCGTGATTTGTTGCGACTCAGTGATGTTAGTGGGCATATTTACGATTAAATAAAACCTCTTTGCAGTATCGAACAATTCTACATAACTAATTCTATCCGAACTCTCTTCCCACCATGCCATCCCCATTGTACATATATCCGGGAAACTAGTCGCGTTTATGTCAACCGTATTAGAGGGTGACGAATAATGTCCCAGCCGCTCCATAGAAATGCCATATGCTGCGGTCTGACCTGGTTCGACCTCCTCCATGACATATTTGCTTTCACCGGCGAAGTACATATCAAATTCATCATATCTTGTAAGCCAGTTGAATATGTTCAAAGCGAATATGTCATTATTATTGTCAGTGTCATTAAAATCGGGCCTGCCGTCGTGGTCGATGTCGCCGTTGTTGTGATTTGTGAGTTGATTCCATGTCGCGAACATATCCGTATCTCCGACAGCAACCATTCTTCCTTTTCCAGTTGTTTTTCCGCTGGATAGTGCTAGTGCTATCGCGGCATCTGACGGCAGAGTGGCATAATCGCTTGCTGGCGAAAGGATATTTCTTGCATCTTTAGCAGTAGAGTATGGCCTTACTAATGGTACCGCATCAGCGGGATAAGATGTTGGGTCGTATGTATCGTAGGCATCGCGGCCAAAATAGCCTCCCTTGTAGTACTCCAATGTGCCAACATTTCTTGTAATCGGATGGTTTTGGTTTGTCGTGTTGTTTTTGAATTCTAGAAAAATTGCGCCACCATTCATCGATGAATTAGCTTGATGTGCGGCAGCATCATCATATACCACGCCCCTCACCTTCATTCCAAACATTTCGAGTATCTGTTCGGCGCCTGGTGAATAATACCCGCCGGGTAACTGATAGAATTCGGTGAGCACAAGGATGCTTCCGCCAGCAACCCTCACATATTTTTGTATAATGCTCAGTTCTTCATCTGTGTAGTTTCCTCTACTTCCCGGGATTACGAATAAATCGTATGCTGGTAATGATGTTCCACCACTATTTACTATCAAGTTGCTTTCAATTATTCTCGGACCGATGCATGAATAGAGTGGGTCGCCCCACACCACGCCGCCCTCTGCAGTCTCAAATGTATTATTGTCGATAACCGTAACGCCATCGAGCGTGGATATGTTGAACCCGTTTTTTATCAAAACATCCCTGAGTGAAGAATATTTGCCGCTCCAATTGAAACCGTAACCACCTACAGCGTCATAACCTCCGTTCTGGCCTTGTTTGTTGCAGGAGTTCAATATCTTATTTTTAACTGCGCTGAGATTTGCAGTGTTCTCGTTAAAGGTGTATGGATCGACATTTACATTCGGATTCAACGATATCATCGGATTATGTGCTTCGTCAAAAAGTACTCTCGGCGTGTAGTCTCCCTGCTTAATTTTAGATTTCGCGCTCCCGCCAAACTCGGGATGTTCCCCGTGAGTGCCACTCTCTATTTTTTTTATGCTTGTTGTATCGCCAGTGTTGATAAACGCACTTGCAAATAGCATGATTACAAAAACTAAGATTGTAAGAAATGTTAGATACCTCAAATGCCTAATTCTCTCACCGTCTATCTAAATACCAGCAAGGATATAATAAGATTGTTATAATGGTTAATAAATCTAATTCTTTGGATGTGTATTTTAGAAGACTGGGTCTTTTCTCTGAGTTCGCGATTATAAACAGGCATGCTTAATGATTCATTAGCCAGCACTTAAATCGATATCGTATAGTTCTCATTTCGTATATGATAAAACCTATATCTCCAATCGACATTAAACCTCCCAAGGACCAAACCGCAAAAGATACATGTTCTGCGGCAGGCAAATAATGAATTTTGTCACGAGATTCAAGCAGATGATGGCCGATCCGAAGGAGCGCGTTGCGTTTAGCTCAGTTCTCGCAGCCGTGCTCTTGGTGAGCTTTAAGCTGTACGTTGGCATAATGACCAACAGCTTGGGCATACTCTCGGAAGCATTGCACTCTGGCCTTGACCTGATGGCAGCGGCGATAACGCTGGCAGCAGTAATAACTGCGAGCAGACCTGCCGATTCCGACCACCAGTTCGGCCACGGCAAGGTCGAAAGTTTCTCTGCACTGATAGAAACGATTCTTCTGCTCATTACATGCGTATGGATATTCTGGGAGGCCGCGGAGCGCATATTTGTGAGGGGTTCACATGTTGAGGCAAACGCCGCCGCATTCCTGGTTATGGGCATATCGATCATCGTAGACATATCCAGGTCTAGAGCACTATATAAAGTCGCAAAGAAATACAATTCGCAAGCCCTAGAGGCAGATGCCTTGCATTTCTCAAGCGACATACTAAGTTCGTCTGTCGTAATCATAGGTTTGATTTTTGTGTATTTTGGGTTTCCTATGGGTGACCCGCTTGCAGCGATAGGCGTCGCGATACTTGTAATCATAGTCTCGCTGCGCCTTGGCAAGAGGACCATAGATATACTCATGGACAAGGCACCAGAGGGCAAGACCGAGGAAATACAAAAGTGCATAGAAACAATAGATGGCGTGAAGTGTGAACGGGTGAGGGTGCGCGTTGCGGGTGCGCACACGTTCGTGGATACGAAGATAACACTTGAACGCAACATGCCGTTCGAAGTATCACACGACGTTCAGTCCGAAGTTGAGGCTAAAGTCCACCACATTATTAAGGACGCGGATGTGATGGTACATGCAGAACCAAGAAAATCTATGGACGAGGATTTGCGAAGCGAACTTGCGATGATGGCCTCAAAAACGAAGGGCATAACCGGCGCGCATAATATAGAGATACATAGGATTGACAAAGACATCACTGTTAATATGCACATCGAGATGCAACCCAACACAAGCATCAAGGAAGCCCACGCAACAGTAAGCGATTTTGAATGTAAGGCAAAACGGGAGCTAGCTATAAAGGAAATAAACACGCACATAGAGTCCCTGATACCAAACGAAATTGTTGGAAAGGACGCAACTGATGATTGTCGACAAATAGTCGAAAATATCAAGAAGATAACGGAGGAATATGCGAAAAAATATCCACAATTCAAGGGATGTTATGATATAACGGTGAGGGTTTTCGATGGGAAAATGCTAGTCAACCTATGCTGCCATGTATCTGAAGACGAGACGCTGGATCGGGCACATAAACTCGCTACGGAATTGGAGAATATCATACGATCCGAGATCAAAGAGATCTATGATGTGACGACGCACATGGAACCGCATGTGGAATAAATTAGAAAAACGAAACGCTTCTAAAAAAAAATAGAAGTAAACTACCATGGGCTAAAGCCCCATCTACGGACTTTGCACGTGCAAAGTCCGTACGATCGTACAAAATTCCACCAAAGAATTTTGTAGATGGCGTGTGACGATGGCTTTAGGCGAACGCCACTATGGACATCTAAGGATGTTAGAGATACACGCCATGGGGTTCGCTTATCCGCCCCTTAAAAGGGGTGGCGTACGCGATCTACGAAATTTGCGAACAAATTTCGTACGATCTACAACATTGCACGAGCAATGTTGTATGATCTACGGTATTGCTTGTGGAGCAATACCGTACGAACGTACGAAATTCTTCCAGAGAATTTCGTAGTACGTATGAAATCTCGCTGGAGATTTCATAGTACGTATGGAATTTCAGCGAAATTCCATAGTACCCATGGTAGTTTAATAAAGAATAATATAAGAATAACGATTAATTTTATGCAACCTCAGGACCAAATGCCTGTGCACTCTTCTTTTCTTCTTCTTGGATTTTGATGTGCGGAATCTCTACTTTTATGGGCGGTGGCAAATGGATCTTATTTGCGGTAATGAGCGCCTCAAAACTCCCATTCCCGAGTATAGTGTTGTGAATTTCCTCTGCAACCTCTTTTGCCATCTTCTGCTCAGTACTCCATGTTTTGGCAATTGTCGGTGCATCTCCCTCGTATACCAAACTTCCCTCTATCTTGATAATTCCAAGGTGCCCGTAACTCACTGTATATCTAAACTCGATATTTACTTCCCTGTTGTTTATCTCTGTTATTTGGGTGATTGTCGTATTGTGGTCTATTCTTACGGTTTGTGGCTTTTCGTTTCGTTTTGCGAAGCGCTTTGCTTCTATCGAAGAGATGTCAAAACCTTTGACTGGCATAATCCTTTTCCTTCTAAATATCGATATTAAAGTAATGTAATGAAGTATTCAATTATTTAAAAGTATATCGGTAACTTTATATAACATATATTCATGGTGCTTTTTTACATTTACATGTTTTCTTATTTTTGTTTTTCTGTATTTGGAGATACTACCTACTTTGCTCAGCCGTCAGGTTGACCATGTACCTCAACATATCCAGCTGTTGTATTGGATAATTATACAGTATGTGCTCGCCATTTGTTTGAAATCCGTATTTACCTATGAAGTAACTGTATAAGGCGTCTCTATACTCCCCGATGACCTTAAACCTCAGATTTCTTATGTTGAACGTAGAATTTACTTGATAATTCTTTACCGTGAATGTAAGGTCGTAAATTCCATTCTGTCCAGATGCCATAGTAGATTCCAACACGACGATATAGAGAGACATCCGATTGTTTCCGTTAAAAATTATCGGAGATTTGTCCACATATGCAGTGCGAGCGGGGTAATCCGTAATAATGCCGCCGTTCGCTGTTCTGATGAAAAACGTTCCGAGCGTTGAGGGGATAGTATGAATAATTCCGCTCGTTTGCAGTATCCATGCTTCTGCCATGGGAGTGTCATTTGAAGGATCTGAAACGGTTATGAAGGTATTAACTAAGGATTCTGGTGGGTCAAGCGCATATACGCCGTCTCTATTGCTGTCAATTGCTGTCACTGGAGACGTAGAACCGTTCAACCACCTGTGTGTAATCTTCATATTACCAGACGAACGATTTCCGTCTTTTGTATAATTAAAAATATTCAGATAGTCGACCGTAATTGACTCACCATTCGTAGCATTAGTTGTTGTATAGTAGATAAAATCGAACTTGACATCGCCATCCGTACCATTGTCCAAAGTGTAAGAAACAAGCATTACTTCTTCCTTTTGTTTTATGGAAAGTGTACCTGTGCCAATGGAGATTCTGCAAGTTCTGCTCGAATATGGCCCGTTATTTGTACCAGATGCATCGAATATCGCCTCTCGCACCGTTGCGGCCACACACTCAAACTGTCCATGTGAAGACCGATATTGACTCTCTAAAGTTTTCCGCTGGTTTTCGGGGACTGCCCATACCACTGCGACTGATGCGACTATCAACACAATAACAAGCATTAGAATTGTGCCTATGATTGTGCTATCCCCCTCGGTTCGCCTAGTAAAACGATATTTTTGTTTTGTGCATTTTTTCAGATTTGCACAGGCAATAGATAAGCCAACCAACCCCGTCACCGCATACTCATCCAATTGTGATAATTTAAAGATTGCTACAATCTTAACCTTTTGCAAAATCCTGCAAGTTTCTAGTCCTAACCATTGAAGTATGCCTTGCCTATTTTTTCTGGAAGACCTGCAATTTTTATCAGCGACTCAATCTCCATATAATGAAGTTTGCCAGGAATAACCAAACAGTGCGGGCAATCGCCAAAATTTTTTTCGAGCAGGTTTTTTACAATATTTGCACATAACATTGAGTTTTCTGTTCCTGCTCTCGCAACAACGCAAACTAACGTATCGCCCGTAATCACATGTTCCTTGCGTTTTTTCTCTATTTGCAAAAGCGCTTTAATGCCTTCGTTTGCAGTCATGTATCTGTTTTTTTCGGAATCGATATCCAACAGCACGAGCGTGTGCATGCCATTCTTTAGGTTCCCTCGTATTGTTTCGTAGTGGCTTTCTGGGAAATATCTCTCTTGAGAATATGGAATTGTCGTCGTTCTGCCGAATTTATAATTTTGTAAGCCCAACAAACCAGACGCAGCGGTTATTATAGAGGCATTGTGAATTATATCTGTTTTTATACCAAGGTCTACCGCCTTAAGACGAAGCGCGATGTGTGTCGTAGCCATCATGGAGTCGCCTGCCGTCAATAATACTACGTTTTTTTTCCTTGCAGCAATCAAGATGATATTTCCGTCCTCCACTTGAGACCTATTTAGTACGACTATTTCTCTGCCAAAATAGTGTTTTAGTTTCGCTATATTGGAGTTAGAGAGAACAGAAGTGTAAAACTCTGCAAACACCTCGTCTGCATTTTGAACCACTTGGAGACCTCGGACAGTTATGTCTCTCTCGTCACCTAATCCAAGACCTACGAATGTTAATCCTGCCATTGAAAATCACGTCTTGTCCATTATTGTTTTCGATATAAATAGTTGACGCGTGGATGCTCTGTTGAACAAATCGATTATTTAATTAGCCAGAAGAGGTTGTGCCTTTGCACTACACAGAATGCCACTGGCTGCATTCCATTATAACTTTATATATCAATTCATACATCACATTGGTTCGTGAGTGTTTATGGTAGCTAAGAGAAAAGGAAAAAAGACAAAATTGGAAGATAAACTCTCGATGAAAAAAGAATCCGTGTGGCTGGATGCGAAGAAGAAAAAGATAGAGGAAATGTTCAATTTTAGCGAGGGGTATAAGAAGTTTCTTGATGGCGCAAAAACGGAAAGGGAAGCGGTTAAAAGCATAGTAGAAATTGTCGAGAAATTTGGTTTTAGATCGATTAGCACTGTTAAAAAAACGAAACCTGGCGATAAACTCTACACGATAAATCGCGGTAAGAATATCGCATTAATAATTATAGGCAGTGCACCCATTGAAAACGGATTGAATGTCATTGCGTCCCATATTGATTCTCCGAGACTCGACCTCAAACAGCACCCGCTCTACGAGGACAAAGAGGCAAAATTGGCGTTATTAAAGACACACTATTATGGCGGAATTAAAAAATACCAGTGGGTTGGGATACCTCTGTCTTTGCACGGCAGGATCGTCAAGAAGGACGGTAAGTATGTGGATGTCGCGATAGGCGAAAAACCCGGAGATCCGATATTTACTATCCCTGACCTATTGCCGCATCTCGCAGGCAAAACCCAGGAAAACAGAAAATTATACGAGGGCATAAAGGGCGAGGAATTAAACGTCCTTGCCGGCAGCATGCCGTTAAAAGAGGAAAAAACCGATAACAAAATCAAGTTGTGGGTTTTAGACTACTTTCATAAGAAATATGGCACTGTAGAAGAGGACCTTGTAAGCGCCGAATTGGAAGTCGTGCCTGCATTCAACGCGATGGACGTCGGTTTTGATAAAAGCTTGGTAGGCGCTTACGGCCAGGATGACAGAATATGCGCCTATACGTCCCTGATGGCAATGTGCGATATTAAAAAACCGCGCAGGACGTGTATAGCCGTATTTTACGATAAGGAAGAAATCGGAAGCGAGGGGAACACTGGAGCCAAATCCATATTGTTGGAAAGCATTGTCGATAAACTGCTGAGCGCGGGAAACAAAAATTACGGAGACAGCATGTTGAGGAAAATCTTTGAAAATACAAAGGCGGTTTCTGCGGACGTTACGGGAGGAGTCGACCCCTCGTTCAAGGATGTGCACGAACTGTCTAATGCCGCAAAATTGGGATACGGTACCGTAATATCGAAATTTACTGGCGGCGGCGGAAAATACTCAGCCAGCGATGCAAGTGCGGAATATGTCGGGGAAGTCAGGCAATTGCTGAACAAAAACAAAATCGCATGGCAGAGCGCAGAACTAGGAAAGGTGGACGAGGGGGGAGGCGGCACAGTAGCCAAATTCCTGGCAAAACTAAATATGGATATAATAGACTGTGGTCCTGCTTTGATAGGTATGCACTCGCCGTTTGAGGTTTCGAGCAAGGCGGATGTGTATTCTACTTATGAAGCGTATAGGGCGTTCTTTGAAAAGATGTGAACAGCGCGATCTGGAAAAATAACTTATAGGATGTGGATGCAATATGCTGTCTGCCACAGACCTTAGTCTGTTCGTAAGCTTATTCGCTATAATTGATTCCATAGGCAACATACCAATCTACATCTCTCTCACTCAAGATTTTACAAAGGAAGAAAAAAGAAAGGTCATATTCATAATATTCAGCGTAGGTACTGCGATACTTATTGTTTTTGCAGCAATCGGAAATTACATCTTCAACTTGTTTGGGATAACGCTTCCAGCGTTCAGAATCGCGGGCGGCATACTGATATTTGTCATGGCGTTTTCGATGCTGCATGGCGAAAGGCCCAAGACAAAGCACAGAAAAGAGGAGATCGAAGATGCCATAGGACGAGAGGCGGTGGCGATAACTCCGCTCGCGATACCGCTATTTGTAGGTCCTGGTGCTATTTCCGTGGTTATGATCGCCATAGGCGACTCCTCAACCATTTTCGCACAAATTTGGGTATTCCTGGCGATATTTATCGCGATGGCCATTTCCTGCCTACTGCTCATTGTAGCCGATGTTTTATTCAAACGCATGGGAAGGACTGGGCTTATGGTGATTACAAGGATAATGGGCATAATACTCGCCAGCATTGCAATTCAGTTTGTTATTCAGGGGATATATGAGATTGGCGTGAAATGGCACTTGCTTTCGTAGAGTTCAGAATTGTTTATTGGATACTCACGATACCTTCCGTCCCCTAGAGGTAGTGCCTTAGCGAAAAGAAGAGATAAATATATATTATTACATTTATATGCGATATATCTAATGATTTTAAAAAATAGGGTACGCATTATTATGAAAAGAACAAATGCGCCATTATTGGGAGCATCGATAATCACAGCAGTCTTATTTGTTATATTTTTGTCGTGTTTTTTTGCAAGTGGCGAACACATAGAAAGTGTTGAAATGCAATGGACGAAAGTGGCTACTACCTATCCGAAGATGTGCACCTTCGGTCATTGGCAAACCCCTACGACATTAAATCTCTTTCAGGTAAACGATACAAAAATAGAGATATATAACTCAAACGGAACGCGCGTAGATAATTATGCTATGGGGCATGGGATCAATGATGTGCTGCCTGCCGATGTCGATAACGATGGCCTAGATGAGATATTTGTTGGGTGGCTAAATGGGACGAATGCTACTGTCAGTGTTATGAATCAAGGTTGGACAGTTATCAAATCCTTTTCTAAACAGGGGGCTTCCGATAGCAATGTCAAACCGTACTACTATACAGACATAAATGATGACGGCAATAAAGAAGTTGTTTGTGCGGTAGATTCGGGGTATAGTAAAAATATCCGGGGCGTCGTGGTATTTGATTATAACACAGCTTCTGAAAAATGGTATGGACCCACTGCACCGGGCATAACCAACATCCAGATTGGGGATGTAAATAACAATGGCGCTCTTGAGATAATTGCGTCATCGTATGGGTGCAGCAATGGAAGGCAAGGCCCGTATGGTGATGACGACTCGCACTCCTTTGTATATGCTTGGGATGCAAGTGGTAACTTGCTTTGGGGATACAATACCGGCGATTATTTTACAGGTTGTGATGTTGGGCTTTCGGACATAAATAATGATGGCACAACTGAGATAGTTGCGATATTAAACACAGCATATGATTACCGGACTGATCTTGGGAAATTAGTTGTTTTAGACGGCTCTGGCAACGTTTTAAGTAGTAAATCATTCACACGCGGGAAATATGGTTTGGTGATGTCAGAGTTTAATTCTTCAAATGACGGCAAAGAAATAATTGTTGGAAGCAATAATCAAAAAATCCAGATGTACGACAAAAACCTCAACCTACTGCACGAATACACGTTTTTATCGACACAGGATGCCTGGCATCATATCGTGCCCGGTTTTTATTATGATTTGGACGGCGACAATAATACTGAGATTGTGACCATACAATATGATCGAACGACTTCCCAAATTACAGACGTAAAAGTAGTCATATTCTCAAACAATCTAGAAGTTAAGAATGTCTTAAACGTTACTTCATCGACGCCTTGGCCTGGTGCAAACGTTAAACTCGGCAAATCTGGGAACGATACAATAATCGTAGCAATTTTGGACAAAACATACATTTATCGATTGAGTGGTTTGATATACACTGTTCGAAACGCCTTACCGAGCGTAGACATCACGACGCCTGCTGATTGGTCCACGTATTCACCGCTCGTACTTACATCAAATGTAACTGTCGATGATAACGGGACCATAATCAATTATACATGGAGCTTCGGCGATGGGAATTATTCATATGAACCTGCACCGACGCACACATGGGCATCAAAGGGCACGTTTAATATCAATCTAACAGTAACAGATAACCGTAGTGGCACGAGTTCAGTCGAACGAAGTATTTCTATCACAAATTCAGCACCTAGCGCGATGTTTGACGTGAATACTACCTCCGCACAGACATATGCGTCAATAACATTTTATGAGCCTTCAGACCCGACAGATATAGATGGTTACGTTACGATGCATGTTTATGATTTTGGGGATGGAGGCACTACGAGCATAATGAACGAGAGCAAAACATCAGTAGAGCACATTTATGCGTCTAAAGGAGTGTATAATGTAACACTTAGAGTTTATGATAACGATGGGGGGTTCGCCTTAAAAAAAGTCACAGTAACGATAATTAACTCACTGCCCACTCTCCAAGTTCCTGTGAACCTAACGTCGCAATCGTTGACTGCCGTAAGATTCAACGCGACCGTGTCCGACATAGACGGAGTGGTTGTGAATTACAGCTGGGATTTTGGGGACGCGAGTTTTGAGTGCAATTATACAGATGTTGCTTACCATCAATATACTAGACCAGGAAATTATGTGGCAACCATTACAATAAGAGATAATGATGGTGGTACGGTATCCAAAACGACACTGATTACTATCGCAAACCGCATTCCGACTTGTTCATTCACCGCATCCACAGACAAGAGAGTTGGGGAAGAAATCGCCTTTACCGCGAATGCGATCGATCTCGATGGAACTGTAACAAAATATAAATGGACTTTTGGAGATGGCAATACGACAGATTGGCTGGGTAACAACACCCTTAAGCATACTTATCTCAAAGCGGGGCAATATACCGTAAGCTTGATTGTAATGGACGATGACAACGGTACATCCACCATAAACTCAGACACGGTATCCGCATCAAACAATCCACCTGTTGCAGACGTCATCTACCCGCAATATATTTACGTTGGTGAAGAAGCACGATTCCTCGGCAATAACAGTTACGATACATATGGTAGCATTGTGTCGTATCTCTGGAATTTTGGTGACGGCATGACATCTATCGATATTAGCCCAAATCACACATACAAAAAGGCCGGAAATTATACACTCTCGCTTAAGGTGATCGATGACTTCGGCGAGGCAACCACAATCGGCAAGTCGATAGTCGTCGAGGAAAACTCCTCGTTAGTGGCACAAACATCATTCAAGGTTGAAGAAAAAGGCATCATGGATTATATAAACATGTATTCAAATTTACTTGGTTTTCTCGTAGCAGGCCTGGGCTCTGCCAGCGGCTTTTTCTTTGTCAGAAAGAAAAGAGCCGTGTTGGATAGGCAGATGTCGCTAATAGAAGAAACAGTAAGATTGCAGAACCCATACGAAGCATACACACGACTGTCCAAGATTCAGGAAGCGGCGTCTAAACTTCTTAAAAACGGAAATATTTCAGAAAACAATTATATTATATTGGATAACAAAATACGTGATTCCAAGCATCAATTAGAGAAGAAATATCCGAGCATTCAAGAAACACGGCCTTTTCAGCAACAGCCGTATCAGGATACACCAAACAGCGTAGAGCAATGGCATGCGCAAGAGAGATACCAAGAAAAAGATGGGAATGAATGAAACTCGATATCTTCCACGATTCCCGAAATATACACCCTACCCGTTTTAGTCTTTAACAGAATGGATACTCATCCGAGTAGCTCGGTTGATATATCTTCTCCTTCAATTTTTACGATCGCAGCATATCCGTCCTTTGCGGGTCCAGGATTTACAAACACAGTCCCGTCCTCGTTTTCAACCCCTCTGCCTTCGTGAATGTGTGCGGAAAGCACCAATCTTGGTTTGTGCTTTTTTACTATTTTGGCAATTGCTTCACAACCCGCATGTCCCCGAGCCCCCGCAATATCTACGTGTCCTCTTGCGGGTGCATGAAGTATCAAAACTGAATCCTTTTCCACCAGGGCATCAAGCCAATCATATATTTGTTCCTCTGTGCGCTCAAACGGAGTGTTGAACGGCGTGTGGTTCGACCCGCCCAAGCCCACAAATAATATGCCGCCTATTTCTTTCTTCATTCTGTGCATGTTTATTGCATTTGTTTCCCCTATTGAGTTTAATACGCCCTCCGGATCGCAATTCCCCGGCACTGCCAATGTTTTTATGGGAATGGCGTTAAGAAACTTTTTTGCCCAATCTACTGGTCCGAAGTTTGTAATATCCCCGCAAATTATCAGCATATCTGGATTGTGTTTCTCCATATATTCTAACGTAGATGCCAACGCCTTGTCTTTGCCGTGTATATCCCCAACAACCAGCATTTTCATTACTATCGCCCCATTTTGATTATTAAAAAATCTTCGCACATATCCCAAAAGAATAGATGAGTGACTATATATAAACTTATTTGGCGAAAGTTCAACAGATAACATCTGGACGCTTAAACCAAAACATTAATCAAAGTGCTTTCTTATCACCCGATAGATGGTAGACTATATTCCGAACCTCGAGAAAAAAGAGGAGATGTTGAGGGAGATCGGGCTCAAAAGAATAGAGGAACTGTTCGCAGACATACCAAAGAAAGTTGCAATAGACAAACTGAACTTGCCGAGTGGAAAATCGGAGATGTGCGTAAAAAATGAATTGAAGAAGATTTTGGGCAAAAATAGAACTTCGGATGACGTTGCGTGTTTTATCGGTGCGGGGATGTACAACCATTACATACCATCTACCGTGAAAGCTATCACTGGCCGCGCTGAATTTTATACGAGTTATACCCCATATCAGCCGGAGACAAGCCAGGGAATGCTTCAGGCACTGTTTGAATATCAAAGCATGATTGCTGAGCTGACCGGCATGGATGTTGCAAATGCCTCGATGTATGACGGTTCTACTGCTTTAGCCGAAGCGGTATTGTTGGCAGTCAGACATACCGGAAAAAAGAACGTTGTAATCCCACACGCACTTCACTGGGAAAAGAAAAGCGTTCTTTTGAATTATACAAAAAGATATGGGCTGAATATAAAGGAGATATCATATAATGCGAATGATGGTAAAATTAACCTCCGGCAACTAAAAGAAATGGTCGATGAAGAAACTGCTTGCGTATATGTCGAAAATCCGAACTTTTTTGGAGTGCTTGATGACAACATAGTTGACGTCCGAGAAATTGCAAAAAATGCACTATTCGTTATAGGAGTTAACCCGCTGTCCCTTGCGATTCTCCACTCTCCGCGCGAATATGGGGCAGATATTGTCGTAGGCGAGGGACAAGCCCTTGGAAATCCAATGAGTTTCGGTGGGCCGACTCTTGGCATATTTGCGTGTAAAGAAGAATTTGTCAGAAAAATGCCGGGACGCCTCATAGGGCTTACAAAGGATTCGAGCGGAAGGCGCGCCTTCTGCATGGTGCTGCAAACTAGAGAACAACACATCCGTAGAGAGAAGGCAACTTCGAACATATGCTCTAACGAGGCGCTGTGTGCGGTTGCTACTGCGGTCTATATGTCAACCCTGGGCAGAGATGGATTGGAAGAGGTTGCTAGAATTAATATGTGGAAAGCAAAAAAACTTTCCGAAGAAATCAACAAGATAAACGGTTTTAAAGCGCCGTTGTTCGATGGCCCGCATTTCAACGAGTTTGTTGTTAAATTACCGATCGAGCCTACGACACTCAACAAGAAGTTGTTAAACGAAGGCATCCAAGGCGGCTACCCGCTGAAAAAGGATTTCCTGGAATTAGGCAACAGCATGCTTTTTGCCGTGACAGAGAAATGCACGGATGAAGATGCAAACAAACTGATAACTGCCTTAAAAAAGATGGGGGTGGGAAAATGAGTGCGCCGTCTGGAGATACAGGCAAAAACGCCGCAACCCTTGATTATCATCAAGCAAGATACAACATCCCGCTGATTTTCGAATTGCATAGCGGCAAAAAGAAAGCACTATTTTTCGATGGCAAATACGAACCCTGCATCATACCTGAGAAGTTGGCAAGAACCAAACCTCTAGAACTGCCTCAACTCTCCGAACTAGATGTCATACGGCATTATACAAAACTTTCCCAAATGAACTATGGCGTAGACACCGGTTTCTATCCGCTGGGCTCCTGCACCATGAAGTACAATCCGAAGATATGCGAGGAAATCGCTTCACTTCCACAGACAGAGAACGTGCATCCCTATCAAGACGAGAAAACGATTCAGGGCTCGCTTCAAATAATGTATGAACTCCAAAAAGCCTTGTGCGAGATAGGCGGAGTAGATGTGGTAAGTCTGCAGCCATCCGCCGGGGCGCATGGAGAATTTACGGGGATGCTCATAGTAAATGCATACCATGAAAACAACGGCGAAAACAGAAAAGAGATTATACTACCGGATACAGCCCACGGAACAAACCCCGCAAGTGCCGCAATGGCCGGGTTTGATATCATAGAGATTCCGTCGAATAATGGCCAAGTAGATATCGAAGCATTAAAATCTGCCCTCTCGAAGAACACTGCCGCTTTAATGCTCACAAACCCCAATACTCTTGGGATATTCGAGGAAAAGATTATAGAAATTGCCGAACTTGTGCATCAAAAAGGTGCATTGCTATACTACGACGGCGCAAACCTAAATGGCATGATGGGCAAAGCAAGACCGGGGGATTTGGGATTCGATATTGTTCATTTTAACCTGCACAAAACGTTTGCCACCCCTCACGGCGGGGGAGGGCCGGGTGCAGGTCCAGTAGGCGTAAAATCTAAACTTGAAAAGTTCCTTCCGATACCTTCCGTGGAATTTAAGAATGGCGAATACTATCTGGAGTACAATCACCCTCACTCGATAGGCAAAGTAAAAAGTTTCTACGGCAACTTTGGCGTGCTTGTGAAGGCATATGTGTATCTAAAGCTCATGGGTGGCGACGGGCTCAAGGAAGCTTCTGAAATTGCAGTTCTAAATTCGAACTATATGAAAGAAAAACTGAAGATATACTACGATGTGCCGTTCGATGGTTTGAGGAAGCATGAATTTGTGCTAAGCGGCACGAAACTTAAAGAAAAAGGCATCAGAACACTGGATGTCGCCAAACGGCTTCTGGATTATGGATTTCATGCACCAACCATATACTTCCCCCATCTGGTGGATGAGGCGTTGATGATAGAGCCGACGGAAACTGAATCAAAGGAAGAAATGGACAGATTTATAGACGCCCTGATAAAAATCCAGAACGAGGATCCGTCCATAGTTAAATCTGCACCGCACAACACCAGCGTTGAAAGGGTTGATGAAATAGGCGCCGCAAAAGAGCAGATCCTGACTTGGAGAATGTTGAAAGAAAAAATAAATCGGACTGAACAGCCATAAAAACTGTCAATGTGATCTGTATTTTCTTTTCAGCAATCGTTAGATGTAACGATTGTTAGACAATGTTTATATATCATTAATGTTTATTAAATAGTGGTGAGTGTGAATGAGGTTTCTACCCTTGAACATATTTTTAGCTGGCTTGGTGGCATTGGCACTGGGCGTACTATTTATAGCGGTTGCTGGGCAAGTCTCAGCTACCAAGGATGTTGTTACGTCCATAGATACGGATGCAAACGTGATTTTGCATGATGCTGCGTGGAAGACAGACGGGAGCTATGCTCTAATAGTTGGTGACGATGGAACGGTGTTAAAGTATAACGGAACGAGCGCGACGATTTTATCGTCCAACACAACCGATGACCTGTATGGAGTTTCTTGGAAATCCGACGGAAGCTATGCGTTAATCATCGGCCACAATTATACAATACTGAAATACGACGAGGCTAATTTTACGGCAATAAACAACACAATCATGAATGACACCTATGGCGTAGCATGGGCGCCAGATGGAAGTTTCGCGTTAATATCCGGCCTTAGCGGAAAGGTTATGAAGTATGATGGAACAAACCTCACTGAAGTGTACAGTGAATTTGACAATATGAGTATTGGTGGAGTGAGCATTGCCTACAACCAAAATTCGGAAGCCGTAATAGTGGGAGATTGCGGGTATGTCCTCACGTATAATGGAACGAACATTACATTACTGCACAACGCCACTGGCCCACTCTCGAATATGACTTACTCGCAGAACATAGCCTGGCATCCAAATGGCAATTATGCCCTAATCGTAGGATTAAATGGATTTGCCGCAAAATACGAAAATGGCAGCTTTTCGGAATTGAACACAGGCACTACCGAAGATTTATACGGCATCGCATGGTGCCCGGCAAGCAGCTATGCGCTCATAACCGGATCGAGTGGCACGATATTGAAATATGACGGCACCAGATTTTTCAAGGTAAGGGATGAATCCGGCAAAATTCTTTTTAAAGTCTCATGGAAACCCAACAGCAGCGAAGCTGTTATTGTAGGATACTATGATGAACAACTTCCGAGTGCTTCCATAATCCAAAAAGGACTGATACTGAAATTTGTATCGAACGGAAGTGCTGATCCGATTCTCTTTCTTTCGCAGATAACCACGTCGTCAGCTACACCCGGAATCAATGAGAGTGTACATGTGTCTGTGGATATTACGAATATAGACCCGTACAGCGACACTGGGGCTTTAAATGTATTATTTTCAGTGAACGACAGTGTTTTGTATAACAAATCGGTAATACTCAATCCTGCAGAAAAAAGAACAGTGGAATCTACGGTTTATGGCAATTTCACGCCCGGAGATTACGTCCTAAAAGTCACAGTAATGAATGGTTCACAGTCAACTTATGATGTAACGAAAAACATTACCATCCAGGCAAGTTTAAATGTTACTGCATCGATTTCACTTGACCCCACATACCCGCTCGATATCAATGAAACTGTGAACATCAGCGTAAGAATAAAAAACAATAACTCGGGATTGGCAACTACACTTGTAAATGCATCGCTATACCTCGGCAATACCACAATTTTGGCCTCCGGAGATTTCCTTCAGATAAAACCCACTGAAAGCGTATATCTCAACTTTACTTGGACTCGGGCAATCGAAGGCAATTATACCATCAGCGTAAAAATAAAGACGCAAAATACAGTAGTCAACGAAACTACAAAACAAATAATTGTCGAAGCAAAAAGCACAGATACTTTAAACAACGCGCCACAACTCGAGCAAATAGCCAATCAAACAAGAACTCTTGGTACAATGTTTACGCTGCTTGTTGCTGCAAACGATCCAGATAACGATACCATGACATATAGCATAGAAGCCCCCACTGGCGCAAATCTCACCATAAATTCAACAACTGGATACATCACCGGCACGCCTACAACTACGGGAACATTTAACATCAGGGTGACTGTCAGCGACGGAAAAAATTCTACTAACACCACATTTGCCTTGACAGTAAATCCGGTGGAAGAGAAGAAAGAGACTGCGAAAACAACTGGGTTCCTGCCCGGCTTCGAGGTCTTGTGTGCGATAGCGGTTATAGGTGCAGTTGTCGCTATGTACAAAAAGAGGAAATGATTGATAGAGTACATATAGAAAGAGACTGCACTAATAAAAGAAAATACACTAACATTTTTAATATAGATAATTTGTATCATGGGATTGTGAGCATAAGTTGAAAATAATAGCATTTACAGGCATGCCTGGCTGCGGCAAATCAGAGGCCGTTAAATTAGCGAAGGAGAAAAATATCCCAGTGTTCAGGATGGGAGATCTCGTATGGGAGGAGACAAAAAAAAGAGGTTTGCCGCTTACGGACGAGAATGTGGGAAATTTGGCTACAGTGGAGCGGAAAAAACACGGCTATGATATTTGGGCAAAGAGAACTATAGAAAGAATAAAAAAAGAAAAAATTAGCTCGGACATTATTTTGATAGATGGGCTTCGCGGTGATGCTGAAGTAAACGCATTTAAGAAGGAGTTTGACAGCAATTTTATTTTGATAGCCATCCACTCCTCGCCGAAAGCAAGATGGGAGCGAATATCGAAAAGGAAGCGCGATGATGATACTGCCTCAGAAGAACAATTCAAAGGGCGCGATGAAAGAGAGCTGTCGTGGGGGCTTGGAAGTTCCATAGCGGTTGCGGATTATATTATTGTAAATGATGACAAGAGCATCGAGGAGTTTAGGAGAGAGGTTGGGAAGGTTTTGAGAAAGGTTACGAAGAGCAATTGAAAAAAACTGAACCGTCAACTTAAAGGAGATTACGGCGATTTAGATGGGTTTTTCTACTTCAGGTTATCCTTTATGTTAAACTCCTTCTTTTTTTGCTCTACGATCGTGGCGTGTCTCTCTGTCAATTTCCATGCCAGGTATTCTATGTCGTCCTGGTTTCTCACGAAATTCGCTTTGCTCGTAGTGTTGACAAGTTTGTCGAATTTTCTTCTCTTCAGAATGTTATCTCCGAGATAGAAACCGCACATCATCAAAAGCAGTGGAGATATTATAAACAACCAGTATTTCCAGTCACCAATCTGATTCGATATGCCTACGAGGGACGGCGCATAATCGGGGAGGAACATCAATATGCCGAATAGCAACAGTAAGCCGCTCGCGACAGTGCCGATTAAGCTTATTTCCAGCATATACTCGTGAAATAATTTTTGCAGATTGCTTAAGAAACTTTGCAAACAATCACCTTTGGCTTTTTTATGTAATATTGTATAAGGTATATGTAGTTTGATAAAAAGGTTTTCCCTAAAACTTTTTTCACATACAACGTTCGCCAGAGGCGGGCATTGTGTGATGTATGAAATTTTATAGATAGTGTGTGAAAGTTTAATCCCTACGCTTCAACCTATATTTCGGATTATCCTCTGAAGTCATTTCTATCCTGCCCTTTCTGACAGAGCAGTTTATGATTCTTTTCAGATTCATCCTTCTTGTCGCTGCAACGCCGTATTCTCCCCTAAAATGCTCGTATATCTTATGTAGTTTGGAGTCTGAGTTATATCTTAAAAACAATACTATCTCAGTCTCGATTTTTCTTTCGTATGCATTTTTCCGGTAGTCGAGCAGAGGCATAGAAACAAATATTGCCGCCAATATAATGATTATCCCGATTAGAGACGGCACAATTGCGTCATTGAAAATGTTCGACCCGCTGCTGGAATCACTGGAGCCCGTGCTGGTGGGGATGGGAATATCATACTGACTATTATTGGAGGGCTGCGAAGGTTGTGAAGTATTCTGCTGGCTGCCTCCAGAGGAAGGAGACAACACCGTCAATTTCCTGCTTGCAATCGACGACCATGTCCCGTCGCTGTCCTGGACACTAAAATAGATAATATGTTCTCCAGCAGGCATTTTTCGTTTAAATTCCGCTAAATTCCCGATCTGCCCACCGCTAAACGACCAGTTATAACTAAAAGCCTGTCCGGTAGTGCCTCCGGAACCGTGCCCCTTGAACGTAATAATGTCTGTTTCATTTGCAGGATTTGGGGATATTGCATCTATGACTGCAGTAAGTTCCCCGACTTTGTGCGGTGATTTATACTCGATCGCCATGCCTTGAAACCCCACAACCAAGGCGTTTTGCGTATTAGGTTTCCAGGAAACTCCCCTCAAACTTTGTGTGGTATTAGGCGATGTCGTGCGGTTCATAACCACGGATATTTGGCCTTCCACATACTCCAATACCGTGCCCTTGGCGCCCACAGCCAAAGCCTCATTCGCTCCGGTTCTCCATGAAATTCCATGGAGCCATCCTGTAACGTCAGTATATACTGGTTTAAGTGTAGAACCGGCATAGGAGAGCAAAGTGCCATCATCGCCGGTAATAAGTGCAAGCGCGCCATCGCTTTTCCATGCAACGCCACGAAGATTTTTCGATGTGATGCTCGGTACTGGTGTGAACGTAGAGTCGTATTTTAAAACTAGTCCGGATTCCCCGACGATTAATGCATAGTCTCCATTTGATTTCCAAGATGCGCTTTTTAATCCAGTGTTCACTCCGCTATCTAATTTTCTCAAATCCTTTCCGTCGTATTTCAGGACAGTGCCCCCGGCACCCACAATCAATGCATAATCATTATTCCAACCGATACCGTATAATGGAGGATACGTTCCTTCTGAAAGTGTTGTAAACACATTGCCATCATATTTGATTATTGTTCCGTATGTTTCAAGCGAGCCTGTCTCATTTGTGCCATACCAACCTATAATCAGCGCATAACTTCCATCGGGTTTCCACGCCAGCGATTCAAACGATTCCCCCAATTGATGTGTAGTAGTTTTAACTGTTGTAAAATTAGCCCCGTCAAATTTCAATATAATTCCGTTTCCACCACTTATGAGTGCGTAGCTTCCATCCGGTTTCCAAGATATGTCATACAGGGGCTGCGTCGTTCCCGTGACTTTGGACAAATCAGATAGGTCGCCTTGAACGCTCAGAATCGGGACTTGGATTACGACTAACAATAACGTGAGAAGAATAACTACGCGTGTATAGTTTCGTCCCATGCCTGTGTCACCCTAGTTTTAGTTGCAACCATTACATGTGGTCGCTATCGAATTATAATAGAGTATTATATTATATAAACAATGCTGCAAACACAAGAGTTAGAGTGCCCAATAATTTTATGAGCACGTGCAATGACGGGCCGGCTGTGTCTTTAAATGGATCCCCTACGGTGTCGCCGACTACGGCTGCTTTATGCGTTTCCGAGCGTTTTCCACCATAGTTTCCTGCTTCTATGAATTTTTTAGCATTGTCCCATGCACCGCCTCCGTTGTTAAACACGAGTGCGAGTATAACACCGACAATTGTGCCTATCATCAAGGTAGCACCCAATGCTTCGGCACGCAATACAAGGCCAACAGCTATGGGAGTAGCAACCGCAAGGATACCGGGAAGTACCATCTCCTTAAGGGCGCCACGCGTGCATATCGCCACGCATGTCCCGTAATCCGGTTTATCTGTTCCGGCCATTATTCCCGGTTTCTCCTTGAATTGCCTCCGGACTTCATTAATGATATAATACGCGGCTCTGCCTACAGCCCTTATTGCGAGCGCACTAAATAAGAATACAAGCATTGCGCCTATCATCCCGCCGATGAATACCTCTATCCTGTCAATTCTAATGCTTGTCAGATGAGAGGCTTCCATGTAAGCAGAAAACAGCAAAAACGCAGCAAGGGCAGCGCTTCCTACGGCATATCCTTTGGTTAGCGCTTTAGTAGTGTTCCCGACCGCGTCTAATTTATCTGTCTTTTTTCTCAATTCCTCGGGTACATCGGACATTTCCAAGATGCCTCCTGCGTTATCTACAATCGGGCCGAATGTATCCATGGCAAGTATGTAAGCACACGTCGCAAGCATTCCCATGGTAGCGATACCAGTCCCGTAATATCCGCCCTGAATCTCACCGATGCTGAGTTCTGCGGCGCCGATTGTGCCAAACTTAAACGACAGCCATAAAGCAGCAGATAGGACTATGATGGGGACAGCGGTACATTCCAGTGCCATAGAGAATCCGGTGATTATGTTTGTGGCGGGACCTGTCTGACACGCTTTTGCAATTTCTTTCACAGGTCTAAATCTAGATTCCGTGTAATACTGCGTGATGTAAACGAAGGCTATGCTGGTAATTATTCCCACCATTCCGGCATAAAAGAACCAGATGGAGCCTAGCATCTCCATAGTCACAATATAAAAGAATACTGCAGCGAATATGCTGGTAACGTAGTAACCCTTATTCAAAGCCTTCATTGGGTGTTCGTCTTCTGTCTTCATTCGTACAAACAATAAACCGATTATTGTTGCAAAAATACCGAATGCACGGGCTACCAACGGAAACATAATGCCGTTGATGCCGAATGCGGGATAAAGAGCGATGCCGAGAATCATTGCACCGATGTTCTCTGCGGCAGTGGATTCGAAAAGGTCCGCTCCTCTGCCTGCACAATCGCCAACGTTGTCCCCCACGAGGTCTGCGATTACTGCAGGGTTTCTTGGGTCGTCTTCAGGTATCCCGGCCTCGACCTTGCCGACCAAATCCGCTCCTACGTCTGCAGCCTTTGTGAATATTCCTCCACCCAGCTGGGCAAACAGAGCTACGAAACTTGCGCCGAAACCGAACCCGACAATCAGAAGCGGAGTAGCCCTTGGGTCTTGGCCGTATCCGTACAAATAAAACAGCGAGATTACGCCGAGAAGGCTCATTGCCACTATCGTAATACCGGATACGGCGCCTCCCCTTATTGCCACCTTGAGCGCCTTATCGATGCTTACCTGAGTGGCGCTGGCAGTTCTTATGTTTGTACGGATAGCAATGTGCATACCCAGATAGCCTGCCAATGCCGAACAGCCTGCGCCTATAAGGAATGCGCCTGCAGTTTTGGCCCCACTCATCATATCATTTGTGCCGATCCCGATCGCTGCCGCCATGATGCCCGCTATGATAACAGCCAAGATTGTTATCGTAGTATACTGTGTCTTTAAGAATGCCTCAGCGCCCTCCTTTATGGCATTTGATATCTCCTGCATCTTCTTTGTACCGGTATCCTGCTTTAGAACATAGTATGCCAGACATGCCGCAAAAGCAAGCCCTACGAAAGATGCGATCGGAACAATAATCACATACGACGACTCTTTTTTCAAATTCTTAACATCAACGCCTTTTGCTAAAGCAGAAACGCCGTTTACCTCAACTGAAATATCGTGTTTTCCGAATGTAGTATTGCTCCATCCAAATGTATATTCCTTAAAACTGTTAGGTTGTATTGTCTCGTTTGGATACGATACAAGTGTGTTGGTGTTATCGAGCAGGGATATGTTGACTGTTTTTGGGACGCTGCCTGTATTTTGAACGTTTATAACTATCTTTACGACGTCGCCTACCACGGGGGATTCTATCTGTATGTTGTCCTTCACAAAAAATTTAATAGAGACGTCTTGGGGTATTTCCCCTAGTTCCCCTACAACCATTTGCGGTGTTGCTAAAATCATTAGGAACAGAACACCAACCAATCCGATAATTTTCCAACTAACCATATTTTTTGTATTCATCCAAAATCACCTGATTGTTGCCGTAATTTAATATGTGCCATATAAGGTTTGTGGTTAGGATATTAACTGTGCAATTATGTCAGGTTCTTGCCTCAAAAAATTTCACTTTGCATTCTTGCCGGAATCCTTAGATATACTGCGACTGCCTGTAACACCTTTATTCTTCAGGGCGGCCATTACGAGTGTTGTGGTAACAACCAAAACAGCAATAGAAACCAAAAGCGATACTGCCAACTCCACGAAATCGTAGTGAAAGGTGTTCCCGTTGACGCCGCTGAACTCCGTTGGCACTGTCGGTGCGGCGGTGCTGAGTATGCTTATGTTTTCATACTTCCACTCGGTCGTACCGTTGTCCTTGTCTGCCAAGCGTACCCTTATCCCGTATTTGCCTGGAGAAAGGTTTTGTCCAAACGATGCCGAGTAGGAATTATTGGAAGCATTGACGGTCGTAATGTTCGCCCAATTACCCGAAATGTAGTATTGGACAGTTGCGGACAGGTTCGCATCCTCCGCGTCGCTTCCGTTAAAGGAGATCGCAGTAGAATTGCCTGCATTAAATTGCTTTTTAGAAACAGCGAAATTGGAAATCGCCGGCACGTTGTTTTTGACGTCGAGTATCCTTACGTTGTAGATCCAGGACGTGTTGACTGCGTTAGAATAATTCACCCTGAACGCTATTCCGTATGAGCCCAGCTTTGATGCCTTCGCAGTAGTAAACGTTATCTGCCAGCAACCCGTGCTCTCGCTCCATACTAAGTCCTGTGTCAGGTTTTCTCCGACAGTGTCGTTCCAATTGCCGTCCGGCATTTTGTACTTCCATTGAAATGTCAGGTTCCTGGCGGTTGTTTTGTCCAGCCTGAGCGTGGGCGTGAACGTTTTCTTGTTTGTCCTGTATACCGTGAAGGCCTCGTCCTTTGCCTGCCCGAAGGAATACTTGTTGTCTTTTATGGTCGGGTACAGGTCCAGATAGTCGTTCAGGCCGTCAAAGTCCGTATCCGGGTTCTTCGGATCTGTTTCAGTCGGGTCTACTGTGCCGCTGTGGTTTGCGTCCTCTTGTCCGTCCAGAAAACCGTCACCATCAGTGTCCGGGTTTCTTGGGTCTGTCTCTTCGCCCCGTTGAAAAATTCCATCACAGTTCTTGTCCTCGATTCCATCCAACAAGCCGTCACCGTCAGTGTCGTTGTTGTACGGGTCAGTGCCTGTTGCTTTTTCTATAGAGTCCCTGATGTCGTCATTGTCTGTGTCCAAGAGAGATACTACCATGATAGCCACAGAATCCGAGCTGTTCACTTTGCCATCGTTAACCGTGAGTGAGAATGTGCAGTTGCCTGCGATGGTTGGTGTGATTATTATCTTCGCGACGTTCGAATTCGAGATGTTGATTGCCGAGCCTGAGGTTTGCGTCCATTTGTATGTCAGGGTGTCGCCGTCCATGTCCGAACTGGTTGTGCCGTCGAGCGTTGCAGATGTGTTCGCTTCTACAATTTGATCTGCGCCCGCCTCTGCAGTCGGCGGGTTGTTTGCTTTTGTTACTGTGATTGTTACCGTGTCAGGAGCGCTGTTTGTCTTGTTGTCGTTGACGACAAGGGAAAACTTGTATATCCCTACGATTGTCGGCGTGAATGTTGGTTTTACATCTGTTGTATTCGACATGGTGACTGCAGCCGGGCCACCTATCTGCGTCCATTCAGATGTGATTGCGTCGTTGTCTTGATCGTAACTACCACTACCATCTAGAGTCACCGGTATGTTTATCTCGATTGTTTGGTTCTTGCCTGCATCCGCTACAGGTGGAATATTTTGTTTTGCTGTGACAACGGTTATCGTAACGACGGAGGGCTCACTGTTTGCCTTACTGTCGTTGACGACGAGTTGTATTTTGTAGATGCCGTTAATTGTCGGGGTGAACATTGATTTGTTTGTAGTTGAATATAGAAGCAGAGTTGTTGATCCTTCGACTTGAGTCCATTTGTATGTAATCGTATCGCCGTCCGGGTCATAACTTGCATTGCCGTTTAAGGTCACCTGTGTGTTTACTTCAACTGTTTGGTCCCTGCCCGCATCCGCGACTGGCGGGTTGTTTGCCTTTGTTACTGTGATGGTTACGTAGGATGGAGCACTGTTCGCCCCACCGTTATTCACTACTAATTGGAACCTGTACGTGCCGGGTACGGTCGGCGTAAATGTAGGTTTTACGGCGGTTGCGTCCGAAAGTGCAGCTTCCGGGCCTTCCGTCTGCGTCCACCTATAAGTCAAAGCGTTTCCATCCGGGTCGTTGCTTCCGCTGCCGTCGAGTGTTGCGGGTGTGTTTACTTCCACAGCCTGGTCCAGGCCGGCGTTTGCCACGGGTGGGTTGGGATTTTGATTGACAAAAATCTCTACAGAAACTATTGGGTCGCCAGGAGTCGGGGGGTAATCGGCATCGGCTTGTACGCTTATCTTATATTTTCCAGGTTGCCAATTACCAACATCGATTTGAAGGATATGGTTTGGGTTCGATGGATCGGCGAGTTCGAAACTGCCCTGATACTCATCGTCAATATATAAGTGAATATAAGTGGCCCATCCGCTGATTGTCACAGACAGTGTGAGCGTATCTCTGACCACTTCTCCATTAGCAGGGTCGTTTATTTTTATATTTGCACGTGCACGTGAAGAGTGGACGCCCATAAATTCGTTTGATGAGTTTGAATCTGCATCGATCGGTTTTAAAAAACAGTTGCTATGTGAGCTGCTGTTCCCTATAATCAGTACAAAGCTACTGATTATGACAATTATGACAAGTATCACTACAGATACAGCAAAGAATGCGTTCTTTTTCATAATTGCGTGACCTCTTATATTATTCGATTATGCTCTCCGCACCGCAGGATGGGCACACTACTTTCACAGGATACCCCCCTGATGAGGGTGGTATCTGCACAGCCCCGCCACAAGCAGGGCACGTACTGTATTCACCATATTGGTCTGATTGTATTGGTGATGAAGGCTGCGCCGGATATGAGTATTGATCGGAAGCAGGCCTCATCGGTTGCGGTTGTGGCGGACGCGTTTGTGTTTGATACTGTTGAGGTTGATACGAAGCGTTGTACGAACTTTGCTGCACTGTAG
>Ga0265292_1000298_pt1 | contig 80789 bp, 68 predicted proteins | sample Munlanlewell296A_FD_189080 | JGI IMG/M metagenome (GOLD analysis project Ga0265292, IMG submission 189080) | Leachate microbial communities from a municipal landfill in Southern Ontario, Canada - Leachate well 296A | ecosystem: Engineered > Solid waste > Landfill > Unclassified | place: Canada...
CGGGTGGCAATCACATCCTCCGTTTGCGGACGGCGGTCAAATCCGGTCGATGGGAAAACTTTTGGTCGCATTACCTTTGCCTCAAAGATTCTGCATAAGGACTACGTAAAATGAAAACTACACCCATAATTAATGAATGTTCAATGATATATATGGATGTGCCAATTTCAGGCCGACAAAAGATCAGTATCAGATGGACCTCCAAAGGAGGTCCATCTGATAGTCAAGGAATATAAATATGGTATTTACTCGGTCCATGACATTCAGTATCATATACTAAAACAAAAAATATCGGTATGCGATTTAGCGTGGTGAGATCGGCTAGGGTTGCCGTGACTTGCTCCGGCCGATTGGAATATATCGAGAAATCACGGTCATCGTGGAGCGATTGCCCCAGATAATGCGCACATGCTGATCTCGATTCCGCCGGTACTGGGGCTAGCACCTGTGGAATCGATGCTATTTCTGTGCCACAGTTGGCACGATGACCGATGAGATGATCAAGAGATACATCGAGAAGCAAAAATGGAGTGAGGACGGCGGGAAGAGTTTAATATCGTGGAGGCATTAAGGCCGCTTTAGCGGCTTTTAGTGGCAATTCATCCTACTGGCTTTAACCGATAGTGGTTTCGTACGGCGTTGTTTTAAAAAATAAGGTTAAATATACATATGAAAAATACTTGGGTAATTCTTCTTCTGATATTTTGTATATCTGGATGTTGTTCACTCGACAAAAAAACAGAAAAGTCCCTTTGGGATAGTGACAACTATCGCAACTATGGCGAGATGGGAGAACGTCGAAAACAAAAGTTGCTCAAAGACTTTCAACCTGAAGGCAATATTCTGGTTGGAAGTTGCGAGGTGATTTATGCCAAAGGCCTAAAGTTACAAGCCGAGCGTATTGCACATCGCTTCGATAAAGACATAAACTATATTCGTCAGTCAACTTATATCCAAATACCTTTTGATTGTATCCGTCTTTATATAGTGCGACAAAAGGAAATGTATGATCTCCTAAGGACACCTTTTTTTATTGAAAAAGATAATAAATTTGGTTCGATACTATATGTCCAGCCAGGACAAGAAAAATTTGAAGAAATCCTTGCATCCAATTTTTCCAATTATCTTGCAACGTTCCATGAAATCGTTGAAACTTCACTCATGAATCCCAGAGAGGGTTCAGGATTATTAAACGATTACTCTTGGACGGCATACGGTTGCATTCCTTGCCGAAGATATTATTACACACGATGGTTCCGTGAGGGGTTGGCTGAGTACGCCTCCTGTCTTATTTCTGAATCGATTCTATCTGAGATTCCTTCAAAAACGAATTCTTCCTCTTTAATATTTAACATTAAAGAAAATTATGATTTTCCCTTCTCCGCTTTAAGTAAGGTTCGAGGAGATTTATTTAGCTGGGATCAATTTTTATACGGTCCACCTACCATTAACGTAGTGCGTTCCATCGAGCAATGTAGTAGTAATCCAAATTCTCCCAAGGAATATGGGGGCTATTATCGTGCTGCGCTAGGTTTATTTCTAACCATTCATGATCGATATAGCGATGAAGGTATCAAACTTATTGTCATGGGCATAAGGAACTTGGAGCAGGCCGACGGACCCTCTCTGATTAGACTCATCAATCAAACATTGAAAACGGATATCGTGAAACTGGCTGCTGATTTTCGCTTTCCGTATGCCGGTATGGGAATGATATATATTCAACCGAACCTCAACGATGATAGTCATACACTTGATCGAGAGGGGTTACATGTCGATTTTCTTGACCCAAAAGGTTTGGGAGCTAAAGCGGGAATCCAAGTGGGCGATTATATAATCCAAATAAACGGACATAACATCCTTACAAATTTCGACTACGAACGAACTCTCAATAAATATAAAGATCAAAAAAGTGTCAAGGTGAAAGTTTATCGAAAAGGCAAGGGTGAATTGTCTTTGGAAATGAAGTTGTCAAATTAAAAACAAGATACGAACGAGTGGCAGGGGTCAATGTTATTTTTAGTTGAAATTTAAGAGCCGAAGAGGGAATCGAAATCGGCGATTTGAAAGTTTCCAATTTTGTAAAAATCAACTTACGAACCTATGAGCAAACTTCGGCATTGCTCTGGGGTGAGGTTTTGGATGACAAGGGTTTTTCGGGGGCTGGTCATGCCTGATTCGATGGTGATGTTTTGTTTTGGAACCGCCAGAAGTTTGGAGAGGAATTGGATCAAAGCCTGGTTGGCCTTTCCTTTTTCAGGAGGAGCGCCGACGGCGATTTTCAGGCACTCGCCGTGCGGACCTAAGATTTTTGTCCGGGACGCGCCGGGGGAGATTTTTACCTGGAGACGGACACCGTTTTCGCACGCCGAAATAATTTTTTGCCAGTCGTTATGGGTCGGCATTTCATTGAATCCTTATACTTGCCCAAGAGAATGAAACCGCAAAGACCGCAAGGGACGCAAAGTTAAGAATTTATAAAAGAATTATCTTTGCGTCCTTTGCGGTCTTTGCGGTTAAACTTATTTTCCCAATTGCCGGCTTCGGTCGGCGGCGGCGGTGATGGCTTCGATAAACGCTTGTTTGACCTTGTGAGATTCAAGAACGTTGATGGCGGCTTCGGTGGTTCCGCCGGGGGACGTAACCTTTCGTCGAAGCTCCTGGGGTTCTGCCTGGTTTTCCAGGACCATTTTTGCGGCACCGAGGGCGGTATTGGCGGATAGTTTCAAGGCATCGTTTCGCGATAAACCCAGAGTCACTCCCGCCTCGACCATGGCTTCAATCAGGTAGAAAAAATATGCCGGCCCGGAACCCGATAGGGCGGTCACGGGGTCCATGAATTCTTCTTCCTCGGTGAGGGTTACACCGGACGAAGCGAAGAGGCTTTTGGCGAATTCCAGGTGTTGTTCGGTAGCGAATTTTCCGCGACACAGGGCGGTGGTGCCGGCTCCGATCATCAACGGGGTATTCGGCATGACGCGGATGACGGGTATGGATTTTCCGATACTGGTTTCGATGAAGCGGGTGGAAATTCCAGCTGCGATGGAGATGATCAATTGATCTTGCCCGAGTGCGGGTTTGATCTGGTCGAGGACTTGGGGAATCTGCTGGGGTTTGACGGCTAAAACAATATTTTCAGAGTTTTCAGCCAGGGAAAGATTGTCTTGATAAACATACATCCCGAATTTGCCGTCAAAGAACTTTGTCCTCTCCTCAGAGGGGTCACAAATTGTCCATTGCGTGGATCGGAAAGAATACAGGTTTTGGCAGATGGCTTCTGCCATATTTCCCGCCCCGACAAAACCGATTTTAAACCTGAATGGGTGTGGAGCCATTTTCCTTTCCTGCCGGTTGGGGGTCACTCAGTTGAGTCTGCGGCCCAGGGGTTTGCTGGTCGGGTTTCGGGGGTTCGATTTTTTTCTGCGGTTTAACGGACACGGGCAGTTTTTTGACCTTTGGGGCCAGGATCATGATCATCCGCCTGCCCTCGGAGCGGGTTTCCCGTTCAATTTTGGCTACGTCGTCAAGTTTGACGATAATTTCTTTGAACGTCTCCCGGCCGATGTCCTGATGCAGATTCTCCCGCCCGCGGAAGATCATCGTAAACTGCACTTTAGAACCTTCTTCCAGAAATTCCCGAGCGCGATCCAGTTTGATTTCGATATCGTGGTCATCCGTTTTGGGGCGGATTCGTAATTCCTTTTGTTCGTGCACGTGTTGTTTTTTGCGGGCCAGATGCTCTTTTTTCTGCTGCTGGTACTTATATTTACCGTAGTCCATGATTTTGCATACAGGTGGATTTTCGTTGGGTGCAACCTCCATCAGGTCCAGCCCGATAGATCGCGCTCGCTCAATCGCTTCCCGCGTTGGTATTACTCCCAATTGTTCCCCCGTTTCAGAAATGACCCTGATCTTCGGCACACGGATTTGCTCGTTCATTCGCATTTTTGGCTGAATAGTTTTTTACCTCCTATAAAGACTTTAAAATATCCCAGGCCGGGCAAGCCCGGCCGCTAAATAAATATGAGATGTTACCGCGAGAAAAAAACTTCTCACATTATGCTATTATACGACTTTCAACTTCCTGACGCAACCTTGCGATAAATTCGTCTAAGCTCAAACTGCCCAGTTGATCGCCTTTTCTAATTCGCACCGCTACCTGACCGGTGTCTTGCTCTTGTTGACCCACGACCAGCATGTAGGGAATCTTGGCCATCGTCGCGCGGCGTATTTTTGCTCCTACTTTATCATCGGCCAAGTCAATTTCAACCCGAAAGCCGGATTGACGTAGTTTCTCGCAGACCATTGTACCATAATTATTGAATTTTTCACTCACGGTCAGAATAATTGCCTGAACGGGTGCCAGCCAAACCGGAAACGCCCCGGCATAATGCTCCACCAGCCCGCCAATGAAACGTTCCATGGAACCCAGGACTGCCCGGTGGACCATGACGGCTTTGTGTTCGGTGTTGTCTGAACCAATATAAGTACAGTTAAATCTTTGGGGTAGATTAAGATCGACCTGGATGGTCGGTCCCTGCCATTCCCGGCCGAGGCTGTCAACCAGCATCATTTGAATTTTGGGACCATAAAATACCCCGCCGCCCTCTTCCACCTCATATTTCAGGTTGCGGTTATTTAAAACCTGGCGAAGGGCGTTGGTGGACCATTCCCATTCCTCGTTGGTCCCAATGCTTTTTTGCGGGCGGGTGGCCAGGGATGTTTTGTATTCATAACCAAAAATTTTAAGCATGAAATCGACAAGCTCGACCGTGGAATCGATTTCGGCGTACAGTTGCTCGATCGTGCAGAAGATATGGGCATCGTCCTGGGTAAATCCTCGGACGCGAAGCATGCCGTGAAGGGTTCCGGTCGGTTCGTAGCGGTAGACCGTTCCCATTTCGCAATAGCGGATGGGAAGATCGCGATAGCTTCGCAACTGTGATTTGTAAATTTGGATATGGCCGGGGCAATTCATGGGTTTGACGCGGAAATTCTGGCCGTCGATGTCCATCGGCGAGTACATCATTTCGCTGTAGGCTTCGAGATGGCCGGAAATCTGGTAAGTTTTCTCGTTGGCGATGTGCGGTGTGTAGACCTGCTGATAGCCGCGTTTGAAATGCTCATCAAGCCAAAATCGTTCGATGATCTGGCGGATGGTCGATCCCTTGGGATGCCAGAGGATCAGGCCCGGACCGATCAGATCGCTGACGGAATAGATATCAAGCTGCTTGCCGAGGATTCGATGGTCGCGACGTTCGGCTTCTTCGACTTTTTCCAAGTGCTTTTTGAGATTTTCCGGATCGTAGAACGCGATACCGTAGATTCGTGTGAGCATTTTATTTTTGGCATCGCCCCGCCAGTAGGCTCCGGCGACGGTTTGAAGTTTAAAGGTTTTGATAAAGTTGGTATGCGGAACATGCGGGCCTCGGCACAGGTCCAGAAAATCGCCGTGCCGATAGATGCTGACCTTTCCGGAGGGTTCCACTTTGGCAATTTCGTCGATGAGTTCTATTTTGTATTGCTGGCCCAGTTGACGAAATTCCTGCCGGGCGTTGTCGAAGGTAACTTCGGTCCGTTCGAAGAATTGGCGTTCCTTGGCCAGTTTGGACATTTGTTTTTCGATTTTCGGCAGGTCTTCCAGGCGGATGGGTTCGGGCAGATCGAAGTCATAATAAAAACCATATTTGAAATCGTCTACGAGAGCCGGCCCGATGGTGTATTGAACCGTTTCGCCATAAAGGCGCCTCATCGCCTGAGCCAGAAGGTGGGCGCAACTGTGCCGTAGAATTTGCAGGATTTCACGATTCTCGTCGCTGAGGAAAACCGGCTCGATTTTGGCGGCTCCGTCAATGCCTGCGCCAAGGTCAACGAGTTTCCCATCAGCCCGGGCGGCGATAATATTTTTGACCTGATCGCCCAAGTGCTCCTTAAAAATTTCATATATTTTTTTATTGTCCGGGATGTCAATTTCCCTGCCGTCAGATAATACTAATTTAGTCACTTCCATTTACCTTCGTTCAAAAATCCGTCATTGCGAGGATCGCAGCGACGAAGCAATCTGGTTCCATCGTCTTTGGAATAAGATCGAGATTGCTTCACTGCGCTCGCAATGACATAATGTACCTGTATGTATCATTTTGCGTTTCACTTGGAATATTATAACTGTAAAGACATGAAAGACTCAAGTGAACATTGTAAATTAGGGAAGAACACTCCCTCACGGTCGTGCCTCTTTAAGAGAGGGAGTGTTCTTCCATTACAAATGAGAGGAGATGACCAATGTGGCATGTTTTGGCGTTGACTGCGGCGGTGGTGTTAAATGCCTCAGCGAATTTGCTGCTAAAGTTCGGTATGCGGGCGATTCAAGCCCAGCCGATTGCGGCGGCTGGGGAAGGCGCAGCGCATACATTTAAAAGCATGATTTTTTCACCGCTGATTTTGCTGGGATTGGTATTTTTTGCTCTGAACGTGCCGCTGTACGCCTTTGCCCTGGGAAAATTCAAGGTCTCTCTGGCCTATCCGATCATGACCGGTTGCGGGTTTGGCATTATCGTTCTGGTCGCGGGTTTTTCCGGCCTGCAGGAACGATTGGACTGGACACAACTCGTCGGAGTGGCGCTCATCCTGATTGGGGTGATCGTGGTTAGTAGCGGAATGCAAAATTAATACCCGCTCCCTCACGGTCGCGGCTCGTCTCGCCCGACAATCCTGGCACGCCCGCAGTGAACGGGCGGTGAGAATTGGTTTGCAAAATAGGGTGTCGCTTGCTACAAAGACAGCTTAGTGCAATACCGTTAATCAGCAAAGGAGGCTGGCCGTGAAGCGAATGTTGACCCGCATCGTTCTGTGGTTCCTGGCGTCGGTAGTTTTATCCCTTTCCGCTACGGTTGAGGCAAAGGTGGTCTATGTCAAAACCGACGGTGATGATTTCCACACCGGACTTTCCTGGGACCAAGCCAAGCTGACAGTTCAGGAGGGATTGCTTACCGCAGATGTCAATGATCAGGTCTGGGTTGCGATGGGGACGTATAATGGGTGTATTACACTTCAAGCCGGCGTTGCCCTGTATGGTGGATTTATCGGTAATGAAACGACTCTGTCTCAACGGGATTTCCGCACTAATCTAACCATCCTCGACGGTCAGAATGGCGGCAGCGTAGTGACTTCTCCTTCCGAGGCTGACAACACCACCCGCATCGACGGGTTTACCATCAAAAATGGAGAAGGTACGGATTCTGGTGGCGACTTCTACGGCGGCGGGATTTATTGTTTGTCGTCTTCTTCCCCAATCATAATCAACAACACGATCAACGGGAACACTGCTACCTACGGCGGTGGGATTTACTGTTCTTCGTCTTCTTCCCCGATTATCATCAACAACACGATCAACGAAAACACTGCCACCTCCGGTGGTGGGATTTCCTGCGTTACGTCTTTCTCGACTATCACCAATAACATAATCAGCGGAAACTACGCCGACTCACAGGGCGGTGGGATTTACTGCTATCAATCTTCCCCTTCCGTCGCCAATAATACGATTAGCGGAAACATCGCCTACTACAACGGCGGTGGGATTTACTGTTTTTTTTCTTCGCCAGCCATCATCAACAATACGATCAGCGAAAACCACATTTACGACGCCTTCGGCGGTGGGATTTATTGTTCTAACTCTTCCCCTTCCGTCGCCAACAACATCATCGCCTTTAATGACACGGGAATTTATAAGGTTCCCGGTATCGATACACCTGTGTTTCGCAACAATTGTGTCTTCAATCCGGGTGGAGATAATTACACGAATCTGTCGGCGGGAACGGGGGATATTTCCCTTGATCCGCTGTTTGTGGATAATGCCACTGGAAACTTCCATCTTACCGCGAATTCCCCATGCATCGATCAGGGAAGCGACAACGACACGCAGACGAGTTGGGTGGATATGGACAACCAGACCCGGATTGCCGGACCCCATTTGGACATCGGGGCAGATGAATATCCGTTTACGATTCTGGCCGATTGCGACCGGAACGGTCAGGTTACGGCGGCGGATTTGGCGATTATAATGGGAAGCATGGACCTTTCATTTGGCCAGGCAGGATACTGGGGCAAGGCCGACCTGGACAGCGATGGGTCAATTACCTCAACCGATCTTGCCATCGTATTGAATAATATAGAATAGAAAGTAAGGTGCGTTTGGACACACACCTTATGCCTTGACGATTTTGTTTCGCCCTTGCTTGACGTTGCCGGTCGCGTTTCGGGTGTCGATAATCAACTTGGCGTTTTTCACGATCATCTTATAATCGTAACTGCTGTGGTCCGTGGCGATCAAAACGCAATCGTAACCGGCGAGCATTTTTGGTGAGAGGGGTTTCGACCGCATCTGCAGGTCGTGCTCTCGCTGCTTGTGCGTATGCGGAATGTGCGGATCGTTATAATCCACCTTCGCCCCGTGCTCGCGGAGGAGTTCGATAAGTTCGATCGAGGGCGATTCCCGCAAATCGTCCACGTCTTTTTTGTAGGCTAGTCCGAGCACCAGGACCCTTGAACCCTTCAGGGCTTTGCCCAGGTCGTTCAACGCCTCCATCGTTCGCCTGATCACATAATGCGGCATGGACGTATTGATCTCTCCGGCCAATTCGATGAATCGAGTGGCCATGCCGAATTCCTTCGCCCGCCACGTCAGGTAAAATGGATCGATGGGAATGCAGTGCCCGCCCAATCCCGGACCGGGATAAAACGCCTGGAAACCGAACGGTTTTGTCTTGGCGGCGGAAATCACTTCCCAGATATCGATTCCCATCCGGTCGAACAGCATCTTGAGTTCATTGACCATGGCGATGTTGATGCAGCGATAAATATTCTCCAGCAGCTTGGCGGACTCGGCCACCGAGGAACTGGAAACAGGGATAACCGTCTTGATGGCCGTGTTGTATAATTTGACCGCCAAGTCCCGGCTGACCGAATCGTCTGCACCGACAACTTTTGGAATTGTGGCTGTGGAAAAATCCTTTCGGCCAGGGTCCTCGCGTTCCGGGGAAAACGCCAGGTAAAAATCCTTGCCTGCCTTTAATCCGGACTTTTCCAGGATCGGTTTGACCAGGTCGCTGGTCGTGCCCGGATACGTGGTGCTTTCCAGAATCACCAATTGATCCTTGCGGATATTTTCCGAAATGGACTTGGCAGTGCTGACCACGTATTTCATGTCCGGATCGCGGGTCTTGGTCAGCGGGGTGGGAACGCAAATAATGATCGCGTCAACCTGCTTTAATTCCTTCATGTTGGCCGTCGCGCGGAATTGTTTGCTCGTAACAAGTTTTTTGATCAGCGCCGAAGGAAAATGCTCAATATAACTCTTGCCGGCCTGGATCATTTTGATCTTCATCGGATCCACGTCGAACCCGACGACCTTTAATCCTCCGGCGCAAAATTCCCGCACCAGAGGCAGACCGACATACCCCAGCCCCATAATTCCAACCACTGCCTTTTTCGCGGAAATCTTCTCCGCCAACGTTTGTGTCATCGCATTACTCCGGAAAAATTCAAAATTAAAAATTAACCGTTTGAAAGAATATATGATTATAATAATCGGAAAATAGGAAAGCAAGTCTAGTGGAAATATAGGCCTTACGCCTTACCTTCGCCTTGAAAATTTTGTTGTAAAACAACGTTACCGCTGGTAGATTCCTTGTATTGTATCGCATTTTTGTTATGAGGATGAACCGATGACGACATGGTTTGGATTTATTTTTGGGATCGCTTTCATTACGGAAGATCTGTTGGAGGGCATTCAACCGCATCAGACATTCAACATCAATGATCACTGGGGAATTATAGGTTTAGCACTTGTCGTGATCGGTGTTTTCTTGCGGTCCTGGTCGGCGGGTATTCTTCATAAATCGGAAATTTTGACGATGACCGGACCTTATGCGTTGATGCGGCATCCCTTATATATCGGATCGTTCTTGATCGGGATTGGTTTCTGCACAGTGATCGGTGATTATGAGAATTTCCTGCTGGTTCTGCTTTTGCTGCTTCCTTTGCACGTGCGAAAGGCGAGGCGGGAAGAAAGAAAGCTGCTTGGCAAATTCGGCTCCGAGTGGACCGCATATGCCGGCAGGGTCGGCGCTTTCTATCCAAAGTCGATCCCCGTAAAAACTTCTTCATCATGGTCTTTTTCGCAGTGGGTCCGCAACACGGAATACGGCGCTTTCGTTACCAGCATTTTGGGGCTGGCGGCGATGCAAGTGTGGCACATTCATTCGAGTTTCATCACGCATATGACGGCATCCATTTGGTAGAATCCACCTTTCCGCAAACTCCACTGGTGTCAAATCAGCTTCGCACGCTATAATAACTCCAGGATGATTTTTCGGAGGTTATTATGGAATCCAAAACGGACAAAAGTTCTACGGACAAGGAGATTTCCAAATTACGGGCGGAAATTCACCGGCACGATCATTTGTACTACGCGCAGAACCAGCCCGAAATTTCCGACCGGGAGTATGACAAGCTTTTGCAGCGATTGAAAGAGCTGGAAACCCAGCGGCCTGACCTGATCACTTCCGATTCTCCGACGCAGCGGGTGGGTGAACGGCCGCTCGAGGCTTTCCGTCGAGTTCGCCATTCCATCGCTATGCTGTCGATTGATAACACGTACAACATTGAGGAAGTGAAGGAATTTCACAATCGAGTCCTTCGCGGCTTGGGGGCGGTAAAACTGGATTATATCATTGACCCGAAAATCGACGGGGTGAGCGCGTCGCTTCGATACGAAAACGGCAAGCTGGCGCTGGGATCGACGCGTGGTGACGGCGAATACGGCGACGACATTACCCAGAATATCAAAACTATCAAAACCATTCCGTTGGTCCTCGGCGGTAAGGATTGGCCAAAAGTTTTGGAAGTCCGGGGAGAGGTGTATTGGCCCAGGAAAAGTTTCGTCGAGTTTAACCGGCAGCGAGAAAAGGCGGGTGAAGCTGTTCTGGCTAATCCGCGAAATGCTACCGCCGGAGCGTTAAAATTGCTCGATTCACGTATGGTGGCTCAGCGAAAATTGTCGTTTATCTGCCATAGTTTCGGTCTGGTCGATCCGATGCCGGCTAATTCGCATTATGAACTTTCTCAAATGGTCGCAACGTGGGGGATTCCGATTAGTAAGTATTTGCAGAAAGTCGGTTCGATTGAAGAAGTGATCAAAATCATCGAAGAATGGGCACAAAAACGCTCCGAACTGGAATACCAGACGGACGGAATGGTCGTCAAGATAGACCGGTTTGATTACCGGGACAAACTCGGTACGACGGCCAGGTCGCCGCGATGGGTGATCGCGTATAAATACGAAGCGGAACAGGCCCCCACGGTCATCCGCCAAGTCCGCTGGCAGGTGGGCAAGCTCGGCACGCTCACGCCGGTGGCCGATCTTGATCCGGTGTGGGTGGCGGGCACGACGGTCAGCCGGGCGAGTCTGCATAATTTTGATATCATCCAGGAACTTGGAGTCCGGGTCGGCGACTCGGTGATTATCGAAAAGGCGGGTGAAATTATCCCGCAAGTCGTCGCCGTCGTGAAGGAACGGCCCAGAGGTAAAGAAGCCATCGAGCCTCCGAAAAAATGCCCGGTCTGCGAGGGACCGGTGAAAAAAGACGAAGGCGGGGTGGCTTTGCGGTGCATCAATCCCTCCTGCCCAGCCCAGTTTAAGGAACAATTGGAATTTTACGGCAAACGCGATTTGATGAACATCGAAAATCTTGGGCCGGCCATCGTCGAACAACTTGTCGATAAAGGATTGGTCAGGGAATACGCCGACCTGTACAAGCTCAAAAAAGAAGAACTCACGGGCCTGGAGCGGATGGGTCCAAAATCCGCCGACAATCTTGTAAAAGGGATCGAAGAAAGCAAAACCCGTGATCTTCCCCGCGTCATTGCCGCTCTGAACATTCAACACGTGGGTTTGCGAACGGCGGAAGAATTGGCCGACCACTTCAAAACGATGGACCAATTAATGAATACGTCGGTGGAAGAATTGCAGAATGTGCCGGAAATTGGTCCGGTGGTGGCCCGGAGCGTGTACGACTATTTCCATAGTCCGATCAACCGAAAAATCGTTGAGCAATTGGAAAAAGCAGGGGTGAATATGAAGCTCCAAAAAGCGGCTCCGGCAGGTCCGCAAAAACTTGCCGACAAAACTTTAGTAGTTACCGGCACACTCAGCCAATTCAGCCGGCGTGAAATTGAAGACCTGATCAAAAAGCACGGCGGAAAGGTCGGTTCCAGCGTAAGTTCGAACACCGACTTTCTAATCGTCGGCGAGGACGCCGGATCAAAACTCGAAAAAGCAAAGGAACTCGGCGTCAAGACGATTACGGAAGATGAGTTTTTGGAGATGACCAAATAATGTTTGACAAAAAGAAATAGATAATTAATAATCTTGAGATCACAAATTGTGTTCTCAAGATTAATTATAAAACATCAGCGGAGCAACGCGATGACAACTATAAATTCAATTATCCCTACTGAAAGAATTGAGCAAGCGATTTTGGTAATTCGAGGTGAAAAAGTTATGCTCGACGTTGATCTTGCTAATTTGTATAACGTTAATACCGGGATACTTGTTCAGGCTGTCAAACGGAATCTGGATCGGTTTCCTTCGGATTTTATGTTTCAGCTTTCCAATGAAGAGTTCGAAAATTTGAAGTCCCACTTTGGCACCTCAAGTTTGTGGGGAGGTCGGCGATATCCGCCCTTTGCATTTACCGAACAGGGCGTAGCCATGCTTTCCAGCGTTTTACACAGCAAACGCGCCGTTCAGGTGAATGTTGAGATCATGCGGGCCTTTGTCCGATTGCGTCAAATTCTGTCTTCGCATGCCGATTTAGCTCGGAAATTGGAACAACTCGAAAAGAAATACGACTCTCAGTTCAGAGCGGTTTTTGATGCCATCCGGCAATTGATGCTGCCGGAGCCTGAACCAAAAAGAAAAAGAGTCGGATATTTGACGGAAGTGAAGAAATGAAGTCCTATGCCCAGGAATGAGAATGGATGCGATAATCACAAGACTATTGGCTAGCAACGAGCCATCAGTGCAGTACAAAGTGCGGGTCGGTGTTCTTGGCGAAGATACCAACAGCCGTTCCATCAAAGTGTTGCGGAATGCGATTAAAACTTCACCTCGCGTCAAACAGCTTCTCTCCAACCGCAGGGAGGATGGTCGAATCGAGCCAGTCCATCAAGTATATCGTAAGTGGACGGGGAGCCATTGGATTCTGGCTACACTTGCCGACATCGGTTATCCGGCTGGAGATCGGTCTTTACGGCATGCGTTGGACCAGGTTCTAATGTGTTGGCTGAACCCCGAAGCAATTTGTGAATGGGTCTGTGAACAAGTTCCGACCGGGCCTCATCGCTCAGGAATCCCTATCATCAACGGGCGGGCGCGGCGATGCGCCTCGCAGCAAGGCAACGCGCTTTTCTCGGCAGTCACGTTAGGGTTGGTGGATGAGAGGGTTCATCAACTTGCGGAACTTCTGGTCCGTTGGCAGTGGCCGGACGGTGGCTGGAACTGTGACCGAAGACCGGAAGCGACACATTCGTCCTTTTGGGAGTCCCTCACTCCGCTACGTGGTCTTGCCATCTATGTGAAGCTCACTGGAGATGTTAGAGCTAAACGAGCGGTCAAACGAGCGGCAGAAGTCTTCTTGCGGAGACATCTCTATCGTTGCCAGAGCGACGGTAATATCATGAACCCGCAGTTTGTCCGACTTCATTACCCGTGCTATTGGAGATACGATATTCTTTTCTCGCTGAAAATCATGACGGAATCCGGCCTCATTTCCGATCCTCGTTGCCGGGCTGCGCTTTATCTGCTGGAGTCCAAGCGCCTATCGGATGGCGGTTGGCCTGCGGAGGAGCGATTCTATCAGACATCTGTCAAAGCGAAGAGTGGAGTCGATCTTGTTACCTGGGGACAGGTAAGCCGGAAACGAATGAACGAATGGGTTACCGTCGATGCGCTGGCCGTATTGAAGGCCGCAGGCAGGCTGAAATGACCCGTACAAGAACTAAGCTATACCATCGGAATTTACATTTGTTCGAGGGTTTTGATGCCGAGCAAATTCAGGCCGAAGTTTAGGGTTCGGGCGGTCAGGTCGCAGAGCATTAGGCGTGATTGTTTTGTCGGCTCGTCGGGGGCTTTCAGGACTGGACAGTTTTCGTAGAATCCGCTGAATATCTGGCTTAGGTCGTAGAGATAGCCGGTAATGATGTTCGGCCTGAGGTTCTGGGAGACGTCGTAGATGGCGTCGGCGAATTGTAGGAGTTTTTTGGCTAAGTTTATCTCGGCGGGGTGGGCTAGGATAATATTCACTCCCTCACGGTCGTGCCTCTTAATGTTTCCTTTTCGTTCGATGGATTTGATCCTTGCGTAGGCGTACATCAGGTAGGGGGCGGTGTTTCCGTCCATGGCCAGCATTTTTTCGTAGCTGAAGATGTAATTGCTGGTGCGATTTTGAGCGAGGTCGGAATATTTGACTGCGGCGATTCCGACGGCATGCGCGATTTTGGCTCGCTGGTCGTCGGAGAAATCGGGATTCTTTTGATCGGCAATGGTGCGGGCTTGGGTAACGGACTCGTCCAAGAGTTCGCTCAGTTTGACATTCTCGCCGCTTCGGGTTTTAAGCGGTGTTCCATCTTCGCCCATAACCGAACCGAACGTTACATGTTCCAGGGAAACCGGTTGGTGGGTTTGAGGGTTAATGTCGAAGCCGGCAGTGTGGGCGACGGCGAAAAGTTGCTGGAAATGAAGGATTTGCCGGGCATCGGTTACATAGATAATTCTTTCCGCGGCTAACTCCCGAACGCGAAACTTCAGGGCTGCCAAATCAGTGGTGGCGTATAAAAACCCGCCGTCGGTTTTTCGGATGATCATCGGCAGGGGGGTTCCATCCTTGGCTGTATAGCCTTCCAGGAAGATGCAGACGGCGCCGGCGTCTTCGACGGCCAGCTTTTTCTGATTTAACAGTTCATCCACCACCCCTGGTAAAAATTCATTATAGTCACTTTCGCCCCGAACGTCCGCCGCGGTCAAGCTCACACCAAGCCGGTTATAGATTTCCTGGCAATGAGCCAGCGATTCGCCGCGAAAGACTTTCCATGCCTGCACGGTTTTTGGATCGCCGGCCTGCAATTCCACCACCTGCTGCCGGGCCCGCTGAGCGAAACTTTCATCCGACCGAAATTTGCTCTGGGCCTGGCGATAAAATTCCTCCATGTCGGAAATATGCAATCGACCTTCTTCGACAGCCTCCTGGCCGAAGGTCTCGAACATATAGGCGATCAGCATTCCAAATTGGGTGCCCCAATCGCCGATGTGATTCTGACGAATGACACGGTGGCCGAGAAATTCCAGCACCCGGGCGATGGTGTCGCCGATGATCGTGCTACGCAGATGGCCGACGTGCATCTGCTTGGCGATATTCGGACCGGAATAATCCACGACTACTGTTTGTGACGGTGAGGCCGGCTCGATGCCAAGTTGCGGATCGGGCAGATTTTTGGCAAGTTGTTTTTCCAGCCATTGCGACTTTACTCGCAGGTTGATAAATCCCGGCCCGGCAATCTCCGGCTCATCGCATACGTCGGAAATTCGAAGAGTTTTGACGATTTTTTCCGCCACCGTTCGAGGTTTATCGCCGACTTTTTTGGCGAGACTCATAGCCACGTTGGATTGATAGTCGCCGAACTTCGAATCTTGTGAAGGTCGGATCAAAGGATCGGTATCGCCCAGGTCGGGTCCGAAGGCCTCGGTGATTGCGTTTTGGAAATGGTCCGTCAATTCTCGAATAATGGATTTCATGTGTGTTAATAAAGATATTTTTTACCGCAGAGATCACAAAGGACACAGAGAAGCATTTTTATTATTTTTTCTCTGCGATCTTTGTGTCCTCTGTGGTTTGGCCATCTTTTCTTTTTTTTGTTATTCGTCGTTGCCACCTGATTTTGGGGGCGTCGCCCCAGAGAAGCTCCAGGTCGTACAGCCGCCGATAGCTTGGGGAAAAGACATGGACGACAATATCGAAGAAATCGAGCAAAATCCAATGAGCATGCTCGTAACCATCCACCCCGATGGGCCTGATCCCATTGTCCCTGACCAACTCAATTAAATGGTCGCCCGCGTTTCGTATCTGGCGGTCGGACGTTCCGGTGGCAATCACAAAATAATCCGTTACCCCCGAAACAGTCTTCATGTCGAGAACGATCAGATCGTCGCATTTATCATCGGCGCAACTCCGAGCCAACTCTATGGCCAACTGTCGCACCGCGTCACGCTTTGCCAGCTTGGTATCCTCCGATACGGTTTCGAGTTACCTCGAAACCCGAACCCTGTATAATTAGTGCCGAACGAATACTCCTTCGCGAACGTCTTTGCGCTGGGCCTTTCGGGCGCTTCGTCGTTTCTTATCCGACGGTTTTTCGTAATACATCACTCGCTTCATTTCCTTGACCAGACCTTCTTTTTCGCACAGTTTCTTAAAACGTTTGAGCATCTGCTCGACGGATTCGTTGCTTCGGGACTTTACCTTGATCATTAAGCCGGCATCTCCTTCATTAAATGATTCCAATTTTTTCTTTTACCGTGGACAATTTATAAACCAAGATTGTATCCCCGGAAATAAACTTCTACAAGACAATTTTCCATTGACGGACTTTCCTTCCATGAATACACTCATCGTATAGCATACAGCGTTGGAGAAGAAAGCTTGTTAATCGGCTACAAAAAGTGGTTTTTTAAGGGACTGGCGGCCTTGCTGCCAACTTTAATAACGTTGGCAATTTTGATGTATTTGATTTCGTTTATAAATGATAACTTTGGCAGATATATTGGTTTGGGGATAACTAAAGGAGCTGGGTGGATTTGGCCTGACTTGCATACTCCGAGTGGGGAAGAGGTGGAAAATTATCTTAAATCACGTGGGGTGACTGTTACTTCGATGGGGGAAAAAAGTTATCAAAAACTCTTCATTCAAGCTCGCCATGATCTTCGCGCAAAAAAATTGGATGAAGTGGGCCGAAGCTGGGTTATGGTCCTGGTAGGATTTGTCCTGGCTTTATTTTTGGTAACTTTTCTGGGATTATTCCTGGCGAGTTTTATTGGCAGAACATTGTGGCAGACCCTGGAATCGACGATTATTCGAATTCCCATCGTTAAACAGATTTATCCTTACGTTAAACAGGTAACGGATTATGTTTTTGGTCAGAAAAAACTCGATTTTTCCCGTGTTGTGGCGGTTCAGTATCCTCGGCTGGGGGTTTGGTCTCTTGGATTCGTTACAGGACCCGCGATCAGCTCCTTTCAGGAGATGGATAGTGAAGGGAGGGAGTATGTTACCGTCTTTATTCCAACGAGTCCGACCCCTTTTACGGGGTTTGTGATAACGGCACTCAAGCAAGACGTTCTGGATTTACCCCTGACCATCGACCAGGTTTTTAGATTTCTTATCAGTGGAGGAGTCGTCAGCCCGGAGATTACCCTATTATCTGCCGATAATGAAAATAAAGAAGCGAATAGTGGCAAGGACGGTGTATAGCGGTTACAATTAACTTTAAACCTTGTTTCGAAAGGAGAGACACATGCAAGTAACGATTATCGGAAGACACATGGACGTTCCACAGGATTTAAAACGGTATATTGAAGAAAAGGCCCAAAAGCTTCCTCATTACTATGATCGGGTTATGGCGGTCGAAGTTTTGGTCGAAGGAGAACACTCCGCCAAACGGGTGGAGCTGGTGGTAACAGTTGCCGGTCATGAGAATTTTGTCGCGCAGGAAAAAGGGGACGATATTTTTGCCTGTTTTGATATCTGTATTGGCCATATTGAAAAACAGTTAACGCGGTTTAAAGATCGCATCCGAGATAAAAAGCATCGTGTCCGAACCGGCCAGGAAGAGACAGAGGCCTAGTATGGGCGTGCCAATATCTTTGGGCAATATACGAGCCGCGACCGTGATGGAACGGGTGATTATTTTTTGTCACCCGTTCCATCACGGTCGCGTGCGTAGAAGAGAAGAGTGGTAATCGATTGTTGAATTTGTTATATTATAAACTTTTGAGGGTTTCTAAATGAAACTGGCGGACATCATTGTTAAAGAGGCCATTATTGCGGATTTGCAGGCAAAGGATCGCGATGGTGTGGTCAAGGAAATGGTTGATAAGCTTGTCGAGGTCGGGCGGTTGGGCGCCAAGGAAGCACCGGAAATAATCAAGTCGATCATTAAACGTGAGAAGCAGGGCAGCACGGGTTTCGGCAAGGGAGTTGCCGTTCCGCACGTGAAACATACGGGATCAAAGTCCCTGGTGGCCACGATCGGAAGAAGCAGCGGCGGGGTGGATTTCGCTGCGCTGGATCGTGCTCCGGTTTATATCGTGGTCCTGCTTTTGTCCTCGCCTGATAACCCGGAGGAACATTTACAGGCCATGGAAACGATCTTCCGGCATCTCCAGCGAGACAACTTCAGGAAGTTTTTGAGGCAGGCCCAGAATGTGGGTCAGATTATCGAGCTGATCAATGAGGCCGAGGAGATACCTGCCTAGGCGATTACAAGAAAGTCTGCAAAGGCAACCTCTCCAGGGAAAGGAAAGCAACGTGAGCCAGGTAAATGGACAACTTCCTCTCTATCGAGAAAACGATGATATGTCGTGGTCTGTCAAGGCAGACCCTGCTATTAATGAATGCAAGGCAAATAAAAAAATGACAGAATCGCCGACCAATGACGGCAACATGATTGTAAGACAGGTGGAGATATCCAATAAAATGGGTCTGCATGCCAGACCGGCTATGCAATTTGTGGATTTGGCGAATAAGTTTACCAGTCAGATTAGTGTATGCAAAAATACGCAGTGCGTAAACGCCAAGAGCATTATGGAGCTCCTACTGCTGGCGGCGGGAGCGGGTACTGTATTAAGCATAAAAGCCGAGGGGTCCGATGCCGACGAGGCGGTTGAAGCCCTGATTAAGTTGGTTGACGGCAAATTCGGTGAAGAATAAAGAATTAAAGGGCGTTAAATTTCATGGAAATTAAGAAAGGGATCGCGGTTTCTCCGGGATTGGCGATAGCGCCGGCCATGGTGCTTGATGCCCAGGAATTCCGCATCTCTCAGCGCCGGGTGAACCCTTCGGATGTGCCTCACGAGTTGGAATTGATGCAAAAGGCGATCACCGGATCGATCGGCGAGATCAACCAGCTTCGCGTACAGGTGGCGGACAAGCATGGTCAGGAGACGGCGAGGATTTTTGACTTTCACCTGGCGATTTTGGACGATCCCCAGGTTTGCCGACGAATGGAACAGTCCGTGGTGGAAGAGAATTATTCCGCCGCTTACGCCGTGTCCCTGGAAATGCGGCGTCACGTGCGTGATTTTTTGGAAATTAACGACCAGTATTTCAGCGAGCGCGTCAAGGACGTGTACGATGTGGAGCGGCGATTGCTGCGACACCTGGTCGGTGGGCGCAAGGAAGGGTTGGCTCATCTTTTGAGCGACGCGATTGTCATCGCGCACGATTTGACCCCCTCCCAGACCGCGAGCCTGGATCGCAAGCATGTTCTTGGTTTTGCCACCGATGCCGGTGGTCTGACCAGTCACACGGCAATCGTGGCCCGTGCCCAGGGAATTCCAGCGGTGGTGGGACTCAACGACATCACAGCCGACACCAGTCCGGGAGACCTGATCATTATCGATGGTAATCGCGGGATTGTGATTATCGATCCCGACGAGCATACTCTGGAAGAAATTCGCCAGCAGCAGGAAGAGCACATCCTGGTGGTGGCGAATCTGGCGGAATTGCGGTCGCTGCCGGCCGTCACGAAAGACGATCACCGGATAACGCTTTTGGGGAATATCGAATTTCCCCACGAGGCCGACGATTGCATCAAGACCGGAGCGGAAGGGATCGGGTTGTATCGGACGGAATTTTTATACTTAAGCAGCGAGCGCGAACCGACGGAAGAAGAGCATTACGAAGCCTACGTGACCGTGTTGGAAGCGGCCGGAGACAAGCCGGTGATTATCCGCACTCTCGATCTTGGAGCCGACAAATTCACTCAGGCCCGGACCAGCGAGCCGGAGCGAAACCCGTTCCTGGGGTGCCGGTCGATTCGATATTGCCTGAGGCATTTGAATATCTTCAAGCGTCAGCTTCGGGCTATTCTGCGGGCTTCGGTGAAGGGGAATCTCAAGATCATGCTCCCTCTGATCACCCAGTTGACGGAGTTGCGGCAGACCAAAATGATCATCAACGACGTGATGGAAGATTTGGAAGAAGAGGGGCAGGAATTTCGTCGGGATATTCCGGTCGGGGTGATGATCGAGACCCCTGCGGCGGCGATTAAGGCCACGTCCTTGGCGCGGGAAGCCGATTTCTTCAGTATCGGAACCAACGATTTAATTCAATACACCCTGGCCGTTGATCGTGGGAATGAACGGGTCGCCAGTATGTATACGGCCACGGATCCTGCCGTAATACGGCTGATGCGCGATGTGATTCGTCATGCCGGTCGGGCGGAGATTAACGTGTCGTTGTGCGGTGAAATGGCGGGACAACCCGAATTCACCCTCCTTCTGCTTGGACTGGGGTTGAAGACCTTTTCCATGAATCCTCATGCCATACCGGAGATTAAACGGATGATCCGATCCGTGACCATGGACCAAGCCCGGTCGGTGGCTCGGCAGGTTCTGAAACTGGATACGGACCGGCAGGTTCTGAGCTTTCTGTTTGAAGAAACACGCAAGGTTCTCCCGGGATTTGTAAGTTCGGGCACGTCCCTGGGGTTGCATTAAATGATTTATGATTTATGATTTTGAGACAAATATTAGAGTTGGAATTTTCGATTGAAGGTATGCTTCGATTCCTTTCGCATCTGGAGTTGCAGCATTTTTTCTCCAGGTTGGCGTTGCGAGCGAACTTGCCGGTTTATTTCACGCAGGGGTTTAATCCGCGTCCCCGCATCAGCCTTCCCGTTCCTCGCTCGGTGGGGATCGGTTCCTGGGATGACCGGGCGAGAATCGAGATGGAAGAAAATATCGATCCCGCCGAGGCGATGGAAAAGCTTCGCGGTTTCGTGCCCTTCGAGCTGGAGTTCAAACGCGCGTGGATGACCGAGCCTGGGCGATTGGAGCGTGTCAACGCGATTGAATGGCAGATCGACCTTGACGGGTTGGACCCCGAAACGATTTCATCGAGGATCGGCGAAATCCTGGCCGGACCGGTCAACATGACCCGACGAGCCAAAAAAACGGATAAAGAATATTCGGTCGATTTTCGACCGCTGATCCTGGAAATGTCCCGGCAGGAGAATTTTCTGCGGGCGAAAATCGCCTATACTCCGCAGGGAAGCATTAGGCCGGGAGAATTACTGGAAATTCTGCACTTGCCTAAAAAGGAATTTTTAGGCAGAATGACCCGAATAAAAACTTATTGGAATTGAAGAGGTAACAGAACTTGGAAAAGTTAATGTTGATCAATGATGTTCGGAGCGAGGAATGCCGAATCGCCATCGTCAATAATGGCAAGCTCGATGAATTGTTCTCCGAGCGGGCCTCGGCGGAATCGCATGTTGGAAACATTTACAAGGGGCGGATCACCAACGTGGAGCCGAGCATTCAGGCGGCCTTTATCGATTTCGGCTTTGAGAAAAATGGTTTTTTGCATATTTCCGACGTGCATCCGCAGTATTTTTCCCGCCCGCAGCAGCAACGTCGTCGCAATGAGAGCGTCAAGGAGCGGGTGGGTCAAAAAACTCCTCGTCGCGAACGTCCTCCCATTCAGCACTGTCTTCGACGAGGGCAGGAAGTGGTGGTGCAGATGACCAAGGAAGGGATCGGAAGCAAAGGACCGACGCTGACCACCTATATCAGTATTCCAGGCCGGTATCTGGTCATGATGCCGGGAATGAGCCGGTTGGGCATATCACGAAAAATCGAGGACGAGGAGGTTCGGACAAAATTGCGGCAGGTGGTTTCCGAACTGGAGTTGCCCGACAATATCGGGTTTATCGTTCGCACCGCCGGGATCGACCGCAGCAAGCGGGAATTACAGAGGGACTTGAATTATCTCAAGCGGCTGTGGAAAGTGGTCCAGCATCGGATCAACACGTCCAAAAGCCCGGTCGAAGTGTACCAGGAATCCGATCTGGTGACGCGCACGATACGCGATATTTTTACTCCCGAAATTGAGAGGATCATCGTGGATGACCCACAAATCGCCCAAAAGGCCAGGGATTTTCTCGGAATCGTGATGCCCCGCTATCAGGAACGCGTGGAATTGTATGAGGATAAGATTCCCCTGTTTTACAAATACACCGTCGAGGATCAACTCATCCAGATCACTTCCCGCCGGGTGGATTTGGCTAGCGGTGGATTTATCGTTATCGATCAGGCCGAAGCCCTGGTGGCCATCGACGTCAACAGCGGGAAATTCAAGTTGTCTTCCGACGCCGAGCGTACGGCGCTGGAGATCAACCTCGAAGCCGCCGACGAAATTATGCGCCAACTAAAACTGCGCGACATGGGCGGAGTGATCGTGATCGATTTTATCGATATGCGAATGGAAAATCACCGCCGGGAAGTCGAGCGCACGGTCCGCGAGGCCCTGAAAAACGATCGTGCCAAGACCAAAGTCCTGAAAATGAGTCAGTTCGGGATTATTGAACTGACCCGTCAGCGGGTCAGGCCTTCGCGCGAACGATCTCTCTATGTCGATTGCTCGTACTGCGGCGGAGCAGGGCAGATTAAAACTCCTGAATCCATCAGCCTCGACATTATGAGGCTGATCCAGCTTGCCCTGTATCAGCAAAATGTCGAACTGCTCGAAGTCACTTTACCTTCCAGCGTTTTTGAATATCTCCACAATCGCCGAAATCGCGAATTGCTTCGGCTGGAAGAAGATACGAAGAAAAAGATTCGTCTGTATCTGGGAAAGGACCTTTCGCCCGAAGCGGTTGGGATCAAATGTTTCGACGTCAGGGATCAGGAAATTCCGTTGGAACATATAGGCCATCTTCCAGGAATCAAAGACGCAAAAATCGTCGAATTGAGATCCTCGCACGTTCGCCCCAGACATGAGGAGCAAAAAAGCGGTAGGCACGCTCCTGAAATTGAGTATCGTCCGCCGGAAGAACTGGTCGAAAACGATACTTTAATGCTGGAAAACAGCACGCCTCTGGATGAGGAGTAGGAACCAAATTTTGGGGTGGCATGGGCAAGTATTCTTGCCCGTGTCCTTTGGTATATGCGAGGAAAAACACGGGCAATAAGAATTGCCCATGCCACCCAACACCATGAACTTATGCGCCCCCCCTGTGCTTTCACATCCTTCTGTTTGAACAATATTGAATTTTAATACAAAAATCTTTCACTTTGTTGAGATTTAGCCTTGACAATATTCAAATCTTCGGATATGTTACTCATGGTGGATTATGCCGATCTTGAGTACCCGATGTCCGTATTGTTTCGGTCAGATGGAAGTAGCGGCGATGCATTGCACGCACTGCCGGACGAAGGTGGAGTCTCGCTTCGAACCGACAGCTCTGCTTCGGTTAAGCCCCGAACAGCAGGAGCTGGCCGTCAAATTCATTCTTGCCTCGGGCAACCTTAAGGAGCTTGCCATCCAGGAAGGGGTCAGCTATCCGACGATCCGGGGACGAATCGACCGATTGATGGAAATTCTTCGCAGCGAAAAGAGCGCCGATGCCGACCGGAGGTCGGCCATCCTCGACGCCGTCGAAGAAAAACGAATCACCGCCGATGACGCGGCGAAACTGCTGAAAAAATCATAATGCTTTGAGAGGAGTATGACAATGACGATCTTAGGTATCTTGTTGATCGTGGCCGTGGCCGTGGGATTTATCTTATTTATCATCGGACTGATTATGCTCTTTAAGAGATCGCGGGTTTCCTCGGAACCCTTGCCGACCGAAGAATCTCGGCCGGACAATGTGGATGAGCGCAAACGGATTCTGGAAATGTTGGCGGAGGGAAAAATCACCAACGCCGACGCTGATCGATTGCTTTCGGAGTCCTCCGCGGAAAACACTGCAAGGGAAAAAACGTCCTCACTGCATTATCGCCGCGGTGTCAATTGGCCTCGATGGGTCGCGGGGTTTGTTTTGCTTCTTTTGGGGTTTGGTCTGCTTCTTTTCCCGTTTTTGGTCTACTACAGGAGGTCTGTTAGTCATGATAATATAATCGTGGCCGCCGGACATTCTCAGCCATTTAAACCGGGACTTTCTTCCTCGTATGTACATCCGTGGGGAACCACGATGCCCGTTTTTCAATCCCAAAGCATTCATAAAACGGGCAGACAGACAATTATTGCCCCTTCAATACTGTTCATGATGATTCCCGTTGCGGTTGCCATAATGATTTTTTGGTTTTGGATGCTCATCGACTGTATCCGCCGTCCGGTTGAGATGTTTCCCGGACTCTTTTCCTCCTCGCCGCCGGGCACAGGGGTAAAAATATTTTGGCTCTTTCTGATTTTCTTTTTTCATATTATCCCGACGATTGTTTACTACTTTGTTGTTTATCGAAATCCTTATACCGTTATGCCGAAATTACAAACATAATTTTCACCACTCGTAACGAGCCGCGACCGTAAGGGAGCGGGTTCTTAAAGAACCGCCCGACTGCCGTCGGGGGCTAGTTAAAAGTTCATGGTCATAGATTTTTATAGGGAGTTGATTATGGAAGTCCTTATTGTCGGAATCGTGTTTTTGTTCGTGCTGCTTGCTCTGGCAATTATCATCCTTGGGCCGGTGGCATTGGTGGTGGCGGGGATCGTATTGATTACCAAAGCAGTGAGTGGCGGGAAATCCTCCGCGCCGCCGGGTTCGGACGAGGTCAAGCCGCTCACCAACGGCAATCTGAACGAATATCTTCAGGAGCGCAGGCGAATTTTGGATATGGTCGCCGGGGGGCAGGTCAGTCCGGAAGACGGCGAACGATTGTTGGCAGCCCTCGAGCAAAAAGGGATCATCGCCCAGGGCCAGGGGCTGCTCCAGCAGTCCAAAATGAACACCAATTGGTTTCTCATTATCGCGGGAATTGTCCTGCTTCTATTCGTCATCCTGCCCGTGCTGTTCCAATTGCTGGCGATCGCGATTCCCCGGGCCCGGCTGCAATTTCCGAACCTGAACAATCTTCCGACTTTACCGGCGATTCCGACAATGGGTATCGGCCTGGGTGTCCTGACCGCCGGTCACGGTATCATTTCATTGTTGCTCTTTGCGTTCTGGATATGGATGCTCGTTGATTGCATTCGCCGCCCGACCGACTCATTCCAGCGAATTGCCCCTCTAAGCCGCGGTGCGGAATACGACAAGATTATCTGGCTGATCGGGTTGATCGTTTTGAGCCTCATCGCGGCGGCGGTGTATTTCCTGGTGATCTACCACCCGGCAAGGAAAATGCATAATCCCTAGTAATGCCTCAGTTTTCCAAGAAAGTTCGCCGAATCGTCATGTTGAGCGCAGCGAAACATCTGGATTCGTCGTCGTAAGAGCCAGATGTTTCGCTGCGCTCAACATGACGCCCTAAGATTTCACTGATTAACTGAGGCCTTACAATCCCTAATATTGAAAGAGGGCACGCCGCTTGACAAGACATAAGGTGACCACCACGGCTGTGCCCGCGGCCACCCCGCCCATATCGCTGAGCCAATCAAAAAAATCGCATGTTCGGTTGAAATAGGGCTGCGTCCATTCATCGACAATGCCTAAAATCAATAGCCACAGAACCAAAATCAGAATTTCGGTAAATCGGACCCTTCGCAGGAATCCCAGGAGGATCAGAATGGCCGCGGTAAAATAGGCCAGAACGTGGAGAGTTTTATCCTTGCCCGGAATATCCGGCATGGAATCCAGGTGAGGCCAGTGGGTCAGGGTCAATAACACCATCAGATACACCATCGCAATTATTTTCAGCGGGATTCGCCATTTGATTTTGATCAGATTGTCCATGATAGCTTTCTCCGGTTTCGGTCTGGGCAGGTGAGGGAATTTGTACCGGTGCGGGCTGCCCGGTCATCGCCGCCACTTCCCGGGCCAAGGCGGCATAGTCTTCCGCCCCGTTGCTGCCGGAGGCGTAGGAAAAAATGTCGAGTCCGAAACTCGGTGCCTCGGCGAGTTTGATATTTCGACGAATGCGAGTTTTAAAAATGGTCGTCGCCGACCACGGAAGATTTCGATTCCGGGCGTCGGTGAAAAAATGCTCCATATCGGCAAAGACTTCGTTGGCCAGTTTGGTTCCCGTCTCATACATGCACAAAATCACCCCGGAAACTTTAAGGTCGCGATTGATCCGCTTGGCCACCAGGTTGATCGTTTCCAGTAATTTTCCCATTCCCTGCAACGCCAGAAAATGCGGCTGCAAGGTGATAAATATTTCATTGGCGGCGCAAAGGGCGTTAATGGTCAAAATTCCCAGCGAGGGGGGGCAATCCATCAGCATGAAATCATATTTTCCCGGATATTCATCCAGTGCGTCGCGCAAGATGACTTCCCGCCCGACCACACTGGCCAGCTCCACCTCCGCCGCCGCCAGATCGATGTTCGACGGAGCCACCAGCAAATTTTCACCCACCGGCTTAACGATTTCTTCCAGGGAAGCGGAACTCGTCAAAACCTGGTAAATGTTCGGAACGTCCGCCCGGGGCTCCAGACCAAAGTGCATCGTCAGATGCGCCTGAGGATCAAGATCGAGCAAGACCACGCGTTGACCCGACCGGGCCAATCCGCTGCCCAGGTTGGCCGTCGTCGTCGTTTTGCCCACGCCGCCTTTTTGATTAATGATCGCTATACGTCGCATTAAGTCCGTTCAATTTCTAAATAGTTGAAAACCATTATAATTGTGTTGGGCATATTATTCCACCCCCGGCTATATTTTTGATTTAATATACATTCAGGGTGGCATGCGCCGCCGTGAACTTAATATATACCTTTGAGTAAGATTTTTTCCTCCCCACAACAAGAACACCTTTTATTCCCAACGCCTAATCATAATGAAATTCATTCTAACATTCTCAAGACATGCCTATCCCTCCCCCGATGACAACCGCGTCACAGGAAACATTGCGTTGTGGTGAAGGGTAGTTCGCCGGGAGGCCATTGTTGACCGCCCAAAATGGATGATTCGAAGTGAGATTCATGACGCTTGATAATCCCCTAACCCTATGGCGCTATGCGCAAGCCTGCGATGACCGAGGAGACAGCCGTGGCTGAACACCACAGGCTGTAATGGCCCCAAGTCTTGTAATAGATATGAGTACCATCTTTCGTTGTAATTGTACTCATTGTTTGTCATCTTGTTTTATCGGCGGGGTGCGACTTCTCGTGCCTGTCGAACGCCCGCGTTCAGCGGTTGAGCAATCGCATGCTATGCCAATGTCCGCACCGACTTTTCCCGGTCCCATTGCCGTGTCTTTGCCGCGGCAATAAATGCGTCTTTGTCGTTGGTATCCACGACGCCCGCGTCTTTTCCGACATTCGCTATTTTCAAAAGCGATTGGCCGCCCTTGTCGACGGCGATGGCCTTGAGATGACCGAAAGCATCGCGCACGAAATCGATCGCGGCGCTTTCCATCGACAGTGCCCTTGAGCCTTCGTCAGAGAGGATGACGGCGACGGCGTCGAATAGCACCGAAGGCGTACCCGCCAGTTGACCGTCCGCTGCAAGCATCGAGCCATCGGCAAGCTTCGCGCCGCCCACTTTGGGTGCGACGATCTTCACGGAAGCACCGGCATCGGTCACAGCCTTCTTGATCTTCTTGATGACGGCGCCGTCTGAACCATCCGCGATCAGGATGCCAACCGCGCGCCCCATGAGCGTGTCTTTCATCTTGCCGATGATCCGCAATGCGGGCGAAGGCTCCATCTCCTGCACGGGCGCTGCGGCCACCGGCGCATCGGGCATTTTGTCGAACGCAAGGCCCGCGGCGACCCGGTTGGCGAGGTCTTCTTCGATATGTCGTAGGTGACCGACCATCGCCTGACGCACGTGCATATGCTCGACCTTGGAAAGCTCAAACACTAGCGCCGAGGCGATGTGCGCCTGCTCATACGCGGTTTGGCTGAGATAGAACTGCCTCGCCTGACTGTAGTGGTCGGCGAAGCTCTCGACACGAATGCGGCTTTTCACGCCAGTTTCAGGTACCCCAGCGCTATGAAAGCCCTTGGCCGGCGTTTCGCGGGGCGAGTTTTCAGACAAGGAGTTGGGCTCATACGCAACGCGCCCAGTCGGTTGCGCCATCTGCATGTGCCCGTCGCGTTGCTGGTTGGCGAACGGGCACTTGGGCGCGTTGATCGGGATCTGGTGGAAATTGACAGAACCCAGGCGGGAAAGCTGCGTGTCGTGATAGGATAGCAATCGGCCCTGCAACAGTGGATCATTCGAGAAATCGATTCCTGGCACGACATGAGAAGGACAGTAAGCCACCTGTTCGGTTTCAGCGAAGAAATTATCCGGCCAGCGATCCAGTACCATGCGGCCGATCACTTTCAAAGGCACCAGCTCTTCGGGAATCAGCTTGGTCGCGTCCAGATGATCGAACGGGAATCTGTCCGCTTCCTCCTGCGTGAAAAGCTGAACCGCGAATTCCCATTCGGGGAAATTACCCGCCGCGACGGCCTCGAACATATCGCGGCGGTGGAAGTCTTGATCCGCGCCGCAAATCTTTACGGTCTCATCCCAAAGGGTGGACTGTAAGCCGAGCTTGGGACGCCAGTGAAATTTGACGAAGGTTGATTCGCCGGCGTCGTTAATCAGCCGGAAACTATGCACGCCAAAGCCTTCGATCATCCGCAACGAACGCGGCAGGGTACGATCCGACATGATCCACATCACCGTATGCATGGATTCGGGCGTGAGTGAAATGAAATCCCAGAAGGTGTCGTGCGCGGTGGCCGATTGAGGAAAGCCGCGGTCGGGTTCCATCTTGACGGCATGGATAAGGTCGGGGAATTTGATGGCATCCTGGATGAAGAAAACCGGGATGTTGTTGCCGACCAAATCCCAGTTGCCTTCCTTCGTGTAAAACTTGACGGCAAATCCGCGTACGTCACGCGGGGTATCCACGGAACCCGCGCCTCCGGCGACGGTCGATATACGAGTAAACACGGGTGTCTTCTCACCAACCTCGGTGAGTATCCGGGCGGTGGTGTATTGTTTCAACGAGGCGGTCAACTCGAAGAATCCATGCACACCCGTCGCCCGCGCGTGAACGATACGCTCGGGAATACGCTCGTGATCGAAATGCGTGATTTTTTCGCGAAGGATGAAATCCTCCAGAAGCGTCGGGCCGCGCGGATTGGCCCGGAGCGAATTTTGATTATCGGAAAGCGCGACGCCCTGGTTCGTGGTAATCGCTGGGTGCTCTCCACCCTCGATCTGGTGCAGTTTGCCACCGGCCGCCCGTTGGAAGTCTCCGTGGTGAGCCGAGCCCTTTTCCTGTTTGCGTTTTCCAGAATTCCTCGTCGTCTTTTTTTTACCCATGATCAATCTCCTAAGTGAGCCTCTTGGACGGCCTGTTACCCCCCGAATCGCGACGGAACGCTCCAGCCGCTGACATCTTCGGGAAGCCCATCCAAATCGGCATCAAAATTGTTGGATTCCCCACTGCTCGCCATTATCTATTTCACCAAGATATTTTCAATTTCCGCCCACGAGTGGACAACTGTGGCACCTTCAGGGTATTATCCACGTCCAAGACGAGGACGGGCTTTTTCGGATCGACGACCAGGACGATAATTTTATCCTCGCCCGGTAGATTCCGTGCGTTGCCCAAAAATCGGGCCGTCACCTCGTACAATCCTTCCCGCTGGGGTACCAATTCCGCGAAAGCATCGCCTTCCTCGTCCGTGCGACCATTTTTAATCAGGCGCAGTTGTGTCGGGGCCGGAGCCGAGGTAAGGGTAATGTCAATCGGCTGTTGTTCGATGACTTTGAAAAAAATGTTACTTTTCTGAACCTTGGCGGTCACGCGCACCTCCCGGTTCGGCAGGGAAACCCGGTCTTCACCCTCGATCATAACGTGGGACTTGGGGTGGGAGCAGCCGACAACGGCAGAAGCTCCGGCAACGAACAGGCCCATTAGAATGCCCTTATGTGGGGCAATATTCCGTTTCGTAATCGTCATTGTAATAAACATCCTTCCCAACTGGGGCGGCAAGGCTGCGTTCTTCAAGTCACCTCTCCACCTTTCCCTGATCCGGCCGGGTAAAGCAAAACGTCGGGCCCTCGCCGAGCTTGGAGTCCGCGCAGCCCCGCCCGTGGCGGCGCTCGGTGATCCGTTTGTCGAGGGCCAGGCCGATATACCCGAGCCGGGATATCAGGCAGCCAGAATTCCCGCTACTAATCGGACTTTCTTCCCAAAAGGTACCCTAAAATCAATGCGCCCAAGGCAACACTGCCGAGGTACGACCAGGGGCTGGCGTGCACGTTCTTATCAACACGAGACGCTACGTCCCGGACCTGCTCCTGCCCCATCTCACTATACTGGCGGGCACTGTCGGCAACATGATGGACCGTGTCGGAAAAAGCCCCACTAAGGCCCGATCGGCCGTCAAAAAGAGCGTCCTTGAGATCGGAGTACTTTTCGCCGACGAGACTCCGCAGGTCCTGTTTCTTTTTCCTGGCGGCTTCGGCAAGTAGATTCAACGCCTCTTCGATTTTTTCATTGCTCTGATTTCGCTGTGTTCCAGCCATTGGTTTCTCCCCCGGGGTTGCGGCTGTTCCGCACTCCCAAAAAAAAAAGCCGACGTGGCGGAACACCCAAAGGTATTCGACCACGTCGGCTTACTCTTCAACAAGCCACCCGGCACTTACCGAGTTGCCCTTCATCCAGTCCTCCGACGACTTGGATACAAATGTCAAATGAAGTCCATTAAGGCTTCGTTTACAGTTAAAGCATATAACACGAAATGAGGAATGCAAGAAGATTCTTTTTGTTTTTTTTCAACTTTTCTTAGGTCTAATTATATTATCAGGTATCATTATCATGAGCGAATTACCAAGTTCGTTCCGCATGGTCTTGTGGGTTTACATCGATGCGGTTCATTCGATGCGAGGCATCGATCTTCGAAGCCTTATTCAGGTCCATTGTGGCATAAATCTTGCTGACGGCGGCAGATTTGTTTATCGAGCGGGTAAACTGGCGAGTGCGAACCAGTATTGCAATATGGCCTCCATGGCCGCGCAGAATTGCGGGTAATTCTCCGGCTTACGGATGTAGCCGTTGGCATGCAGGTCATAAGCGTGGGCGATATCCTTGTCCGCATGCGAAGACGTAAAGATAATCACTGGAATTTTTCTCAAGGTTTCATCGGCCTTTATTTCCGCCAGCACTTCCCGGCCGTCTTTTCGGGGAAGGTTCAAATCCAGCAGGATCAAATCGGGTCGCGGGGCGTCCTTGTAGGCACCCTCGTTCCGCAGATACGCCATGACCTCTGACCCGTCCTCGACCACAGACACATTGCTCGGAATCTGTGAGCTTTGAATGCAGGTTTTGCTCAAAACCGCATCTGCATGGTTGTCTTCCACCAATAGAATTTCCGCCGGTTTTATGCTCATTGCCGCTTCGCTCCGTTAAATTAAAAGATATTTACTTGCCGTGTTTTTCTTTGGATATGATTCAATTTCTCCTTCTACCCCCCCCCATTAATAGGAATTGTAAAATAGAAGGTAGAGCCTTCGTCGGGCTTCGATTCGAAGTAGATCGCACCGCCGTGGCGTTCCAGGATTTTTTTTACAATGGCCAGGCCGATTCCGTTGCCGATGTATTTCTGCCGGGTATGCAGACGCTGGAAGATGACGAATATCCGATCCTGGTATTCCTGGCAAATGCCGATGCCGTTATCTCGGACATGGAATAGCCAATCCGTGTCCCGTTTTTCGACCCCGATGTGCACGAGGGGAGGTTTCTCACTTTGGAACTTGATGGCATTGCCGATCAGATTTTGAAAGACCTGGGCCAGTTGCGTTCGATCGCCCAGGACCGTCGGCAGCGGATCGTGCGTCACCTGGGTACCGGTTTCCTTAATCAGGAGGGTAAAACTGTGGAGGACCTGCCGTAACAGAGCCTCACAATCCGTGGGTACAAAGGGCTGGGCCTGGGAATTCAACCGTGAAAACTCCAACAGGTCATGGATCAAAGTCCCCATCCGCTTGGACCCCTCCACGGCGAAGTTGATATACTGCTTTCCTTGTTCATCCACTTTGTCATTGTAGCGATCCTCCAAAAGCTGAACGAAGCTGGTCACCATCCGCAGGGGTTCCTGCAGATCGTGCGAGCAGACGTAGGCGAATTGCTCCAGGTCGCGGTTGGACCGCTTTAATTCCTCCACCGCCTCCGTTAGTTCCGCCGTCCTATCACGGACCCGTATCTCCAGTTCCGCTTTGGCCTTTTTCAGTTCGTCGACGGTCCGCTCCAGCGTTTCGGCCAGATTGTGTTGCTGAATTGAAGAGAGAGTAAGCTCTTCGTTCATCGCCACCAATTCTCTTCGGAAGGTCGCAATCTCGGTCGCATTCGTCACCTGGATCATGACCCCCGCCGGGCGGTCGTCCGCCCCGAGGATAACCCACATCGAATACGACCAGTAGGCGGGCGACGTTTGCGCATGTTCCTGCTCGGGCAAGATTTCCGGCTGGCCCGTGCGATAGACCCGGTCGAGAAGGGCGAGGCATCCATTTTTTTCCCCTTCAGGCACGGCCTCGGTGAAGGGTTGGCCGATCAGTTTCTCTCGGTCTTCCTTAACGAGCCGTAGGAATGCGCTATTGACGCCGCGCACGATGTGGGTTGTTCCCTCCACGATGACCATGGCGTGGGGGGACTGCTCGGAAAAGTACCGGCCGAGGTTGGTAAGGTCCAACCCGCTGAGTCCCCCGTCTGATTTCAGTTTCGAGCCCATTGCTCACTCCTCCTGCTTATTCATTTTAATATCCAACATTACGCATTGCGCTCTTGCTGTCATTCCCGCGCAGGCGGGGGCGGAAGTGACAGAGAAAAACCGGTCCATTTGGATATTTAATTTCATTTTATTTCCGTTTTTCCCGGGATTTCTTTGTTTTTCTCGACGATAGTGTTCCACGGTCCGGGAACCCCGGTGATCAGGCCGCGATAGCCCGTGAGTCTATCGCCGATGACAAAGCCCTTGGGCGTAATTTCGTATTCGCGGATATCTTTGCTGTGTTCCCCGCCCCGCATCTTGACGACGACCAGCATTTTGCGGAGCCTACCGTCGATCTCCACGTAACGCAGGCGGAGAATATCGTCGCAGAGAAACGAGATGGAGTAGCCGCTGATCGGAAGATCGGTGAAGGACTCCGTCACTTCAACGGTGCTTAAGATCGTCACTCCCTTTCGGGTCAACGTGCCGATCATCCGGTACAGGGATTCACGAAAGTCGGTGCGAAATCCGGGAGACAGAGCCATTTCAAATCCCGCCAGCGAATCGATCACCACCCGCTTGACATTTTCCTTCTCGACGACATCGAGTATTTCCCGAACCGTTTCATCGACCGACAAGTCGAGGGGGCGGAGGTAGAGAATATGGAGCTTGCCCTCGCGTTGGGGCGTTTCCAAATCCAGGCCAAACGTGGAGGCCCGTTGCGCGTATTCCTGAGGCCGTTCTTCAAAAACGGCGACAATGGCCGACTCGCCCGTGCGGAGGCCCTCGGCGATAAATTGAGTCGCGAAGACCGATTTTCCCGTTCCCGACGGGCCGGCTACCAGAACGCTGTCTCCGGCGGGAATCCCGCCGCCCATCATGGCGTCCAGTTCGACAATTCCGCACGACAAACGCCGTCGATCGGACGTCTTGGCGGTCCTTCCGGTAAGGCCGAAGGTGCGGGGGAAGGTTTGCAGACCGGCTTGGGTGATGCGGAACGTGTGCAGCCCGGGCACGCAGGCTTGACCGCGAAGCTTCACAATCTGTAATTTCCGCACAATGGAGTTTCGCTCCACCTGCTGGTAGAGCCAAAAAAGCCCGTCCGCGACTGTGAAAACGGGGTTGTCACGAAGCTCGCCTTCGACGTATTCCCCGAGGAGAAACGTCGTCGCCTGCCAACTCGTTAGGTGAAGGGCCAACCCCTGAACGAAGCCTTGGAGTTCCATTTCGTCGCCGCCGGCCTTGGCCTTACGCACCACCGTGCGGAAAGAATCCACCACGACGATGCCAGGATTGACGGCCTCGACCTCTTTGACTATCGCCTCCAGAACCGCGTTCAAGTTATTCTCCAACACAAGTTGGCTCAGGTTGATGAAGCGGATACAGGTTTCCAATTTGTCCGGGTCGAAGAATTCAAACTGCTGCTGATATCGCAGCATCTTGAGGGCCGGTTCCCCCAGGACGGTGAAATAAAGGACAGGCCTCTCGGGGGTGGCATTGGCGAATATTATTTGATGGGCGAGTGTGGTCTTTCCGCATCCGGGAGCGCCCGCGATGATATTAAAAGAAAACTCCGGCAGACCGCCGCCCAAAATTTCATCCAGACCCGGCACACCGGTCGGAATTTTCCGAATAATTACCTTATCTTGCCTGCTCATGACTTTACCCCATTTAAAAAATCCATACTATTTATGTCCGTGTCCGGCCATGCGTCACGCACCAGCCGAAGCGTTAGAGGTTTGCCTACGAGGGTAACCAACAGTCCCAGCAAATGGGACACGAGAACTGCTCCCGCCTTTCCTGCTGCCGGCTTATCCTGGACCCGATCGAATCCTTCCAACGTGCCGTCTGTCCGGACCTTCACCCCCGACAATGAAGGAATCTGGGCCTTTGTCCTTGCCAAAGCCCAGGACAAAAGAGATGCAAATCCGGCAATTCCCATGAATTTCGAGAGCGTAACTCGCAACTTCTCGCAGACGCAAACCGTTTCATCAACGTGGCCATCGGAGGATTCGGCGCGCGCCGCCTCGAGAGCAAGTAATTGCCGAGCCAAATCTTGTATCGCCATTAAAGGCCCCGTGTTCATCATGTTTCCTTTTTGCCTCTCAGACCCGGTCAGGTCCCAATGTTGTACGTCGCCTGATTATACCACAGTTGTTTGGAAGTTAAAGTATCTTGCAGTTCTCGGAGAATCTCTCCGAGGGACAGGTGACAGGCATTTCCGATCTTGGAAGAAATTAACCACTGCCACCAATTTTGTCAGATCATCCAAATACCGGGCAAGGCCCCTATGCAGTGTGATCACCAGCGTTCCCTCACTTAAGACCACAGTAACCAATTTGGGAGCGTGGCCGGTTCTCTGCTCCTGGAAAGCGCTGGCTGCCTGGGCGAATTGCTGCGCCATCGTTAACTTGGACGTATCCATTGGTTTTCTCCCGGGGTTGCGGCTATCCCGCACTCCCAAAAACAAAAAAAAACCGACGTGGCGGAACACCCTGAAGTATTCGACCACGTCGGCTTACTCTTCAACGAGCCCCTCGGCACTTACCGGGTTGCCCTTCATCCAGTCATCCGACGACTTGGATACAAATATCAATTGAAGTCAATTAAGACTTCGTTCATACTTAAAATATATAACACGGAATGGAAAATGCAAAAGGATTCTTTTTTTTCTACTTATCATTATCATTAGCGAATTACCAGGTTCGTTCCGCATGGTATTACGGGTTTCTATCAGCAGCTATGGCTAAACAGGGTGGTTGATACCATCTTTACACACACCTCGGATAAAATGTATGCAACGAGCCCTTACCAAACCTAAAGTTCTTTATTTGAGGACATAATCCTGTTCATCGCCGTCAATTGCGTTCCCTTGTAATGGTACCTTCCCCTATAGAAAAAATAGGGATTCCCCCGATTGCAAAGATTAACGTTTTGTTATATCCTATCTTATGTTCAATGGAGGGGACAGGCTATATGGTTGACAGTGCTGAAAACTGGGGGGGTTGTAGGCATTGATGATATATAGTCGAAAGACCCTGAAGATAGAGTAAAATAATACGCTTTATCTTCAGGTTTCTTTTGCCTTTCCGGTATGGGGGAATAAAAAGGCAGGGTGAACATTAAAGAGACCTTTAGCAGTTATTTGATTGTCATTGGGATTAACGCATCTATAACCACTGACCCAACCCCATGAAATAATTTCTCAGCAAAAAAACGGCACATACACCGTTTATTTGATGTAGGACCGAGGGAATGTCCCAACGGTCACGGTAAACAATTTTATAAGAGGAAACACGATGAATTGGAAAAAAGTAATGATCGGGATTTTCGTATTGTTGATGGCACCAATGGGTTTGTTGGTGGCGAATACTGCCCTTTCAACCACCACGGACAACACAACCAAACCCCATGGTCAATTTCTCATCAAGGCGTTGGGACTGACGGCAGACCAGACTACACAGTTCGAGCGGATGTTTCAACAGCATGTTGCCGCGATGAAGGCAGAAAAGGAACGGTTTGAGACTCAGGTGAACGGCATCCTTACACCCGACCAGCAAGGCAAGTTCAAGAACCTTATGCAGAAACGGGCTGGTTGGATGAAAAAAGGCTGTTGCGATGCTAACCGGGAATGTGGCAGACCTGGCGATGTTCATCAGAGAGGTGGCAGATTCGAAGGAGACTTAAAGCAATTGAACCTGTCGGCAGATCAGCAGGCACAGATTAAGACGATCAAGCAGGACATGCGAACGAAACTCGCTGCCGTCGCTCCGGGCGATAATGTCACTCGTCAGCAGATTCATCAAGACATGCAGACACAAATTGCCAAAGTTTTAACACCGGATCAGTTGACCCAGTGGAACCATCTTAAGCAGACAAAGCAGATGCACCGTGGGGGCAAGGGGTATCCCAGCCAAAGCAGGTAATTTCCATCGTCAAATAAGAGGGAAACAACGTCATCCCAGATTTTGAGGAGCAGTGCAGGTTATGTACTCTCCCTGAAATCTGGGAATGACTTATCTTGTAGAATCGACCGTTACCGGGAACAGAATCGGCTGACATGCTCAATCATACCCAACCGCGTCAGCTTGGCCCGCGTCCGTTCCAGGACCCGGCGGGTGAGTGTGGGATTAGAGGCATCCACTCCAATTGAAGAGCCACTTGCCGTACGGAGCGGGGGATTAGAAAGCAGGCACTCTTTTCCAAAAGGAGAGTGGTTTTGTGCCTGCCGTCGGTAGAGCGTTGGCCTGAAAATATTCGCTCTTCAACCCAAAGATGATGATTTTTACGTGTGCCGTCTTCAGAGCGGAGGTCTGGAAGGCCTCCGCTCATTCTCAGATAATCGCCAATCGGTGATATCTGTAGAAGGAACGAATATACCATTGACGTTCGACCAGGATCGGCACGACAAGAACCCGTTGTCTCTATGGGCTTATACACTCGCTTTTCGGAATGGGTCTCGTCGAACTGTTGAATGGGCCTGTGACCATTCCCTCGATGGATTAACCATTGCAGCAGTCCGGATAGAGGTATGAGCCAATCCACGAACCGAAACATCAGAGGAATTTGAAGATATGTAGCTGCAAATTCACTTGACATGCCCGCTTCCATAGAAGTAGGAACAGGACTTCACCCTCGCCTTCAACAAGTGGCGGCGTAAATAGATTCGATCAAGGTTCTGCTTTTTCTATCCATTGAAGGATTTGAATTCATGAGGACTCTCCTACCACCGCTTCTCCCCTCCTTCTTCCTCCGGTAACGACGGATTTCAATCCGTTAACACGATCGACAAAAACGTTCAATTGAGCGGGTATGGATTTTTTCGGAAGGACAGCCGTACCAGGGCAAACGCATCTAAAATTCAATATCAGTTATTTTTGATAACGGGCATCGATTGTAGCGGGACAAAGCATGCTGGAATCTCTCCCGCCATCCTCAGTCGCCCTCTTTTTCTGTCATCCCCGCGCAGGCAAGGATCCAGAACGCCCTGCAGGGCGTTAATAAAAGTCTTTTTCCAACAGCGGAAGCCGTTTCTGGATGGTCCGGTCAAGCCGGACCATGACGATGGGAGAAAAACCTTTCAAAAATTAGATGCGATTGCCCTGCATTTCTATCTCTTTCTCGAATTTTGTCATGAAAAATCACGGACTCATTCCTTACCAGGATCGATACAAGCTTCACATTGAGCGGGGAAGAAGGGTATCGTACCTGTGGGAATCGATCCTATCGTGCAAACAGCCAAATGTACAATCACTTTGAACAAGGTGTTCTAATTCTTCTTAGACATAATTATTTGCATCCATCTATAATCGATGGCGGTAAATTTCTTTTCAAGGAAAATTAATTATGGAGCCTATTAGAATTTTAGCCCCCAGAGACTTGGAAATGATCGGCCAAGCGGCACTGACAATCCTGGAGCAGACCGGTATGGTCTTTCAATCCGAAGAAGCTCTTGATTATCTGAAAAAGTTCGGTTGTCAGGTTGACCACGGTACATTTCGTGTAAAATTTCCACACACAATCACTCAACAAGTGATCCGAAAAATGAAAAGTGATTTTTTAAAACCAGATCGTCCGGATCGAATGCCGGTACGATTCTCGCATGTTCGATTCCAGTCCCTGCAACACCAGGTGCATGAGGATTTTACGGTCAGCGCCGGGGGGTTTTGCTGCTTTATTCACGATCTGGAAGGCAATCGTCGTCCCGCCAATCACGACGATGTCCTTTGCGCCATCAACATGGTCAACCACCTGGATCAAATCGCCACCACCGGTCTGCCCGTTTCCGACCAAACCATTCCCGCCGTTCATCGCCCAGTGATCATGGCCTCTGAACTGGCCAAATACACTCAGAAAATCGGCGGTATTGAAACTTTCCGTAAAGAGGATGTCCGATCTATTTACGAGATTGCGCAGGTCGTAGCGGGCTCGAAGGAAAACTTCCAAAAGCATCCCGCCCTGGTTGGTTACGCCGAGGTGCGTTCCCCCTTGTGCTTTGACCGAAATATGATCGATATTTTCATGGAGTACATCAAGCTGGGCGTGCCTCAGACGGTAGACACCATGCCCGCGGGCGGTTCAACAGCCCCGATGACGGCTGCGGGAATCCTGGCACTCGGCGCCGCCGAAACCATCGCTCCGATGGTTCTGGCGTATGCGATCCGCGACGACGCCACGGTGGCCATGGATGTGACTCCCTCGTATACTGATATGAGCAGTGGTTTGTACAAATATTCCGGTGCCGATCGATGTAACCTGTTGATGGCCCGCATTCAACTGTTTGCCGAGTATTACGGCTGTCCGCCCAGTGTTCACGGCGGAAAGACCGACAGTTGCTTTTACAACGAACAAACCGGAGCGGAAAAAATGGCTTCGATGCTTCTGCCGATCCTGGCCGGAGCGGTCGGGATCGGAACGGTCGGGCACATCGAAAACGCGGTGACCTTTTCTCCGATGCAGTTGGTCATCGACAACGAAATTGCCCGGTTCGTCCGTCGCGCCATTCGAAAATCCATCCTTGTCAACTCCGATACCTTGGCTACCAGTGTGATCGACTCGGTCGGACCGGGAGGAAATTTTCTGAATGAAGAACATACGCTGGAACACTTTCGGGAAGAATTGCTCCTTTCCCCGCTTTTTCCATCCCAGCCTTGGCAACAGGCCCACACAGCCCCCCAACTGTACGATACGGCGAAAAAGGCCAAAGCCCTTGCCCGCGAACTCTGGCAAAAACCGACCCACATGGTTTTGTCCGATCCGCAAGTTCGGGAAATCGACGCCATCGTCCGACGGGCAACGGGAAAATAGGGCATTATGCCGATATGGATTAATTAATGCGCTCGGAGGGAATATCCCCCCAGGGCAAACGCATCTAAATTGCTAAACCTGCACTAGCGACCCTGAAAAAGCGGTTGACTTCGTTTCTTAAGGCAATATTTTTTCTGTAACCGCGTTTAACGTTCAAAAACCGCGTTTTAAATTAGATGCAATTGCCCTGACATCCGTACGCAGGCCCTTTCTATTCGAAAAGGAACTTGTTATACTACTTTGGTTTTAAGGTTACCCTGGTGCTTGAAAAGGAGCTCTCGTAATGTCTCAGCCGCGGATCGAACAATTAAAGCAGGATATGCTCTTTCTCTCTTTCGACCGTCAGCATGTGACGGATCGCTTCCTGGCCGAAGTCGAATTCGCCCGCGGGTTGATTAAACTTCACCCTCAAAAAGCCGCGGCCTGGAATAAACTCATCGATCACGCGGTCAAAACCGTCCGCGACGGACTAACCGCTGGTACGTGCGACCAGGCCCTTGCGCGGGCGGAAAAAATCCTGGACCCCATCGGCAAGGTCGCCAAGACCTACACCATCCACTGCGTCGGCCACGCTCATATTGACATGAACTGGATGTGGTCCTGGCCCGAAACCGTCGCCGTCACCAACGACACCTTCATCACCGTCTTGAAGCTCATGGACGAGTTTCCCGGCTTTTGTTTCTCCCAGAGTCAGGCCTCCGTCTACGCCCTCATGCGCGACTTCCATCCGGAAATCTTCGAACAGATCAAAAAGCGGATCGCCCAGGGCCGATGGGAAGTCGTCGCCTCCCACTGGGTCGAAGGCGATAAAAACCTCGCCTCCGGGGAAAGCCTCACCCGCCACCTGCTTTACACCCGGCGGTTCATGGAAAAGAATTTCAACCTGAAACCGGAGGATGTCGCCATCGACTGGTCCCCCGACACCTTCGGCCATGCTTGGACGATCCCTTCCATCGATTCCCGCGGCGGAGTCAAATATTATTATCTGTGCCGCGGCGGTCGATCGCCCAAACCGCCCGTCTTCTGGTGGCGGGGTCCCGACGGGTCGCGAATCCTGGTCAATCTGGAAACCACCTGGTACTTAAATCAAATGGGTTCCCACAATACCACCGCCCTGCTCGCCTTCTGTGAAAAGACCGGGATCCGCGACTGGATGAACGTCTACGGGGTGGGCGATCACGGCGGCGGACCGACCCGGCGCGATATCCTGCGAGCCCTGGACATGAATTCCTGGCCGATCTATCCCAACTTCGTCTTTACCACCACGAAAAAATATTACGCACTTCTCGAAAAGAACGCCGACAAGTGGCCCACGTGGGACGCCGACTTGAATTTCGAGTTTACCGGCTGCTATACAACGCAGACCCTGATCAAAAAATCCAACCGCCTGGCCGAAAACTACTTGGTCGAAACCGAAGCAATCGCCACCCTCGCCCATTACCTTCTCGGCCGTCCGTATCCGACCGAAAAAATTCATCAGGCCTGGACCGACACGTTGTTCACCCATTTCCACGACATCCTTCCCGGTTCCGGGGTGCGGGCCACCCGCGACTACAACCAGGGAACGTTTCAGAAGATCGCCGCGACGACCGGCATGATCAAAACCAATGCCCTCCGTGCGTTGGCCGCCCGGATCGATACCTCCTTCGCCGGGACCGTCGAGATCCCATCCCTTCCCCCCGAGCGGGAGACCATCGCCCTCGGCGCGGGTGTCGGACGGGGGAGTATGCTCGGTGATATCTCCTCCGCCGTCCATGCCGGCGATGGGCCGCGGGCTTTCGTCGTGTTCAATCCCACCGCCCAGGACCGCGGCGAAGTCGTCACCGTCAGCGTCTGGGACTCCGACATCGGTGTCAACCCCGGCGACCTCCGCAAAAAATCCTTCGTCGTCCGAGCCCCTGACGGAAAAACCGTCTCCGCCCAAAAAATTAAGACCGGCGATTACTGGGGCCACAAGTTTATCGACTTGGCCTTCCCGGTTTCCGTTGGTTCCTTGTCATACTCCCCCCGCCTTCTGGAAGAAGGTCAGGCGGACAAAGACGACCGGGATGGGGTAATCTGCGATGACAAACTCGAATGGGAAAAGATCATCATTACTTCCCACGCTATGGAAAACGAATATCTCGCCGTGGACTTCGATCGCGTTACCGGCGGCATCACCAAATTGATCGACAAGACCACGGGCAAAAATCTCGCTTGTCCCGAAAAACCGCTTGGCTTGCTCGAATACCTCCTTGAGCGTCCGGGTCCCATGTCCTCCTGGGTGATCCACACCCCCCAGCAGCGTCTCTACCCGATCGAAGTCGAATCCTTCGAGAAGGGTCTTCGCGGACCGCACGTGGCGGACGTAACGGCCAAGATGAAAATCAAAGATTCCACCGCCACCGTCACCTATACGCTCAAAGCAGGCCAACCCTGGCTCGAAATCGCGGTCGCCGCCGTTTGGGTCGAGCGCGGCGGTCCCCAGATCGGCACCCCAACCCTTCGCATTCGGTTCCCCTTTGCCCTGACCGACGCCAAGGCTCAATACGAAATTCCCTTCGGGTCCATCCGGCGGGACCTGAACCACGGGGAGGAAGTCCCCGCCTTGCGCTGGGCAGACGTTACCGGTAAAGTCCCCGGCGCAAGCGCCCCGGTCGGTTGCGCTTTACTCAATGACTCTAAGCATGGCCATTCCCTCGATGGTTCCGCCTTGGGATTAACCTTGATCCGTTCCAGCTACGAACCCGATATCCTTCCCGAAATCGGAGAACACACCGTTCGCCTGGCCCTGGTCCCCCACGGCAAGGCCTTGTCCGTCGCCCAACTCACCCGACTCGGCGAAGCCTTCAATCATCCTCTGCAAATCGTAAGCACGGACGTTCATAAGGGTACCTTGCCGTCCCAAGTCTCCGCCCTGGCCGTCAGCGACACCGAAAACGTACTGATCACCACCCTCAAAAAGGCGGAGGACCAAGACGCGATCATCCTGCGTCTCTTGGAGACCCTGGGGCGCCCGACCACCGCCAGGATAAAAATCCACCGCCTCCTGGGAACCCCCATAGAAGCGGTCGAAGTCGATTTCCTCGAACGGGCCGTCGAAAAATCCTCCGCCAGAATAGTGAAAGACGGCTTGACGGTAAAACTCCCGGCCCACGGCATTGCCGGGGTCAAGATAACCTTCGCCCCACAAACGTAGGGCGATCTGAAACATAATAAAAAGACGTTTTAGATAACCTGTCGTTGCCCGGGTCATTTCGCGTTTCGGTCCAACGCTCCAGCTTGGAAGGCCTTTTCAAATTTCTACACTGCAAAGAGTCCTCATACGATCTATTATTATAAAACATTACCATTGCTTTTAGATTTGGAGAAAATATGTACAATACGTCTATAATTTAAAAATTTGTGTCTATATAATTTTAAAAATTATCTTGACATTTTTTCGTAATTTTTTTATATATAGTGGTAGGTGATAATAATATGGAGCCCCCAATGGTACAAGAGTTAAAGAGAAGCTACAACAGTAAGTCAACCCGATTGAGTCAGCAGATTTTTGAGGACATTAGATGCGGGTGTTACGAACGGGGTTCTTTCTTGCCACCGGAAAAGGACCTGGCCCAGCGATATCGAGTGGCCCGCGAAACTGTCCGCCGGGCAGTGGATATTCTTTCCGAAGAAAAACATTTGACGAAACTGCCTCAACGCGGAGTGCAAATTCCGGAACAGACGGGTGATCGATTTGGACTTCGAGCTACTAAAGGCACTTCCAAACTAACGATGGCCGCAATTTGGGCCGGGGAACCCAACTTCGGGACTACCAAGCGGCTGGAAGGAATAAAACGGTACACGGAATCTCAAGGGATCAATTTCAAAAGTTACGTTACTCGAAGTCATGAAGATATCCTCGATCTCCTCAACCGAGTCGAAGATTATTCGGCGGATGGTGTCATTGTCTACCCCTATCGCACCGACGCCTACAGGGCCGTCTTGAACAACCTGATTGAAAAGAAAATCCCCGTCGTGCTCACCCGATCCATCGAAGACATCCCTTTGAGCACGGTTATGTCCAATGACTGCATGGGAGCCTACCAAGCGACACACTATCTGATCGAGAAGTACGCGCGGCCGGTGTATTATATTTGTGAGCCGCCTGAGGCAGAAGCCGCCACCGATCGTCACATGGGTTACATCAATGCCATGAAGGACGCGGGGTTTGAAGATTTGATCGTACCCAATACCTTTCAAATGGAAAGGTCAGATACGGATACTCAGTATTGGGGTCTGGGGAAAAACTGGATGCTGGGTTTTTTGGCTGCCGAACGGCTCCTTAAAAAGGTTGAATTTCCCGCGAGTATTTTTTGCGTAAATGATTTTACAGCTCGAGGGGTTTACAAAGCGGCGGAAAAAGAAAACTTAGTCATCGGTAAGGACCTGGCCGTGGTCGGGACAGATGATCTCCCATTGGCCAAGCTCCTCAAGCCCGCGCTGACCACCTTTCGAGCTTCGATTGAGGAACTTGGATATGAGACCGCTCGACTTTTGCATCAGATCATCGAAAAAAAGGTTCAACCCCCGATTTACATTCATTTACCAATGGAACTGATCATTCGCGAGTCGGCATGAGTGAAAATAATGGGATTTTGCCGAAAGGGTAAAAAATTCGATGAAATTGTGTTTAATGCAAAATAAGAAAGCAACGTGTGTTGCGTATTTTGCAGAAATGTGGCGATTATTTAAAAGGAGCAAACATGTTGAAAAGTAGAATGAAAATTGTTCTGTGTCTTTTGGTTTTCGGTTTGTTGACGTGCGGTACCGTGTTGGGTTCAACGACCGGTGCGAGGGGCGACCTTTACGTCGCAAGGTATTGGGCTGGAGCCGTACAACAGTTTGACCAGACAACGGGCGTTCTGGTACCAAACAGTAACACGGGGAGCAATAGCTTTGGCGTAACCGGTCATGGCGATGGAAGCATTGGGCTGCTCTGGCGGCCGGATGGAACGGGGTTGCTCGTCACGGCGGCATCGCCGGCTGACCGAGTGGTCGAACTCAATGGTCGAGACGGGAGCACGGTGCGCGATCTTGTAACCACGGCGATGAATAATCCCTACGATATGGTGTGGGGACCGACGGGCGATACGCTGTTGGTCGTCAATCGAGGCACCGGACAGGTCGAGGAGTTCAATGGAACGACCGGGGCCTGGATACGAAACGCGGCCGCGGGACTGGACAATCCCCTCAGTCTGGTTCTGAATCCCGTCACCGGGAATATCCTGGTGGGAACCAAGACCGCCGGAGTGATCAAGTTTGATTATACAACAGGAGACTATCTTGGGACCTTTGCCTCCACGGGTCGGTGCGAAGGGCTGATGGTCAATCAAGCGGGAAATGTGTGGGCCAGCGATTTGGGCAGCAACACGGTGAAGGAGTTTCAACCGGACGGCACATTGATCCGCAGTATCAGTTCCGCGGAACTGACCGGACCGGGTCCGATTACGGTTCGCCCTACGAATGGTAATCTGCTGGTCGCCAACGCAGCCACGGAGCAAATTCTCGAGTATAACGGCACGACCGGCGCGTTCGTTGGGGTTTTCGTCTCGGGCATAAACACCCCGCTTCATATGGGGTTTAAGCCTCTTACCGGACCGGTGCTCCTGGTGGGCACGGTGCACTTGGAGGATTATAATCCTACCGACGGCGACGTACAAGACGTGGGGGTCCGTATTGAACTGCGGCCGAGCAGCGGCCCGGTGCGGACCGATTACTTCCTGCTGAGTTCCACCGGCGGATTCCAAATCGACAATGTGACCCAGGACACCTACAGCATCGCGATTAAGAGTCCAGCCTGGTTGCAGAAGGTCATCAGTGGCGTAGTTGTGGACGGAGATAAGGACTTGGGTACCATCGAGTTGATCGGCGGCGACAACGACGGCGACAACCAGATCACCAGCACGGACCTGTCAATCGTGTTGACCAACATGGACGCAATAGTCAACCCGTAATATGTCCTTGTGAAGGGATGAATTGGAGATTGGATTTTCCCGGAAATATATACCGGTGCGTGTGGCTCCGGCAAGAGTAGTTTGGCTTTTTTGAAAGGAGAAAACATGAACACATGTTGAAAAGTGGCAAGAAAATGGTTTTGTGGATTTTGGCAGGTATGCCGGTGCGTGTGGCTCCGGCAGGAAATGATTTAGCTTTTTTAAAAGGAGCAAACATGTTGAAAGAAAATGGGAAAAAAATGGTTCTGTGTCTTTTGGTTTTCAGTTTATTGTCGTGCGGTACCGTGTTGGGTACGATGACCGGTGCGGTCGGCGACCTTTACGTCGCAAGGTATTGGTCTGGCGGCGTATACCAGTTTGACCAGACGACGGGCGCTTTGGTGCCGAACAGTTACACGACGAGCAATAGCTTTGGTGTAACCGGTCATGGCGATGGAAGCATTGGGCTGCTCTGGCGGCCTGATGGGTCCGGATTGCTCGTCAATTCATCAGGGACCGGCCCAGTGGTCGAGATCAATGGTCAAAATGGAAGCACGGTCGGAGATTTGTTTACCACCGAGTTGAATAACGCCTACGACATGGTGTGGGGACCGACCGGTGCTACCGTTTTGGTCGTCAACCGAAGCTCCGGAAGCGTCCAGGAGTTCAATGGAACGACCGGGGCCTGGATACGAACGGCGGCAGCGGGAGTGAACAATCCCCTCAGCCTGGTTTTAAATCCCATTACTGGGAATATTCTGGTGGGCACCACAACCTCCGGAGTGATCAAGTTTGATTATACAACAGGAAACAACCTCGGGTCCTTTGCCTCCATTGGCCGGTGCGAAGGGCTGATGGTCAATCAAGCGGGAAATCTGTGGGCCAGCGATCTGGGCAGCAACACGGTGAAGGAGTTTCAACCGGACGGCACGTATGTCCGTGACATCGGTTCCGTGGGACTGACCGGGCCGGGTCCGATTACGGTTCGCCCGACGAATGGTAATCTGCTGGTCGCCAACGGCGGTACGGAGCAAATTCTCGAGTATAACGGCTCGACCGGCGCGTTCGTTGGGGTTTTCGTCTCGGGCATAAACACCCCGCTTCATATGGGGTTTAAGCCTGTTCCCGAGCCGTCGACACTGGGACTGCTGGTCTTGGGCGTGGTGGGCTTGATCCGAAGAAGGTAAAGACCATTTTGAATCTCGATCCCGATGAATCGGGAGGCCGACGTTTCGAAGTGGAAGAAAAAGCGTGGCGGTTCGCCGCGAAGCGGACCGCTGCATTAAAGATGCAGGCCGTAGATGGAGGAAACCATAATCATGTACGCGCGACAAAGCATTTTGACGAAAGTTCTGGTTGGCTGCGTGGTTCTGCCCGCGGTGATGTGCTACGCCCTGGATGAAGGCAGTCTGCCGCCGGTGAACTATTACAACCCGAGCACGGGACAAACGAGTCCTTTCTTTCCGGTGGGATGGTTCTGGTGGCCAAACGTTACAGCCACGATCGACGACATCGCTTCCGCCACGGGCGGCAATACCATCCTTTTCTCGGACATCGGGGATCCTTCGCGGCCCGTATCGGGCGTACTGGCGAATCTAAACAAGGCTCAGACCTACGGGATGAAGGTGGTGATTGGAATTGAGCGGTCGCGCCTGGACGGAGTGGATCCGAATGATCCGGCCACCTACACCGGTCTGGCGGAGATCGTCAATTCCTTCAAGAATCATCCTGCCGTCCTCGGGTGGGTGTTGGGCGATGAAAACGACATCTACGAATTCCTCAGCACGCAGGACGTGCTTAACAGCGCCACGGTCGTCCACACTCTTGACCCTCACCGCCAGGTGTGGCAGGTTTTCGGTCCTTCCCTGGGCGAGCGCGCTTTGCCCTACACCACCGGAACAAACGTGGTCGCTACGGACTGTTATACTCAGTATGACATTACCCCTGAGTTTGGCGGCGCGGATGAATACCTCGACAAGATGCTCTATAGTGTTCAAAACGCCGCGCCGTCCGGCATGAGCTACGTCAATGTACCGCAGGGGTTCGGTCCCGACACCGGTCCCCTGCCCGAGTTCCGACTTCCGACCGCCAACGAGTACCGTTGGAACATCTATTCCTCACTCGCCTCCGCCGGCACCCGCGGCGTTCTGAATTGGACATTCGTCGACGACGAGAGCTGGTATTCCAATCCCGCGGTTTATGCCCAGTTCCTTGCGAACACCGTCAAGCCCGTGTTCAATGAACTAAAGACCCTGCAGCCTGCCCTGGAAAAGGGTTACAACGTCGGGACCGTCAGCGTCGATTGGAACGGTAAATCCCAGGATTACCCGCCGTACTGGACCCTGCGATTCGACCGGATATCTCAATTGCTAATTTATGACGAGGTGCAAAGGAAGTATTTCCTGATCGTCACCAACAATGGTCCCAATTCTCGGACCGTCGAAGTGACCCTTTCCAACCTGCCTGCCGATCTGAACGGATTAAATGTCGAAACGCTGGATGGTGAAGGACTGACCCTGACCGACCTGGGAAGCGGTCACTATCGTCTGACGGACACCCTGACCAATCATGAGGTGGAGATATATACTTTTTTGACGGCGGCCGCCGAGACCGGTGCGAGGGGCGACCTTTACGTCGCAAGGTATTGGGCTGGAGCCGTACAACAGTTTGACCAGACAACGGGCGTTCTGGTACCGAACAGTAACACGGGGAGCAATAGCTTTGGCGCAACCGGTCATGGCGATGGAAGCGTAGGGCTGCTCTGGCGGCCGGATGGAACGGGGTTGCTCGTTACATCGCCGACGGGCCAAGTGGTCGAACTCAATGGTCAAGACGGGAGCAAGGTGCGCGATTTTGTAACCACGGCGCTGAATAATCCCTACGATATGGTATGGGGACCGACGGGTAATACGCTGTTGGTCGTCAATCGAGGCACCGGACAGGTCGAGGAGTTCAATGGAACGACCGGGGTCTGGATACGAAACGCGGCCGCGGGAATGGACAATCCCCTCTGCCTGGTTCTGCATCCCGTTACCGGGAATATCCTGGTGGGAACCAAGACCTCCGGAGTGATCAAGTTTGATTATACAACAGGAGCCAACCTTGGGACCTTTGCCTCCATTGGCCGGTGCGAAGGGCTGATGGTCAATCAAGCGGGAAAGGTGTGGGCCAGCGATCTGGGCAGCAACACGGTGAAGGAGTTTCAACCGGACGGCACATTGATCCGCAGTATCAGTTCCGCGGAACTGACCGGGCCGGGTCCGATTACGGTCCGCCCGACGAATGGTAATCTGCTGGTCGCCAACGGCGGTACGGAGCAAATTCTCGAGTATAGCGGCGTGACCGGCGCGTTCGTTGGGGCTTTCGTTTCGGGCATAAACACCCCACTTCATATGGGCTTTAAGCCTCTTACCGGGCTGGTAGGCACGGTGCACTTGGGGGGTTATAATCCCCCCGGCGGCGACGTACGGGACGTGGGGGTTCGTATCGAACTGCGGCCGAGCATCGGCCCGGTGCGGACCGAGCGATTCCTGCTGAGTTCCACCGGCAGATTCCAAATCAACGATGTGGCCCAGGACACCTACAGCATAGCGATTAAGAGTCCCGGCTGGTTGCAGAAGGTCATCAGTGGCGTGGTTGTAGACGGATTTAAGGACTTGGGCGTCATCGACTTGATCGGCGGTGACAACGACGGCGACAACCAGATCACCAGCACGGACCTGTCGATCGTGTTGACCAACATGGACGCAATAGGCGAATAGAGGAATTTTAAATTTCGGACAGAATAGATGCTATATAAAAAAAAGAAACACGATATGAAACGAACACACACATACCATCAGACCTGTCGCCCACAACCCATACACGGTTTTACTTTAATAGAGCTTTTAGTGGTCGTGGCGATCATCGCGGTGCTCATCGCAATCCTTCTGCCCGCCTTGCAAAAAGCTCGTGAAACGGCGAGAGACATAATTTGTTTGGCCAATCTGCGACAGATTGGTTTTGCCTTTTTCAATTATGAAACGGAAAATGACGACCGCTTTCCTTATGCCTGCCAAGCTCCCTATCAAGGTGCACCCAACCACCCCTGGTGGGGGCCCAATCTGCAGATGCTCTTGGAGAATACGTTGCCCCGGGGTGAGAATTTTATTTGTGGCAATCGCCCTGGCATGTGGAACGGAGAATCAACCATCAGGACCCCGTTTAAGCGTTCCACGGCCTGGAACTGTCCCAATGATAATTTGAATCTGTACTATTACAGAGATTACGGGTCCAGTTATATTTATATGTCCGAATGGATCGGGTGGTCGGGAGATCCCAAACTCAATATCTATTTTTGGAGGAATTTCTGTTATCACCGGGTGAGCGAAGTCAGCGAACCGAGCCGGGCCTTGATGGTTCTTGACGCGAAAGGGTCATTACCTTTTCCGCATGGTTCCGGCCAATATACGCAGGTGCTCTGTGCTGATGGGCATTCCCAGAAATGGGATCCGTATGGATGGAATGGTGTTATTCAATGGGATTTTACCAAACAGTAAATTAGAACTACAGCGCAAGATAGCTGGAAAACTCCATAATGACACCACCCTCAAAAGGAGGAAATTGCGAAATACACCCTTGTTTTTAAGTCCGAAACCGCGTCTTTAGCTCGCCAGTCGGACTTTTGAGGGAGTCGTCCATATCATTATAGTCGCAACGAAAAATCTTGTATTTGTTGCCCGCGAAGCAAGATGTTTCGCTTTGCTCAACATGGCGTAACAATTTGTGATGAATAAGACCGATAGGTCTTCGTTTTCGTTCATAAGGAAAAAAATGAGTAAAATGGTTTCGTGCTCGAGAGAGACAATTCAAGGCTTAGCTCGGCGACTGGCGGAAAAGTCCGCCACAAGAGAAAATCAATTGGCTCGCCAACAGTGGACCGATCATAATAGTCTTCATAAAACCCGTCCTCCCGTACTTTGTCGCGTGTGGGAGGTGGTTTTCAGTCTCCTCGGTCGATCCACCGCCGAGAACGAATTGGAAAGACAAATTGAGGATATGCTGAAAGTTCTCAATTTCAAGATTGATTTGGCTGACGATCAGGTGTTTGAGCCTTGTCTCTGGTTGCCTGCGGTGTTTAAAGAGAAATCTCTTTTCGGTCTGCTCTGGGAGCCGGAGTCATCACCCTCTGGGGGGGCGTATCGCTACAAACGCGTTCTCAAGACCCTGGAGGACGTTAAGCGGATACAAACGCCGGATAATCAGATCGATGAAAGAGCGACAAAAGAAATGAAAGAACGGGCCGAAGATCTGCTCGACGGAATTCTCACCATAAAAATCGATCGGATGCGCCGATTCCGGATTCTGAATTACGCTTATTTCGCCGCGAATTACCTGGGCATGGATGGTCTGCTGACCGCCCTGGCGGAGGAACCGGAATTGATGCATGCCTTGATGCGTCGGTTTCAGGATATCCACCACGATTATTTGCTCACGGCTGAACGCGAGGGTATGCTTCATCTTAATTGTCGTGGCGATGGGGGAATTTTCAATGGCAACCCCCTTTGTACCGAGAATCTACCTCAACCGGATTTTGACGGTGGGAAAGTGCGCCTTCGTGACTTGTGGGTGTATTCCGATACGCAGGAGCTGGGATTGGTCTCGCCCGCCATGTGTGAAGAATTCTTTTTCCGATATCATCTTCCGCTGATGAAATGGTTCGGATTGGTAAATTTCGGCTGTTGCGAGTCTCACCATAATAAATGGCATCTGATCCGTCAAATTCCAAATCTGAGACGGGTGTCGGTCTCGCCCTGGACCGACCTTGGTGAGGCCGTAAGGGAAATGGGTGGACGGGTGATCCTCAACTGGCGGGTCAATGTATCCAATGTGGTTACTCAAGCCTCGCCCCAGAACATACGAAAAGAAATCCGTCAGGGTTTAAAGGTTGCCCAGGGTTGCCCGATTGAGGTCTTTTTGCAGGACGCAGAAACCGTTTTAGGTCACGATGATATTCTTCATACCTGGGTCAGAATTGCCCGTGAAGAAACTGAAAGATACATGGTATAAGGAAGTTCGACGATGGCAAAATGTGGTTTTGGCAAGGTTGTGATAAATGATGTCTGGGAGGCCAAATATCCTTTCGGTACCGATATTGAAGGCCGGTTTTTATATGCTCAGGAGGCCGATCGTCAATGGCTCCTGGCGACCTTTGACGTCTCCTATATGTTTCGCCGCACCAGTTTGGCCTGGCGAAAGGCTGTTTCACAAGAAACGGGGATTCCCGTCCAGAATATCTGGGTTCATGAGCTTCAGAATCACAGCGCTCCCATTGCTCTGGAACTGGACGGCAAGCCCTGTGAAAAACTGGTCGAGGCGTCACTGCCGGTAATTCGAAGAATAATGAAGGAAGCCCAAGAGGCAGAATTGGCATACGTCCTGGTCGATTTGGGGGATCGGCACAATATAAACCGGGAGAAGTACATTCCGGGATTGGGATCTGTCACGGTCTTTCTCGGTTGCGAGTTCGACGAGTCCGGGCGGGCCTATTGCCAGGATCCTTCGGCAATGAACCTGGGGGGGTGGGTTCCCGATGTGCCGGCATTCAAAGAGCGGATTTACTTTGACGCCCCGGCCGATCCCCAGGGAGCACTCCTGGTCTTCCGCACTCCGCGGGGAGACATTCTGGGTACCCTGGCGCGGTTCAGCGCTCATTCCGATGTGGTGGGAGGCTGCACCTGGGACCTGGGTCGCCGGGAAACGACCGATACGCATTACCATTTCGACTGGCCGGGATATACCCGCCAAGCCGTGGATTCGCAACTGGGCGGGATCAATGTCTGCGTGTGCGGCCCATGCGGTAACCTTTCCACGAAGAAACGCCGCATTCCCGGCTATGAATCCGGGGACCGGCAGGCCCGCGAGATCGGGACCGCGGTTGCGGATGAACTGCTCTCGGAGTGGAAAAAAGTCAAGCCTCGGTGGGAACCCTTGCACCTGGGAATTCAGGCCGGGACTAATGTCAATCTTCCTTTGCGGGATACCCTTCCCCGCCGCCGGGAGGAATTAAAAGGAACCGAAACTATTACCAAAGAAAAGCTCGAGGCCTTTTTAAACGCCATAAAAAATGGAGAACCCGCGTACCGGATCAAGCAGAGAGTGGATGAGTATTATCACTGGTCGTGCATGAATCAGATCGTGGACCGTTGGGCGGCATTGTCGGACCGGGAACTGCACGATCAGATCATGACGGTGGAACTGGAGGCCCTGCGGCTGAACGATCTTGTGCTCGCGGGTTTGCCGGGGGAGAGCATGACGGAGACGTGCCAGTGGCTTCGAGCCCAGTCCCTTGGAAACAAATTGATCGTTCTCGATCAGGTCAACGGATATTGCCTTTACCAGACGACGGCGGAGCAATACGATCAGGGCGGGTATAGTTACTGGGGCAGTTGCCTAGCCCGTAACTCGGAAAGAATCACCCGGAATAAGGCATTGGAAGTTATACAAGAGGCCTGTTGAACTGCTTTGGATAGGGAATAGAAGGAAGACGTTTATGCCTGCGATTAAACTTTGTATTATCGGTGGGGGAAGTCATTATACCCACCACATGCTCAAGACGTTAGCCGACTACGTCGCCACGGGTGACCTGGCGGGTTCGACAATTTGTCTTTACGACATTAACCAGGAAACGGCCCGGTTAATGTCGGATTTCGGTAACAGCGTAGCCCGATCTAAGAAATTAGATTTTCGGATGGAAGCCGAATGCTTTTTGGAAAAAGCGCTGGAAGGCTGCGACTTTGTTTTTTCTTCGATTCGAGTCGGCGGATTGGATCAGTTGGCCTTGGATGAAGAGTTACCCTTAAAATATGGCCTGTTGGGTCAGGAAACGACCGGGGTTTCCGGGGTGTTCATGTTGTGTCGCCAAGCCCCGGCGATCATCGAATACGCTAAAGCCATCGAGAAGATTTGTCCCCACGCCATCGTGATTAACTATTCCAATCCTTCCGGAATGGTTACCGAATTGACCCAGAGAGTTACGAAGTTAAATTGCCTCGGTCTGTGTGACGGAGTGTACACGGTCAAGTGGTTGATGTGTATTTTGATGGGTTTGCCGCGGTCTGAGGCCAGAAATATTGAGGCCTATGTGGCGGGAGTTAATCACTGTACCTGGACCCTCGGATTAAGGTATCAGGGACAGGATCTTTATCCGCAGGTGGGAGAATTATTTGAGAAAATGCATTGGAAAGATGAAAAGTTTAATTGGCATCAACAATTGGACCAATGTTATCACATCTACCGGCACTATGGTCTTCTGCCCGGCTCGACGTCGTATATCAACTATCATTTGTATGTTAAAAGATTTATGGCGGAGTGTGAAAAACCGGAGCACTATCGGGCTTCCATCGACTTGAGAGAGGAGACTAGGCGAATTTATTCTTATGTACGCGATCAAGTCGGAAAAGCCGATGCGAACTTTGTGGACGCGGGCGGAGAATCGGCCCACGGCGATCAGGCCATGGGTGCCTTGTATAAGATGGCCTGCGATACCGGAGATCTGGAGATCGTCAATGTCCGTAATAATGGTGGGATTTCCAATCTGCCGGACGACACGGTGGTGGAGGTTCCCGCCCTCATGAACCGACAGGGGGCATTTTCATTGTCCATGGGTCCTTTGCCCCGTTCGGTAGTTGGTCACGTTTATGCCACGGCCGTTCACTATAGCCTTGCTGTCGATGCCGCCCTCTCCGGCGACAAGAAGAAAGTCATGCAGGCGGCCATGGCCTTTCCCAGCAACGTTGATATCGACTTGATGGAAAGATGCGTTGAGGAATTATTTGAACAAAACAAAAAATGGTTGCCGCAGTTTAAACATGAAGGAACGTAACGTGGATAAACGCAGGAAGTTATATATCTTCATTTTTAAAGTTCTTTTCTTTTCCGTGGGTATTCCGTATGTGTTCTCCGCACAGGGCATACCAAACAAAGCCTACTTTATACCGCCGAGAACGGACAATGGGTTTTGGATCCATCGCCTCGATTTGCGGCTGGTTTCCGGCAATGTATTCTGCTGGTCCAGCCAGGGGGTAAGTTTCGACCAGTATAAAATTGAATCCTCAAATGGAAATTCGGATGCAACCCTCACGATCCGGCTGGATTTACCTGAACCGGTCCGCCTGGCGGAAATCGCCGAAACCTCGCCGTGGTATTTGAACCTGATCCAAAAGGATTGCAGCTTTTCCTTGTTCCTGGCGAAGGATGATCATGACTGGGGTTTTCCGGCCGCCCAGTGCGCCGGACCGGTCAATCGATATAAATACTTGTCCGGTGAAAAAGACTTCGGCCCAGCGGGAACAAAGACTGTATACTGTCGCTTGGAGGTTAAGGGGCCGCCGGGGAAAATGCATTATTTCAACGGCAATGAACTGACGTTTATTTTTACTCCAATTTGCCAGCCGGCAATTCCCGGCCGCAAACCCATTCTGAAGGCATCGCCTCTGGCCGATCGTCCGCCCGTTATTGACGGAAAACTCAACGATCCCTGCTGGACCCAAGCCGCAAAGGCGGGGCCGTTTTGTCGGGTTCAAACCGGCGGGCAAGCGTCTACGGAGACCTACGGCTTGGTGTGTTATGATCGGGAAAAAATGTACATTGGTTTTATCTGTAAGGAACCTCAAATTGAAAAAATCCGGAGTTCCCACTTGCCCGATTCGGGAGGCGGGGTTTTCACCGAGGAGTGCGTGGAAGTGTTTCTGGCCCCGTCGCAGGGTGGAACACCCTACTACCATTTCGCCGTGAACCCCCGCGGCGCCCGCTACAGTGCCCAGGGAAGGGATTCCTCCTGGCCGGGGGTTTGGGAGACGGCCGCTTCCCTTCAGTCGGACAATTGGACGGCCGAATTCGCCATTGATTTGGGGTGTCTGGGGATACAATCGGGACTCAACGGCACGGAACCCCGGTGGCGTCTTAATTTGTGCCGGGGACGCCGGGTGGCCGGGGAAGAACTGACCGCCTGGGCCCCCACGGGGGGCGCTTTTCATCTGCCTCCGCGGTTCGGCTATCTGGACGGAATTGATCTTAACTATGATCGATTTGATGTCTCATTTCCGGAGATGCAGGCTCGGACAAATCCCCTGGATACCCAGGAGATCCTTGTTCGGCGAGTGGATTCGAAAAGGAAGTCGCGACCTCTGACGTATGCCGTTCTGGAAAACGACCGTCCGGTCGGCAAGGGAATTTTGACTGCGAAGGAGGAAAAACCGTATCGTCTTCCCATCATGCTTTCCGCGGCAAGGCCCGAAGGCAAGCTGACGTTACAGGTCAACGATGAGTTCGGGAGACTCTTTTCTACGGTATTGCCATACCGGTTTTCCTGCTTCGATGCCTACTTTCGATTGTCCTATTACACTCATGAAAAAACCGCCGAGCTTAGAGTATCAATGGAAAACGGCCGAAACCTCCTCAATCACCCGGACCTGACCCTGTCCCTCAAACTGGCCGGACCCAAAGGCCAGGACCTGGGTACCTGGGAAAAACCCATAACCGCGGCTACCCTGGATATTCCGCTTCTTTTGGAACACGTGCCACTAGGTGAGTCCAAAGCGGTTCTGGATTTTTATCAAGGAATCGGTTCCGGAAGGAAGAAGATAGAAACCCGTTCGGCCCCCTTGCGGAAACTCACCCCGGCCCCGATGGAAGTGAAGATCCGCGATCGCCGCTACCTCCAGGTCAACGGGAAGCCGTATTTTGTGGTCGGGGTACATGAAATCTACGACAGTCCGGGGCGTTATGGACAATCGACCCAATTCGAGGAACTTTCCCACTATGGCTTCAACACATTCGGCACCTTCACGGAATGGCCCAGCAAGAATCTGGAGGCCACCTACGACAAATTCGCCGCCCTGGGCATGTTTTTTTCAGAATTGAGGGGAGTGATCCGGGAGAATACGACCCGGAACGAGGCAGCCGCGTTTTTTGCAGATTACCGGAAGCATAACGCCCTGCTCTTTTACTATTTCGACGAGCCGCTCGTTTTCGGTATTTCCGCGAAACGGGCTCGTCTGGCCCGCGAGATGGCCCACGCGGTTGATCCCTATCGGCCGATGTACATCAACTTTAATTTCCCGGGGGCCGTGATCGGATACGAAGGGACCTACGACGTGGCCGGGACAGACCCGTACCCGCTGGAGGTAAACGGGGGCACGGTCGAAGCGGTGGGCGAACGGACCCGCGAGCTGGTGCGGTTGACCAAAAGCCAAGTGCCGGTGTTGATGATCATGCAGGCATTCTATGAGGACAAGGTCTGGCGACGACCCACAGCGGCGGAACTGAGGAGTATGACCTATCTTAGCCTGGTTAACGGAGCTACCGCGGGAATATCATTTTTCTCGTACAACTACGGATGGTGGCCCGTAGAGGCCGGATCGGAACGTCACGGAGGCGCAGGCATTCGTCAAACTCCGACCCTGGCGGCCGTGACGAAACGGTTGACACTCGAAATCAAAGCTCTTACTCCGGTCATCGTGGCAGAAACTTCGACAAAAGTGACCCTTGCTCCAGAAAATAACCGAAAAATTGAATTTCTGGCCAAGGAATACGATGGAAATCTGTGGGTCTTGGCCGTCAATAATGACCCACGAAAACAGACGGCGGTATTTGTGATTGACATCAAAGATCAACCGACTCAAGTCCGTGAATGGTTCGAGGGAAGAAACATTCAGCTTTCCGGCAGTAGGCTAATTGATGATTTTGAACCTTATGCCTCTCACGTTTATGTTATTGGAGACTTGAGTAAATCCAGTGCGAATACCCCGCGGATACCACAATTTAAACCGGAGTATCCTCGGGGTTACGATCCAAAACACACCTTATTTTTGGCTTCCTTTGAGGGAAATACCTCCGATGGTTTTCAACCCGACATTGCGTATATCCCCACGCAGCGTCATATAAGGAATATAGGAAAACAAGCCGAGATCGTGGATGCCCGATACGGCAGAGGATTGATGGCGAGACCAGGCTTTGAGCTCAGCTTCTTTACCTCCGGGAACCTACGTTCGGATCGAGGAACCATTGATTGCTGGATCAAACCCAACTGGAACGGACAAGATTCTCACCTTCACTATCTTTTCGATATGAAAATTGATGAAAGTAACCGGATGAGTATTTACCATGACGGTCCCCGAGGACAGCTTTTGTTTCTCCTGCGGAATCAGGGTGTCATCAACGATATCTCGGTTTGCGTCAATGCGAAGGGCCTTGACTGGAAAGCGGGCACCTGGCACCATCTGATTTATACGTTTGATTTTGATAAACTTATGTTTTGTGCCTACGTGGACTCCAAGCTGGTCGGTAAATCCGCCAACAAGGCCGTTCCCTTTAAATTGCCTGAGGAAATGGCCGTTGGGTGTCGTGCGGAAACATACGAATATTCTTTGGACGGCGTGATTGATGAGCTGCATATTCTGGATATTGCCCGATGTCCCTGAAAACCAAGAAATTGAAAGGATGACGCCGTTATGATCGGAATGCATCTGGATATGAAATGGTCCATGTATACAAAAAAGTATTTTCGGGAGATAGTCCGCCACGCTTCGGACCTGGGAATGGATACCATTCTGTTGGAATTCGAAAATAAAATTTTTATGGAACGATTTAAATCGGCAATTCACCCCGATGCATGGTCCATTAACGATTTGAAGTGGTTTCTGCAACTTTGTCGCAACCATCATATTACCGTTATACCGAAAGTTCCTTTGTTGGGTCATATGGAATGGCTTTTGCAATGGCCCTGGTGGTCTCATTTGCAGGAAAATGCAGACCGGCGAGAAATATGCCCCACGCACCCGGAGGTCCCAATCTTTGTGAGCAAGCTGCTCAAAGAGGTGTTACAGATATTTCCGGATGCGCCCTGCATACATCTCGGCGGTGATGAATCCTTCTCGCTGGGTACTTGTCAAAGGTGTTTGGATACAGGGAAGACAAAGAGCAGAATTTACCTAGACCACTATTTGCCTCTTATCCAACAAGTCCAAGCCGCAGGAAGACGGCCCATGATTTATGGCGATATGATTTTAGGCCATCCGGAAATTATGGACAATCTGCCTCGGTCCCTTGTCATCTGTGATTGGGACTACTGGTCCGGGACAGGGCCTGGCCGTAATGTCTGGGGTTATCAAGGGATTTCCAAGGTAGCGGAGCTGAAACATTTCCCCCCTCAGTTCAATAGATTTCGAAAATATTTTACCAGCCCTGATGACACTCTGGCATCGTTTCCTTATGCCACTTTTTTAAAGGACGAGGGTTTCGATGTGGTTTTAATGCCTTCCGCCCGGTGTATGGGTGATAATTATTGTACGCCGCGAACCTGGCTTCACGCGCGAAACGCTTGCGCAGCGGGGCAAAAGGCGGCCGAATTGGGTCTGGAGGGTTTGATCATTACCTCTTGGGCAGTTCGATTCAACCCCCTTGAAACCAATTGGCCTTCGATTGCCGCAGGGGCATGGAGTTATCGTGAACCTCAATTGGAGTTGGAACAAATAAGCGAACGATTTGCATTTCACTTTTTTGGGTTGGATTGTACGGAGCTGTTTAATATTTTTGACTTGTTAAGCCCCACCCTGCCTGATTTGCAGGCCCACCATGCGAATCCCTATCCCCCGGATATCGTTCATAATTATATTCATACTCTTTATAAAGATCCTCATTCAGAATCATGCCGATTTGTGGCGCAAAATCTTTCCCAAATCAAAAAGTCGTATGATTTGGGTCTGAATAAATTACAAAAGCTTTATGATAAAGTAATTCGGAATCGCACTATGTATCAACATTGGTTACTTATGGCAAAAACATTAAAACACAAGGCGGATAGGGTTGTGACGCTTATCGAATTGGTTCAGAATCGTAAACTACCCCGCCGCGGGTTTAATAAAATTTTAAATGAAATAGAGGGGCTATCTGCCGAATACCAAAAAGTTTTAGGTAAAACGATTCTAGAAGTATCTCTTGACATGGAACTGCGACTTCGTTTCGAGGAAGTAAACGAGCTGATCACAACTTGTTAATAAAAGGAATAAGATAATGAAACCGACACTGGGTGAAATTTTGGATAAGAAAGTCTCCGACCTTGATCCATCCGATTTTATGAAAACAGAAAAGTGGCTCGAGGCCTGGTATTGCCTGCACAATAAAAACTTGACCGTGGTCGTGGATACCATCCGTCCCCGGGTGTTCCGGATTTATACCCATGGAAAATTCGGCGACTTCCAAAATCTGCTTTACGACAGCAATGCCTGGCGGGAATTGACGGGCTTGTGCGGAATCGTGCCGTCGTACAAAATCAAAGGCGAAACGGCCACCCCGTTTATTCCCCACGCCTACCATTTCGAGGATTTCAGCAAAGGAAACGTCCGATTTGATGAAAAAAGTAATTCCGTGCACATCGAAAGCATCGATTGTTTCACGCCCGGAAACCTGAATGATCTGATCTGGTCCAAAGACGCCATGAAGGATTATAACATCAAGGAGCACCGTCGTCCGCCGATTGATTTTGCCGTTCACCTGGAAGACAATGAGCTTACGGTCAAGGTAAAATATCCCCCGAGCATGGAGAAGGGAATGTTGCATCTGAACCTTTATCCGTTGTATACCCACTATGCGGGGGAAGATAAAGAAAAGCATATCGTGGAATACTTCCAGTCGGGATTTGAGGAAAACTCCTGGCCCCATTTTGATCGGGTTCTGGGCAAGACGATTGATTTGGAGGATGAATTTTGTCGGCTGCCGCGGCTGACGATTACGAGCCGAACGGGCCAGTGTCGCATGGTCTCTCAAACGGATCAGGAGCGGTTCGGGGCCTTTCGGCTCCAGGTCACCCTGGAAACCACCAGTCAGGAGGAAGAAATACGGGTCCGACTAGATAAGAATCCCCTCTTGGTAAAAGTCCCTCCTTTGGTACCGGCGGGTAAGAAAACCAAGATACAAATTGACGGGAGTAATCTCCTTTCCTGCACCATCGACGAGACGGAAAAAAAGATCACGAAAACAACCAAGAACGGCTATGAGGTATCCGTGGTCTTGGCGGAAGGCCCCCATGAATTGCTTGTGAAAAGCAAATCCGGGTTTGCCCGCCGAAAAATCTACGCGATCGAGGTTTCGAAAAAGAAAATCGAAACAATGGGCAACGCAATCCTGAGAACCTTCTGGAAGGATAAAGACAAGAAGGACATCATTCCTTACACCTTCGATCTGACCACGTTGGAACCCACCTATCGGGAAGGTTGCGGTTATTGCTCTCACGCGGTGCGGGCCTTGACTCTACTCGCCCTGGCCACGCGGCTTTTGGGGGATCGGAAATACGTGGACGGGGCGTACAAATGCCTCAAGGCCCTGGTGAAAAAATCCCATGCCTTCGAGAACGGTGATCTGCTGCTGACCATCTGGCTGGACCGCAAGGGCCAGCCTATGCTCCTCGATGCCTGCCGACCATCGGATCTGGGCATCATGGTGCGGGGTTTCCTGTATGTCTCTAAAACTTATCGGGAGATAAAACAGGAAAAGAAAAGCAGAGAATGCCTGAATTACGCCGTCCGCTATGCCCGGACGCTCTTTCGAATGCAGCGGGAAGACGGGGCTTTTTATTCCCGATATTCCTTCCCTGACGCAAAACCGACTTCCCAAATGGTGGGAACCGTGAACAACTGGACCATTCAAATCTGGAACCTGGCCGAGGAGTGTCGGCGGTACGATTCGGTATTGGCGAAACGCTTTAAGGAACTGCTGGAAAAATATATCGACTTTACGCTTTTCAAGAAAGAACCCTCGCAATTGAAAGTGACGGGGGGGGCCGACGAAGGACCCGCCAACTACCCGGACGACCTGGCGACGCTATCGGCTAATCTGACGATCAAGTACCTGCTGACGCGGGACGAAAAATACAAAAAGTACGCCCAGGACGCCTTCAAGATGAGCTTCTGTTACCGCGACCATCGCCTGGAATTTCCCCAGACGTATATGTATCCTCCTACCCCTCACATGTCCTTCTATAACGATCTGCCCCTGGGATTGCCGGGAAGAGGGGATATGACGGACAAGACAGGAAACGAGGCCGGACTCTTCCTGAAAAAATGGTTGGACGATGATTTCGGGGAATACGTCGCCTGTCTCTGCACACAAAGCACCTTTACCGATAATTTCAAATCCAACGGAGGTTTGTATATATGCAATATTGACGTACCGAACTATTCGTATAAAAGACGATACAATGGTTATATGAATTCCTACGCCGGTATGGGGATTGTGTTGTATGAGTTGACGAAGAATTATTTGGAAAAGGACAAAAAATAATGGGCAAATGCAGTTTCGGAAACGTCGTGGTCAATGAGGTCTTTCAGCCAAAATATCCTTTCGGTACGGACCTGGAGGGGCGATTTCTGTACCTGGAGGACGGTCCGAACCGCTGGCTCCTGGCGGCCTTCGATTTTTCCTATATGTTCCGACACACCAGCCGGGCGTGGCGGACCCGGATATCGGAGGCGACGGGAATCCCCGTCTCTAACATTTGGGTTCATGAACTTCAAAACCATTCCGCCCCGGGGGCGCTCGCCCTGGACGGTCAACCATGTGAAAAACTCGTCGAAATTTCCCTGCCGGTGATCCGGGACATGATCCATCGGGCCCAGGAGGCGGAGCTAAGCTATGTGATCGCCGATCTTGGGGACCGGTTCAGTTACAATCGCGAGCAATATATTCCGGAGTTGGGAACGGTGACCGTCTGGCAGGGGATGCAGTATGATTCGACCGATGGCCGGGCCTATACCCAGGATCCGTCCATCCTGCTGCTCGGAAACTGGAAACCGGACCTGCCCGCCTTTAAAAGTCCGATTTACTTTGATCGTCCGGCGGATCCGCAAGGGGCCTTGCTGGTCTTTCGGTCCGTAAAGGGAGACGTGTTGGGTACGTTGACCCGTTTTGCCGCCCACGCGGCGATCGCCGGGTCCGGGGCCGATCTGGGAAATCGCATGGAGCATTATCGGTATCATTTCTGCTGGCCGGGTTACGTCCGTCGAACGATGGAAGCTCATCTCGGCGGGATTGGAATGTGCGTGTGCGGACCTTGCGGCAACATCAATCCCAAGAACGTCACGAAGGTCGGCTACGATCATGCCGACGCCGAGGCCCGAAGGATAGGAGAGGGTATCGCCAACGCCTGTTTGGACGCATGGCGGAAAGCGCCGTCTTCCTGGGAGCCGATCCAAATGGGCCATCCCGCCAGTACTCATGCCGATCTGCCCCTGCGGGATTCGATCCCTCGGAGTCGTAAGGAATTAATTCCGGAGGAGGAATTCAAGAAGTGGCAGGATAACGACTGGCAGGAGATACATTCCGTGCTGATACCGCAGGGAGCGCCTCCGGCTTCCATCAAACGACGTCTGGATGAGCACCAACATCAGGTCGTGATCCGGAATATCCTGGATCGATGGGTGGCTTTATCGGAGGAGGAATTGCAGAAAAGAACGATGACGGTGGAATTGGAGGCCGTGCGATTGAACGACCTGATCCTTGGCGGCCTGCCGGGTGAAAGCATGACCGAGACCTGCCAATGGCTGCGGGCCCAGACGATCGGTTCTAAATTGATTATGATCGACCAGGTGAATGGGTATTGCGTCTACCAGACCACGACCGAGCAATACAACGAGGGAGGATACCACTACTGGTGCGGGTGCATCGCCCGCGGCGCCGAAGCCCTGACTCGAAAAAAGGCCCTGGAACTGGTTCAAGGAGCTTAGAAAAAAATGATTCGATTGTATCCGTTCATGTTGTATCCGGGAGTGGTAATCGCTCATTCGGAGTTCCCGGAAGACCAGTGGTCGTTGCTCTCGCCGGAAGGGGTGTTTTGTCCCGGGAGAATCCTGTCCCGGCAGGAATATGTCGCCCTCTGGCAAAACGGTCCAAACGGGCAAATTTTCTACGAGGCAATAAATCAGCCGATGGAAAACCGCGGATCGGTTCAATATCGTTTCTTAATGGCGGCTGGTGATGACGTTATCGATATTACACTGACCCTGACCAACCTTGAAAACCAACCATTGAAAGAAGTCATGGTTGATCTATGCCTGATGGGGGTTCGCGCTGGGCACTTTTACGACCCGGATTATACCCGGACGTTTGTGATAACGCACAAAGGCTTAAGCCCGGTTGCGGAGTTCATCGCCAGTCCGGAACGTCCCGTGTTTCGAAAGGCCGGACGAACCAGCGACTCGATGCATTTTTTTGGACCCCCAAACACATTCTGGATCATTACGCCGGAAGAACTGGCGCGGAATATCGTCATGACCCAGTCGGTGGACAGAAAATGGACAGTGGGTTTTGGCTGGGAGGATTTGTCTATGGCGGCCTGCAACAGTGAGTTGGCCCACGGGTGCATCCATGCCGATCCTTATCTGGGCGATATTAACCCCGGCCAATCGGTCACGATGGCGGGAAAGATTTACATCACCCCACAATCGCCCGAAAAACTTTTAGACCGTTTTGAATCGGAAATGAAATCGACTTGAAAAGGAACCTCTATGACACCCAAAGAACGAGTAAGAGCCGCAATGTCCAGAAAGAAACCGGATCGCCTTCCCTGTGCGGTATCCTTTAATACGGAGACGAAAGGCGGTCCGCTTAACCTGGAAGGGATCAGCGCGAAACAGAAAATAATGAATTACCTTAACGTGGATGATTATGAAAAAGTTCTGCGACGGTTGGGGATTGACGTTCGAGTGCTGGCGCCACGATCCCCGGAGCCGGACCCGGACAAAACATGGCTCAAATTTCTGGAACAGGTCCGCCTGGCCCAGACGGTCGAGGATCTTCGCCAAATGCGGTGGCCCACGTGGAATCTTTTATGGGATTGCCGTTATTTGCGTGAAGATATGCAACATATTCTCGATATGGATCAGCACTATGCCATCCAAATCACAGGGCCCTGCCTGTTTGAGATGGTTCGGACCTGGCGTGATTTTTCGCAGTTGTTGACGGATTGGCTGACCGATCCTGAATTTATCGTCACCCTTTTTGAAATTGCCTATCAATTGTATATGCCCCTCTATGAAGCGTTCGCGCAAGAGTTGGGCTCGCGGACGGGGGAAATTGATTATATTTACGCCGGAGGCGATTTTGGCATGCAGGATAGGCCATTGATTGATCCTAAATTATTTGAACGCGATTACGAAAGTTTTGTTCGGCGCGAGGTAATCGCTTTAAAGAAGCTTTTTCCAAATGCTTTCTTTGAATTTCATTGTTGTGGTTCGGCAGCTCCTTTTCTGCCTTCGTTAGTTCGTGCGGGGGTGGAAGTCCTGCATCCAGTTCAACCCGGATGTGCGGGAATGAAGTTTGAAAACCTCAAGGCCGACTGGGGCAACCGGCTGGCGTTTCGAGGAGGGGTGGATGCGCAAGGGACCTTGGCACAGGGGACAGTGGAGGACGTCCGGCAATGGGTTCTCTATGCATTTCGAACGTTGGGCAAAGACGGCGGATATATCATTGCCCCGCATGGTATCATGCCGGAGGTTCCCGTGGAAAATGTATTAAAGTTGTTTGACACCGTTCAAACGGAATGCTGGTATCTGTAATGCGTTAGTTCGTTGTCTTAATAAAGGAAAGGTAAATTATGCCTGGTATTAAACTTTGTATTTTTGGCGGCGGGAGCAGTTATACCCATCACATGCTGAATACTTTTGCCAAACACGTCATCAGCGGCGATTTGGCTGGATCGCGGATTTCTCTTTATGATATTGATAGAGAGAATACCGATTTGATGGCTTCCTTTGGAAGCAGTGTGGCCAGAGCCAAAAAGTTGGATCTCCAAGTGGAAAGGGCCCAAACCCTGGAACAGGGCCTTGAAGGAGCCAACTTCGTGCTTTCGTCGTTTCGGGTGGGTGGTCTCGATCAGCGTTATCTGGATGAAACGATACCACTCAAATACGGAATCCTGGGCCAGGAAACCACGGGGGTGGGCGGGTTATTCATGATCTGCCGAAACGCGCCCGCGGCCGAAAAGTTAGCCCGAACGATGGATCAGGTTTGCCCCGAGGCGTTTTTGATCAACTACACCAACCCGACGGGCATGATCAGTGATCTGAGCAGGCGTGTCTCCGCGGTTAAAACCTTCGGCCTGTGTGACGGGGTGGTGGCGGTCAAAGCTCTGATGGGGCGGTTGCTGGGACTTTCCTGGCAGGAGGCCATGACGATCGAAGCCGGTGTCGCGGGAGTCAACCATTGCACCTGGGCCTTGACCTTGCGGTATCAGGGCACCGATCTTTATCCCCGTGTTCCGGAACTGATCTCGAAAATCGATTTAGCGGCGATGGAAACGGAGAATTATTCGTTTGCCGACGCGATCCGGCTTTACAATTACTATGGGTTGCTTCCCGGATCACTCTCCTACACCGGTTATTATTACTGCCTGCGAAAACGAATTAAAATGTTCAGTGATCCGGGTTATGAATATCGCAGTCAGTATTTGAAAAAAGACGCCCAGGCCATTCGTGCCCATTGCCGCAGCCAGATCGGAAAACTCGATGCGGATTTCCTGCCCTACGATCCCGAACACGCCGCCCACGGAGATCAGGCGATCGGCACGATTCAGGGTCTCGCTTGTGATACCCGGCGGATGGAAATAGTCAATGTCAAAAATAATGGCATCATCAGCAATCTTCCGGAGGATGCGGTGGTTGAGGTGCCGGCGATCCTATGCCGGCAGGGAGCCCTGCCCCTGAGCATGGGGCCGTTGCCCGATTCGGTGGTGGGCGTGGTGCAAATGGTCCATTTGCATTGCAGACTCGCGGTAACGGCCGCACAGAGGGGCGACAGAAAGCTGGTAATGCAAGCGGCCCTGTCCCATCCCTGCAACCGCGATCTGGACGACATGGAGCTGTGCGTGAAGGAAATGTACGAAAAAAACAAAGATTGGCTGCCTCAGTTTAGGGGTAATAGCTAATGGTAGATTCCACTATTCAAAAAATCCGCCAAATGGCCCTTCGGGTAGTGCAAAAAGCCGCTTCGGTGGAAAATCGGGAACGCAGGGAACGATGGCGGCGGCATAATGATTTGCAGAAAACCGTGCCTCCGGTTCTGGTTCGGGTTTGGGTTGCGGCCTTTGAGTTAATCGGTTGGTCCACCGCCGCGGATCCGCTTCAGCGGCAGATTGAAAACCATTTAAAATGGACCTGCTTCAATATTGATTTGGATGACGACCATGTGTTTGAACCCTGGATCGCTCTGCCCGCCGTGTTTGAACGGGAACCGCTCTTTGGGCTGGCGCCCGAGTACCAGTTTGCACCTTCCGGCGGGGCGTATGTGCATCATCGGTTGATTCATGTCCTTCAGGACGTCGAGAAGATCACGACCCCGGACGTCCGGATTGATGAACCACACACTCGAGAACTTAAAGAAAGGGCCGAGGAAATGTTGGACGGTATTCTGGATGTTCGCATCAATCGGCTGAGGCTTCCCTTCGTGAACCTGGCTTACCATGCGGAAAGTTTTCTAGGCATGGGCAATTTTCTGATCGCGTTGGTGGAAGAACCGCAATTGATCCATGCTCTGATGGCCCGGCTGCGCGACGCTTATCTGGATTATTATCGAACTGCCGAGAAGGCAAACCATCTGCAAACCAATAGCCATGGCGGAGGAAATTCCAATCGAATACCCCTGTTTACCGATCAACTGCCCAAGGCTGACTTTAATGAAGATCACGTCCGATTGCGCGATCTGTGGATGTTCTCCGACACCCAGGAACTCGGTTCGGCATCGCCGGCCATGGTCGAAGAGTTTTTCCTGAATTACCATTTGCCCATACTGGCGTTGTTTGGGCGAGTATCCTTTGGGTGTTGCGAATCGCACCATCGAAAATGGCACCTGATCCGGCGAATTCCTAATCTGGCCCGGGTGTCCGTTTCTCCATGGACAAGTCTGGCCGAGGCCGTGAAGGAAATGGGAAACCGGGTCGTACTCAACTGGCGGGTGAATAATATGAAAGTCGTTACGGAATCCTCACCCCGGAAGATGCGGGAGGAGATAGCCGAAGGGTTGAAAATCACGGGCGACTGTCCGATGGAGGTGGTCCTTCAGGACGTGGAGACGGTCTACGGAAAAAAAGACCTGCTTTCCACCTGGGTAAAGATTGCCCGCGCGGAAACGGAAGGAATACGGGTTTGATATGAACAAGCGAAAACAATTTATCGACTATGTATCCACGGGCGGACAAGCGTTCTGTTCTCCCCAAATCGGCGGTGGGGCGGGGTTTGATACCAAGCTGACGGGAAAGGAATGGATTACCGAGACCTCTTTAGAAGACACGTTGGCCGCGGTGGAGCGATTTGATATGGTTCCCCTGATCAATGTCGGACTGTGCGACTTGGGAGACGGTAATCCCGATTTACGGTGGGACGAAACCGTGGAGGTGAAAGGAAATCGAGTTGAACGCGACTACCAACTGAAAACGCCGCAAGGAACGCTTCACCGGAAAACGGTCGAGGAAAAATTCGCGCCGCCGATTATGGTAAAATACCCCGTCGAGGGGGAACCCGATTTAAAGACGCTGGAATATTACCTCGAGAGGGCCCTTGAAGGTGATTTTTCAATAGTGGCGGATTTTACAAGGGATATTTCCCGGCGGGTCGGTGATGCCGGTGCCTTATGCATCCAATGGGCGGTTCAGCCCTACGAGCTTTTGTGTTTTCCCAATACCGTCAACACGGTCATGTTGGCCCATGATTGTCCGTCGCTTTTTCGTAAGCTGATGGAGCAAATTGTCCTACTGGATGAAAAGCTGCTCCGGGCGGTGGCCGAAGGGGGGGCGGATTTCATATTTTTAGGCGGTCCCGGCGTGGAAATGATTTCCCCGAAATACTACGAAGACTTCATTATCCCCTATTCGCAACGAGTCACCGCCATGGCGCACGGGTGTGGATTAAAGGTCTACTCGCACATCTGCTCGCCCATTGAACCGTTTTTGACCATGGGGTTCTATAACCGCATGGGGATAGATTTGTTTGAAACTTTAAGTCCGCCGCCGGTCGGCAACATCTCCTCGCTGACGGACGCACTGGAAAAAATTGATCCGGCGATCTGTACCCGGGGCAACCTGGGACTCGATGTCCTGCTGAACAGCACGCCCGAGATTGTCCGACAAAAAACGCTCGAGATCATGGAAGCTACCCGGAATCGAAAGCACATCGTGGCCGCCAGCGATTATTTGTTCTATCAAATTCCGGAAGAAAACGTTCGGGCCATGGTGGATGCCGTTCGAGGCATAGACTTAACATGTTTGTGAAATCAGAGACTTTAGGAACTTAACCGATGAAAATGTGTTGGATACGCGGGGGGCAGAGTTTATTACTTCTGGTAATCGTGAAACAGCGAGCATATTCAGTAAGGCTTATCGGAAAACAGTTCCCCACCCACGGTAAATCTTTCCGATGGCTTCCACGTGGAACTGGGTGAAAAACACCCGAAGGAGTGATATGAAAGTATATATATTAAGCGACATGGAGGGAACGGCCGGGGTGACGATCTGGGACCAGGTAGATAGTGGTCATCCAAAGTACCAGTCAGCTCGAAAGTGGATGACCTTGGAGATCAACGCTGCGGCGGAGGGTGCCTTCGCCGCCGGGGCAACCCTGGTCTTGGTGCATGATGCCCATCTGGCGGAACATAACCTGGATTTGGACCTTCTTGATCCCCGCGTTGAGTACATTATGGGTAGCGGAATAAGTAGTTGGGCGGAATTGGATGGGTCGTTTGACGTTTTGTTTCAGATCGGCGCCCATGCCAAGGTGGGTACAGCGGAGGCCAATCTTCGGCATACCTGGGATCCCAACAGTTGGGTGGACCTGCAGATTAATGGTATTACCTTAGGGGAAGTCGGACTGATCGCCGCCGGGGCGGGGGATGTGGGAGTACCTTGTGTACTGGTGAGCGGGGATGATAAAGCCTGCATGGAAATGGTAAGTTTAATTCCCAACGTTATCCAGGCCCCGGTCAAGAAAGGCTTAGGCTGGCAAAGTGCCCGGTGCCTACCGTTGCTCGCAGCTCGGGATTTAATCCGGGAAAGGGCCAAAGAAGCCTGCTGCTCCACTGGCACTGTCGTTCCTTTTCAGCCCGCAAAAGGTTTAATTGAAATTAAAGTCAGAACTCTGGCAGAAAAACACGAAACCTATTATGCCTCTTCCCATGAGGCGAATGACTTACTTTCTGAAAAGTTGATGGAGCAAAGCGGAACTGGGACGACCGTACAAAAAGCCTTTGAGGCCGCCTTGAAGGCGGTTCCTCGGCCCCTTTGAATTTCAACCTAATGTTCTTTATATGAGGAATAACGAGATGAAGCCTGCAATTGGTAATGTGTTATCTATTTCACCTTTGGCCAACCATTCATTGGATACTCTTCACGACGCTTCGTTAAAGATTTTAGCCCAAACGGGTGTTAATGTGCATTGCCCCGAATTGCGGTCCATGCTGAAAAGCGTCGGAGCCGTGGTAAAAGATGAATTGCGCGTGCACATTCCCTCGGACTTGGTTACTCGCGCCCTTGCCACCGCCCCCCCCCGGGTAGAACTTTATGACAGGAACGGAAAGTCCGCGATGATCCTGGAAAACGCACAGTGTTATTTTGGTACAGGGAGTGATCTGGAATACACGATGGACGGGTTAACATGTGAGCGACGCCGAAGTACCTTGAACGATGTGAAGAATGCGGCGAAGCTGTGCGATAAGCTTCCGAATATTGATTTTGTGATGTCGTATGCCCTACCGCGGGATGTTACCACCTCGGAGTGCGAAGTGGAACAGTTTCGGGTTATGCTGGAAAATACCACAAAACCCATTATCATGACTTTGTTTTCGGGAAGAACAACCTTTGAAAAAATCCACCAACTGGCCTGTAGGTACGGAGGTGGTGAACGCACATTTCGTGGTAAACCCAATTACATCATGTATGGTCAGTTTGTTTCTCCGCTCCAACATGACTCGGGTGCCTTGGAACGACTCGTCTTTTGTGCCGATCACGGCATACCGCTGATCTATGTCCCGACGATCATGATGGGGGCCTCCGGCCCGGTAACGTTGGCGGGTGCTTTGGCCCTGGCCAATGCCGAATGCCTGGCGGGATTGGTGATACATCAGTTGCGCTCACCTGGGGCGCCTTTCATTTATGGCGGGTGCGTCAGCCCCCTGGACATGAGTACAACGGTGTTTGCCTATAACTCACCCGAATGGCGGATCGCGGATGTGGTGCTTTCCCAGCTTTCTCGGCGGTACAAGCTGCCGGTTTTCGGTACCGCCGGAGCCACCGATGCCAAGGCCGTCGATGCCCAGGCGGGAGCGGAGTGGGCCTACTCGCTGCTCACTTGTGCCCTGGCCGGTACCAATCTAATCCACGACGTTGGATATTTAGCCTCCGGAATGATGGGGTCGCTGGAGGCCTTGGTGATTTGCGATGAGCTGGTCGGAATGGTAAAGCGAGTTTTACATGGGTTTGAGATCGATGAAACCGCCTTGGCCTTGGAGGTCATTCATCGGGTAGGGCCGGGGGGAAACTTTTTGGAGGAGCAGCATACTCTGGATCATTTTCGGAACAATACATGGTATCCTTCCCTGTTCAGTCGGGAACACCATGAGAAAGAACAAGGAAAAGACTTGCTCACTCTGGCCCATGAGCGAGCAATTCATCTCTTGGAGGATTAAAGATGACCCCGCGTGAAAGAGTAGTCAGCGCCTTAAGCCATAAGGAACCGGATCACATTCCGGTAGACCTTGGGGGGACCGATTCTTCGGGTATCATGGGGATGGTCTATAATCGCCTGAAAAATCACTTGGGCATTTCAACGCCAACCCAGATATTTGACATCATGCAAATGATTGCCAAGGTCGAGCCTTCCGTCCTGCGGGCCGTGGGCGCCGATACCGTTCCGGTCTTATTGGAACCCAGGCAGTGGAAGCCCTGGACACTCCGGGATGGGTCGGTGGTGGAAATTCCCGAACGGGTCATCCTCAAACATTGTGATAATGGTGAAATTCTTCAGTTGGCGGACGATGGAACCGTGGTTGGACGATGTCCGGCGGGCGGGTTGTACATTGAACCCGTCTGGCACCCCCTTGAGAACGCAAAAACGTTGAAGGACATTGATGCCGGTGAACCCTTCTTCAAATCATTTGACTGGGCCGGTCACGTCGATGAGACTTTTGACGATTTGAGCCGGAAGGCACAAACACTTTATACTGAAACATCGTATGCCGTTGTGGGCAATCTTTGTGTCCATTTGTTTGCGGCCGGACAGAGTCTTCGTGGGTTTGAAAATTTTCTCATGGACCTGGTTGCCGATAAACGGTTGGCCCGTCGTCTCCTTGAAAAACAGGTCGAAGCTTACTTACCCCGGATCGATCGCTATGTTCAAGCCGTCGGTCCGTATGTTCAAGTTATTCTCGTTAACGACGATCTGGGAACCCAAACCGGCACTCAGATATCCCCTCAACTGTATCGGGAAATGATAAAACCTTACCATAAACAACTGTGGGGATATATCAAAGCGAAAAGCGGAAAACCCTTACTGCTTCATTCTTGCGGGTCCATCTATGATCTGATCCCCGATTTGATTGAGATGGGAGTGGATGCCCTGAACCCCGTTCAGGTTTCCGCCGCCAAAATGGACACCAAAATCCTCAAAAAAGAATTTGGGAAAGAGATAACTTTTTGGGGGGGAGGTTGTGATACGCAAAAAGTGCTTGCGCGCGGTTCTGTCCGGGAGGTGAAAGACGAAGTTAAAAAACGGATCGATGATTTAGCCCCCGGAGGCGGATTCGTCTTTTCCCAGGTTCACAATATTCAAGCCGATGTTCCGGTCGAGAACATTCTGGCCATGTACGAAGCGGTCAACACGTATTCGTAAGAAAGGAGCTTTATGGACCGTCCCTCTTTGAACACGGGATATATGTATTCTTTTAGCCAGCCGGATAGGGATATTTCCATTCCCAAGGGACAGGCCGTCTCGGGACATTCCATCGGCATCCTGGTTTTGGATCTCGGTTATCCCCTGCTCCCGGGAAACGTGGCCAATGCGAGCACGTTTTCGTTCCCCGTCCGATATCGAATTCTCAAAGGGACCACCACCTGGCAAATTATCAGTCACGATCCCGCCCTGCTGGAGATGATCCTGGAAGGGGGGCGGGAACTGGAAAAAGACGGCGTACGGGCCATCGTGGGGGCGTGCGGCTATTTCGGATATTACCAGAAACAAACCGTTTCCCAATTGAATGTTCCCGTCTTTCTCTCCAGCCTTCTTCAACTTTCAATGATCCGACAATCGCTGAAACCCGGATTGAAAATCGGTGTCCTTTGTGCCGACCAAAAAGGCTTGTCCGGCGAGGTTCTCCAGGCCTGTGGGATCGAGGATATTTCCGATCTGATCATTGCCGGCGTCCAGTATCTGCCGGAATTCAAAAATATCCTCTACTGCACAGGCCATTTCAATCCCGCCGCACTGGAGCGGGAATTGGTCGAATTCGCTAAGAATCTTGCTTTAGAGCATCCGGACATTGGCGCCCTTTTACTGGAATGCAGCGATATGCCTCCCTTTTCCTGGAGCATCCAAAGGGCCACTGGTCTGCCGGTGTTTGATTTCATTACGATGATCAATTGGATTCATAGCGCTATGGTACAACGGCCCTATTGTGGATTTATGTAAATCAAACATTTCTGTAAACAAACTATGCAAGCTGTCCAGTGGATACTGGTAGCAGGGAACAATGAATAAAAACGAAAAACTTTACCATGTCGGCACTCTGAACTATACCATGAAAGGTCTGATCGTCCTGTTTGCCTGGATGCTGTGGGGCGATTTTTGCTTTTCCCTTATGGAAACCGTGGTCCCGAGCATCCTGCCCATCAAGCTCAAGGCTTTGGGTGCGCCCAATACCATCATGGCCCTGATCATGACCACCCTGCCGGGAATTTTAAATACAACCATCTGTCCGTGGGTGAGTTTCTGGTCCGATCGTTACCGCAGCCGGTGGGGACGCCGAATCCCCTTCATCATAACCACCTTGCCCTTTCTGACCCTGTTTCTGGTCCTGCTGGGTTTTTCCGAGCAAATCGGGACCTGGGTCCATCGTGTGGCCTTTAACGACAATGGGATGTTTTCCGCCACCACGGTAACCGTCTTTATGATCGGTCTGTTCATGGTGGGATTTCAGTTCTTCAACATGTTCGTGGGCAGCGTATACTGGTATCTCTTTAACGATGTGGTCCCGCAGCATTTGATCGGCCAGTTCCTAGGCCTCTTTCGCGTCGTCAGCAGCCTGGCCGGCATCTTGTTCAGCAAATTTGTCTTTAAACATGCCGAAACCCACATGACCGCGATTTTTGTCGGGGCGGCCGTGCTCTACGCCGTGGGCTTTCTCGCCATGTGCCTGCGGGTGAAGGAAGGCGAATACCCTCCGCCCCCGGAGTACCTGGACGGTCAACCGGGATTGTTCGCCGGCATCAAGACCTTTTTCGTCGAATGTTTCAGTCTCCGCTTCTACTGGTTCATGTTCGGCATGACCACCTTTTCCGCCATTGCCGGTAGCGCCAGTGCGTTCGGGGCCAGCCTCTTTTTCTGCCGAAACGTCGGATTGAGCCTCGAACAAATTGGGAATGTCGGCTTTTATACCGGGATCGTAAGTATGATCCTGACGTATCCAGCCGGGATTGTCGCCGATAAGTACCATCCCCTGCGGGTCTTGGTAACCATGAAGCTGGTCCTGCTGTTCTTCATTCCCCTGAACCTGATCTTCCTTGTTGTCAAGATGTCTCCTCAGACCGTCTACAACTACTGGCTCATCACCGCTCTGGCCAGCTTGCCCGCGTCTGCTCTTTATGGGGCCTCCCAGCTACCCTCGGATATGCGGCTCTTTCCCAAGGAGCGGTTCGGCCAGTTCTGTTCCGCCCAGGCCATGATCCGCTCCGTGGGCACGATCCTCGGAGGCTTGATGGCCGGAGGGGTCTTCGATTTCATCAAATGGTATTACCACGGAAGCGACTTTGCCTACCGCTGGGTCCCCGCCTGGCAGTGGATCTTTGAATTCCTCGCCTTTCTCTGCCTGGTCAACGTCTATCGCGGATGGAAACGTTACGGCGGACTGCACGGTTACGTCCCGCCCTTACCGGACAAGACAAAGACATAAAGAAGACGTTTTCCTCACAATAGCAACTCATGTGGCGGTCAGGCCGGGGAGAATTCTGTCTGTCGCGAAAAAATGGCGTAAAATACGGAAAGGTTCGCCGCCAACCCCGTTTCCTCGGCTGTCACTTTCCCAGACAGCCCGCGACCGGTACCGAACCGCGACTATCGTCAACCATCTTTGGGTATTGACATATCGTCATAATGACGCTATGGTATATTGTATTATGACAGATTACCTTTTACGTGAAATCACACCGCGCCTGGAGCGGGCCATGCGGCAATTGCCGGTAGTGGTGCTCTCCGGTCTGCGTCAGTCCGGCAAGAGCACGCTGCTCCAGAACGAACCGGTCCTCGCCCGAGGCCACGCTTACCGCACGCTCGATGACTTCGCCACACTGGCGGCGGCTCGGGCGAATCCCGAATCGCTGTTGGAAGGCCCTGCCATCCTCGATGAGGTGCAGCGATGTCCGGAACTGCTCGTTGCGATCAAAAAGAGCATTGATGAGCAGCGGAGGCCGGGACGGTTCATTCTTTCCGGATCGGCCAACCTTGCTCTTCTCGGCCACGTCTCCGAAACTCTGGCGGGACGCGCCGGTTACTTCACCCTGCATCCGATGACCCGGCGGGAACTGCGAAGAACGACCGACCGACAGCCCTTCCTCATGAAGTTCTTGAGTTCTCCCGTGCTGCCATCGGGTAAAGCTGAACCGGTTACCGAGCGGGAGGTGTTGACGGGCGGTCTGCCGCTGGCGTGCCTGGGCCCTAAGATCAACCTGGACGAGTGGTTCCGGGGTTATGTGCAGACTTACGTCGAGCGCGACGTGCGGCAATTGTCCCTGATTACGGACTTAGTCGCTTTTCGCACTCTGGCGCAACTGGCCGCATTGCGGACCGGACAAGTGCTGGTCATCAGCACGTTGGCGCGTGATGCCAAGCTTAATGCCGTTACGGCAGGACGCTATCTCGATTTGTTGGAGGCTTCGTTTCTCATCCACCGTTTGCCGCCGTTCCTGAAGAATCGCAGTTCCCGTCTGATCAAATCGCCCAAGCTGTGTTTCAGCGACAGCGGGCTGGCCGCACAGATGGCCGGTGTGACTACCCTCGAACCGGGCCGTGATGACCTGCTCCGCGGTGCCTTGTTCGAGACCTACATTGCGCAAAACCTGGCGGCGCTGCTTGAAGCTCATCTGCCTGACGCGCGACTGGCTTATTGGCACGAGCAGGGCCGGCACGAAGTGGACTTCGTGATCGAGGCCGGCCGCAAAGTTTTCGCTGTCGAAGTGAAGGCGGCCACAAGATGGCGCGAGAGCGATTTGTCTGGTTTGCGGGCATTTCTGGACCGGACGTCAGCCTGCGTTGCTGCAGTGCTTGCTTACAATGGCAAGGAGGCTGTGAGACTGGACGATCGCCTCTGGGCCATCCCCATGGGACAACTGCTCGAATAAGGAAGTGCTTCCCGAAAGCGAGTTTCGGATAATCTGTGGTCTGGCTTCCACCCGTGCGGCCTCATTGGCGGAAATCCCGGCCCTGCATCAGCAACTCTGGGTTTGTGAGCGGAATATCCAACGTCTGAAACTTCGCCCGACCGACGGTTCGGCGTTTGGCTGGTCGGTTCATTGAACTGCAAGGAACGGAGGATTAGAAAGCACCTGCTCAACACCCAACGGAGAAAGTTTTAGTGATTGACATCTTCGAGTGTGGGTCTGGCAAACCTTTGCTCTATGACCAAAGGAGAATGATTTTTGTATTATCCACACAAATTGATAATGTTCTCGGCATCAGACTATACGAATGAAAGACTACGTTAGTTTTTTGCGGATTTGTTTTGGGTTGATTCCCATTTCCTTTGACAGACATCGGGAAAAGTAGGCGGGATCGGAAAAACCGCAGGCAAAGGCGATCTGGCGAATTGTTTTATGCTGATCCTTGAGCAAAGACAATGCTCGGCGTATTCGTAGGCTGTGGATGTACCGGCTCAGGGGCAACCCTACTGATCGCGAGAAGAGACGGGTCAAGACAGACCGATGGATTCGAAATTCACGGGCCAGTCGATCGACGGTCAATTCGGGCTGATGGTATTGATCTTGAATCAGTCGCAGGCATTGGGCAATGAGCTGTTGGGATTTATCGGGCATAGGCTCGAGTCGCTGCCCCCAGGCCCCAAGGGTAAGAATTTCATAGGCGGTGGTTCCTGCCCGGTATTCCCCTGCGGTGGAGCCATCCTTGATTTCCTTTTTGAGTTGATCGAATAATTCCACCGGGCAACGGCCGACGTATCGTGGCTCAAACGAGACAAAGCCGAATGCCTTGATGATGTTGCCGGCGAGTAAGCCATCCAGGGTCAGCCATCGATAGGCTCCCGCCTTTTCATTGGGGTATCCCTCGATTCGAGTTTCAGGGGGATGAATAACAAGATGATTTGCCGGAAGCAAACAACGCTTTGAATTAACCACCAGTCCAACTTCACCTGAGATTCCCCAATAGAGGTTGGTCCAATAGATCGCTCCGGTCGCGTGGACCCACCCCGGCTGGATCTCGGCGTACCCGACCGATCGGACGCCGAAAGGAATGGATACGGAGGGGGCCTTCGACGGTCGCCACCAACCTTGCCATTGATTTTTGTCACCAGAATCCAAGATTAATCACCATAATCGAGTATTATGCCATTTAATTAGGTATTATAATGAAATAGCGAATTCAAGACAAGACACATTAATCCAAGAGTTAAACAAAAAGGATATGCGTATGGCTTGTATATGTGTGATAGGCGGTGGTAGCACCGGTTGGACCCTCGGACTGGTCAAAGACCTTATGTATGTTTTTAATGAGCCGTTGGAAGTGCGACTGCATGACATCAACATGAAAGCGGTGAAAGAGAAGACCCTGCCCTTACTAGAACTGGCGGCGAGAAAACTCAAACGCAAAAAGGACCGCATCATGGCCGCACCGGACCGCAAGAAGGCGCTGCGCGGCGTTGACGCGGTGGTGATTACCATTTCCACTGGCGGTTTGGCAAGCATGGAGAATGACCTGATTATTCCGGAAAAGTATGGTATTCGGGCGACGGTCGGCGACACCGCCGGACCGGGCGGATGGTCCCGCGCGATCCGAAATATTCCGGTTTTCCAGCAATTTGCCTTGGATTTCGCAGATATCTGTCCCACGGCGTTCATCGCCAACTACACGAATCCGATGGCGGCCCTTACCGCCACCCTGCAATTGGAATGTCCGAATCCTTCCGTGGGTCTTTGCCACGCCTATTTCGAGACCAAGGACGTGATCCAGAAGATGTTCGGCCTGGCGGACTGGTCGCCCATTTCCATCGCCATCGCCGGTATGAACCACTTTACGTGGATCACGGACTTCAAGATCGGGCGGGAAAATGGTTATCCTCTCCTGCGGAAGAAACTCAACGGTCGGTCGCTCAGCGTTTTGCTTCCGGAAGAAAGCGCCGATGAAATCGGCATGTACTCCGGGCACAACCTTTTTGTCGAACTGTATGATGCCTTCGGGTATCTGCCTTACCCCGCGGATCGGCATACCAGCGAATTTGTGTCGTTTACCCTTTCGGGAAACCCTTTACACTCGTCCATAACAGACAAGCATTTCCCCAAACTCAAAACGGAAATGCTGGACTATTGCAAGCTGCGACGCACGTCCATCGAGTGGCGACGGTGTAACTACGCCGGTTATGATGATCAGATTGCAGGAATGCTATCTGGAAAAGTAAAAATGCACCTGCCCCGATCTCGCGAAACCGGGGCGGATATGATCCGTGCCTATCTCTGCAACAAGCCCTTTACCGATGCGGTGAACTGCCTGAATCGCGGCCAGATCGCCGGATTGCCCGAAGGGGCGTGCGTCGAAACACTCGGCTGCGTGGATGGTCTTGGTGTCCGCCCGCTGGTGGTGGACAATGTGCCGACACCTTTGCTGGAACTGATCCGCCCGATCGCGGTCTGCCAGAAGTGGATTACCGAAGGCATGTTGCGGTGCGATCGGGAAATGCTGGTTCAGGCCCTTTATCGCGATCCAGCCTGTGCCATGCTCAAGCCCGGCGAAGTGCGAAACATGGCGGAGGAATTGTTTGCCGCCAACGCACCTTATCTGCCTCCGGCACTGCGTCCGAAATCCAGGAAAACCAAGTAAGAAAGGTCCAATCATGGGCGAAATGACTTCCCGCGAACGTATTCTGGCTGCACTAAATCACCGGGAACCGGACCACATACCGTATGATTTGGCTGGAACGCACGTGACTGGCATTACCAACGGGGCGTACCAGAAACTGCGATCATACGTCGGTTTGCCAAAGGAGGAACCTCGCTGGCTCGACGCGATCCAGCAGGTGGTTATCCCCGGCGAGGACTTGCTCGATCACTTCAAGGTAGACACCCGCGGGTTGTATCCGCTCTGCGCGCACAACTGGGACGTCATGAACAAATTGGTGGATAGCGGAACGAACTGGAAGTACCGCGACGAGTGGGGGTGCGTGCATGATTTTCCCAAGACGAACGGCCACTGGTTTTCCATCACACAACATCCACTTCCGTCGGAAATCCTGGAAAATGCGGCGATAGACAACTACCGATGGCCTGTTGCGAATGATCCACAGCGTTTTGCAGGGCTACGCCAGCGGGCGCAAGAACTTCGCGCGAAGGGGAAGGCCGTCTTGATCAAGAGCCTGTGTGCGGGCCTGTTCGAGATGAGTCAGAGGCTTCGGGGCATGGAAAACGCCCTCATAGACTCGGCCCTTTTTCCGGAGGAAACCGATCGGCTCTACGGAAAAATCGCCGATTTGAAAATCGCCTACTGGGATGCGGCCCTGGCCCAGATCGGCGATCTCGTGGACATCGTGGTCGAAAGTGACGACTACGGCACACAGCAATCACAGTTGATTTCGGTGGAGCAGTTTCGTGCTATACTTCTGCCTCACTGGCGTCGTGTGATCGCCTTCATCAAATCCCGTTCGCCACACGTGAAATTCTTCTTCCATTCCTGTGGCAATGTGCGTCCTTTTCTGCCCGATTTCATTGCGATGGGCGTGGATATTCTCAACCCCGTCCACATCACCGCCGTGGGTATGGAACCGGCAGCACTCAAGCGTGACTTCGGAAGCGAGCTGATCTTCTGGGGCGGCGGTGTGGAAACGCAGTCCGTTTTGCCCTATGGCACGCCGCAGGAGGTCCGCGATAACGTGCGGCGGAATATCGAGGCTCTGGCTCCGGGCGGCGGTTTTGTATTCAACACTGTGCACAACATTCAGAGTGAAATCCCGCCCGAAAATATTGTGGCCATGTGGGAGGCCCTGCAGGAATACGGGCATAAATGAGGCATGCGAAAAAAACGCAGATATGCTTCCCCGGGAGTAAATCCTCGGACCACCTACAGTGGAATAGTCGGATAGACCATAAACCAATTTTGACGACAATTGTCGATAGGCCAGAGGTGTGGACTGTGTCACCTTTCGAAAAATCCGGTAGAAGAAATGGATGTCCCGAAACCCGCACTGATCGGAGACGGCCTTGACGCTCACGTCGGTTATTTTAACCAGCACCCGGGCACGTTCGATTTGCTGTGGTGTAATTTTTACCCATAGTTTCGAATTATACAATACTTGGACCGTTTTGTCTATTGATGGTAAATACGTTTGGTGGCAGAATGAAAAGATAGTCCTAAAATCTGGAGGAAGGTTATTATGGTGATAAATGAACGGGATGTGGTGCGGGAGCTAGCAAGGAAGGTCGCGGAAATTGCACTAGGTTCTGAAAACGCGACAATTCAAAAGCGATGGCGGGATGTTAATGCGCTGCGAAAGCCCGATAGGGCACCTGTTTACTGTAGGCCGGTCGGTTGCTGGAGAGAAATTATCCCGCCCGATACGCTGGTATGTCAGGATCCATGGCTGCGAGGTTGGGAATAT
>Ga0265292_1000299_pt1 | contig 80736 bp, 58 predicted proteins | sample Munlanlewell296A_FD_189080 | JGI IMG/M metagenome (GOLD analysis project Ga0265292, IMG submission 189080) | Leachate microbial communities from a municipal landfill in Southern Ontario, Canada - Leachate well 296A | ecosystem: Engineered > Solid waste > Landfill > Unclassified | place: Canada...
AAAAAACTGGCCGTTGCATCGCAGGTTATTGTCGAAGTTCGCGAATATTTATGTAAAAACTTTTACCCGCGGGGTTGTGAATGATAATACCGCGGGGTATGTCGGGATTAAACGCGAAGTTATACCAAATATCAGCCTCGAGAGAATTAAGTGCGAGGGGTATGCTTATCAGATAGAACTAAAGTACCGTATTGCGAAGAAGAAGTATAAAGTTCATGAAGTGCCCATCGTTTTTGTTGAACGCGTGTACGGGCAGTCGAAGATATCAAAAAATATTATATTCGAAGCGTTTCTTACTGTGATAAGAATCGGTTTATTTGGGGTTAAGTATTGAATCAAGGGATGAGGTGTTGAGTTGAAAACCGCGATTATACACGACTGGCTTACCGGTATGCGGGGCGGGGAAAAAGTTGTGGAAGCAATATGTGAACTTTACCCTGAAGCGGACCTCTATACCTTGTTTCATTTCAAGGGTGCTGTTTCGGATACTATTGAAAAAATGAATATTCATACGTCATTTCTGCAGTATATGCCGTTTGCCCGTAAGTATTACCGTTACTATCTTCCGTTTATGCCGATGGCAATTGAAGCGTTTAATGTCAAGAATTATGATTTAATTATCAGCAGCAGCCATTGCGTAGCGAAAGGTGTTATTCCCGGTAAAAATGCTGTGCATATTTGTTATTGCCATACGCCGGTACGGTATGCGTGGGAAATGTATGGCCAGTATTTTGCTATAGGGAATAAACCAAAAGGGATTAAGGATTTTGTTATCGAAGGTGTTATGAAATATATCCGTAACTGGGATATTAAGACTGTAGGGAGAGTTAATCATTTTGTTTCAAATTCTGAGAATATTAAGGAGCGGATCAAAAGGTGTTATAACCGTGAGGCTGCTGTTATATATCCTCCGGTGGATACTGAGTATTACGGGAACAAGGATATAGTTGATAAGCGTGAAGATTATTATTTACTGGCTGGAGCGTTTGCGCCGTATAAACGGTTGGATCTCGCGGTTGAAGCTTTTAATAAGTTGGGGTATCGGCTTGTTATTATCGGGCAGGGGCAGGATGAGAAAAAACTTAGATCGTTAGCTGATAAAAATATTGAGTTTCTTGGGTGGCAGGATGATAAGAAATTGTATGAGTGTTATAGTAAGTGTAAAGCCTTCATTTTTCCGGGGGAGGAAGATTTTGGGATTATGCCCGTAGAAACGCAGCTTGCAGGGACGCCGGTTATTGCGTATGGTAAAGGCGGTGCTTTGGAAACCGTGATTGACGGTAAAACCGGTGTATTGTTTTATGAACAAACTTGTGAAGCTTTGATTGGTGCAGTTAAGAAGTTTGAGAATATGAGTTTCAATAGAAATGCTGTCCGTGAAAATGGTTTAAGGTTTAACAAAGCAAGGTTTAAGAATGAGTTTAAGGGGTTTGTTGACTCTAAACTCCAGTAAGATTGATTTCTTATATCTAAGTAAGTCCTTGATAATTGCCTTGATAATCAAGTAAAATAGTAGTTTATGAATAAAATATTGTCGCGTAGTAATATTAATTATCTGTTGATGGTACTGGTTTTTCTGGTTGACCTGTTTTTGTTGTACCTAATGTTTATCGTTGCGTTCAAAATACGGTTTCAGTATCAGCTGTTGTTAACAATAATCCCTCCGGTCTTAGGGATGCCGTCATGGGAGGTGTACCAGAAAACGATTATTGCGGTGATAGGGTTATGGGCAATGATATTTTTGTACACTAACCTATACCGTGAAAAGTTCGTTTCTGCACTTGATGAAATTGTGTTGGTAGTGAAAGCAGTATCGACTGGGATAGTCTTCGCTATGGCGTTAACATTTATGTATCGCGAGTATGAGTATTCAAGGATTGTGCTTGGCTTGGCGTGGGTGCTTGCAATTGTTACTATTTCGATAAACCATTTGATACTGAGGTTCGTGATAGTCCGCGCTGTGAGGTTAATTGTCGGGCCGTTACGCATGATGGTTATGGGACAGGGCCGTGCTGCGGAGAGTATCCTGAAAATCCTGAAACGGCAGCCGCATATTAAAGTTTATTATGTTCCGCAATTGTCAGTCGATAAGGTTGAACAGATGCTGGAAACATGGGATGTTGAAGAAGTTATTATTGCGCAACAGGAGCCGGACCATAAACAGTTATTGAGTATAAATGACCTCTGTGAGTCAAACGGTATTGTGTTGAAGTTTCTTCCAAATATTTTTGAACTTCGTATGGGGGAAGTGTTCACTGATAATGACCTTGGGTTGCCGTTCTTAAGACTAAAATCTATATCTCTGCATGGGGTAAATTATTATATAAAACGTTTTGTGGATGTGGTAGTATCGCTATTAGCAATATCTTTTCTTTTCCCTGTGCTTTTGGGTATTGTGATCGCAGTTTTGATAGATTCTTCCGGGCCGGTGTTCTATAAACAAAAACGGATGGGGCATAAGGGAAGGATATTTGATTTTTATAAATTCCGTACTATGGTTGTTAATGCAGAGAGGCATATAGAAAAACTGCGTGCACAGAGTGACCGCCAGGGGCCGTTGTTTAAGATGCGTGATGACCCGCGGGTTACCCGTGTAGGGCGGTTTTTACGGAGGTTTAGTATAGACGAACTACCGCAGATTATTAATGTGCTTAGAGGAGAGATGAGCTTAATTGGCCCGCGGCCACAGGTGTTATGGGAAACTGCAGCATACGACGATTTCGCAAGGAAAAGGTTGAATGTCCTACCCGGGATTACAGGGTTATGGCAGATCAGCGGGCGTGCGGATTTGAGTTATGAAGAAATGATTCAGCTTGATATTTACTACGTTGAAAACTGGTCGTTAGGGATGGACTTAAGAATACTGTTTACAACATTGCCGGTAGTACTTACAGCAAAAGGAGCGTATTAAGGTTTTATGCAAGCGTTTATTTTAATCGGTGGTTATGGGACAAGGTTGAGGCCGTTGACGTTGAGCGTGCCAAAGCCGTTATTGCCGGTGGTTAACCGCGCGTTTTTGGATTACCAGCTTGACCTGCTTGAACGCCATGGTGTGGATGAAGTAGTGTTCTGTGTATCATATTTGAGTGATAGTTTTAAGAAGTATTATTCTTCCCTGCGGTATGGGAGGATGAAGATACATTTTTCGTTCGAAGAAAAGCCGTTGGGTACCGCGGGTGCATTGTGGCAGGCACGGAAGTATTTTAAACAGCCTGCGTTCATCTTAAATGGTGATATACTTACGGACCTGGACTTATCAATAGTTGCGAAGTATCACCGGAAGAACGGTGCGATAGTTACAATTGCACTTACCCGGGTGAAGGATCCTACAATTTATGGGTTGGTAGAATTAAATGCGAGGAACCAGGTACAGAGATTTCTTGAAAAACCGTCCTGGGATGAAGTTACGTCAAATACTATAAACGCTGGGATTTATATTCTTGAGCCTCAGATCCTGGATTATATACCTGATAACACTAACTTTTCGTTGGAGCGCAACCTATACCCTACGTTGTTGACTGATGAGAAAAGGAAACATAAGGTTTACGGGTATGTCGCTACATCGACGTATTGGCTGGATATTGGTACACCGGAGAAGTTTTTGCTAGCGAATTATGATGTTATGGAACACAATATTAAAGTGCCATCCAAGTTTTTAGCAAGGCATGCGGGGAAGCTTAGTAAGGATGTTATCAAGAAAAATCATATTACATGCCACGGGAATGTTGTTGTTGGGAAAAATAATCGTATCGGTAAATACGTGCAGTTGTCGGGGAATGTGTGTTTAGGAAATAATTGCGAGCTCGGGCAGGGTGTGGTTATTAAGGACTGTGTAATTCTGGATGATGCCAAGATCGGGGAAGGTGTTAAGATTGAATCATCTATTATCGGGAGAGGTTGTATTATTGAAGGTAATACGTTGATTTCGGAGGGTGCGATACTCGGAGAAAAGTCGGTTATACGCAGGTATAGTAAAATATGAAAGCGTTTATCTTAGCGGCGGGAGTGGGGACCAGGCTTAGGCCGTTGACGTACTATTTCCCAAAACCTATGTTTTCGGTGGCTAACCGTCCTGTGCTTGAGCATACTATCAGATTGTTGAAGATGCATAATATTAATGAGATGGTGATAAATCTGCATTATCATCCGCAAAAAATTAAGGCATATTTCAAGGATGGAAGCCGGTGGGGTGTAAAGATATTGTGGTCAGAAGAAAAAGAGCTTTTGGGTACTGCCGGTGGGGTTAAGAGAGTAGAGGAGTTTCTTAAGGATGATACGTTTATTGTGATGTCCGGTGATGGGATCACGGATTTGGATATCACAAAAGCAATTGATTTTCATCATAATAAGCATTCAGTCGCGACGATGGTGTTAAAGCCGGTGGATACAAGGTTTGAGTACGGGATCACGCTTACTGATTCAACCGGGAGGATCAAGAAGTTTATTGAGAAACCGGCATGGAGCGAAATATTTTCTAATACCGTCAATACCGGGATTTATATTTTTGAACCTGAAGTATTGAAGTTGATACCTAAAAATAAAATGTTTGATTTCGGGCATGACCTCTGGCCGTTGATGCTAACAAAACGGATGAAAATCTATGGGTACTTAATGTCTGATTACTGGTGTGATATCGGGAATTTAACGGAATACCGGCGTGCGCAGCGCGATATTCTTCAAGGAAAGGTTAAGTTGAGTATACCCGGAGAAAAAAGGGGTAGGATGCATATATGGGTGGGTGAAGGTACCAGGATTGATAAAACTGTAAGAATATTTCCGCCGGTTATCATCGGGAATAATTGTGTTATAGAAAAAGATGTTATCCTGGATAAACACACTGTTATTGGTAATAATTGCAGGATTAAGAGGGGTGCAAAAATCGGGAATTCAGTGTTGTGGAATGATATTGTCGTAGAGAAAAAGGTGGGGTTAAGTAATTGTATTATCGGTAATTCCGCAAAAGTTGTTGAAAATATTTCAGTGTTTGAAGGGTCTGTAATTAATCTGCAGAAAAAGTAGTTGTTATTTAAAGATTTTTTATAGAAAAAGGAAGGGAGTAGTTATGGCAAAAGATTTTTTGTTTTCATCAGAGTCAGTGACTGAAGGGCATCCGGATAAGGTGTGCGACCAGATATCCGATGCTGTGCTTGACGAGGTATTGAGGCAGGATAAGTACGGGCGTGTGGCGTGTGAAACTTATATCACTATGGGGTTGGTTATTATCGGCGGTGAAATCACAACGAATGCGTTTGTTGATATCCACAAACTTGTACGTGAAGTAGTGAAAAATATTGGGTATAGTTCTACTATTTATGGATTTGACTATAACACCTGTGCAATTTTGAATGCTATTCATACACAGTCACCGGATATTGCGCAAGGTGTGAACTGTGGCGGTGCGGGGGACCAGGGGTTTATGCTTGGGTATGCGTGTAATGATACTCCGGAACTTATGCCGTTGCCGATTACACTGGCGCATAGGTTAACCCGCAGGCTCGCGGAGGTAAGAAAAAGGAATATATTGAAGTATCTGGGGCCCGATGGGAAGTCGCAAGTTACTATTGAATATCGTGATAATAAACCCGTGAGAGTTGATAAGGTTGTACTTGCATGCCAGCATACTGAAGAAATTCTGGATAAGTCTAAGTGTAATATTACAAGTAAGGCACGGAAGGAAATAATTGACGCTGTAGCTATGCCTGTACTTAACAAACTCGTGGATAAAAATACAAAGTTTTTTGTTAATCAAACCGGGAAGTTTGTGGTCGGCGGGCCGCAGTCGGATACCGGGATGACCGGCCGTAAGATTGTGGTGGATACTTACGGCGGGATGATTCCGCATGGCGGCGGTGCGTTCTCCGGAAAGGATCCAACTAAAGTTGACCGTTCAGCGTCGTATATGGCGAGGTATGCCGCAAAAAATGTTGTAGCTGCGGGGTTAGCGCGGAAATGTGAGATACAGGTTGCGTACGTAATTGGCCGTGCGGAGCCGGTATCGTTAATGGTGGATACTCATGGAACAGGGAAAGTTAGTGATGAGAAATTAACAAAAGCTGTGATGCAAGTATTTGATTTTACACCTCAGGGGATTATTAAGAAACTTGACCTTCTGAAACCTAGGTATTTAGCGACTGCGAGTTACGGGCATTTTGGGCGGAAGGAAAAGGAGTTTACCTGGGAGAAAACGGATTCAGTAGCGAAAATCCGTGCGGCAGTATAGTTTATTTGTATTAAGTGAAACGGAGATAAAGTGTTGTGGTAATAAAAAATGATGTTAAGTCCATAAAACTTGCGGGTATCGGAAAAAAACGTACACTATGGGCCGAACGCGAGATGCCGGTATTACGGTCGATCCGCGAGAGGTTTATCAAAGAAAAGCCGTTGAATGGTGTCAAAATCGGGTGTTGCTTGCACGTAACAACGGAAACTGCGAATCTTATGATCACACTCGCTGCGGGGGGGGCTAAGGTTCAACTCTGTGCTTCCAACCCGTTGTCTACTCAAGATGATGTAGCAGCGCATCTAGTGAAGGATTACGGTATACCTGTCTATGCGGTTAAGGGTGAGGATAAGAAAAGGTATTACAGCCATATCGTTGCGGTACTTAATTCTGCGCCGGAGATTACTATGGATGACGGTGCGGATCTTGTTACCGTACTTCATACCGACAAAAAATACCGTGCGTTGTTATCCTCAATGATCGGCGGGACAGAAGAAACTACGACCGGGGTTATACGCTTGCACGCAATGGCAAAATCGGGTGTGCTGGAGTATCCTATCATAGCGATTAATGACGCGCAGACTAAGCATTTATTTGATAACCGTTATGGCACCGGGCAGTCTACTATCGACGGTGTGGTACGCGCGACAAATTTGTTGTTGGCAGGAAAAAACATTGTTGTCTGTGGGTACGGATGGTGCGGGCGCGGGTTCGCAATGCGTGCACGGGGAATGGGTGGGATTGTGTATGTTACAGAAGTTGACCCGTTATGCGCGTTAGAGGCGGTAATGGATGGGTTCACTGTATTGCCTATGAGTGAAGCTGCAAAGATAGGCGATCTGTTTCTCACTCTTACCGGAGATATAGGTGTTTTACGGAAAGAGCATTTTAAGGTAATGAAAAACGGGGCAATAATAGCGAACTCCGGGCATTTTAATGTTGAGATTGACATCCCTGCACTGGAAAAACTTAGTAGTGAAAAGAAAAATGTGCGTGAGTTTGTCGATGAATATGTATTGAAATCCAATGGCAAGTCAAAGAGCGTGTTCGTGCTAGGTGAGGGTAGGTTAATTAATCTTGCTGCTGCGGAAGGGCATCCGGCAAGTGTTATGGATATGTCCTTTGCGAATCAGGCGTTATGCGTGGAATATATTGTCAAAAAAAGTAAACTAGGCGGGTTGAAGAAAAATGTGTATTCCGTACCTGTAGATATAGATAAGAAAGTTGCGGAGTTGAAGCTTAAAAGTATGGGGATGAATATTGATAAGTTAACCCCTGAACAAGTTAAGTATTTGTCGTCTTGGAAACAAGGGACATAAATAAGGATTGCCTAATAAATTGCGGTATAAGTGTTTTAATGTTTTAACGGTATTAATATTAGCAATACCGGTATTTGCGGGAAACGCGTACCCCGCGCCGGCATTACACCCTCAATTTGCATGGCAGGAACCGCGTGAGCATGTTCATAAACTACCTGATGTGCGCGGTATGCGCGCGTTGGGGATAAACGAAGATATTCTCGCTACTAAACTTGGTACAATCGGGCAAAAAAAGATTGCGGCGATTATAGTGAACTTCGCATCAGCTGGAGCTACTACCAGCGGTAGTGCTACAATTAATGCGTTTGAGTTGTCCACAGTACAGGGATATCTTAAACGTATGGCGGAGTATTACAGCGAGGTGTCATATGGTAAGTTGCAGTTGGTGATCAGTACGTTTCCTGCTAACGGTGCATTTAACCTGTCAAATACTATGCAGTCATACGGCGCACCGGATACTGTGCTTGAAGCTAATACTCACAGGTTGTTCAAAGATGCTGTGGCAGTAGCAAATGAAAATGGTGCTAACATAAGTACGGCTACATATAATGCGGTGATGATACTGCATGCAGGGTATGGCCAGGAATCTACCGGGGTTGAAGGGGATATATGGTCGGTCTTTCTTTCGTGGGAGGGATATTATAACTCGGTATGCGGGTTTAACGAAGGGTTGTTAGTTCCTGCAAAAGAAAAGGAGTCTGACCCTCTAGGTACTATCTGCCATGAATTCGGGCATCAATTGGGTTTAGCTGATATGTATAGAACGGGAAGTATTTCTAAAAGTATAGTCGGGGTATGGTGTTTGATGGATTATGGTAACTGGGGAGGGAAATCCGGGGATCTTAGCGGGAGTAATCCGTCTCATACATGTGCTTGGTGTAAGACTGTTCTTGGGTGGGTATCACCGTCTAATACCAGTAATAATATTTCAAGTACACAAGTTATTGTGTCATCGACTATAGGAAAACAGATTGTACCATCTGAGAGAGCGCTGGAAGGTATTATTAAGATTCCTATAGATACCGGGAATAAACAAGGTATATGGGAAGAATATTTTTTGGTTGAATACCGCAGAAAGTCTGAGCCTAAACTTAAGTATGACCAGGGATTGTGTACCGAAGGATTGTTAATCTGGCATGTGGATGAAACTGTATTGTACGGCAAGCTTGCTTATCCTCCGGATGGCGGGGTGTTGAATACCAGGTTCAACCATAACATTATTAATAATAAGTATAGTACGGATTATCTTGGTGTTAAACTTCATACTTCTGATAGAAGCGAGCCAGGTGATGCGGATAGCGGGTGTTCGTCAAAACATCCTTTCTGCGACGGAGCAATGTTTACTACGCCGGATACTAAGTCTAATAATGGCCAGGAAAGTTCAATTACAATTGAAGGGATATTCGGGACGGGGAATAGTTATTTAGTCTCAAATATTTTACGGACAAAAATTGGGGATGATGAGATTTTGAGTATGTACGGCTCTCCAAATCCTTGTTCCAGCGGGTTGTTCACTGCGAGTTTTGTTTTAGGTAAACCGTCGTCTACAAGGCAAATATTGGTGTTTACCATTAACGGGGAATTGATAAAAACAATTCCTTCTACAGAAATAAGGTTAATTTCATTATCCGATGAGAGTTATAAGTATGAAGCTCAATGGGATCTCACAAATACTTACGGCCAGAAAGTTGCGGCTGGTGTGTATCTTTACGCGTTGAAAACTGAAAAAAGTCTTAAAGTTGGCCGAATGGCGGTAGTGAAGTAAAACTTTTTCCTAAATTACCTGTGTACGCGGGTAAGCAGTATTGCTCCGATTGTTGTGAATAACACGTTGGGTAGCCATGCTGCGATTAACGGCGGTATTCGTCCTGTATCCCCTACTGACCTGCTCACTGAAAGTACGCCCCAGTATAAAAATGTGCTGATAAGGCATATACTGAAACTACGCAGTTTCCCGCTTTTCTGGGTTAATAATCCAAAGTATAACCCAAAAATTAATACAACCAGGTTTGCTAGAGGGTACGAAAATTTCATGTGATACTGTACTTCTTCCCGCGCGGTCTGTCGGCCTTTTAGCCGTAATGATGTGATGTATTGTTTTAGTTTGATAAAATTCATTTCTTCTAGGTTGGGGGAGTAATACACAAAATCGTTGATTGTTTCGTTTAGCGGGACGGTTTTTGTATGTTTGTATGTTTGTGATACAATTTCTTCGTTTGCATTATACCGGCGGTCAACAGTGTCGTAAAGTGTCCATATACTATTTTGTTTATCCCAAACTGCGCGCTTAGAGATCGTTTGGGTTTTTATATGAAAATCATTATCAAAACTTTCCATTACAAAACCTTGTAGTTCATTTTTTGAGGGGTCAACAAGATTGGCTGTAAAATACTGGCCGTTTTGTCCTACAAGAAAAACGTTGGTTTGCAGTACCTGCATATTGGGTTCGGCATTTTTGAATTTTGTACGGAAAATGTAGTCGGATTGCGCGTTACTGTGAATTATTACGTATTCAAAAAAATAGAAGGAGGTTAGGCTTAATAAAATACCGATATAGAATACCGGTTTTATGAATTTGTAAATATCCACGCCTGCGGATTTTATTGCTGTGAGTTCTCCTGTGTGGGAAAGGTTATTCAACGCAAAAAGTAGTGCGAGTAATGTTATAATCGGGAGAATCTGCAGTGTCCAAAATGGTGAACGCAGTAATAGGTACGCTATAATATCTTGTATTGCAGGTTTATTGGTGACCAGTAAGTCCAGGCGGTCAAAAAACTGCGAGATCATAGTTAACAGCCAGACTATGAATAATCCGTAGATAAACGGGCGGATGTAATGAAAGATAAAGTATTTCTGTAACAAGTATTTTTTCATATTTTTGACATCCTGTAATACAAGAATATGCCGATTATACCGACGATAATGTTAGGCAGCCACATTGCTATACTCGCAGGGAGGATACTGCGGTCGCCAAGGGTTATGCCGAATATCAAGGCTAAGTAGTATATCGCAATTACTATAATACTCGCGGCAAAACCGATCGCGCGGTTGCGCTGGCGGATCTGTATTCCCAATGGTATGCCGGTAAGTGTAAACATTAAACATGCGAAGGCTATGCCGTTACGTAAATTGTATTCCACCGCCATGCGTGCAGTTGCGGAGAAGTTGTCTTTTATTTTTGAGATTTCAAGTTTGAGTTCTTTACCGGTCATTTCACGGATTGTACGCGATGCGTTGTTGTATTCTTTAATATCTTGAGACAACGTAATGACTAAAACGTAGCGTTCAAATTTGGTGTCTACCACCTGAGTTAACGCGTGTTTTGATGGCTGGCTGATTTTGCCGTCAAAAAGTTCAAATACCAAGCTTTCCTGGAAGTTTGTGTAACACCGGCCTTTCATCGCGCTTATGCGTACCGGCGGAGAAAAAGTGTCATTAAATTTGTAGATAAGTACTTGATGAAAAAAGTTTTGTGCATCACGGGATTCTACATAAATTTTGTATTGGTTCAACGTCAGGTACGTGCCTTCTTCAATCCTTATATACGGTTTCTCTGCGAGGATGTTCTGATAAAGTATGCGGAAGTAGCGTTGCGCTGTGGGTAAGATGTTCTGGTTGTACCATACAAGCGAGCTACTGAAAAATAGTGAGAGAATAATAAATGGCAGGATTAAGCCTGTAAGTTTTATACCGGATGCGCGGATTGCGGTTATCTCGTTGTCTTCTGCCATACGCGCAAAGGTTAACAGGCTGCCTACCAAAAATGACATCGGGAAAGTTAACGGTACGAGAGTGGGGATCAGCAGCATAAAAAGTTTGCCGACGGATACTGGGTTTACGCCTTTCGCAAACATTAGGTTTACTAATGTAAATATTTTGTCAAATATTAACAGGAATGAAAATATTAGTAGCCCAAGTAAAAACGGGCCTGAAAAGTTTTTTAGTATGTACCACCGTAATTTATTCATAAATTTATGGTTGTGTATTATACAAAACTATATGATGTGATATCACAAAAAAGGTGTTGCAATAATAAATGTTCATTTTAACTATTTATATATGCAGATGTATAAATTAAGTATAATTTAAGGTTTATTGTATGGAGAGTTATGTGAAACTGATTAAATTGTTGTTGTTATTTCAAATATTGTTTTGGGTTAACCCTGTTTCCGGGTATGATTTATTTGAGCAGGAAGAGGATACTTCTCCCGAGATTGAGTTCTCTCAGGATGAGTGGAATAATGTAAGGTCCGACAAGGAAAAAGGGATTTTTAACCCGTTAAGGGTATTATCGTCAAGTGGTACGGCAGATGCGTTATCTCCCGGTGACCGGCCGTCTCTCCCGCAGTTAGTACAACAACCAGGGCAAACCGGGATATCGTGGACACTGCCGTATGAGTCCGCTTTATCTGTTGACGGGCAAAAAGATATCGGGATGAATCTTAAGTACAAACAATATACCAGCGAAAAAGGTAAAACAGAACGTAATCAGGGGTTGCAGCCGCCGGATATGGACCAGGCGTTGAGGATACGTATTAACGGTAAGGTTGGGGAAAAGGTTGATGTAAACGTTGATTATAACGACGGTACTGCCGGAGCGAAACAGGATATTTCTGTTGTTTATAAAGGTTCACCCGGTGAGGTAGTTCAGGATGCTATGTTCGGTGACGTAACATTATCCATACCGTCTGAATTACTGGCTGTACCTACAAAAAACGTTTTTGGTATCAAAGTTGCCGGGCAAAAATACGGTTTTAAATTTGATGTTGTAGGTTCACAGACTAAAGGTACGCCGAAAGTAAAAAAGTTTCAGGGTAATAAAGAGGTTGCGAAGGAGTGGATACGGGATATTGATTATATCGAAAATAAGTATTTTCAGTTCGCGTTCCCTTCACAGGTAGGGAAAATTATACGCGGGACTGAACGTATATACCGTGATGACCTGAACAGTGATAATAATACAAAGGAAATCGGTGAATCGTTTGTAGTTGAGGATTATGATATAAATACTTCCACGTATACCGGATATTTTAATCCGTTATCGCCCGGGGTGGATTATACGATTGACCATGAAAAAAACTTGATTATTTTCCGTCGTTATCTTGAAGAAAGCTGGGTACTGGCAATTGATTATCAGTATACTGATACCGATGGAACGGTTAAATGGTTAAGCACGTCCGTAGGTACGCCCGGGCGGTTAAAAATTTTAAAGACAACGAATGATATGCCGATCTCTAACCAGGCGGAGTTGGGGTATAGAAGAGAATACCGGAATTATTACCGTTTAAAACAGCCTAAGATCATACGTGATGATGGTAGAGGTAATTTTGTTTTTAAGATAACAATGCCGGGACAGACAGATGAAGTTGGGCAGGTGAGTGATACGCAGGTTACCCCGAAATATCCTGCGGATGTTGATATAGATTTTGATGCCGGGGTGTTCAGTTTTAAGAGTTTACATCCATTTCTTGAAAACGCGTATGTTGCAACAAAGTCACAGCGTATGCCTACATATACGGCGTATATAGAATATACTTACTTATTAAAACGCATAAATCTTGAACCCAATATTGTCCCTCAATCGGAACGCATCATTGTTGACGGTAGGGCGTTAAGTAAAGAAGATTATTTTATTGATTACGATTCCGGGTACATAGATTTTTTGAGGGATGATAAAATTCTTGGGAATAGTGTTATTGAGATAAGTTATGAACAGGCGCCGTTTATTGGGTCGTCAGGTGAGTCACTCGCCGGCGGGAGGTTGGAGTGGCGGCCAAACCAGAATTTTAATATCGGCGGGAGTGCGTTGTATCAGGGAACGCCGTCTTCCACGCAGCTGCCGGATGTGCGGTCAGCGCCGCGGAGTGTTATGGTGAGAGAAGTGGATATGAACCTGCTAAACCTTAAGGTACCGCTTTTACCGGTTCAGATGTCGTTCTCCGGTGAGCTTGCGGGGAGTGATATCACGCCGAATACGTACGGTAAGGCGTTGATTGAGTCTATGGAAGGGATTAAGCAAGTGGATTCTGTTGGTATGGTAAAGGAATCGTGGCTTCCCGCGATAGGGCCAACGGGTGTGGCGTCTGATATGCCGGTAAGTTTTTATGGGAAAGAAAAACAGGATGGTGACCGCAAGGTAATTGATACTATCGGGATTCTTAATAATGAAGAAGAGGAATTAAAAAATATTAATCCTGATTATTACAACCAGGCGGATAACCAGAGGTTGAATGAACGCAGGACAATTCTTACCTTCAACTATGGCATGGTGAACAGTACGGGTGAAGTGTCAATCGTACAGCCTGTATCAAATACCGGGACGGATTATTCTACAAAACAGAGTATGGAATTATGGATATGGGGAGATAATAGCGGGACTGAGTTTAGTATAAGATACGGCGGGATAAGTGAAGACGCGGATGGCGATGGCGAGTTGGATACTGAAGACCTGAACTTTGACGGGTTGTTAAACCCCGGGGAGGATGTCGGGTGGAAGTATAATTATAAGGAATCAGTTTCTGATATCGGTGCGGGTAATGGAAAAATTGATACCGAAGACCTGGATAAGGACCGCGTGCTTGATACCGATAATGATACTGGGCAGGTATTTGCTTCATTTATCGACGAGGATGGGGTTGTGCATAATAAGATTGACTGGTTTGGGTGGAAGATGTTAAAGGTTGACTTAAACATCACGGATAAAACCGCATGGGCGGCTATTAAACAGATGAGGTTGACATTGCGGGGTGGTAGTACCGAGAATCAGGTGTATAAACGTATAAAAATCGCGTATATCGCGTTGGTGGGAAATAAGTGGAGAAATACAGCGGTGTATGGAGTTAACGGAGGGACGCTTACTCTGACCGCGTTGAATAATGAGGATAATCTTGAGTATATCCCGTTAATTTATGACGAGCGGTATAAGGAATTGTACAGGATTGACCAGCAGGATACTACTGCCACGGGATTAACTACGCAGAATAATTGGAGAAGAGAACAGGCTATGTCGCTTGTGTATTCTCTTCACGCAGGGTCTACAGGTACTACGCGGATAGATTTTACGCAGCCGGTTGATATCTCAAAATACAAAAAATTGTCGTTCTTTATGTTTCCCAGGACGGAGACTGCTAATGTTCCTGAGATGTTTATTTTCCAGGTGGGTAATGATACCGCGTATTTTGAACGCAGGGTACAGCTTGACGGGTTGACTAAGGAATGGCGGTTGGAACAGTTGTCGTTGTATGACCAAAACAGTGATGGTATACCCGATGGGTTTGACGTCGTGGTTGGGTCGCCGTCAATCAAAGCGGTACAGATGATACGCGTTGGGGTGGTTAATACTTCAGCTCTCACCGAAGTTAATAAGGCAGTTGGGGAAGTGTGGGTGAATGATATGTACCTTGATGAAGTACGCGCGGAACCCGGAGCTGCGTGGAAGCTCAGGAGTGACATGATTATCCCGGAGTGGGTCAATGCAAGTATGGGGTATAAAAAAATTGAGCCTACCTTCCGCAGCCTTGCACAGACAACGCTTGATAATATTGCAATTGATCAGTATACGTTGGATGTGGGGTTCGTTAAATTACCGTCAATCCCGATGAATTTCAGTGCTACCTGGGATCAGAGGAGAGTGGATAATTCCGCACAGAATGAATTCAGCCGTCAGCAGGATCAGGGTGCGGTGAGTACAAAAAGAGGGTCGTTATCAACAGGGCTTATCTTTCCTAAAGTACCGGCGTTGAATGTTAATTACGGTAAGGAAGTACGCGAATATTATGGGTTCTCAACGAGTACGTTTAGGATTGAAAATCATGAGGATATCAGCAGCCGGATTAATTATGAAGTGCCTTTCGCAAAGTTTGATATTTTACCTACTAAATATGTTATGTTGCGCCCGATTCCGTCAAGGATAGCGGGAAGTTATCAACGGACAAAAGACTGGGCGGATGATACGCTTGAAACAAAAAGTCAGAGAGAGTTGATGTCGCAGGTGCCAGAGCAGGCGTGGGATGAGTTCTGGAAACGTTTGGATATGTTCCAGCAGGAAAAGGATGGGTTGTTTGATTACATTGACCAAAGAGAATCATACGATGCTAATATGAGTTTTGAGTTCTGGCCTGGGTTTACTCTTGAGCCAAGGTATACTAAGTCAAATGAAACCCGGCGTGTGGCATTTTCTACGACGACAATGACGGAGGTTGGGATTAATAAATCACAGAGTGAACTGCTCGAGTTTAATACGCGCCTGGGGTTCTTTAAATGGTTTAACCCTACCGCTAATTTTAAGAATGAAATCAGTGATACATTAAACGTGAATAATACGGCGTATAAGTCTCTCAACCGGAATATGACAACTTCGCTTAGCTGGACGGTATCACAGGGGACACTTAAGTTTTTTAAGCCGTTAAGTATGATGAGGTTCAATTCTGCAGTGAGTTATGATTTTAATGATTCATATGAAGCTGTGCCATATGTTACTCAGGGAAGAGTTGATATTTTGCCTAATACTGAAAATGGGGTGAAAGGAATTAATCCTAAAACGTCAATTGAGAATAATAATATTACGCTTGGCGGAGGGTGGACGCCGTTTGGGGATTATAAAACAATGCATAAACGGTTGAAACCGTTGCAAACACTTACTTTTAACGGTAATTACTCGCAGTCGCGTAAGATGGATAATGTGCAGAATATTGCGGAAGAAAGCCTTAACTGGCCGAATTATTCGTTTAGTATCCGCGGGATTGAGGATATGTTGTTTGTAGAAAAATATGTGCAGTTCCAGGATACCAGTTTTAATTTAGCGCATAAAGAAACGGAACGCGAAAAAAGTTCGTTTAATTTGGAAGATAATTATTCTACTAACTGGAATATAAGGATTCTTGAACGGTTTGTCCCTAATATCAGTGCCAGTGTCAATGAGGTGATAGAAAACACGTATGACCCGCAAAAAGGTGCGTTTGTATTGAAGTCTACCAGGCAGTCGTATAATTTGTCAACTCAAGTGTCTTTCCGTATATTTAAGGATTTTCAGTTGAGGCCGAATTTCGGGTATCGTTCAGAGAATACTTATAACGGAAAACCGGAAAATAAAAATCTTAGTGCGGATACGCAAAATTTGAGTTTTGATATCGGGTCGAGTTATGATATAACATTACCCCAGGAGTTTAAATTGCCGTTTATTAAACAGCCGATACCCGCGGGGAATAGGATTACGATTAATTCCGGGATTAAATATGCGCGTGTGGATTCCATAAAAACTGCGAGTAATAATAGTGATACATTATCTTTTTCCGCGGATACAAGGTTTGAAACTTCACGGTATCTTCAGGTAGTGCTCGGGATGGGTGCAAGCCATTTCTGGGACCGGCAACCAGATAAGTTACCGGAAAATAATGAAAGCAGGTTCGAAGCAAATCTGTCGGGACGGGTTACGTTAAGGTTCTAGGTCGAAATTGGTTTGTGATTAAGTGAGTGAATGTGCTTGAGGGGTGAGGGTTTATGCTGGGTGAAATAATTGACTTTTTTTTGCCGCCGTGTTGTGTTATCTGCAAAAAGGTGTTGAATAGAAATTGTAATTACAATAAATTGTTATGTGGAACATGTTATGAAAATATTGTTCCTGTATCGTCGAGTTACTGCCGTTTTTGTGGGAAGCCGTTAGAAAAACCGGGTGAAACTTATTGCGTGTTCTGCAGGAATGTACATGAGAAAAGATGGGTGGATTATATCCGTGCGGCGGGGGTGTATGATGGTGTGCTTAAACGGTTGATTCATGATTTTAAGTATAGCGGGAAGGATTATCTAGGTTCTGTGCTTGCCGGCTATGTCGTGAAGCAATTAAGGGATGGGTATGATTGGGATAAAGTTGATGCGTTGATACCGGTACCGCTGTATTTATGGAATTACCTGCGGCGGGGGTATAACCAGACTGAAGTACTGGCAAAAGAAATCGGAAAACTCGTTAATGTGAAGGTTGTTAAAGGAAAAGTGCGGCGTTCACGCCTTACCCGGAGTCAGGTGGGGTTGACCCGCGAGGAGAGGATTAAGAACTTGGAGGACGCGTTTACTGTTAGAACCGGATATTTCAGGGGTAAAGTCGTGGTAATAATTGATGATGTATGTACCACTTCAACTACTATCAACCAGTGTGCTAAGGCGGTTAATAGTATTGGCGGAGCTAAGGCGGTGTATGGAATTACCGTAGCGCATGGGGAGTAACAATGTTTAATGTGTTTTATGGTTGTATTTTTGTTGACTTTTAATAATATTGTTATATAATTAATGCTTTCATGTAGTGGTATTAAGTTGGAGTTTTCAAAGTAGTATAATTAACTTTAATAAGGAAAGAGGAGGAGTAAAGGTGTTATGGGAGTAAAAGTAGGGATTAACGGTTTTGGAAGAATTGGTAGATTAGTATTGAACGCAATGGTTGAAAAAGGTGTTCTTGGGAAAGAAATTGATGTCGTTGCAGTGGTGGATGTGAGCACTGACGCTAAATATTTTTCGTATCAGATGAAATATGATTCTGTGCATGGAAAGTTCAAAGGTACGGTTGGTTGTGAGAAGAGTAAGGCTGATATTGCAGAAGATGATGTCCTTGTTGTGAACGGACATAAGATTAAATGCGTTGCCGCGACTAAAGAACCTGCGCAGTTGCCGTGGAAGGAACTTGGGGTGGAGCTCGTGATTGAGTCTACCGGGTTATTCACGGATTCTGAGAAGGCAAAAGGGCATTTAGCAGCGGGTGCGAAAAAGGTTGTGCTCAGCGCTCCCGGAAAAGGGGATGTAAAGACTTTACTCGTTGGAGTTAATCATGAAGAGTATGATCCTGCAAAACATAATATTGTATCAAACGCGTCTTGTACGACTAACTGCCTTGCTCCGGTTGTGCATGTTATTCTTAAAGAAGGTATTGGGATTGAGACCGGTTTGATGACAACTATTCATTCTTATACTGCTACACAGAAAACCGTGGACGGGCCGTCAAAGAAGGATTGGCGCGGCGGGCGTGCAGCGGCGTTGAATATTATTCCGTCAACAACTGGTGCGGCAAAAGCGGTGGGTGAAGTTCTTCCTGTAGTTAAGGGTAAGCTTACAGGGATGTCATTCCGCGTTCCTACTGCCGATGTTTCAGTTGTTGACCTGGTGTTCCGTTCAACTAAGGATTCTTCAATTGAAGAAATCGATGCGTTGCTTAAAAAAGCGTCACAGTCGTATCTCAAAGGTATCCTTGGCGTTGCGGATGAAGAAGTTGTGTCAACTGATTTTATTCATGATGAACGTTCATCAATTTATGATTCATTAGCAACGTTACAGAATAATCTGAAAGGCGAAAAACGGTTCTTCAAAGTTGTGTCATGGTACGATAATGAATGGGGATATTCCAACCGTGTTGTTGATCTTATTAAGCATATGATAAAGAAGGGTATCTAAGCATGGCAAAGAAGAGTATTACTGATATCGATCTTGCCGGGAAAAAAGTTTTGGCACGGGTGGATTATAATGTGCCGTTGGATGAGAACGGTAATATATCCGATGATACCCGTATAGTTGGTACTATCCCGACGGTAAAGTATTTGATTGAAAAGCAGTGTAAGGTAATTCTCTGCGCGCATCTTGGACGCCCGAAAGGGAAGGTTGATCCAAAATATAGTTTACGGCCAGTAGTCAAACGGTTAAGTGAACTCCTGGGAAAAGATGTTAAGTTTGCAGAGGATTGTGTCGGCGATGCTGCGAAGAGCGCAGCTGCTGCGTTGAACAGTAGTGAAGTGTTATTGCTTGAAAACTTGAGGTTTCACGCGGAAGAAGAAGAGAATGATGAAAATTTTGCGAAAGAACTCGCGAGTTTAGCTGAAGTTTTTGTCCAGGATGCGTTCGGTACCGTACATCGTGCACATGCATCAACAGAAGGTGTAACTAAGTACTTGCCTGCAGTTGCCGGTTTTCTTGTACAAAAAGAGATTGAGTATCTTGGTAAAGCGTTAGAAGCGCCAGTAAGGCCGTTCTACGCAATTCTTGGCGGAGCGAAGGTTTCTGATAAAATTGAAGTTATAACAAACTTACTAGCCAAAGTTGATGCACTGGTTATCGGCGGGGCAATGGCATATACACTGCTTAAAGCAAAAGGGGTTAATACCGGTGATTCGCTTGTTGAGAATGATAAAGTTGACCTTGCAAAGAAGATTGTTGAGCAGGCAACTGCCAAGCGTGTGCATTTGTTATTGCCGATAGATCATGTTGTTGCGAAGGATGTTAGTGCTGAAGCTGAAACTATGAATACATCGGGTATGGATATTCCTGCCGGATGGAAAGGGTTGGATATCGGCCCGATGACTGTTAAACTTTATGGCGAACATCTTGCCAAAGCGAAGACTGTATGCTGGAATGGCCCGCTTGGAGTGTTTGAGATTGATAAGTTCGCGAATGGAACGTTTTCAATTGCAAAAATATTGGCGGGGATTACCGGTAAAGGCGCAATAACTATTATCGGAGGAGGGGATACGGCTTCGGCTGTAGTTCAGGCCGGTGTGGCGGATAAAATGTCTCATATTTCTACCGGCGGTGGTGCGTCATTGGAATTTCTCGAAGGTAAAGAGCTGCCGGGGATTGCAGCGTTACAAAATAAATAGGTTAAGAAAGTTAAGGAAAAAAACTGTATATGTATCCAATTCTTGTAGTCTTGCATGTGATCATCAGCATATTGTTAATGTTGATAGTGTTAATACAGTCGAGTAAAGGGTCGAGTTTAGCGGGGCTTGTAAGCAGTACAAGCGATATGATCCTTTCCGGCGGGTCAGGTAATGTGTTGCTAAAAAGGATTACTATAGGAGTAGCTGTGGCATTCGCTGTTACGTCGTTATTATTGACAGTCGTTCCGTCTAAGTCCACAAGGTCGGTTACTGACGGGATTGCGGTACAGCAACCTGTAGCACAGCCGGCGCAGCAACAGCAGCCCGGTGAAAATCCAATCTCTGTACCGTCAGGTAATACAGTACCGGCAGCGCCGCAACAAGGGAATACTGCAAAGTAAAGTTGTTATTATAATGTTGAGCCTTCACATAATTACTATATATAACGGGCAGGTGGCGGAATTGGCATACGCGCACGTTTGAGGGGCGTGTCCCGAAAGGGGTATGGGTTCAAGTCCCTTCCTGCCCAGTTTTTTAAGATTCAAAATTGAGTAATAGGAGAATAATTTTTGTGGAAAAAACGTTGATAAATTTAGTTTCATCGGTGGTCATAAGGACTGATAGTAAAGTATTACTTGTAGTTGCTGACGGGTTGGGTGGGATGGCGTTGCCTGAGACAGGATTATCTGAACTGGAGACTGCGAAACATCCTAACCTTGATTCTTTAGCGCGTGAGTCTGCTTGTGGGGTGACAACTCCTATTTATCCGGGTATTACGCCGGGAAGCGGGCCTGCGCATTTATCCTTGTTTGGTTATGATCCTACAAAATACGAAATCGGGCGCGGGGTATTGGAAGCGCTGGGGTCGGGGATTAAGCTTACTTGCAACGATTTGGCGTGCCGCGCGAATTTTGCTACATATGATAAATCAATAAATGAAATTGTTGACCGCCGTGCGGGACGGATACCAACTGATAAGAATAAGGAGTTGTGTTCGTTTCTTCAAAAAAATATTACTGAGATTGACGGTGTAAAAGTTTTGATTAAGTCCGGAAAAGAGCATAGGTTTGTCGTGGTATTCACAGGGGATGGTTTGGAGTTTAACCTTACTGAAAATGATCCGCAGAAAGAACATCGCGCACCGTTAGCAGTGAAGGCGATTGATAATGGGTCGAAAAAAAGTGAAATTGTTATAAATAAGTTCATCGATAGAGTTAAGGAATTACTTAAGGATGAGGTTCCGGCAAATTATCCGTTGTTACGCGGGTTTGCTAAGTATCCGGATATACCGTCAATGGGGAAATTGTATAAATTAACCCCTGCGGCAGTTGCGACGTATCCAATGTACCGCGGGTTAGCGCAATTGGTTGGGATGGAGATCCTGTCCACAGGTGAAACGTTAGCGGATGAAATACGTACCGTAAAAGATAATATGAGTAAATTTGATTTCTTTTATTTGCATATAAAGAAAACTGATGCGATGGGGGAAGATGGTAATTTCGACGGGAAAGTTAAGATGATAGAAGAGATTGATAAGTATATACCTGAAATCAGAGGGTTAGGGTTTGATACTATAGTATTTACCGGTGATCATTCAACCCCGGCTGTGATGAAAGGGCATTCGTGGCATCACGTACCTGCGCTTATCTGGTCAAAGTTCACGCCAATAAATGATGTGCAGAAGTTTACTGAACGCGAGTGTATGCATGGCAGTCTCGGGAGAATGCATGCGTGTGAGGTAATGCCGGTGGCTTTGGCGAATGCTCTCAAACTCGGGAAGTATGGCGCATAGGGTCTTTTGTATATTATTGACAGAAAGACTTTGGACATAGTAAAATATTATAAATGTTTATAGCGTACGGGTGAAATGCGTATGCGGGGGTAGTTCAGTGGTAGAATGTCTGCTTGCCAAGCAGAAGGTCGCGGGTTCGAACCCCGTCCCCCGCTAATTTTTGTTTTCATAAACGCATTTTGGCGTGGTACCCAAGTGGCAAGGGAGGAGTCTGCAAAACTCCGATTCGCCGGTTCGAATCCGGCCCACGCCTTAAAGACAATATAAGTTTATGGGCGGTTAGCTCAGTTGGCTAGAGTACTACCTTGACATGGTAGGGGTCACAGGTTCAAGTCCTGTACCGCCCAAGTTTGTTTTTATTAGTAACAATATATACAGACAGAAATTTGAAGTAATAGAAAAAAATTGAGAAAATATGGAAGTTGTAGAGAAAATGCATTCGCGTGAAGAGTTGAGTACTCTCCGTCATTCCGCTAGTCATATAATGGCACAAGCTGTGCAAGAACTGTTCCCGGGAACTAAGCTTGCAATCGGCCCATCGATTGATGACGGGTTTTATTACGATTTTGAACGTTCCGGCGGCAGTGCGTTTACCGTTGAGGATTTTGGTAAAATTGAACAGCGTATGCGCGAGATTGTTAATGAAAACACTGTATTTGTACGCACAGAAATCGGGAAACCTGAAGCTATTAAGATGTTTGCTGAACTCGGGGAGAAGTATAAGGTTGAACTGATAGACGGTATCCCGGATGCAACTGTGTCTATGTACACGCAGGGAAAGTTTACCGATCTCTGCCGCGGGCCGCATATGAATACTACCGGTGAAATTAAGTATTTTAAGCTTTTATCCGTAGCAGGTGCGTACTGGCGCGGGGATGAGAAACGTGAACAATTGCAGCGTATATATGCTACTGCGTTCTTTACAAAGCAGGAACTTGAGGATTATCTGAAACTTCTGGAAGAAGCTAAACTGCGGGATCATCGCAAGCTAGGGCGTGACCTTGACCTGTTTGGTATCTATGAAGAGGCAGGGCCGGGGCTTATCTTCTGGCATCCTAAAGGAGCGTTAATACGTAAAACTATAGAAGATTTCTGGAGAGAAGAACATCTGAAGAACGGGTATGATATATTATTTACGCCGCATATAGCAAAAATTGATCTTTGGCAGATTTCGGGGCATTGGGATTTTTACCGGGAGAATATGTACTCTCCTATGGAAATTGATAAGCAGGATTATGAAATTAAGCCAATGAACTGCCCGTTTCATATACTGGTTTATAAATCAGCGTTAAGAAGTTACCGCGAATTGCCGTTCAGGTGGTGTGAGCTTGGGACGGTGTACCGGTATGAACGGTCCGGTGTGCTGCACGGGTTAATGCGGGTACGCGGGTTTACCCAGGATGATGCGCATATTTTTTGCCGTTTAGACCAGATAGAAGATGAAGTGGTTAACGCATTAAATTTTGTGGTGTATATCCTCAAAACATTTGGGTTTGAGAATTATGAAGTGTATATTTCTACACGGCCGCCTAATTCAGTAGGTAGTACTGAAAACTGGTCCCGCGCAGAAAATGCGTTGAAAACTGCACTGGAAAAAATTGGGTTAACATACCAGATAGATCCCGGAGCGGGTGTGTTCTACGGCCCAAAGATTGATATCAAAATTAAGGATTGTTTAAACCGTACGTGGCAGTGTTCAACAATACAGGTGGATTTTAACTTACCGGAGAGGTTTAATGTTACCTACCGCAACAACGAGGGTAAGGATGAAACTGTTATTATGATACACCGCGCGTTGATGGGTTCGCTTGAACGGTTCTTTGGAGTGTTAATTGAACACTACGCCGGCGCGTTCCCTGTGTGGTTATCACCTGTGCAAGTGCTTATCGCAACAATAACGGATAAACAGGATGAGTATGCAAAACAGGTGTGTGATGTATTGAAATCAAACGGTATCCGTGCGAAGTTGGATCTGCGGAATGAAAAGATCGGGTTAAAGATAAGGGAAGCAGAACTACAAAAAGTGCCGTTTACCATAGTACTGGGTAAACGTGAAGTTGAAAATAAGGTGTTAAGTGTGCGTCAGCATAAAAAAGGTGATCTTGGCAGTATGGACTTGTCAAGTTTTACGGCTCAGGTTACTGAGCTAATAAAAACTAAGAAATAGAGGAGGAACAGGAGTATTATTATTGTAAGAGCACGGGTTAATACCCAGATTCGTGTCCCAGAGGTTAGGGTAATTGATATTGATGGAAAACAGGTCGGTGTCATACCGATACAACAGGCAATAGACCTTGCAAAACAGCAAGGGGTGGATCTTGTAGAGATTTCACCAAATGCAAACCCGCCGGTTTGCAGGGTTATTGAGTATAGTAAATACTGTTACGAACAACAAAAGAAGATCAAGCAGCAACAGAAAAAACAGCAGGGCGGAGAGGTTAAGGAAATACGTTTTCGTCCCAGAATCGGGCCGCATGATTTTGAGACAAAGCTTAACCATATAAAAGCATTTCTTGGAGAAAGAAATAAAGTTAAGGTTACCATACAGTTATGGGGACGTGAACGACAGCATAAGGATTTAGGACAGGCGTTATTGCAGAAAGTGAAGGACCAGACAGCTGAAGTGGCAAATATTGAGAACGAAAATTTTTATGGTATCGACGGGCCGATTGGGATGCTATTGACGCCAAAGTCTAAAGTTGTAGTATAAAAGAAAGGGATAAAAGGTATTAGAAAAATGGGTAAAATGAAATCACATAGCGGCGCAAAAAAAAGGTTTAAAATGACCGGTACAGGTAAAGTTAAATACAAAAAAAACGGTACCCGGCATTTATTGACAGGGAAATCGTCAAAACGTATGCGGCATAACCGTAAGTTAAACGTATTGGGTGAGACAGAAACGAAACGTATACACCGGTTATTGCCATACGCGTAAGTAATATGGATCTAAATTAAATAGTGTTTTGGTAGTTATAGAAAAAACGGTATGATTAGGAGATAAACAAATGGTTAGGGTAAGTAGCGGTAAAGAGTCGCATGCACGGAAAAAAAGGTTATTCAAACAAGCTAAAGGGTATAGATACGGCAAAAGTAAAAAGTTTGAAGCAGCAAAAGAGCAGGTTTATAAGTCAATGGCTTATGCTTTTGCCGGGAGAAAAGATAAGAAAGCGGACTTCCGGAGTTTGTGGACTATACGCATAAACACTGCAGTAAGGTCTTTTGGGTTGAACTACAGCCAGTTTATTGACGGGTTGAATAAAAGTAAGATCGGCCTTGACCGCAAAATATTGTCTGAACTCGCAGTGAATGATATGGAAGCGTTTGCAAAGGTTGTTGAAGCTGTTAAACCCGCGTTAAAAAAAGCATAAATGGCTTTTAGCCAAAAGTTTAAGTTAACAGCAACGCAGGTTATATCAATAGGGTTTGTGGGATTAATTCTTGTTGGTACCTTAGCGCTATTTTTGCCTTTCGCTGCAAAAAATGGTTTTAAGTTCAGTTTTATTGATGCGTTGTTTACTTCTACATCCGCGGTATGCGTCACCGGCCTTGTGGTGGTTGATATCGGGGAAAACCTTACCTTATTTGGCCAAATTGTCGTTTTGTTGTTGATACAGCTTGGCGGGTTGGGGTATATGACAATCTCAACATTAATATTCATGTTGTTCCGGCAACAGATTTCTATTGTGAATAGGCTGGCTTTAAAAGATGCGCTACAAAAAAGTAATTTTGAAAACATTTTTAGTTTTGTATTATTCGTTGTAAAGTCTACAATTATTATTGAGTTAATCGGTTCGGCTGTGCTTGCGGTAAGTTTTATTCCTAAACATGGTTTTCTTAAAGGTATTTACTACAGTGTTTTTCATGCAGTAGCAGCTTTTTGTAATGCAGGGTTTAGTTTATATTCTACAAACCTATTAAATTGCCAGCGTGATCTCATAGTTAATTTCGGAATAATCGTTCTTATAATTATAGGTGGTATAGGGTTCCCTGTACTCTACGAGTTGATATACCTTAAAAAACAGCAAAGGGTGTCATTACAAACAAAAATAGTGGTAGTGTCCACTATTGCGCTTGTGCTTATAGGTACGGTACTGATTTTTTATGCTGAAGCGTTTAATCAAAATACGGATATTCCCAAGGATTCGTTTGGGTTAGCCCTGACGTCGTTATTCCAGAGTGTTACAGCGCGTACAGCAGGGTTTAATACAGTTAATATAGGTGCAATGACAACTACCAGTTTGGTTGTATTGATGGGATTAATGTTTATCGGCGCATCACCCAGCAGTACCGGCGGGGGTATTAAGACGGTTACATTTACGGTGATTGTTTATACGTTGCTAAATGTTTTCCGTGGAAAAAAGGAAGTTAACATACGTGATCGCCGTATACCGGATATAACGGTGATGAACGCATTAATTATTTTTGTAATATCAATCCTTTGGTGTATCTTTGCTGTAGTATTTATCAATATTGCTGATGATCATAGTTTGTTAAATGTAGTATTTGAAGTTATCTCGGCGTTTGGTACAGTGGGATTGTCGGTGGGTAATCCTCAAAATAGTGCGTTAAGTTTTTGTTCTTTACTGTCAGAATTTAGTAAAATAGTAATCATATTGACAATGTTTATCGGTAGGGTTGGATTTATGACAATAGGGTTTGCAATGTTAACTATGCAACCGTCAAAGATAAAATATCCGGAAGAACAGGTGAATGTAGGGTAATAATTAATATGGCAAAAAAACAAAAGAATTATGTAGTGATCGGGTTAGGGAGTTTTGGCGCAAATATTTCACGTGCGTTGACCAAGCTTGGATGCCAGGTTTTGGGGATTGATGTGAATGAAGATAACGTAAAAAATATTGCTAATGAGATAAACCAGGCTGTGCAAGCTGATGCAGCGGACCAAAAAACGTTGAATGAGCTGGGTATAACGGATTTTGAAACCGTGATAGTATCCATCGGCGAAAATGTTGAGGCAAGTATTTTTATTACTTTGTTATTGAAAGAAATGGGTGTGCGGAACTTAATAGTCCGCGGGGTTAATCCCATGCACGCGCAGTTATTGTCAAAAGTCGGAGCGGACCGCATTGTGTTTCCGGAGAAGGAAATGGCTGAACGGTTGGCTGAGAGCCTGGTCTCTCCTAATATTATTGAACAAATAGAATTATCGCCGGAATATAATATTACCGAAATATTGTTGCCTCAAATGTTAAAGGGTAAAACTATTAAGGAAGCTGATATCCGTGCGAGGTTTAATTTGCATGTAATCGGGCTCCGGCGTAAGATGCCGGTTGTCCTTGAAGATGGGGAGACGGATTTTAAGGAAGATCTGATTATTGCGCCACAGCCGGATAGTGAACTTATGGCAGGTGATATTCTTATAATCCTCGGGCGTGATGAGGATATGAATAAATTTAAGCATTTATAGGAAGTTAGGAGTTGTACAGGTGTTGTTTATGGTTAAACAAGATGGAAATCAAAAAAAGGGTGGAAGTACTAGCCTTACTGACGCGTTGGAGCTTGGGAAGTTTTATTTTATTAATCAAAAGTATGACGAGGCAGTGAAGTGTTTTGAGGATATTAATGCAAAAAGCCCGGGGAACGAAGATGTATTATATAATTTAGGATTATGTTATGAAATGATTGGTAACACTGCCCGCGCACAGGATTGTTATGATAATGTTTTGGCATTAAACAGAAAACATAAACTTGCAAAAAAACATCTTGAAAAACTGTTAGGGATTAATAAATGACATTAACCGAACTTCTGGAGATTATTGAAAAAACAGCGGTTGAAGCTGAACGTGAAATAACGGATACTCAGAATTTAGAAACACTTGAACGTATAAAAAATAAGTATCTCAGCCGGCAAGGCGCGGTCGCGCAGTTGTTTCAGCAACTAGGAGTTGTGCCTAATGAGGATAGGCCGGCTGCCGGGAAAAATATTAATGAGCTTAAACTGAAACTTGAAGACGGGTGGAAAAAAAGAAAGGTAGAGCTTGATTCTGGGGGAAGCAGTAATATTGCCGGTGGAAGAATACAAGCTGATTATACACTACCTGGAAAAGATTTACCGCACGGGCATGAACATGTGCTTACGAAAACTGTTAATAAAATGATTGATGTATTCAAGTACCTGGGGTTCAACGTTGCTGACGGGCCGGAGATTGAAGATGAATACCATAATTTTGAAGCACTGAACATTCCTTCAACCCATCCCGCCAGGGATATGCAGGATACGTTTTATGTTCATAGTTTTACGGAGAAAGATAAATGTGTTGACCCGTTAACCCGTCCTGCGCATCTTTTACGTACACATACAAGCCCTGTGCAGATACGGGTGATGAAAAATTCAATCCCGCCTCTACGCGTGATTTGTCCGGGACGTGTTTACCGTCATGATGAAATTGATGCTTCGCATTCAACTGTGTTTCATCAGGTAGAAGGATTAGCCGTAGGAGAGAAGATTACATTCGCACAGTTGAAAGGCGTGCTTACGGCATTTATTAAAACATTTTTTGGTGACAATACTAAAGCGCGGTTTCGTCCGAGTTATTTTCCGTTTGTAGAACCCGGTGCGGAAGTTGATATGACCTGCCCGTTTTGTAAAGGGCCTGGGTGTAATGTTTGTAAATACTCAGGGTACGTTGAAATACTGGGTGCAGGTATGGTTCATCCTAACGTGTTTAAAGCCGTAGGGTATGATGTGAAGAAGTATACAGGTTACGCGTTTGGTATCGGTGTGGAACGCGTTGCTATGCTGAAATATAACATTAACGACATGCGTTTATTCTACGAAAATGACTTGCGTTTCATCAATCAGTTTTAATTCATGTGAATAAGTTCACTTTGATATATGGTTGTTAATTACATAAGATTTAATGTGTGTATTTAAAAAATAATGTTTAAAAGAAATTGTTTATAGGAAAGGCATTTATGAAAAAAAGGTTGTTTATTCTAGCGACGGTGGTATTTATTTTCTCTGTGTTATTGTTAGGTGTGAACAGTTCGTATGCAGTATGGACCGCTACAGGCGGAGGGGATCACGGGGGAACGGATTGGATAATAAACACTTCGTCCAATGTCGGCGGAGTGCACACTAATATCAAAAAGTTTGAGATTGAAGCATCAAAAGAGGTTTTTATCACCACTGGTTCGGTGTTTGAAGTTCATGCTGATAGTATTTATGTCAGCGGAAAACTTAACGGATACGCATCTGGCCAGCAGGGCGGTGCCGGCGGGATGAATGGTTACGGCGGATCAGTTGGGTATGGATATTCCAGTAGTACGGATGTGGTTAATGTCGGAGGAGGTATCGGGGGAGACATTCCTATTCTTGGTCCTAATGCAGCTGGTGCCGGGGGTGGTTCTGGTGGATCGTATGGTGGAATCGGTTGTGCAGGTGGTAATGGTGGAAAATCAACATCGTCAGTAGAAGGAACTGCTATTCTTGGTGGAACAGGTGCAGTTGCAGGTTCGGTATATGGAACTGTCGTTTCTTCAATAGTGTATATGGGTAGTGGCGGCGGTGGTGGCGGTGCCGGGGGTTATGGAGATTATAATACAAGTTCATTTTATCCGGGTTACGCGGGTGGTAATGGTGGAGCCTGTGTAATTTTAGATGGTAAGTACTTGGTTAGTATTAGCAGTGAAATAAATGTTTGTGGTGGAAATGGGCTAACAGGGGGATCTCCAGTAGCTGGTGGAGGAAAAGGGAATCAGGGTAACTTAGTTGCCGGTGGCGGTGGCGGTGGTTCTGGTGGTGGAAGCGGTGGCGGGTTATTATTATTCTCAAAAAATATTATACTTGCAAACAGTTCTGTTTTAAAAGCAGATGGTGGTACTGGAAGTGCTGGTGGCGGTAGTGGATATGCGATGACTGGTAATAGATTAGGCGGTACTGGAGGTATCGGCGGGCATGGAGGTGGAGGTAGGATTAAGATTGTTTATGGTACTACTTTTACGGATTTATCCGCATCTATTACGTATGCATCCGGCGGGGTTGGAGCGAGTAGCGGGACGTATAGTGTGATGGTCACTCCGCGTGTTGTATATAAATACATAGGCGGTTATATCGCTTATCCTCTTGTAGTGCATTATTCAACTGGCAGTATTGTAATTGACTACACTCTTTTTTCGGGAAGCGAAAATGTTGATTTAACGTTACAGTATAGTTGCGATGGAGTAAATTATTATGATTGTACGCCCAGGAACGATTCACCTGGTTTAACTGCCAAACTTGGTAATCCCACTGGAGTGGATTTTCAGTTTATCTGGGATACAGCATCGGACTTCATCAACCGTTCATTAGGTACACAGCAAAATATTAGGTTACGCATGAAACCGGTTGCTGTCAATTCAACTCTTATTGGAGAGATAAATGAAAGTAGCCAGTTTTCGGTTGCTGCTCCTTCGACGCCTTCAACTATTAATGATTTGGTAGTATCGAAAGCTGCACAGGTATTGTTAACCTGGACCGCACCGTCAAGGTATTCCGACGGTACCGGCGGGAAAGTTGATAAGTATATCATTGAATATTCGAATACCGGAGAACTAGATGAATCATCGTGGTACAGTGCAGGGACTGTTTTACCCAGGGTAGTTGTTCCGTCTACACCTGGGATAAAAGAAGTGTTAATGCTGACCGGGTTAGATATTACAAAATCGTATTATTTTGCGGTTAAATCGTTTAATACATACGGTTTGGCAAGTTCTACCTCTGCAATCTCAAATTCTACCGGTACCATGCCAAGTGTGTTTACAATCAGTCAGGTACTTGAGGCCGAAAAGGGCGGGTATGGGAAAGTTATATTAGGCGATATTGATAATGACGGTGACCTTGACTTACTTGCAGCCGGTGGGGATGTGGCCAATACAGCATCGTTTATGTTACATTATTACTTAAACAATAACGGTGTGTTCGAATCTAAACAGTGGATGGATTCCGATGGAAGTAATCCTTACGGTTTTGCAGTGGCTAGTCTTGATCTTGGGGACTATGACCGTGACGGTGATCTTGACCTCGTGGTTTGCGGGAAAAATCCTGGCGGTTTTGCGAAATTATATGTTTATAGGTTCAATGGCGAATGGTTTCAACGTGCACTCGAACCAATGGGTACAGGCGATGGGCTTGTCAACGGTGATGTAAAGTTTATCGACTATGATAATGACGGGGATTTGGACTTACTGGTTGCCGGAGGTGATCTGGGTTCAACCGGGCGGTTAGCAATGTATCAAAATAATAGTTCTAGTTATTCATTGACTACCAACGTTATCCCGTCAGAAGCTACAGGGTTTAGGGCAGCATCGTTGGCAGTAGGAGATATTGACCGTGACGGCGATACGGACTTCATGGTGTTAGGTTCGACTTTGAGTGTTTCACAACTTTCCTGTGTTTATTATGAAAACACTAATGGTGTATTCTCGGCAAAAGCGTTCCCAATGATTGAAGGAACAGACACAATCGGTGTTTATGATGGCAATATAAAACTTAATGACGTTAATAATTCAGGAACCATCGATTTTGTTGTTATGGGCAGATCATTCCCGGGTAACCGGTTTCAGACATATACAAACGTTGGGTCCGCGAGTTTCAATCCTACACAGAACCCGTTAGGTACGGGTAATGGTGTGAGTAACGGCGGTATTGCTTTAGCGGATTATAATAATGATGGTAAAACAGATTTAGTGGTCACCGGGTCATTGAATGGTACGTCAACAAAAGTATTGAAACTTTTTACTGAAAACTCTGTTACCAGCGCAATATACCAGTTCGACCAGGACCTGCTTGGGACAGGGTATGGGTATGATTATTCCGATGCTGCCTGGGGAGATATTGATAAAGATGGTGATTTGGATTTAGTGGTTATGGGGATAGATAACAACGGTGCACCAAAACTTGTAGTGTTTAAGAATAAAGGGATAGAAAACGGCCTACCGGGAAATGATTATCCTAGTATCGGGTCGGCTAATCTTAGTGAGGACTATGACTTTGCTACAAAATCGTTAAAACTTAAATGGCCGGCGGCTGATGTGCTGGATTCAGGTGTAACCTTCACCGGTGCGTCGTATGCATTAAGAGTCGGAACAGTGTCAGGTTCCAGTAACGTCGTCAGCGGATGTTATGGTACACCTCTTAATGGTACACATTTATGTGCCGCGGCAGAGGGTACATACAAATATTTGCTATTGAAAAACATATTGCCGGATACTACATATTATTGGTCTGCCAGTGTAATTGATGCGGGGTTGACTCGAAGCAATTGGACAGTTGAGAAATCAACTTTTGTTCCTGACATTTACCCGCCTGCAGCAGTGAGCGATTTTAATGCTTACCCTGATACTCAGGATGGAGCTGTTTATACTACCTGGGCATATACCGGTGATGACGGTAATTACGGTAGTTTAACAAACGCTAAGTACCGTATTTTATTGTCTTCCGTAAGTAATAGTACATTGGTGCAAAGATTTGAATTATCAAATGAGTTGTATTTGATAGGAACAGGTGGACAAACTGTTGGCGGTCTCACACCAGGGGTAACTTACTATCTTGGTGTGCAGTTAAGAGATAATACCGGTAATTGGTCTGCATTATCAAATGTTGCAACGACGTATGCTAAAGGATATCTTGTACCGAATACCGCACCTGCTGCGATAACGAGTTTAGCTGCTGTACCTGCATATCAAAAAGGTGTCAGTACGCTTGGTACGGTTTCTTTGGAATGGACTAATACAGGAGAGAACGGGTATATAGGTAATTTGAATTCCGCAAAGTATAAGATTTATTTTTCAACCAGTTCTTCTCCGTTAACAAGTTCATACCTGTCAGCATCAATGAATATTGCTGCAGGAACTAACTTATTGCACAATCTAACCGGGCTTATCATAGGCGGGACATACTATTTCTCTGTGACTTTGATCGATAGCATTGGACAGGAGTCAGCAACGGATGCGGTTGCTACGTGTTATGCGAACGGTTTCTTTGATGATACGCCGCCGGCGGCAGTTACAGATCTTGTTGTTGCCAACCGGGATGGCGGGGCTGGGTCGATAATGCTTAACTGGACAAATACTGGGGATAATGGATATACAGGTAATTTGGATGATTCAAAGTATCGTATAACTTATTCATCGTTCACGCAAGCTGGAACCGAGATATTTATGTCCTATATCACTGACCGTTTAGCGGGTTCGAGAGATGGGCATCAGGTTATTGGATTAATCCCGGGTGTAAGTTATTATTTCTACATAAATTTGATAGATAAAAACGGTATGGTTTCAGCAAATTCAAATATTGTTTATGACTATGCATCAGGATATCACGATGTTACTCCACCAGCGGCAGTGACGGATCTTAATGCAGTACAAGGGTATCAAGAAGGTTCTATTGATCTTATCTGGACAAGTGTTGGGGATGACGGTTTTAGCGGTGATATTTCAATGGGTTTCTTTAGGATTACATACTCAAAGTATCCTGATACAACAGGGGTGGGGATAACAAAGAGTATACCCTATGGCCCGATTTTGCCGGGTTATCAGTACAGGCAGTTAATAACGTCGTTGCAAGCTGGAGTAACGTATTACCTTAAATTAGTTACCATTGACGACGTAGGGCTCGTTTCTGATACAGCTGCTACATCAGCATTTGCTGCGCTAAGTGCAACCCAAGCGCCAAAACCTGTTCTGCCGTCACAAATCTATGGTGTTGGTACTTCAACATGTCAAATCAGCTGGCAATGGAATAATGATGGGCAGTACTACGAAGGAGTTAGAATCCATGCGGTTAGCGGCGGGAATCCTGTGATTGCGACAATCACAGCGGGTACCACGTTCTGGATTGAAAACATCAGTGGATACAGCGGTTTTGTTAGGACGTTTGAGTTCTATAATACAGACTATTCCACAACTTCAGTTTCAGTCTATGGATACCCGTTGGCGCCAATTCCGGTTAATGTTCAGTTGGTTACAAAAACTGCGGGTACCGTTACGCTTTTATGGGATGGAATTGCTGAAAAATATGCAGTTTTATATTCAACTATAAGCGAAACGGCCGGGCCGTGGAATTTTGGTGCTGATTGGAACACCAACGTGTTCAACCGTTCATATACAGTATCAGGCTTAAAGAGTAATACTACGTATTGGTTGAGGGTAGCGGCATATAACGGTAGCCAGGTATTGAGCCAGCATTCAAGTCCTATCCAGGTTCTTACCGATAAGTTTGTTGGCCCGGCGCCTGTGCTGACAACGATATCACCGGTGAAGGGAGCAAATACCGGGACGATCGCATTAATCGTAACAGGTAGTAATTTGTCACAGGATATCGCAGTTAGCCTCAGTGGTCCATTGGCGGCCACTGCTCCGAGAGTCAGCCAGGAGTTTATCAGCGTAAATTCAATCCGTGCAACTTTTAATCTGCAGGGATTAACTACGGGTTTATACACAGTAGAGGTAGTCGATCCTGAACAGCGGAAGGCTACGCTTGCCGATGCTTTTACGGTATACTATGTACCAGTTGTCAATACAACATTGGAGACCACTGTACGCGCACCTGCGGATAATATGACATCAGTGGTAATTCCACAAAATGCGTTTGATTCCTCAAACGTATTTGTGAGGTTCAACCCGAATCCTGTACTTCAACCTGAAACAGTTCAACCGGTAGATGTTGTTTCAGCAAATACTATAGTGGATAGTATCTCAAGTTTTAAGCGGTTAACCGGTTCTACACGCGAAGTTGCGATTTATCGCAGTAGTGATAATGTACTGATCCAAACGTTTGTAACTCCGGTGACGCTGTCAATACCGTATGAAGATATAAATAATGACGGGGTTATTGATAGTATGGCGATAAGCCGTATGGCGTCGGTATCAAGTGTGTATGCAAATAATCTTAAGATGTACCGGTTAGTCAGTGCGCAGTGGCAGGAAGTTGCCGGTGCTAATGTAGATACCTTAAACAAAGTTGTCCGCGCGAATGTGTATAATTCAGGTGTCTACGTACTTATCGCGAAGAGTGTGACCGGTGATGTTAATAGAGTAAACGTCGGGCGTAATGTTTTTGTTCCGTCGGCAGCACAGTCCTGTAAGATATACTTTACTGTAAAAAACAGTGATTCGTATGTGAATGTGAAGATTTTCGATATCAGTGGAAACCTGGTGGATGAGTTAGTACCCAAAACCAAAGCATCGGATTTATCCACTAATTCAGTTGATTGGGACGGGTATGATAGGAATAATGCTGTTGTTTCGCCAGGGGTATATATCGCGGTCTTAAATGTTTCAGGTAATGAGAATGAAACAAAAACCGCGAGGGTGTACGTCGCACAAAGTCTTAAGTAAAAAAATAAAAACTATAATATTAAGGAGACAATGGATTATCATGAAAAAGAGGGTTAACAGAAATGCATTGATCGCAATCACGGTATTGGTCCTCACCGTTGCGTTCAATTGTGATTCCCACGCTGCAGTGAACTATCTCAACCTTGAGATGTCAGCGCGGGGTGCCGGGATGGCTGATGGCGGGTTTACTGCTATAGGTGACCAGTTGAGCGGGATTAATTGTAACCCCGCGAATGCTGCGTTTCTCACGCGTATCGAAGGGTATGTAATGGATAATCTTTACCTGTCAGAGATTAACTATCTTATACTGAATGGATTATTCCCGACGGGGCTTGCGAATTTTCACGCTATGTTCATGCAGTTGAATACGCCCGTGGATAAGGTTACGGATCTTAATGGTAATGACCTTACTGATACCGTGCAGTATACGGGGAATGTTATGGGGTTTGGTATATCAAAAAGTGTAGGGCAGTATTTTGGGTTAGGTACGAATATTAAATTTGCAAAACAGGATATGAAGCTTACAACGAGTTCAACCGGACAAAAACCTGGGCTTGATCTCATGAGTCCGGCAATAGACGCGGGGTTGTTGTTCCGCAGCGGAGGGCAGGCAGAGGATACAGGTGCGTTGAGTTTCCGTCTTGGTGCGGCGGTGCTTAATCTTGGGACTGAAAAGGATATGGCTATCCGCGCAGGGATAGGTTTAAAAGTAGCCGGATTATCGTTAGGTGCGGATATGAAAAGCATGATTTCAGGCGGGGTTACGCAGTTTAGCGCAGGAGCGGAGTACTGGGTGGTAAATATGCTGGGTTTACGCGGTGGAGCAAGGATTACTCCAACAAGTATTGTTCCCAGTGTGGGGATTGGGTTTAAACTACACGAGTTTGAGCTTGACTATGCTTTTACTAACTATAGCGACGGGCTTGGTGCAACGCATATGATTGGGTTTACAGGTTGGATTGGCGGGGGTACTGCCGCTAAAACCGGTGAAGCGCAGAAACCGGATACAAAAACTGCAGGGAAACAAATGGTTGTAGAACCGCAGCAAGTGGTACAGCCTATACAGCCGATGGATATAAAGCCGGAGGATAAGATTAATGTTGCCGTTGCGGATCTTACGGGACAAAACGTGTCGTCAATGGAGGCCGCTACGATTGCAGATTTCCTGCGCGGTGAACTTATCAATTCCGGGATGTTTAATGTTATTGAACGTTCTAATATGGACAAAATCCTTGCTGAACAAGGGTTCCAGAATACAGGGTGTACTACACAAGAATGCGCGATTAAAATGGGGCGTTTACTAAATGTGCAAAGCATACTCGTAGGAAGTTTTAGTAAACTTATGGAAATATATTATATTAACGTGCGGTTAGTGGATGTTGAACAGGGACTGGCAGTAATGGCGGAGAGTGTTAAGTGTAAATCCGCGGAAGAATTACAGGATGCTGTCGCGCAGTTATCACAAAAAATTATGCAGCGTATTATACAGAACAGGAAGAAACAGTAATTTATTTAGCTAAGCAACTATATGGAGGAAAAGTTTAGATGAAAAAAAAGGTTTTGTTGTTTTCCTTATTGGCATTAATGCAGGTTTTTACGGGAATACAGAATGTGTATTCAAAACTTGTTGTGGGACAGGATTCCCCGAATTTTTCGTTAAAACAGGTACCCGACGGTAAACCGGTAACACTTGATGAGTTATTGACTATGGACGGTAAACGCAATGTTGTGGTATTAAGTTATTTTAACCGCGCATGCCAGCCGTGTATGATAGAAATCCCGCATTTAGAAAAAGTTGCAAAAACGTATGCAGGGAAGAATGTTAAGTTTGTTCTCATAAGCGTGGATAAAGGTACTATAAAAGATGTTGATGAGTTTGTTAAATCTAAAGGATGGGCGTTGCCGGTATTGTTTGATCCGTTTGGTGTAGCGTCCGGGGAACGGTTCGGTGTTATTGAATACGACGCTGCCAAGCTGCCGATGTTATTTGTGATATCAAAAAATAAAAAGGTTGCGGAGGTTGTTGAAGGGCTGAAGGATAATATTGAAGAAATACTTAAGTCCAAGGTTGATGCGTTACTGACAGAAGAAGCTAAGCCGCTGACGGCTGTACAAAAACAGGATAGTATTACCGTTATTTTTACAAATTCTGCAAACGGGTATGTTGAATCATGTAATTGCCCGTCAAATCCCTATGGCGGTTTGGTACGAAGGGTTACCTGTATAAAAGAATTGAAAGGCGCATCACCAAATAATCTTGTGCTTGATTCAGGTGATAATTTTTCGCCGTATTCTAACAGTATGGTTAATAATTATGTTGTTAAATTATTGAAGATGATTGGATACGATGCAGTAGGTATTGGGGATCAGGAGTTAATGAACGGCATGGCTTTCTTAAGGAAAGAGATTGATAAAAAAGAAGTGCCGTTTTTGGTGTCAAACATGATGTATTGCGATGATAAAGCGTGTATAAACCTTACCCCGATGAGGATTGAGAAAACAGTCGGGTCAGTAAAAATCGGGATAGTTTCGGTTATATCCCCGAAAGTGTTTGTCCTGTTCCCAAAAGATAAAAAGAAAAATATTAAGATCGAAGAATCTTCGTCGGTAGTAAAAGGGTTTATTGAAGCAAACCGTGATAAGTATGACCTTATAGTAGTACTGTCACATATGGGTGTTGAGTTAGACCAGGAACTCGCAGCGGCAGTACCCGGGATTGATCTTATTATAGGCGGGCATACACAATCGTTGTTAAAGAGCCCAATAAAAGTCGGGGAGACTTATATAGTACAGGCAGGAGAAAAGGGGCAGAATGTCGGGCGGATGGTATTGGAATTTAATGAAAAAAAGAAGATTACAGGATATCAATATCAAATGGTTCCGTTAACTGATGAAGTTATTGATGATCCGGAAGCACGGGATTTGGTTAATGAGTATAAAGAAAAAGCTAAGATGCAAAGTACTAATTTAAAAGAATAGTTGCGTAGAGAATGCATGCAAAAAAATATTTTTGTATTAATAATACTGTTAATTACATGCACAACGGTAAACGCTCAGCCTAAGGTAAGGCTAAGCGATGTGTCTTGGGATTTCGGGATACAGTCACAAAAATCGGTACTTGAAAAAAAGGTTGTAGTTATTAACCGTGGTACAGAACCGTTAACTGCGAATTTTCAAGTTACCTGCGATTGTATGGAAGTATTGCCGCAAAGTGTTGAAGTACCGCCTTCGGAAAAACGTGGAGTATTATTCAAATTTAATACCAGAGATTATAACGGCAACCAAAACCGTGTAGTTTATGTAGAAACTAACGATCCTGAAGTTGGGACAGTTAGTTTTAGTGTTACAGGAAGTATAAGTATCGGCAGTAGTAAAGTCAGTAATAAAAGTGTTAAGGATAAGCTAAACAGTATAATAGAAACCGGGAACCAGAAGGTTGTTAAAGAGAAAGATGCCATACCTGTCCTACACGCATACCTGTTTGGATCTACTAACTGCAAAATATGTCTGGAAATTGAAAAACGGGTAATTAAAGAACTGCAAGAGAAGTATGGTGTTCAGATAAAACTTTCAGTGTTTCATCTCGATAACCCTGATGGTTTTGAAAAGCTTCGTATGCTTGAGAAAAGGTTTGGTACTAAAAACAGTAAAGTGCCGGTATTATTTATGGGTACTGATGTGTTTTATGGGAAGGAAGATATTCTAACAAACTTCCCGGTCGCGGTTGAAAAGTATAAATTGTCAGCAGTTAGTACTATGATCGATACTTCAACGGTTCTTACCGGTGAAGCTAAGGATGATATTCTGAAACAGTACCGACAATTCGGGATATGGCCTGTGATTGCAGCGGGCATTCTTGATGGGATTAATCCCTGTGCATTTGCGGTGATCGTGTTTTTTGTTACATACCTAATTTTCTTTCTTAACCGTACAAAAACAGATGTTTTGTTCACAGGCATAACGTTTATTCTCGGCGTATTTTTTGCGTATCTTCTTATGGGGATTGGATTAGGGAAAATTATCGGGAAAGCTGTGCAATTGGTATTTCTGGCAAAAATATTTTATATCGGTACCGGTATTGTGATGGCAGTATTTTCAGTGCTTAGTTTCCGTGATGCTGTTGTTGTGGCAAAGCTAAATAAAGTACAGGAAAATGCCGGCGGTGCTGTGACAGCAGGGGATGATGCGTTGGCGTTACAGTTACCTGGATTTGTAAAGAAATGGATACATAATGTTATTAGGAAACAGGCGAAGCTTAAAGGTTTTGTCTTCATTGCATTTTTTACTGGCTTCATCGTGTCTTTTCTTGAGTTCGCGTGTACCGGGCAGATATATCTTCCCATAATTCTGTACATTCTTAAAGTCAGTAGTATTAATTCAGGAATGCAGTTGAATGCAACAATGCTGCTGGTACTATATAATATCATGTTCATTATGCCGTTACTGCTAGTATTTGTTATGATATATTTTGGAGTGACATCAGAAAAAGTGCGGAAGGTTGGGTTTCAGTATATGCCGGTAGTAAAAGTGTGTATCGGTGTGTTGTTTATATTCTTTAGTGTTTATATGTTGTGGTCAGGGATAAAGATGTGAGGTTGTAGGAAAAAGTTTATGAAAATATCGTATAACTGGTTAAAAGAGTTAGTGGACTTAAACATTTCGCCGGAAGAGACTGCGAAGGTTCTTACGGGGTTAGGGATAGAAGTTTCCGGGGTTACTTATTTGGGAAAGGGATGGGAGAATGTTGTTATTGCCGGTATTTTAGCGGTTGAAAAACATCCTAATGCTGATAAATTGTCCGTATGCAAAGTTACTGACGGAAAAACTGAGTACCAGATTGTATGCGGCGCACCGAATGTTAAAGCAGGGAAAAAAGCTGTCCTTGCGTTAGTAGGTGCCAGTTTACCTAATGGGGTAAAGATTGAACCACGGAAAATACGTAAGGTAGAGTCCTGCGGGATGTTGTGTTCAGCTCAGGAGTTGAAGCTAGAAAATTATGATACTGAGGACGGTATTATATTATTGGATATAGACAGCGATAAAACACTGGGTATTCCGGCAGCTGAATATTTTGGGGTTAATGATTATCTTTTGGAATTAGAACTGACTGCTAACCGCGGGGATTGCCTCAGTCATTTAGGTATTGCACGTGAACTCGCTGCGGGGTTGAACAAAAAAGTTTTGGCTCCTTCATGCATATTGCCGATAGTGAAGAGCATGGGGCGCGCCAAGCTGGATATTGTTATTGACGCACCGGAGTTCTGTAAACGTTACCGCGGGCAGGTGTTATCCGGGATCAAGGTTAAACAGTCACCAATGTGGATACAGAACAGGTTAAGGGTATGCGGTATACGCCCGATTAATTCTGTGGTTGATGCCACGAATTATGTGTTACTTGAAACAGGGCATGCGTTGCATGCGTTTGATTACGCTAAGATAACAGGTGAAAAAGTTGTTGTACGCTGGGCACGGGATGGTGAAAAGTTGTTGTGTCTCGACGGGAAAGAACGGGTGTTGTCTTCTAAAATACCGGTAATAGCTGATGCCGTTAAACCTGTAGCAATTGCCGGGGTAATGGGTGGCGAGTTATCAGCGGTAAATGAAAAAACAAATGTTGTTCTGCTGGAATGCGCATATTTTGCGCCGGCAAGTATACGTCTGTCCCGCCAGTTATTACAGATGAATACTGAAGCATCATACAGGTTTGAACGCGGGGTGGATTGGAATAATGTTGATTATTCAGCGCAGCGCGTGATCTCAGTACTGAATTCAATTGGATGCGTGGAATATTCAGAGCTTAAAATTGATACTGTGGCATCTGAATATAATAAACAAATTATTGAGTTAAGCGTTGACCGCGTGAATGATGTGTTGGGGACTGATATAAAAAAGTCTGTAATTAACGATTTGCTTATACGCATAGGGTGCGAGGTTAAAGCTGCGGCGAATGGTGATGTCTTGAAAATAATAGTGCCTGCACATAGGAATGATATTACCCAGGATGTTGATCTTATAGAAGAAATTGCGAGGTTGAACGGTTATGATAATATCCCGGTTGATAAAACTTATTGTGTTGCCACGGGTGGGTATTCGCCTAACCGTTTAAGAATGGTATCAGAAAAAATACGGGTATTTCTCACGGGTAAAGGGTTCTATGAGGCAATGAATTATAGTTTTATACCGGAGAATGATATTGAGTTATTTGGCGTGGATATACGTTCAACCATATGGCTTGCGAATCCTGTGTCAAAAGACCAGATTGTTATGCGGCCGCTGATATTGCCGGGGTTAATGAAGAACATGTGCCATAATATCCGGCATCAGGTTGATGATGTGAAACTCTTTGAGTTAGGGTATAAGTACACGGTACCTCCGCATGGTGAACAAAAGGTTGAGGAGACATACACTCTTGCTGTGCTTGTCACAGGCGAGGAGGTTTCTACAGGCTGGGATCAAAAAAGCGTACCCGCTGGATTTGGTTTTACAAAAGGTATATTTCATGGTATTCTTAAACATCTGGGGATTGATAATAAAACTGAATTAAAGATAAGTGATAAAAAGTTTTTTGTAACCGGAGAAGGTTTTGATGTTACTGTTGACGGTAACATTGTCGGATACTTAGGTAAAGTTAATGAGTATCTATCAAAAAAATATGATGCTGTAAAACAGGTTTATGTACTTGAACTTGAATTACCCTGTATATTCGCGTTGTTGACTGAAGAAAGTAAATATGCTGAAATTCCGAGGTTTCCTACTGTGCGCCGTGATTTATCAATAATTGTTAATGAAAATACTAATTATGGGGTTATTGAATCATCTTTGCGTAAAGCTGCAGGTGAGTGTGTGGTTGACTGTAAACTGTTTGACCGCTATTCTGGTGAAGGTATACCGCAGGGTATGGTGAGTTATTCAATTTCTGTTTATTATAACCATCCTGAACGTACATTAACAAAAAATGAGGTTGAGGAATGGCAGCGTAAAGTTGTTGATACACTGAAGACTGAATACAAAGCGGTAGTACGCGGGGAAGAAGGGAAATAAGTAGGATGCCTGAAAAAGAAAATGCCGTAACGGATGCTGAAAAACTTAGATTATTGGAAGAAAAACTGCGTAATCTGGTAGATGTAGTGAAAAAATACCGGGATAAAAGTACTAATCAACAGCAGGAACTTGCGTTACAGGCGTATGATACAAAACGTTCAAGAAAGTTTATACATGAAAATGAAGTGTTAAGGGATAAAATTGGCAGTGCATCAACTAAAATAATTGAGTTGTTAAGGAAATATGACAAACTAAAAGTTTAGGCTTGACATAGTTCAGTGAACGTGAATATAATTTGTTTAGAGAATAAATTTATATGGCAAATAAACTGATGAATAAACAGGAGAGTAAGTCGATTACTTTAGATATAACCGGGTATGAGGTTGAATTTGAACTTGAACCCGGGGAAAATGAGTTGGATTACACCGCTGCAGCAACGTATATCAACGAGCAGCACAAACAAACCGTTGAGATGTATCCTAAGATTGCGGACAGCAAGAAGTTGCTGGCAACAACTACAGTAGTGATTGCGTACGAACTTTTACAAATGAAAAATCAGGACAAACATAGGCAAAAGTCGGTTAATGAGAAAATTGATAGTATGGTAACACTCATTGACGATGTTTTGAGCAAAGAAAAAGTGGAGTGAGTATAAGATAATCGGAGTATAGTAAGTAAAAGTTCCCTGCAGTGCTTAGGTAAGCGTCCGGTGTAAGAACGGAAGTTAAGGAAAAAGGCACAGCAGGGATTTTTTATTTGTATTATGGAAAAAGAATTATTCGATAAAGAATGCCGTGAAGGTGAGTATGTGAACCCCCTGGCGTTGAGGTTGTCTCCAAAAACACTTGATGATTTTGTGGGGCAGGATGATATCCTGGGTGAAGGAAAACTGTTACGCCGTGCGATTCTAGCGGATAAGATATCGTCGTTGATACTCTATGGCCCGTCAGGTGTGGGGAAAAGTTCAATCGCAAGAATAATAGCTGCGCGTACAACCGCGCGGTTTGTGGAATTAAACGCGGTAAGTGTTGGTGTGCAGGAGTTGAGGGATAGGATTGAAGATGCGAAAAAGTATTTCCGTGCAATAGGGAAGAAGACTATATTGTTACTGGATGAAATACATCACTTTAACCGCACACAGCAGGATGCGTTATTGCCGGATGTTGAGAAAGGTAATATTACGTTGATTGGTATTACTACGGAGAATCCGTATTTCTACGTTAATTCAGCGTTGCTTTCCCGGTCAATGGTGTTTGAATTTAAAAAATTGGCATACCGGGATATTAAGAAAATACTTAAACGCGTGATGGAAGTTATCTCTGCGGAGTTCGGGAATACCAGAACGGTTATTCTCACAGAAGAAGCTATGGAGCATATATCTAAAGTAGCGGATGGGGATGCGAGAAAAGCGATTAATGCCATAGAAATCGGGGTTTATACCACACCGGTGAATAAAAATAATGAGGTGGTGTATGATATCCGTGTAGCTGAAGAGTCAATACAAAAAAAGGTTTTAAGGTATGACAAAAAATCGGATGAGCATTATGACACGATATCAGCGTATATTAAATCTATCCGCGGGAGTGATCCTGATGCCGCGGTGTATTGGCTTGCGAAGATGTTGTATGCGGGTGAAGATCCGCGGTTCGTAGCGCGGAGGTTGATTATAGCGTGCAGTGAAGATATTGGTAACGCTGACCCTCAGTCGTTGGTTTTGGCAGTAGCTGCATTGAATGCTATAGAGTTTGTCGGTATGCCGGAAGCAAGGATTATATTATCGCACGCAACGATTTACGCGTCATGCGCGCCAAAGTCTAATGCGTCATACATGGCAATAAATGATGCAATGAAGGATGTTGAGCAAAACGGTACTCTGGATGTTCCGGATCACCTTAGGGATGCGAGCCTCGATAGTGAAACACGGGGGCATGGGGTGGGGTATAAGTACCCACATGATTTTCCGGCGAATTGGGTAGCGCAGAAGTATTTGCCGGTAGAAAAAGTGTTTTATAACCCTGGTATTAATGGGTACGAAAAAGTGTTGAAGGATAGAGTGCAAAAATGGCGGGACGAAAAAAAAGCGGTATTCTTACGGCAGAACGGCAAACGCGGGAACGGAAGAGTTACTGGCGAAAAAAGTTTTTAGCTGTAAGAGAACGTATTGCCGGGTTAAGTACATGCGCTGAGAAAAATGCGCGGATCTGGCATAAGTTAAGGAAACTGGATGAGTACAAACAGGCAGGGGTGGTAATGTTTTACGTGTCGTATAGTAGCGAAGTTGATACGCATAAGATGATTAGTCAGGCGATGATAGAAGGGAAAAAGGTGTATGTCCCGAAAGTTTTATCCCAAAAAAATGGTGGGAATAAACATGAACTCGGGGTGTATCTCCTGAAAAATGGGTTGAAGGAATTAAGTAAGAGTAAATGGGGTATACTCGAACCTGTATTTTGCAGGGCAGGGTATGACAATATTTATTTTAACCTCGTTATAGTACCGGGAGTTGTGTATGACGAAAAATTTAATAGGATAGGTTATGGCGGTGGGTATTATGACAAGTTCCTTTCTTCTGCGAAGTATGGGATGTCAGTTGGGTTGGCGTATGAGTGCCAGGTAGTAAAAAAGTTGCCAATAGATAAGAATGACCGTAAAGTACAGGTGTTGATTACTGAAAAAAAGGTTAGGAGGTAGGTGTTATGAATGTAATTCTTGCAGTAGCGCTGGTAGTGATAGCGCTGCTACTTGGAGTTGCGATAGGTTATATCGTAAGGCTTTTCTATGCGAAGTATTCGCTTACCAGTGCTGAAGAAATGGCAAAGCGTATATTATCGGAAGCTAATGCTAAAGCAGAGTCAAAAGTTAAGGAAGGGTTGTTGGAAGTCCGTGAGAGAATGGAGAACGAACGGCGTAAGTTTGAGACCGAAACTTCAGACCGCCGGCGTGAACTCAAAGAACTTGAACGGCGGATGACACAAAAAGAGGAGTCGTTAGACCGGAAACTTGACATACTGGATAAAAAGGAACGTGACCTGCGCGACCGTGAACAAAGGATTTTAGTGAAGGAAAAAGAGGTTACGGTTGAAGAGGAAGCGTTGAAACAAAAAAAGGCGGAACAAATAAAAATCCTTGAACGCCTGGCGAATATGTCATCCGAAGATGCGAAGCGTATGTTGATGCAGACACTGGAAGAGGAAGCTAAGCTTGAGAGCGCGCAGAGGATGAAGGTTATTGAACAGGAAACACGGGATACTGCTGATAAAAAAGCAAAAGAAATTATTGCGTTAGCGATACAGCGCTGCGCAGGTGAGCATACCGCTGAGATAACTGTATCATCAGTGAATTTACCGAATGATGAGATTAAGGGGCGGATCATCGGGCGGGAAGGGCGTAATATCCGTGCGTTTGAGCAAGCGACAGGTGTGGATTTAGTAGTGGATGATACTCCTGAAAGCATAACTTTAAGTTCGTTTGACGGTTTTCGCCGTGAAGTTGCGAGGGTATCACTTGAGAAGTTGATTACCGACGGGCGTATACATCCCGCAAGGATTGAAGAAGTAGTGGCGAAAACAAAAAAGGAAATGGAAACACAACTGGTTTCTATCGGTGAGGAAGCTGCGCTTGAAGCCGGGGTGCCGAACTTGCCGAAAGAAGTGCTTGAGTTATTGGGGCGGTTGAAGTTCCGTACTTCGTACGGGCAGAATCAGTTGCAGCATACTAAAGAAGTTACCTGGCTTGCAGGCGTGCTTGCCGGTGAGTTAAGAGTGGATATTAAGTTCGCAAAACGCGCGGGGTTGATGCATGATCTTGGGAAGGCTATAGATCATACGGTTGAGGGTACGCATCATCAGTTGTCCGCGGATATCGCAAAAAAGTATGGTGAGTCCGAGAAAATGATTAACGCTATCCTTGCTCATCATGAAGGTATTGTTGAGCCAAAGTCAATTGAAGCTGTGATTATTATGGCAGCGGATGCGATCTCCGCAGCACGGCCCGGAGCGCGGCGTGAAACACTGGAGCATTACCTAAAACGCGTGGATAAACTTGAAAAGATAGCATCAAGTTTCCGCGGGGTGGAGAACGCGTATGCTATACAAGCGGGGCGCGAGGTGCGGATTATTGTTGAACCTGAAGATATTGATGATTCACAGACTACCGTATTAGCGAAAGATATTGCCAAAAAAATTGAGCAGGAACTTGAATTCCCAGGACAGATAAAGGTTACTGTTATCCGTGAAACCCGTGCGGTAGAGACTGCAAAGTAGTGTGGTAATGAATTTAACAGGATTAGACTGGAGAATAGTGGTTTGAAGATACTTTTTATTGGTGACATTATAGGCGAGCCGGGACGTATCGCTGTAACGATGTTATTGCCTCATTACTGTAAAACTGAGTGTATTGATCTTGTGGTGGTAAACGGCGAAAATTCAGCTGGCGGGTTTGGGATCACCCAAAAAGTTGCGGAGGAAATGTTCGCATTGGGAGTAGATGCCATTACTTTAGGGAATCATACCTGGGATAGGAAAGAAGCGCTTGATGTTCTTAATCATCCTAATATCGTGCGTCCCGCGAATTATCCGCCTGAGGTTATGGGTAAGGGTTACACGATAGTAACCGCAGAGAATGGTGTTAAGGTTGGGGTGATTAACCTTATGGGCCGCGTGTTTTTGTCAACACTTGATTGTCCGTTCCGTACAGGAGAGAGTGTATTGAAGGAAGTTAAGAAACACGCGGGGGTTGTACTGATTGATTTCCACGCGGAAATTACGTCGGAGAAACAGTCAATGGGCTGGTTTTTTGATGGCAGGGTATCCGTGGTTGTCGGGACACATACGCATGTACAGACCGCGGATGAACGTATTCTGCCGGGAGGTACGGCGTATATTACCGACGTTGGGATGGTTGGCGGGCGTGATGGTGTTATAGGTATCACAAAAGAGCCGGTATTACGGAAATATCTTACACAATTACCTGCGAAGTTTGAGGTTTCACGCAGGGATGTTATTTTCAACGCTGTAGTGATTGAAGTGGATGATACCACCGGGAAAAGTGTGTCAATCAAGCGTGTAAACCAGGTAGTGGGTGACCTTTAACAATTATTGCGTAATATGGAATAGATTGAAGGTATGAGTAACAACAAAGTTTATACTGTTACCGAACTTACGGCACTTATTAAAGATGTGCTTTCATCAAGTTATCCTGATGTATGGCTTACCGGCGAGGTATCAAATTTTTCAGTACCAGCTTCAGGGCATATGTATTTCACGTTGAAGGATGATAATGCGCAGATAAGCGTTGTGATGTGGCATAATGCTAACCAAAAACTTAAATTCGCGGTGGAAGACGGGATGAAACTTCTTATCCGCGGCAGCCTCACAGTATTTGATAAGTACGGGAAGTATCAGATTATCGCTAAAACTATTGAGCCTTCAGGGAAGGGTGAGCTGCAGATACGGTTTGAGCAGCTGAAGGCTAAACTTGAAGCAGAGGGATTATTTGATGCGGCAAGGAAAAGGGTAATCCCTGAGATGCCGCAGAGGATCGGTGTGGTAACGTCTCCTACCGGAGCAGCAATCCGTGATATTTTGAATATCCTTAAACGCAGGTTCAGTAATCTTGAGATCCTTATTTATCCTGTAGCCGTGCAGGGAGAGGTTGCTGCTGGTGAGATTGCCGGTGCAATTACCGGGCTAAACAAATACTTTCCGGAACTTGATGTTTTATTAGTCGGCCGCGGGGGCGGGTCAATCGAAGATCTTTGGGCGTTTAATGAAGAAATTGTCGCACGGGCAATTGCAGCGTCGGATATACCAATAATTTCGTGTGTCGGGCATCAGGTGGATTTCACAATTGCTGATTTTGTGGCGGACTTACGTGCGGAAACGCCGTCCGCTGCAGCGGAGATTGTTGTTAAGAATAAAGATGAGGTTTTGCAGAGGATTACGTCGTTGTTTACAAGGTTAAAGAATAATATTGAGTACCTAAGCGCTAACCTTGAACTACGGGTACAGAGCGTTACAAAAAGCAGGGTGTTTACTTATCCTCTGGAAATAATACGGCCATATCAGCAGTTAACCGATGAGTTTGGGATACGTATAAGCAGGGAAGTTATGGCATTGTCTGAACTTATGGGCCAAAAAGTTTCTTCTTTAGCGGAACGCGTTAAGTTAATCCACGTTATACGGTTGACTGAGGAACGGTTGAATAGTGTTACAGGTAAACTTAGTGCATTATCGCCATTAGGCGTGCTCTCCCGGGGGTATTCGATTGTTACGAACCAAACTGATGGGAAAGTTGTTAAATCTTCAACGCAGGTGGAGTCCGGGGACGGAGTGAAGATCCGTCTCGGGAATGGTGTTGTGTTCGGTAAGATCGTTGGGAAAGATATAGAAGATGCGTAAGAACAGGGTGGAGCTCAACGGCGGGATGTTTCATGTTATCAACCGCGGGAATAACCGTAAACAAATATTTTTGGTGAATGATGATTACAAAAAGTTTACCGAAATATTGTTTGACACAAAAAAGTTTTATGGGTTCAAGCTTTACGCATATGTCCTTATGCCAAACCATTTTCATTTACTCGTTCAAACCAGTGAGTTCCCAACTTCGGTATTTATGCAGTCAATGTTAACACGGTACGCAAAGTATTTTAATGAACGGCATCACAGGGTGGGGCATATGTTTCAGGGACGGTATCAGTCAGTAATGATTGACCCGGAAAAGTATATGCTTCCTCTTATCAGGTATATTCATCTTAATCCGCATAGAGCAGGGTTGGAACATAGTTTCGGTGCTTGGGAGTGTTCCGGTCATAATGATTATTTAAGTGGCGGGTTTGATGGGGTGGGGATTGATGTTGAATCCGCGTTATCGCGGTTTGATAAAGATAATGTTTCTGAAGCGCGGAGAAAGTATGAGGAGTATATCAAAGCCGGGATTTATGATGGGCATAATGAAGGGTTTTATGGTAGTGAGTATGATAAACGGTTTATGGGTGAACGTGAATTTATTGATAAAACCAGGCAGAGGCTGCATGAAATTGTAAGAATTATTAATAAGCCGAAACCGGATATCCGGTACCTGTCCGGCCGTGAGTTGTGGAACGAAATATGTAAACGGGTGGTGGGGAGAGTTGCGCTGGTTCAGGAGTCAGGGCGTTCACAGGCAACCGCACGGGCTGTGTTCAGCCATATTTCAAGGATTTATTACGGGCAGAGGACTGAGGATATAGCAACGTTTCTTAAATGCGACCCTTCCGCGGTGAGTCATTATCTAAAAAGGTTACAGTTAAAAATTGTTAAGTTTCCGCAGTTACAACAGTTGATAACTGATATTTTAACTAAGAAATAGCGTGTTTTATGTGTCAACTGTCAAGACTGGTGTATTTATATTTGTTGTTTAATATAGATAATATAGAATGTATTAGAAGGAGTGTCAAGGTTTATGGTTAAGCAGGAAAATTCTAGTATCTGGGCGTTGGTAGGGGATGAATTTGATGAGAAAGTTCCACGCAGGACTGCAGTTGTTGTAAAGCCTAGTATTGACGGCGTGTCTTACGCGTACCCCGCGAATTTCGGGCAGATAGGGTATTATTTTGACTGCAGGAGTAATAGTACTTACGAAGAAGATTGGTTGTTTTCATTGACCCTTGCCGGTGTGGCGTATCCTATGCATAACAACGCAACCGGTGATGCTTCGATTATTCAATCATATTTCGTTAAGATGCTGTACTTACCTTCTGCGGTTGTCCGTGAAGTGCGGTTTAGTTCGTTTGGTGCGGATGCTACTGAAATCCTTAGCCAGCCGTATGAAGACGCAATGAGTTGGCATATCGGGTTCAAGTCAAAGAGAAAAGAGCAGTTTCTTGATAAAAAAATGTATTTTGACCTCTATTGCCGGAAAGGGTTTAAGTCTGCAAGTCTTATCTCTTCTGGTAAGTTAAAGGTGGAGTTTGAGGCCGGTGATGTCGTGTATCTCAATACAACCGCCCGGTTTATAGGAACCTACGCTAGTGCAGAGGAGTATACCGCCGCAATTGCAGGACAAAAGTTTAATAATAAAGTTATAGGATCCGGGAAACCCGCGCATTTATTGTTTGAGTATCAGGTACATCTTTTACTTGGGCAGTCACAAACGTTAAGGGTGGGGTTATCCCAAAAAAGTATGGCGCTTGCACAAAAAGCGTGTGTTTGTAAAGACACTCTCGCTGTGGTTGAGCAACGGTGGAATAAATGGTTCACCAGCTTGCCTCGCCCGGAGTTTACTTCCGCTGAACTTGAGAAGGTGTATTATAAATGCTGGTGGATAGTAAAACTTAACTACTATAAAAACCCTAGATGGGGTCATACCGTGCTTGAAGCGTTGCCGGTCTACCGCGGGTACTGGTTATGGGCATTGTCTGCAGTAGATTTTCTGTCCAACCAGAACAGTGAGTACACGTCGAAGTATGTAAAGACTGTCCTTGAGTTATTCACTAAATACCAGCGGGAGGATGGGTTTATCAGTCACGCAATATATTTAACAGAAAAGATACCCGGTGAAAACTGGGGTCGGAGAAGTATTACTCAAACACCGCATATTCCGTGGGTAGCGTTGAGGTATTACTACGCAACGAAGGATATCAAGAGCCTTGCACGGTGGTATCCGCATCTGGTTAAGTTCTATGATTACCTTACAGAATCGAGGGATAAGGCTTTCCGTAACCTGCATCTTTGGGCAATTTATACGTCCTACGATACGGGGCTTGATACTACCGCAGTGTTTGAACGCGTTACCTACGGTGAGAATGGGGTGAAGGAAAAGTATTGTTATCCCGCAATCTATGCTGCGGAACGGTTCCGGTACGAGAATGCATTGGCTAAAATCGCAGGTATACTCGGGAAAAACGGTGATGCAGATCTTTATCTCGCAGAAGCTGATAAAACCAGGGGTGCGATTGATAAGTATTTATGGGATAACAAAAAAAAGTGGTATGGTGTCATCCATGAAGACGGGAAACTTGATACGCGGGTTGGAGTGGATGGGTTATTTCCATTAGCATACGGGATGGTGAGTAAAGAAAAAGCGAAAAGTGCGTACCCGAACTATCTTAAACTGATTGATACCTACGGAGTACGTACAGTTGCAGAGGATGAACCCGGGTTTATGGCAAATGTGTACTGGCGCGGGCCGTCCTGGCCGAAGTCAAAGTCAATGGCAATGGCGGCGGCTAAGAATTATTATCCTCAGGATGTTAAACGCGTGCTGGAAAGCATAAAAAACTTTGTCCTGAAATACCCCAGTGTTTGGGAATGTTTCAACGCAAAAACAGGGGAGGTTGCGTATGGCGACCGCGGGATGATGGCAACCCCTGTTATTTGTTCAAATGTTGGTTCTGCTGAGTTGATGATCGCGGTTATGACAGCACTAGGGACGGATATGTACAGTATTGACGATGAGATTGTTACCCGTCAAAGTTTAAGGAATTTTCATTGGGCAGGGAAACGGTTGGATATCGCGTATGACAAGCGGTCGGGTAGCGTAAAAGTACGGGGTAAAGCTGTGGAAGTGAAAAACCGCGGGGATGTTACAATTAACGGGAAGAAGTACAGGGTTTGAAGAATAATAATAAACAGTTTGGAGCGTATCTCACCGGTTTAACCGGTAGAGTGGTGGACCTCACAAAAGTCGTGGGTGAAACCCATCACGGGATACAGGGGCATTGGGAGACAAGGTTTGAACAGACAAAACCATCTTCAGATCCGTATGTCGCAACCGGGATTAAGGCAAGCGCGCATCTTATTGGTACTCACGTAGATAAGTGGTGGCATCGGTGGGCAAAGGAGTGGGAACAAAATCCTCGGAAGTTTAAGGGTAAGAAGTGGACGAAAGAAAATGGGATATTGTATCCTGATGGTGTAAAAGACGCTGATTTTCCTGAAAAATGCCTGTCGTTTTGTTATGTACTAAACCTTACCAAGAAAAAAGTGGGGGGTAGGTTTGATCCGCCAAGCGAGGCGATGTACTGGGATGGTAAGGTACAGGATATTGTTATAAAACAACAGTTTAATGCGCTTAGGAAGAAGTTCTTGCCGCCAAAAGGTATGGTTTCCGCTGTTCTGCTGGTCTCAGGGAGTACTTGGAGGCCGGAGGTAGGGGTTGAGGCTGTTAAATACCTTATTTCTAAGGGAATAATGGTTATTGCTACTGATGTTACTTTAACTTTTGTACCGGGGATGGTGCATGATTTGCTTCAACCTGGGGTGATATTTGTTGAGTCTCTGGTTAATACTATGCCTGTTGTTGATGATGAAGTAGTAGGGTTGTGGGTACAACCTCTTAAGCTTGTCGGGCGGGAGGCTGCACCGGCAAATGTTTATGCAATAAAAGGGTTAAGATAATTTAATAAACTTAATAAATAACATTAAGTGTTGTTTATTAAGTAATATAAAATAACGACCTATAATAGACAACAATAGATAGATTATGCAGAGGAATAATATGGCACAAATAAAGAAATTAAAATTAATAAAACACTTTAACTATTGCGTTGTTTTAGTGTATGCTGTCTTTTGTTTTAATGTTAACCTTTTTTGCGAAAACTTGCCCAAAAATACAGGGGTTCAACCCGCAAAGTTCGATATCCGCGGGGTCAAAGGCCTATGGTGGTATGATATCTCAAAGTATAAGGATATCATGGCTTGGATGCCCTCACATGGGTTCAACTTTCTTATGTTTTGCTACTCATCGTTCCCGGGAAGCAGCGAATTGTGGCGAAAGGGGTATACTGAATCTGAACTTAAAGGGATGAAGGACGTTGCGGATTATTGCTCAAGCCACGGGATAACGCTGTGTTTGGCTATAAATCCTGGGATTTACAGCAGAACTAAGATTGTGTATTCCAGTGACGAAGAGTACCAGCTGATGCTCGCGAGTTTGGTGAAAGTGTACAAAGCTACCGGGATTAAATGGTACGCGTTATGCCTTGACGATATTATTGAAAAGTTGTCAGATAAGGATAAAACTAGGTTTAAAACACTGGCGGAAGCTCATACCTTTTTTGTTAACCGCGTGTATAAAGGGTTGAAAGAACAGGTGCCGGGGGTGAATATGATATTCTGCCCTGCAGCGTATACTACCGGGTTTGCATTGAAGAATACTGAGTATTCAAAATATGTCGGGGAAAAGGTTGATTCTTCCATCCTGTTCTTCTGGACCGGGCCAACAGTGTGTTCATCCAATATTATTGACGAGGATGTTGGTAAAATAAGGAAGTTTTTTGGTAGTACCCGCGAGATTGTTATCTGGGACAATTACCCGGTGAATGATTATATCCCGTGGCGGTTGCTGTTATCCCCTGTAAAAGGACGCTCAAAAACGTTATATAAGCATGTCCGTGGCCTTATTTCGAACCCAATGAAACAGATGGAAGCATCAAAACTGCCTCTGGCGGCCATAGGCGAGTACTTGTCTGACCCCGGAAATTATGATCCTGAAAGAGCAATGGCTAGATCAATCGCTGAACTTGGCGGGGGTGAGGTTGATTATGTTCTGAAAGATCTGGTTGGGATATACGGCAGATACTTTTTAGGTGATAAAAAGTTTGAGTATATCGACGTTCCTGAAAATCCAAATGATGTAAGGGTAAGAATCGCGAAATTACGCGGTATCCTTGTTGTTTTACGTAATAACACTAAGTACCGTAGGTTGTACGATGACGTACGCCCGGCTATAGAGTCTGACATTGTGCGGTTGGAACAGTATATCATAAGGAAAAAAGGGTGTAAGGGTAAGTCCGGCCGAGTAGTACTTAAAGGGTTAGACTTTACCGGCGGTGGTGGGGAAGTTTATAGGTATCGAAAAAGTTTTAGGTACGAAGTTAATTATGTTTATGCTAAACCGTCAAAACTTGATGTTATGTCATCAGATTTTTGGGTGAATAATATCGACGGGATTACCGGTGCTGAACTTGTGATTGAAGCAATGTGTAGTAAAAAAGGCGGTAACTGCAGGGTTGAGATAAGGGTTAATGATAACATTGTGTTCTCCGGGAAGAATAATTTTCGTGCTGAACCAAAATGGACAACCCAGTCGTTTGCAGTACCACCAAAAATGTTGCGTACCGGCAAAAATATTATAATAATATGTAATATCGAACCTGAAGGTAAGGCGGGCTCGCCGCCATGGTTTATGATATCAAAAGTTGAAGTTGTACTTAGGAACGAGGAGAAATAAATTATGAGACACGGACTTGTGGTGTTAGTATTAGCATTAATGTCTTTGATTCCAGGAGTTGTAAAAGGAGAAAATGTTGTGGAAAACCTTGGTGTACCGTCGAAAATAGCGGAAGTTTATGGCAGTTTGGTCAGCCCGGATGGGAAAACAATACTTTGTAATTTCGGGCAGACAGTGAACGACTTTTTTGTGGTCGCGGTTACTACTGACGGGGTGGCAAAAAAAATTGTTCCGCCTCCGGGGAAAGGAAACCAATGGGTACTTTGCCGAGGGTTCATTTTCAATCCAGTAGATAGAAAGGTTTATATCGGCAGTACGTTTGATGCAACTTTTTTTCGGTTGGACCCGTTCAACCTGGATAAAGGTATTGAACTGCTCGGGCAGATGGAGAAAGGCGAAACTTATTCCTGGAATATGACCGTTGGGTTGGATGGTAAAGTGTATGCCGGGACGTATCCGGGGTGTAAACTATTCGCGTACGACCCTGCAGCGGGGAAAGTGTTGAAACTCGGGAAGATGAGCGGTAATAACAAGTACTGCCGGACGTTGGCAGTAGGGAAAAACGGGAAGATATACTGCGGGCTCGGGTGTGATGAACAAGACGTTGTGGTGTATAACCCAGTAGATGGCAGTACGAAGTCTGTGATAATATCTGGACTAAAAAAGCCGGGTTTCGCGACGGTTGGGAATAATGCAGACGGCGAGGTGTATACAAATGTTAACGGGAAATCGTATATCATTGACGATAATGATAATTTAGTTGAAAAAAAGTATAGTACTGCGAGATATACTGTCCATTTCCCGAATACGTTTGCTGACGGTAGTATTCTGCTCGGAGTTAATTTGGAAGGTAAGTATACGATAAAAGATTCTTCAACCGGGGTAAAAACAACTGGGAAGTTTGAGTATTCCAGCGACGGTGTGCTGGTATTCGCGTTGGTTGAAGGGCCGGATAAAAATATTTATGGGAGTACGTTTCTTCCTTTATCAATCTTTAAGTACGATACGAAGTCCGGGAAAAATGAGTTTTTGGGTGTCCACGGCGGGGGTGAAGTGTACTCGTTTGTTACGTACAAAAACAAAATAATTGAATCCGTGTACCCCCAGGGTAGGATTTTTTCGTACGATCTTGACAAACCATGGAATCCTAACGGTGACGCGGCTATCAGCCCGTCGACAAACCCGAAAACTATTGTGTCCCTCGGGTCGCCGTTCATGCGCCCGATGTGCACGATTATTGTTGATAATATGGTGTACATAGCAGGGATTACGGATTACGGGTACCACCAGGGGGGGATCGCGGTTATCGACGCGGAAACTGAGAAACTTGTTGCGAAGTATGAAGGCGTGATCTCCAGCCAAAGCGTTAGCGTTATTACATACGACCCTGCAACAAAACTTATCTTCGGCGGGTCGAGTATACATATAGGCAACCGCAAGCCAATCGCGTCTGCTGCAACGATGTTTGCGTTCAACCCTGTAACCGGGAAGGTGGAGTACGAGTTCAGCCCAACTACTTCTACTTACACAGGTGTACAGTTTATAGCTACGCTAAAACCCGGGATTGTTGCAATAATATTGTCGTTAGATGGGAAATGGCAGTTATTTGTGTATGACACTGTTAAGAAAGAGTTTATCGCGAAAAACATTGTTACACCGCTGAAGAAAACGCCGGTTAGGTTTTATAATACCGCGAAGAACGGGATGGTTTATAGTAACACTGGGCGCGAACTGTATACGATTAACCCGCAAACGTATGAAGTGAAGGTTATTAAGTCAGTGGAGGAAGGGAATATTTCTACTAACGCAGTCCTCTCCGGCGGGTACTTGTATTACGGTGTCGACCAAATGTTGTACCGTTATAAGGTGGAAGGGAATTAAGTTTACGTTATGAACGAACGGGAACGGCTGTTAAAAGTTTTAAAAGGTGAGACACCGGACAGAGTGCCGTGGTTTGCCGACCTGGGCCATTGGTACAAAGCTGAATCCGGGAAGCAATGGGACTTGTTTTCAATTAATAACTGTACAAAAGAAATTGTTGATTTACACAGGGAAGTAAAAGCGGGCTGGTATATCGAAATCGGTTCCTTGCATGAAGAATATTATGAAGATGGTGTTGTAAGGGAAAGAGAGATTAACGGCGATACTGCGAGAGAAACATTTATAACGCCGATTGGCACAATTTATATGCTCAGAAAATGGAGCTCCGTCAGTTTTTCGTGGGATATTACTAAACTTATGGTGGAGAATATAGATGATCTAAAAGTATTGCTTTACACCGTAGAAAGAAAAAAGTTTAAGCCTAAATATGAAAACTGGGAGTATATAGAGAAAACCGGCGGGGATGTGGGGTTGGGATTCCCAAGTATTGCGTATACCGGATTAGGTTCGCTTATGTCATATTATATGGGTGTTGAGAAAACTGTTTATGCGTTGTGCGATGAACCAGAATTAATGAAAAAGTATGTGGATACATATAACCTTAAACATATGGAATTGGTTGAGATATACAGTAAATCACCTGCTCCGCACATTTTTTTTACGGATAACCTGTCAGGCGATGTTCAGTCACCGGATATGTTTATGGAATACAGTTTTAATCATTACAAAAATATTGCCGACTGCCTGCATAAATCGGGGAAAACCGTATCTGCTCATTTAGACGGTAGGTTGAATAATATTATAAGCATTGTAGCAAAAGCGGGCATCGATGTTGCGGATGCGTGCACGCCTGCGCCTACCGGCGACCTTACTCCTGTGGAAATACGGAAACAAGCTGGGAACGATATGGTATTGATGGGCGGAATTTCTCCCAGTATGTGGCTGCCTGAAACCGGGGAGAATGAGTTCGTTGCTCATGTAAAAGAATGGCTTTCGTTAAGAAAGGACAGCAGTAGGTTAGTTCAATCAGCAGGGGATCAGGTACCGCCGGGAACTGAGCTTAAGAGGATAAAACTTGTTTACGATATTGTCGAAGAATACGGAAGGTATTAGAACAACTATTATGAAAAGAGTTGTTGTTTACTCTGTCGTACTCTTAACTATTTTGAGTACTCATTGCTACTCTTTTGAAACAAAACAGAAAGTTGGGTTTTCAATTGGTACACCGTCAATATCGCCATATTTTGGTATTAAATACGGCCTATCATCTAAATTAGGAATTGAAGCGCGGTACTCAAACGATTCAGGTATAATAATATATTCAGGACGTGTGTGTTATAACTTCAATCCAGAGAAACGCGCAGTTATATATTCAGGTATTGAATATGACGCGTTGTCATTTGATACTGCCGAAACATATGGAACAGGTCAATCCGTAGAATTGTTCGCGGGGATAGAAATATTTATAACTCCGTGGATTGCAGTTGGGTTGGATATCGGGCCGGTTTATACCCAGCTGGTTTCTGGTAAAAATTATAGTTACCAAATATCGTCAACTGATATTCTTGGTAATATTGGAATAACGCTGTATTTTTAAAAGGGTTTAAGGATTAACTGTTTATGAAAATAAAGCTAATAATAATAACCGCAGCAGTGTGTCTTAAGTTAACAACTGCATATGCCGGTGTATATTTCGGTCGTACAAGTTTATTGAAAGAAAAGATTACAACTCTCAGGCAGGTGGAAATTGACGGAGAAAACAAAAATAATATCAGTACTACTACCAACAACAATAATACACCGCCACCGGCTGTAAACCAATCGCCCACCGCAACCGCCAGTGCGAATGTAACTGTAAGTACTGCGCCGGCAACAATATTTTTTGCCGGTACAGGTACGGACAGAGACGGTATTATAACGCTATACGAATGGGACTTCACCGGTGACGGCGCGTATGAATACCAATCCTCGACCTCTGGAATAGCGATGGGAATATACAATTCTACCGGCACGTTTAACGTGGTTTTCAGAGTCACAGACAACAAAAACGCTAAAACTACTGCCGGGCTAACCATCGTTATTGTTGGGCAGTCCGAAGTACGTTTTTCCGAAGGATACCAGTTGTATTTGAATAAACAATACGCTGCTGCAATATCCAAGTTCCAACAACAAATAGCAGCTTACCCAACAAATGCACGGTCGGTTGATTCAAAATATTATATTGCCAAATGTTATTACCAACTTGAAAACTATACAAAAGCTATGATGGAGTTTAAAACATTTGTATCGTCATATCCCGCACAATCATTTGCTGATGATGCACAGCTTTATGTCGGCCGTTGTTATTACCAGCAAGCAAGCACAATGCCCGCGCAAGCTACCTACGCACAAGCAAGGACAGAATTTCAAAAAGTTGTAACGACTTACCCCAACGGCGACAGCGCGGATGACGCGCAATGCGCAATCGGTGATTGTTATTATGCTCAAGCGCTGTACACACAAGCGGTAACGGAATACCAAAACGTTATTACGCTATACTCGGCAAGCGAGAACAAAGACTTGGCGCAGTATTCGATAGGCAAGTGTTATTATCAAACCGACAATTATTCCACTGCGATTGCTGCGTTTAGTCAATGTATCAGTTTATATTCAACAAGCACGCTGGTAGACGACTCGCAGTTTTATATTGGTAAATGTTACTATCAGCAGGCAAGTACAGAACCTGCACAGGCAACATATGCGCAAGCGCGGACAGAATTCCAAAAAGTTATCACGTTATACCCCAATGGAAACAACGCGGACGGTGCACAGTATTACATCGGGAAATCTTATTATTTCGAAGATAAGTATACACAAGCACTGGCTGAATTCCGTAAAGTGATAACATCTTATCCCTCTAGCAGCAATATTGACGATGCACAGTATTTTGTTGGGAAATGTTACTACCAGCAGGCAAGTACTATTCCCGCGCAGGCAACGTATGACCAGGCGCGTACTGAGTTTTTAAAAGTGATATCTTTATATCCTCTGGGAGATAGCATTGATGAGGCACAGGTGTATATCGGTAAATGCTACTACCAACAAAATAATTATATACAGGCAATCGTTGAGTTTAAAAAAGTATTTACGTCATATCCCGCGTCAAACAGTTTAGACTGGGCGCAATATTATATAGGGAAAAGTTATTATATGAACAAAAACTATACAACAGCAGTAACTGAACTACAAAAAGTGTTAACAAATTACCCGGTAACCGCATATGGTGATGAAACGCTGTACTATCAGGTACGCGTGTACTGCGACCTTACTGACCGTACAAACGCGCAAGCTAAGCTGACAGAAATATCATCAAAATATCCGGTAAGTACCTGGACAACCAGAGCGAATACATATTTCACGGTAAAATTTCCATGACAACCAAAAACAATATTTTTTCGGGTAAAGGTTATTCAATAACGCTGATTTTACTCACAATATTACCGTTATTATTGGTGTTATACAAAATCATTTTCCTTGGTTACACATTCTCAAGTATTATCCCGCAGATAAAATACAGTGTTGATATTATTATGACACTCCAAGGTTATGGTGAAGACGTAGATGTAAAAACATACCTTCCGCAAAATGATTCCCGCCAGTCTATTAGTGACGAACTCAACAATTCTGCGGGATTTACGCTTGAACTTTTGAACGACACCAGCGGGCGCGTAGCAAGATGGAACGGTAATAGAGTTAGCGGTAACCGTCAAGTAGGATACTCGTTTGTGGCTCAATCAGAATCCGTAGTGTATAAAATTGAAGACGATGTCACGATTTCGCGTGTATACCCCTCAAGTTTTAATGAATATCTGGGTTCTACCACTGTTATACAGTTGGATGACCCGGTTATTAACAGCATATTTAAAGACACAGTACCAAAAACGGAAAACATGAAGCAAACACTGAAATCTATATTTGACTATGTTTCCTCGTTGAAATCCGTCCCGTTTAAAGGCGTAACCGATGCGGTAACTGCGGCGAAACTCGGTGAGGCGTCCTGTAATGGCAAAAGCAGGTTGTTTATCGCGTTAGCGCGTAAAGCTGGGATCCCTGCACGATTAGTTGGCGGCATAATTATGGAAAACGGAACAAAACGTACAAGCCATCAGTGGGTTGAAACATACATCAACGGATACTGGGTACCGTTTGACGCGTTAAACAACCATTTTGCTGAACTTCCGAAAAATTATCTTGTACTCTATCGCGGTGATGAGATGTTGTTCAAACATGATGCAAATATTAATTTCGGGTATTCCTACAAAATACGTGAACAGCTGTTATCACGTACAGATTTTGTTGCCGGGCTTGGAGAACAAAAGTTGAACGCGTATGACGTATGGGCTGCATTCACCCAGGTTGGTATACCAATCAGTTTATTGAAAATAATTATTATGCTGCCGCTGGGAGCGTTTATCATTGTAGTATTCCGTAATGTTATAGGATTCGAAACATTTGGTACATTTTTACCGGCACTAATCGCTGCAGCAAGCCGGGAAACCGGGTTTTTCTGGGGTATCTCAGGGTTTATACTGATAATATTTATTGTTAGTTTGGTACATCACCCGCTTGAAAAACTTGGGGTTTTGCATACGCCAAAGATGGGTATCCTGATGGTTTGCGTGGTAACCGCGATGTTTGCACTTACAGTACTTGGGGTAAAACTAAAGTTTTTTGCGTTGTCATACGTATCATTATTCCCTATCGCCGTACTTACAATCACAGCGGAACGTTTTGCAATCTTACAAATAGAAGAAGGTACAAAAAAAGCGTTTAAAATTATGGGTATGACGGTGATAGTTGTCTGGTTTTGCTATCTCGCGATGAATTCATTAGCAATGGAATCGTTATTTCTTTCATTTCCTGAACTATTATTATGGATGGTAGTTCTCAACCTCTGGTTAGGCCGGTGGGTGGGGATACGGTTAAGTGAAGTCAAACGGTTCAGATGGTTGGTAGAAAAATGAGGAATATATTTACTGACGCGGGAAAACTGCAACAGCATGTTCTTGGTATCAACCGCCGGAACCTTGATTATATTTATAAATCCAATAAACGTAAACATTTCCCTATTGCCGACGATAAAGTGTTGACAAAAGAATATTTGCATAAGCTTAATGTGCCCGTCCCGGAAACGTTTTACGTGATCCGCGGGATGGGTGACATCAGGAAATACTGGCCGGAACTCAGCGCTGGTAAACCCGAGTTTGTAATTAAACCGGCAAAAGGGCGTGCGGGGGGAGGGATACTGGTCTTACGTAAAAACGGGGAGTGTTGGGAAACACCGTCAGGTGTTAAGTACAACGGTAACCAAATAAAAAAACAGATGGCAGATATTTTGTTTGGTATCCACTCGTTTGGGTTGACAGACAAGGTACTGGTTGAATCACGGGTTGTACTCCACCACTCGCTGCGCACGATATATCCTGACGGTATGGCGGACATCCGTGTGATTGTTTATAATGACATACCTAAGATGTCAATGCTGCGGATGTCAACACTGGAGTCTGGTGGCCGCGCGAACCTAAGCCAGGGCGCAATAGGTATTGGGATTGATCTTAAAACAGGAGAATTGTTGGATGGCTACGATGTTAAAGGGTATATAACAAAACATCCCGATAGTAAGGTAGAGTTTAAAGGAATGCGTATACCGTTTTGGGCAGATATCATTGATATCAGTACAAGGACAAGTAGGGCAGTACCGCTTAACTACCTTGGGATTGATGTTATTATCGACGATACCCGTGGACCGGTAGTAATGGAAATCAATGCACGGCCGGGTTTGGAAATCCAGAACGTCAACCGTTGCGGGTTAAAATCCGTATTGGAAAACGGGTAATTATTTATGCAAAATAAAATATGGGCGTATCTCCGCGAAAGTTTTGTGCCGATATTAGCTGTATTATTCGTGATTGTCGGCATAATTCTGTACCTCCAGAAAATTGCGGTAGATCTTAGTAATAAACCAACTGTAGTGGTAATCACCAACCAGCAACCTGGCCAAGGGGTAAGTTATAGCGTAAACGACCAGGATGGTGATACTGACCCGCAGGTAGAGTATGGGCAGGAGTTTGAAGCTAACCCCGTGTTTAAACAAGCGAGAACGTATTACGCTGACAAAAAATACGAATCCGCGGGGAAACTGATATCAGCGTTACTGAAAAAAGATGGTGCAAACCCGTACCTCCTGAACTACCTCGGTGTGATTGAACTGCACATGAAACAGTATGATACGGCAAAAGAAAAGTTTGTAAAGGTATCCAAACTTGCGCCGTCCTATGCGCCGGTATTTGTAAACCTCGGGTTGTTATATACAGGTCAAAATCAGTTCACTGACGCGGAAAATTCTTACCGCAGCGCGATAGCGTTACGTCCGAACTATGCTGTTGCATATTACGATCTTGCAGCGTTGTATGTAAAACAAAAAAATACGCGGGACGCGGAGAAAATGTTTGTTAAAACAGTAGAGCTTAGCAGCGGGAGGTTACAATCGTTTGCATATAATAACCTCGGAGTATTGGCTGCTGATGCAAAAAATATGAAAACTGCGGAACGGTATTACAATATGGCAATTAATCTCAAACCTGACTACATAGCGCCTCGGATGAACCTCGCATCGTTATTACCGGACTCAGTAGGGAATAGAAAGAAAAAAGAGGAAATCTATAAAAAAGTTTTGAAGTTAAAACCCGACTACGCGCCGGCGTACTACAATCTCGGCGTACTATACAAAAACGAAGGACGCGCTAGGCAGTCGGAAGAGTTTTATAAACAAGCGCTTAAATATTTCCCTGAGTATCGCAGCGCTAAGTATAATCTAGGGATGTTGTATATTGACCAGGGAAAAACTGTATTAGCAGAAGAATTGTTCCAGTCGCTTGTGAATAAAGATACCGCTGCACCTGAAGATTTGTTTAACCTCGCGAAAGTTTTTCATGCGAAAAAGGATTATGTAAAAGCCATTGAGTTTTATAACAAAGCTATAACAATGTTGAACGGTAATTATCCTGAAGCTTTGGTTAACCTAGGGGTGGTATACAAAGCGATGAAGAAGCCAAAAGACGCTGTGGTATATTACCAAAAAGCGTTGAAGTACAAACCTGATTATTATACTGCGTACTATAACATGGGCATCGCGTATTTAGATGATAATAACGCGGATACCGCGCTGGACTGTTTTGTTTCAGCAGCAAAGTATAAGCCCGATTATATCGAAGCGTGGTATAACAGCGGCGTGATTTACGCGAAAAAGGGACAGTTTGATGACGCAGAGAAGTGTTACCGCAAAGTGTTGGAATATGACACAAAGCATTTGAAAGCGTTGATGAACCTCGCTGTTATCAAGGCAAAGAAAAACGATTATACCGGTGCAATAAAGGAATATGAAAACGTACTGAAACTGTACCCTGGCTATGCCTCCGCGTGGTTTAACATGGGTTTGGCATATAAAAAAGTTGGTGACACAGAGAAAGCAATTGCAGCGTATACTAAAGCAATAGAGTACGATCCTGCACATACTGCTGCAAAAAATAATTTGGGATCATTACTCAGCAACAAAGGCGATACTGCAAAAGCGGTAGTTATGTATGAGAAAGCGTTGGAGGAAACCCCGAATGATTACTCTTTACGCTTCAACTATGCGTTGCAGATATTTAAGCTTGGGAAGAAAGAGGATGCAAGGAAAGAGTACGAAAAAGTTACGCGGGTTGCGCCGAAGTTCGTAAAAGGATGGCTGGGATTAGCTGAAGTATCCGATGATTTGAGAGATCATAAAGCTGCATTAACTGCTTTAGAAACAGCGTCGAGCCTTGATCCCGCAGATTTTCTTGTGGTATACGAAATTGGCAGGCAGTACCATAAACTTAACGATTTGAATAGCGCAATGGAGTATTACCGTAAGTCCATACCGGAGCTTCCCAAAAACCCGTGGCCGGTATACTGGCTGGGGAAAGCGTATAATGAACAAAATAATGTAGGCGAAGCCGAGAAATATTATCGTGCTGCGTTGGTAATAAACCAGAATCATGAGTTTAGCTTATTACGGCTCGCACAACTTGATGAAGCTAAAGGGTTAACCTCACAAGCAGCGGAACTTTATAAAAAAGTGCTGGAATTGAATCCAAATAATAAAAGCGCAAAGGCTGCAATGAGTAAATTAAAATGACAACCGTGCAATATCGCGGCATTACAATAGTATACATAGTAGTGTTATTATTAATAAGCTCATCCGCCTTTGCTGCAAAAACGAAAATAGTTAATAAAAAGGCTGATACCAATGTATTAAAGTTCGAACCTTTTGTGGATATAAGGTTTGGCGATGAAAGTAATGTGCATCGCAGTCCTGAGAAAAACTCAACCGGCATAATATTTCCACAAAATGATGTTTTCTATACCTACAAATATGAGTTAAAACTAAGGAAGTATTGGGGTGATAATAAACTTAAAATAGAGTATACGGGGTACGCAAGTAAATACTCTTCATTTTCTGTAGTGAATGAAGATAAAAATGAGCTAAGTATTGAATTTAGGAAAACTTTGGATAAAAAGTTACGGTTTTATGTTGTTGCGGATTTTGATAACAACCGTGACCGCGGAACTAACATTCTTGGTGAAGCTTTACAAACAATTTATGCATACAAACAAATTGGTATAAAACCTAGGATAGATTATCAGTATTCAAAAAGCTTAGAATTCAGTGCGGTATATGATACACTAACTAAAGATTATGACGACACTCCGGGAATTATGTCGTTGGATTACCAGGAAAACAAGGGAAGTGTTGAGGCGATATACAAATCTTTAAGGTTCATATACGAATATTCGAAACGTAAGTATAGTAAGTACCTTGCAAGCGATGAAAATGGGAAAGAGCTTAATACCAACCCTATCCGCGAATGGGACTACCATACTGGCAATCTAGAACTGGATAGTCAGTGGTTACAGAATATCAAAACTACAGTTGGGTATAGTTTTCAAGCGCGGATGGATTTGTTCAAAGACTATTATACGTATTACCGCAACCGCGGGTATATAAAACTGTTTTATATAATGTTAACAAACCTGGAGTTAAGCGCTGCGGTAGAATATAAAAGCTATCAATATAAAATTGTAGACGTTCCTATTGCAGGACCAAACCCGAAACTTGTTCTAAACTATTTTAACGCGGATCTGGAACTCTCGTGGCAAGTACATAAGAACGTGAAAACGTATATTTTGTATACCTACGACTCTCGGGATTCCAATAAAGATACAGGTAATACATATCGTGAGTATCAGGACCACACTTTACAAACCGGTGTGCGATGGGGGTACTAGAACAAAAAATGTTTAGGCAACTTCTTGTATTTATTATTCTCACGTCATGTGGTACACTAAACTTGGAAGGAGTAGAGATGAACCATAATAAGTTCGAGAATCTCGGGGTACAGTCGAAAGTAGCGAACGTTTACGGTTACTTCGTATCGCCTGACGGGAAGACGGTATACATCAATTTTGGGCAGCTGGACAAGCACAACATGTTTTTAATCGGGGTGAGTACTGATGGCGTCGCTAACAAGTACACTCCGCCGGCGACAGATAAGGATGGGAAGTGGCAGATATCCCGTGCGTACTCGTGGCATCCTGAACGCAAAAAATGGTACTTCGGTACTACCGGTGAAGCGTGGATACTCGAGTTCGACCCTGTTGTACCGGAGAAAGGGTTGATACCTTTACTGCGGGTAGATACTACTGAAACGTACCTCAACGATATGGCTGTAAGTCCCGACGGGAAAGTGTATGTTGGCACGTATCCCGGATGTAAGGTTATTGAGTACAACCCGTATGATAATACTGCAAAAAATGTTTGCGTGGTAAGTGATAAAAATAAGTATGCAAATAGCGTTGCTGTATCATCATCAACCGGTAAAATATATGCCGGCGCAGGAATTGATGTGAAAGAAATTGTTTGTTGTGATCCAAAAACAGGGGAAACACAGTCAATCCTTCCACAGGAGTTCAAAATGCCGGGACATGCCAGGGTATTAAAAAACGTTGACGGCCAGATTGTTGCTATTGTAGACAACAAAACGTTCCTGATAACCGAGAAGAACGAGTTTGTCGAAGGGAAGTATAATACTGAAAGAAACCCGGTATACTACCCTGCCACGCTTGCTGATGGGCGGAAAGTCGTAGAAGCGTCCCCAATTGGTTTTTATATTCTGCAAGATTCCGTCACGGGTAAACGTGACCGTATAAAGTTTGAGTATGAAGGCGACGGGATTGCTATTCACGCGATTACTCTGGGACCGGATAATAATATTTATGGTAGTACCATATTGCCGTTATCGATGTTCAAATATATAACCGCTGAAAATGTTAGCGAGTACCTCGGGGTGCATCTCGGTGCGGAAGTGTACTGTTTTACAAACTACAAAAATAAGATGTTTGAAGCTACTTATCCCCTAGGCCGTACGTTCGTCTCGGACGTGGGAGAAGGAATTAAGTACAATCCTCGCAGAGTGACGGACTCCGAAGATAAAATGGACCTTGGCGGCGAGTTTATGCGGCCATTAAGTATGATTACCGTTGGGGATAAAATATATATTGCAGGTACGCCGGATTACGGGTCTGACAACGGCGGGCTCGCGGTGATCGATGCGGTAACCGAAAAAGTTATCGATAAAATTGTACCGGTAATATCAAACCAAAGTATTAAGTGTATAACTTACGAACCGGTTACTAAACGTATCTACGGCGGGACAAGTGTTGCGATTGGCCACCGGAAGTATCTCACAAAATACGCGAAGATGTTTGTGTTTAACCCCGAGACAAAAAAGGTGGAGTATGAAACTGAACTTAGTACCGGCGAAAAAACTGCGGTGGGCTCTGTTATGATGATGGCAACGATTGCCGGCGGGAAAGTTGTGGGGTTGATGACGGAGTATAGCGGTAAGGTAACAAAAATGTTTGTTTACGACGCTGTGGGGAAACGGTTTGTTATGAATGACAAAGTTGTTCCTTTGAAAACCGGGCCAAAAGTTACGCCGTTTGTTGATTCAGATGGGAAAATATATTGTGCGAGTAACCGCGAACTGTTTGTAATCGACCCAAAGAGTTATGAACTTACAGTACTCGCGGAATTTTCTGATAATAACATTGCCAGCCAAGGGGTTGTAAAGTATCAAGACTATTTGTATTTCGCAGTTGGCGCGTGTTTGTACCGGTACTACGACAGATGACATATCGTATGGGGAATGGGTTGAGTATAGGAAATGGGAGGGGAAGAAGATGAGTAATAATGCATTAGCAGTGTTTGAGAACTACAAAATTCGCCGTCATTACGACGAAAAAAATGAAACCTGGTATTTTTCGGTAATTGATGTTGTTGGAGCATTGACTGATAGTGTTAATCCACGTGATTACTGGTTTAAGATGAAAATTAGGGTTAAAAGTGAAGATGGTATCGAACTGTCGACAATTTGTCGACAGTTGAAAATGAAAGCAACTGATGGAAGAATGAGAGTAACAGATACCGCCAATGTGGAAGGGCTTTTGCGAATTATACAATCTATACCTTCATCAAAAGCAGAACCTTTTAAACTATGGCTTGCAAAGGTTGGGTATGAACGCCTGCAGGATATGAACGACCCGGCCCGTTCGCTTGACCGTGCCCGTGAATACTGGCAGCGGCACGGTAGAAGCGAAAAATGGATTCAACAACGTATGATGGGGCAGGAAACCCGGAACAAACTTACTGATTACTGGCAAAATCATGAAATAACTAAAGAAAATGAGTACGCTATTCTGACCAATATCATTCATCGGGAATGGAGTGGTGTTTCGGTTAAGAAACACAAAGATATCAAAGGGCTTAAAACACAAAATCTGCGTGATCACATGAGCGAAGCCGAACTTATATTCACCGCTCTTGCAGAACTATCAACTCGCAAAATTGCAGAAAGTGTAAATGCCACGGGTATGCCCGAAAACAAAGAGGTTTGTAAATCAGGTGGCAAGATAGCAAAAAAAGCGCGATTGGAATTAGAAGGGAAAACCGGGAAAAGTGTGATAACATCCGATAATTATCTGCCCCCATTGAAAAAAACGAAACCGCTGAGATAGAAAAGGATATTTTGTTTAAGTACAAACTTCTATGTATATTCTATTATTTTCAATATTGTTAAACTTGTTGTTTATACCGAATATAAATGCAGAGGATAAAATGGTAGAAAATCTTGGCATTGCATCGGATGCTGTAACGTTGTACGACACCTTTGTTGTGCCGGGAAGCAGTGATATATACATTCCCTGCGGGCAGGCGGGGGAACGGTTTATCGTTGCGAAATGCGCGGTTGATGGAACGGTTAAAAATATATATAAACCACCGGAAGCCGGACCCGGGAGTGAGTGGGACCGCGCAACAGTTATCTGGCATCCCGGAGTGAAAAAGTTATTTTTCGGTACGATGCCAACCGCGCATCTGATGTGCCTCGACCCTGCGAGGTTGGATCTCGGTGTGCAATACATTTCAAAAGTTGGGGATAAAGAAGAGTATATTTGGGCAATGGCAGTTGGACGGGACGGAACACTCTACCTCGGCTCATTTCCCGGGTGTAGCCTCTACGCTTATGACGTTAATATAGGGTCGTTAACTTGTCTTGGGAAAGCTCATCCTACGAATAAGTACATACGTTCAATGACAGTTGGTCACGATGGCCGGGTGTATATGGGCACCGGCGCGGATGATAACGATGTTGTGTGTTACGACCCACTGAGAAAAGTGTTTACATCAATACGTCCTTCCGAAGTAAAGAGGGAAGCTGGAGTTTCACAGGTGTACTATACTTCCAGCGGGTCAACTTTGTTTAATGTTGGCGGTAGGGTGTATATTGTTACACCTGAAGGCGAAGTAAAGAAAACGGATAATAAACCGGGACGATATGAAAAGTATTATCCAACCGCATTATATGACGGCAGAACAGTAGAAATTGTTTCTAACATTTCCTCAATTAGGATTTATGATTCAGTTAGTAAGAAAGCAGAAATTGTTAATATAGACATCCGCGGAGACGGGGTTGATATCTTCGCGCTTGCTCCCGGGCCCGACGGGAAGGTGTATGGGAGTACAATATTGCCGTTGTACATATTTAGGTATAACCCAAAGGAAGAAAAGATTGAACGGTTAGGCAATCACCTGGGGTTTGAAGTATACTCATTCGCTAACTGGGGTGGGAAACTGTTCGAAGCGGTATACCAAAACGGTGCGTTATGGCGGTACGATCCCGTTCAACCATGGAACCCCGGAGCCGAAGTGTCTCAAAACCCGTACCGGTTCGCAATACTTGGCCCGAACTTTATGCGTCCCCGTGTAATGCAATGTGGTGAAGACAAAGTCGTTGTTACCGGTTCACCGGATTATGGTAAACCCGAAGGCGGGCTTGCAGTCGTTGATCCGAGTAGCTGCACCGTGACCGCTAAGTATATTGGGATAGTTCCAAACCAAAGCGTGGTGTCCGTTGCTTATGACGGGTTAACTAAAAAATGGTTCTTAGGTTCAAGTACGTACGTCGGGCATATAGGAAAAAAAGTTGGGGTACCACCAGAAGTGGCGGTAGTTGCTGGAGTGGATATCGGTACGGGGAAAGTTTTATGGAAGGATAGCCCAAGGTCGTTAACCGAAAAACCGCCGGTGTCTGTATTTGTAACATCACCTGTTGAAGGAAAAATTGTTGTTATCTCGGGGTATGGATTAAAAAAATCTTCTACGGCTGATGAGAGTACGGGTTTATACGAACTATTTGTTTATGATACCGTATCGAACAAATGTTTAACTAAAAACATTGTTTTACAGCTTAAAGGTAAAACCGTTATTTCTGTCACTGCGTATAAAGGTTGTGTATACGCAAATACTGAGAAAGAAATTATTTGTGCTGATATCGATGATGGTATTGAAATAAAAACATTATATAATACTGAAAAGTATGGTATTCAAGGCTTGACTGCGATGGATGGTTACATTTATTGGGGTGAGGGTAAGTATTTGATGCGTATGAAATTATAGTGATTAAGATAAGGACAAGTATGTTACGTATAAAATTAAGTAAAAAGGTTATGATGTTGTTAGGAGTATTAATGATGAGTACAGCAATAAGTGTTAACGCAGAATTTGTTGGTATTGGCGCAAAGATCGCAGCGTTGTACGGTTCGCCTTCGTATATCGTCGGGCCTGACGGGAAAACTATATACTTTAACTTCGGGCAGATATCAAACCCGTTTTTTGTAATTGCTGTGAATACGGATACTATGAAAACTATAAGGTACAACCCTCCGATGCCGGAAGGGTCAAAGGATAAGTGGTCGCTTTGCCGCGGGTTCATCTGGCATCCTGGCGTAAAAAAAATGTTTTTCGGGAGTACATACGAAGCGTACTTCTTTGAGTTTGACCCTGCAAAACCTGAACTCGGGATCGTAAACCTTGGGAAGCCGGTTGAAACCGAACAGTACGTGTGGGAAGCGGAGATCGGGGATGACGGGAAAATATATTTTTGTACGTTTCCTAAATGCAAACTTATAAGTTATGACCCGTATACTAAGAAGTTTAACGATTGCGGCCGCGCGCATAGTACAAACACATACCTCCGCACACTTGCGAAGATGCGGGATGGTAATATTCTTTGCGGGACCGGGATCGAAGAGGCGGATGTCGTAGTGTATGACGTTAAACGCGCAACGTTTACTTCCATACTCCCCAGTGAACTTAAAGGTAAGTCCGGTTTTTCTTCAATCACAGCGGATGCTGATGGGAATACCTATGCGAGTATTGGAAAAACTTGGTACCAGGTAACTGATGAGTATAAAATGGTAGAAGCGAAAAATGTTAAACCATTCAATTCACAGGTGTACCATCCTATAACTCTTTCCGACGGGCGTATAGTTGCCGGTGCCGGGATCGAGGGTGATTATACATTAAAAAATCCTACCACCGGCGTTACGGAGAAATTTAGGTTCAACTATTCCGGTGACGGCGTTACTATTATGGAAATCACAGAAGGGCCGGATAAAAAGGTTTATGGGTCAACAGCGTTACCCCTTGCGATGTTTAGGTATGACGACGGTATAAAAGAAAAAGGGGTTGAGTATCTCGGGATAAATAATGCCGCGGCACAGGTGTATTCATTCGCTAATTATAAAGACAAAATGTTTACCGCGTCATACGGCAATGGCGTGATTTCGCTTTACGATCCGGCAAAACCGTGGAACCCGGGAGCTAAGCCAGAGAATAATCCGTATAATTTTGTTACACTCGGGAATTGCTATATGCGCCCACGGACAATGTACCTCGTTGACGGTAAAATTTATGTATTCGGTATTACCGATTACGGGAATACTACCAGCGGTATCGCAGAGATTGACCCTGAACTTTGTAAAGTTACCCGCAGGTACGATGCTGCGGTTATGAACTACGGGCTTTCTTGTGCGGTATACGATCCAGCAACAAAACTGCATATCTGCGGGACGACTACGCATATAGGTAACCGTAAACCGTTAGAAGAGAATGCATCCTTATTGGCATTTGATATTGATAAAGGTACTATCACGTGGGAAGTAAAGCTTGATACATCTAATGTTTATGGTATCGATGGTATCGCATTAGCTGAACCCGGGCGTATAGTTTTAATGTATCAAGCTAATAAAATACGGAAACTCGCAGTAGTGGATACGCGTACACGTGAAGTGGTCCACAGGAATGACGCACACTCTCTCTCCGGCGGGGTGTGGAGATTGGTGAATACTGCAGATGGAAGAATCTTGGGTGCTACATCGGGTAATATTTTTGAGGTTGATACAAAAGATTATAGTGTTAAGATTTTGCATAATACAGTAGATCCGAAAGTAAAGGTTTCCGGGCCGGTCAGTTGCGGGGGTTATATATATTACGGGTCCGGGGAAAAGGTTTATCGGTTTAAGGATTAAGAGGTAGCTTGAGATGTTAATCAGCAAAAAGGTTATTAATAAAATTGTGCAGATAGAAAAAAGGTACTCGTTGCTGAGGTACCAAAAAGTTTGTGATGTACCGGCAGAGATATACGAAACATTTGAACACTTTGTGATGGAACCTAACGGCGGGAAAGTGCTTGACTGGAAACCTGTTAGTCCTGGTACCCGCTGGGGTGATAGCTGGAAGTCAGCGTGGTTCCGCGGTGATATCAAACTTCCGGATACATGTGACGGGAAAAAGGTGTTTATCACAGCAAAAACCGGTGGGGAAACGTTATTTATCGTTGATGGTATGTTCAAAGGCGTGTTTGATAATAACCATCAGTATGTTGCAATGGCGAATCCCGGGGTTACGTCTAAAATATACCATCTCGCGTTTGAAGCTTATACCGGGCATCCGCAGGTTGGGTGCCGTCCTGATGAGATCAAGGAAGTGCCGTCTCCCGGATGCAGGGTATTCAATGGTATCAGTGTGTATCTCGAACGTGAAGATGTTACTGCGTTTGTGTATGACTTACGAGTATTACGCCAGGTTGCCGGTGTAGTTGAAGAACATAGTTTACGCCGTGCGAATCTTATGAGATGTTTAGCGAAAGTGTTTGAGATAGTTTTCGCTATGCCGGAAGAATGTGATGAGCACCAGTGGCGTCCAAAACTTGCTTATGCCCGGGATGTTATGAAGCCTTTACTCACAGCGAAGAATGGCGATACCACGCCGTTTATCGGGCTGATAGGGCATTCGCATATAGATACCGCATGGTTATGGCCGATCTCAGAAACCTGGCGGAAATGCGCAAGAACGTTTTCGTCTGTATTAAACCTGATGGACCAGTACCCTGAGTTTATATTTCTTCAAACCGCGCCGTATCATGTTGCAGTGATGAAAGAACGGTATCCCAAAATATATGAGGCTATCCTCTCAAGAGTTAAGGAAGGGCGGTGGGAGCCTAACGGTGCAATGTGGGTTGAGCCGGATTGTAATATACCGTCAGGAGAAGCGTTTATCCGGCAGTTGTTGATTGGGCAAACCGCTACCCGCGAGATGTTTGGTTACACATCTGACACGCTGTGGCTGCCCGATGTGTTTGGCTATTCTGCTGCGTTACCCCAGATACTGCAGGGGTGTAACGTACACTATTTTTGTACCACAAAGATGAGTTGGAACGATACTACGCGGTTTCCTTATGACACTTTCAGGTGGAGAGGGATTGATGGATCAGAGGTTATCACGCATCTTAACCATTTGCATCACGGGGAAGGGTGTATCGAAGGATTATCAAAACGGTGGAATGAGGTACAGCATAAAGATGTGCAGGATAGGTACCTCGCGCCGGTTGGGCATGGTGACGGCGGAGGTGGGCCGGTAGCTGAAGATATAGAATTCGCGAGGCGGATCACCAACCTCGAAGGGTGTCCTAAGACTGGGTATACGACCCTGAGTAAGTTTATGAATGGCGTACGGGATGAACTAAAAGACTTACCGGCATGGTCCGGTGAGTTATACCTTGAGTTCCATAGAGGAACCCTTACGTCTATCTCGGAAGTAAAGAAAGGTAATCGCAAGGCGGAGATAGCGCTAAGGAATGCGGAGTTTGTGTGTACACTCGCACAACTGCGGGGAGTAAAGTATCCGAAGGAAGAACTTACGAAACTATGGAAGGCGTTGTTAGTAAACCAGTTCCATGACATTCTTCCCGGGTCGTCAATCGCAAAGGTTAATGATGAAGCGGTGGATGCGTTTAAGCAGATTATTCATTCAGCTGAAGGGTTGGCAGCACAGGCCATGCGTGTGTTGTCAAACACACAGGAAGGTGAAGATGATAGCGGGGAGAGTGTGTTAGTCCTCAATAGTTTAAGCTGGGTACGTCAGGGTGAACTTTGTATTACCACCGCGAAGGATGGTATGTATCCTGATGCTGATACCGTTAATGCGCAATGGGTTGAGGATATTGAAGGGAAGAAAAAGTTGGCTATCACAGGGCTTAACTTCCCGGCGTTAGGCGGGCGCGTTGTTACCTTCACAAAAAAGAGGGGTCAGGAGCAGTCGGTATTCAAAGTTGAGAATAACAAGGTTGAAACTCCCTATGCAACCATTACCTTTGACGGTATTGGAAGGATAACGTCGTTTATCGATAAGAAGTCAGGACGCGAGATTGTAAAACCCGGTGGTGCGTTGAATACGTTGTGGTTAGGCGAGGATATACCGGATACTTATGATAACTGGGATATTGACCGTGAACAACGTTTAAAAATGCAGGTACAGGATAAACTGGTCAAACGCGAAGTTGTATCAAACGGGCTTGTGCAGTTGAGGATACGCAGTGAGTATAAACTCGGGGATAATTCTGTGTTATTACAGGACATGGTATTCCACGCAGAGAGTGCACAGGTGGATTTCGAAACTCAGGTTGACTGGAAGGAAAAGCATAAACTTTTAAAAGCAGGGTTTGAACTTGATATCCTTGCTGATAATGCTAAGCATGAGATACAGTATGGGTACGTTGAACGCCCGGTACATGAGAACCTCCAGCAGGACCGCGCAAGGTTTGAAGTATGCTGCCATAAATGGGTAGACCTTTCGGAGACAGGATTTGGTATTGCAGTGATTAATGATTCAAAGTATGGCGTCAGTGTTTTGGGGAGTGACATAAGACTGAGCCTGTTGAAGTCCGGGCGTCGTCCTGACCCGCGGGGTGATGAAGGCCGGCATGTTTTTACATACGCACTGGTACCCCATGCATGCGCGTTCTCCGTAGAGTCTGTTATCCGCCCGGCGTATGAACTTAATGTTCCCGTAATTGAACAGCGGGTAACAACAAAATGTTCAGTTTTGTTTGATAGTATAGTTAAAGTAAAGCAAAATAATGTTATTTTAGAAAGTCTTAAACGTGCGGAGGATGGGGATGGGTTCATACTGAGATTATACGATGCGTTTAAAACAGGTGGGCTGGTGAATTTGAAGTTTAACATTCCGGTGAGTAGTGTGGTTGAGACAAATATGCTGGAAGAAAAGTGTGTGGAACATAAAGTATCGCCCGATGGGGAATTAAGTATTTACCTTAAACCGTTTGAGATTAAAACATTACGGTGGGGTTGTAAACCATAAAGAAATAGTTATTGCGGAAAGGAAAGTATTTGCATTATGCCGTTCCAAAAACCTAAAACGTTCTTAGAGGATTATCAGTACGAGATTGAAACTCATCAGTTGGATGTTACTCCGGAAGAGTTTAAGAAAATTGATGAGCTCCTAGAGAAAATGATGGATGTAAAAGTTGAGTCAAATACCCGGGCGGAAGATTTCAGGCGTGCCATTAAGAAAGAGTTTGGGATTGATCTTGGGATTAATGTCGGGACTACGTCGTACCTCGCATTACCCGTTGGGGTTGCACCGGCAACGTATTCCCAAACCGGGTTGCAGGTTGAGAACATTGCAAAGATTGGGATCCCGTTTGTCGGGCTAAAAACTTTGGTGTGTGAATCCGAAAAAGGTGATGCTTCGTGTATCTCTGAGTCACGGGGTAATGTGTGGAATCCGGATAAAGAAATCCTTGACTGGCCGATGTTTCTTACCGGCGAGCGTGCAAGTAAGTATAAGGTTGATGAGTATATAGAAAAAGTGTTATTACCCGCAACGAAAGTGGCGGAGAAGTATAAACTACGGTTTTCACCGTCAATGATCGGGCCGGAACCGTTGGTAACAGAAAAAGAAGGTGACCGTTCAGGTGAGTGGGTGAATACCACTGATAAAATAGCGAAATCTATCAAGAAGTATGTAGAAGCTACCGGCGTGGATGTAGAAATCGGGCTGGACTTCCCTCCGTACTTCGTATTATTTGTTGACCTTGGGTTTAACATGAAAAAAGTGGATGAATATTTTAACTTTCTAGTAAATTCCGTGGTTGATACCACGGTGTTATGCCAAAAAGTAATTGATAAACACGGGCTTGGGGAGAAGGTTAAGATCACGCCAAAATTATCCGCTGCGATGATGGATGTCATGGGTACGATCGCGGTAAAACTTCAGGAGAAAAGCGTAGATAAGCTTGCACGGTTTATATGTTTTAACCGCGAGCTCGGGGATCATGTGTTCCCTCTGTCATTAGAAACAGTACCTTCGGGATACTCTGGCCCGGGGCATCGATGGAAAAGTTCGAGGTACCTGCATTTATTATCCAAAAACACGGGGTTAAAGTATGAAGCAACCTTTACCGGCGGGGTGTATACCGGTAAGGATGTTATCAGTGTTATCAGCAGCGGAAATATTGGGAAAGTAGAAATTGTGTCCTCATTCTATACTGTAGGTATAAGGCATACGTATAAACGTATCATCGGCGGGTTAGCGGCTGGGCTTCTGCACCTAAGCCGTACTTCAAAACAAAAGTATGGGGTTGAAATATCGTCAGTGGATCAGTTAAAGAATAAAGCGAATGAGTTACGCCAACCCGCAACGGAAAAACGGTGGAAAACTGATCATGTGAAATACGTTGCTGTGATTAACCATTCTAAATGCCGTGCGTGTAAGCAAAAAACACCGGGGTTCCATGAGGAAGGACAGTGCCAGGCGATGGACCTTTGCCCGATGTTCGCGTATTACCCTGTTCGCGAAGAAAACGGGAAGATTAAGTATTGGGAGATTGACCCTAAGAAGTGTATTGGCTGCGGGACGTGTATCCCAAAAAATGTTGCTGCGTGCCCTGGTGAAGCGATTTCGTTAAAAAAAGTGTAATATACATGTGAGTTTGCATCCAAATTTGACCCAGTTTAGCATCGAATTATGACCCAGGGGTATGTATAATAACCTGGACGCTAAATATAAGTAAGCGACTGGTCATTATTGGATGTTAATAAGTGGGTCAAAATGGCGGGGTAATTTACAGTATAATCAAATCAAACACCAGCCGTACGCAGTAAACGCCGTAAAAAGTTGTTGATTAAACAAATAGTTTGTAGGATTTAGGAAAAATAAAATGAGCGTTTTTTACATTTCAACTGTCTTATTAAGTAAGGATATACTATTTATTAATGTATGTAACTCTCTGATGACACGGCGCGACACTCCGATAACCAGTCCTGAACAGGAGGGGTTGTGAAAAAACAAGTTACACCGAATATTGTCATAAACAAAGTTTTAACAACTATGATTTGTATTTCTATTTTCTCTCTGTATTGTGCAAAACAAATTAACGCTATTGATTATCAAATAAAAAAGGATACCAGTACTTTCACTGAACAAATAAACATCGGTGTAAGACTTCCAGCTTTAATGATGACGTTAAAGGGATTTCATGTGCCTCCTAATCATTACTACAAAATTGATTATTATGACAGAAAAACAGAAACGGTGTTCACTGAAGACCCTAATTCATTCGGCAACAGAATACCGTTAAGTTGGTTTTATGAGATATTTTTAGAAAATAAATTATGCACATTTTTTTTATCGTACTATACGTATTATGAAACTAAAAATGAAGATGGTATTATCTCAATGTTTGTAGATGGTAAATTTTTAAATATTGGACTTACAAAGAAGTGGAATTTGCCATACGGATTTTATTTTGGTACCGGTACAATATTGTTCTATTATGACGTGTTTTGGTGGTCAAGATATTATGTTTATACAAATACGTATATGGAAGACCGAACTAGAGATCTTGTAAACGAAGATGGGGTAGCAGTTGGCATACCGGTATTTATAGGGTATAAAACAAACTGGGGAGGGGGATTGGATATTGATTTTGAGCTGGGAATAGGGAAGTTTTTGAATAAGACCGAGTTTTTGGGCGATTATTTTGTAAAACTTAACCTGTTAAACATTTCTACCAAACTTAAAGGTGAAAAAATGGATAAAGTGTTTAACAATATATACTTTGTTACTGAGTATTCAAACACTACGTTGTCATCTGACGCAGTAGTGCGAGGCAATGTGTTTGATTTTCACACGGATTACTACAGTTTGTTAAGCAATGCTAATATCACCGGTATCGGCAGTTTCATTTCTTTAGGAGGGTTAACAGAACTATGGGTAATGAAGGGGTTAGGGGTTGAAACAGGGTTAACTTACGGGAATTATAGTATTTCAGCAACATACTTCACAAAAATATTGGTATCAGAGAGGATGGATTTTGCGGGTATACCGGTAATACTAAAGAAACATTTTGGCAGTGAGGCCAACAATTTTTCGTTGGGTCTAGGGTTGGACAACCTCATCCTGTTAAATGACATAGTAAAAATGAGCGGGTACGAATGGCGAGAATATAGTTCTAACAAAATATGCATAGGGCAGGTATTACCGTCAGCAGTTGTAAGTATGGAATATAACCTTGCAATACTGTCAAAATACAGGGTTGGTATAGGAATAAACTACAAAAAGTCGCTGGGTTCAGTTGACAAAGTACCGTTTGATGATTCTGTAGGCGCGCGGGTAAGTTTTAAAATATTATTATAGTCTTAAGGAGGATAACCGTGAAAAGATGCGTTGTTGTTTTGTTTATGGTACTATTGTCCTCAGTGCATGTATATTCCATTGAGAAAAGCGAAAAATATCATCCAATAATATTTGTCCATGGCAGGCAGACTTTGACAAATGACCCGATTAATTATTGGAAAGGAGAGGGACCGGTCTGGAATGTGTTAGCATTCAGGCGTAATGAGACAAAACTTAACATTCTACTTGGAGACCTCATCAGTTGAACCACTGCCGTTACCTTTTCCTGAATTATACCTTTTTCTGCGTTCCAAAGTCAGTTGTTTTTTAATCCTGCGTTTTTCTAATACTTCCTCCTTCCTGCCCATGTAAACATCTAACGGGCACACGTTCTTATGCGCTTTATGCGGCGTATGAACATACCGGTCAATAGACTTTGCTACTGCCGCTTTGAGTTCTTCCGGGCTGCAATATACTATCAGGCATACCTCGCCCTTAATATTACGGTGGAACCGTTCTATCTTACCCTGTGTCTGCGGATGGTACGGCTTACCGAAAATATGGTGAATACCATGCATGCTTAGCATAATTTCCAGTTCACTGGCTTTAAACCCTGACCCGTTGTCAGACAACAACATCGGAGCTTTACCATCCTTCAAATGCCCGAGTTTCCTGGCTTCTTCCACAGCTTTCTCTATCGTCCAGCTTATGCTTCTGCACGTTTCATCCGGGTAAAGGTCCCATGCCACAACGTTGCGGGAATAGTCGTCTAACGCAGTTATTTGTTTGTAGTACCCCCAGCCTACTACAAAATAGTTGGTAGCATCGCATTGCCAGATCTGGTCAGGTTTTGTGGTCTTTACCTTCCATTCCTGTGCTGCGGGAATATCTACTGCCCTGGGTTGCAGTAACCCTTCGGATTTTAATATACGGTATACACTCGACTCACAGACATAGAAATCTTCTTCGTCAGTTATCTTCACTGCGATTAACCGCGCACTGAGTTCAGGATGAGCTTTTATTACTACTTTAACGCGTTCCTGTTCAGCTGCAGAGAGCTTGTTCCATATATTATTCGGCGTCTTTGGCTTCATCTTCAACCCTTCTATCCCGTACTTCTCATACCTGTTGCGCCAACGGTAATACGTTGCTTTGGGTAAGCCCAGTTCATTGAGCTTGTTTGTCAGCCCGTTGCCACTACTGTTCAGGCGGTCAAGTAATTCACGCTTTTCTTCCAAGGTAAGCATAAGATACCACTTACCAGGGGCTAAAGCACACTTTTTTTTAGCAGGCTTAATTCCAGCATCAGCTCGCCTGCCAGACGTTTTAAGTCGTCATTGTCTTTCTTGTATTTCTCGACCTCGTCTTCCGTTGCGCCTCTTAACGTCTCGCCTTTTAACCGTGCCTTGCCGCCTTCCATAAACGTCTTCAGCCAGGAATAGTAGACCGACGGCTGGATCTTTTCCCTACGGCATAGGTCGGTCTTTGGTGTTTCGTTGCGGAAGCCTTCTAATACTATACGGATCTTGTCTTCTGCGCTGTGGTATGTCTGGGATTTACGGTATACGCGTTTTATGAGTTTTACTGTGCTGCCGGGTTCCGGTGTGTTTGCGGGTTCCGGTGCTTTTCTTAATTCTTCCATAACTCTTGCCTCCTAGTTTCTTCGGGTATTTTACCCGTTTCCAGGCAAGTGGTTCAACATTTTTTTGCCCAACCCCATGAGGTTGGGTTCTTCTCTTAAGTCTCCATCTCGTTACGCTTGGTTTGTCTCACATGTCCTGAAAGTTAACAATGCTACGGCAGCCAATCGTACCCGCTTGACGGTATGACAATGATAAACACAGGCACGCCGTTGATGTTTAGCGGGG
>Ga0265292_1000300_pt1 | contig 80689 bp, 67 predicted proteins | sample Munlanlewell296A_FD_189080 | JGI IMG/M metagenome (GOLD analysis project Ga0265292, IMG submission 189080) | Leachate microbial communities from a municipal landfill in Southern Ontario, Canada - Leachate well 296A | ecosystem: Engineered > Solid waste > Landfill > Unclassified | place: Canada...
ACGCTTAACTTTTTTAATCAGCTTGTTTTCCTTAGTCACGGTGGGGTTCGCTCCCACCCCCAATCATACCCCAAAAGGGTATATTGGGTTAATAAATATTAAGAAAACAGAGATTTAGGACGGCGCCTCTTCAGAGAATATTCGGTATTATTATTTACTTTTCTTTCGTGTTCTTCTGCACTCTTCATGAGTTTTCGTCCATACTGATTATCTTTTTTGATAATGTTGAGTGTTCCAAGAGTTCCTGTAAAGCCTACAATGGTAACGCCTATTGCAGCGCTTACGTCTATAATAGGTTTATCATTTAGGATTGTGTAAATAGATCCTACTACTCCTACCCAGAAAACTGGAACCCAATAGATGAGTGCTTTTTTATAATGTTTTGCTTCAGTAAAATGCATTTCTGCAAGCGTCCTTTCAAGTTCAGAGATGGATTTTGCAGGTTTAATGATCTCTTCCTGTTTTTCCTCAGTGCTTTTATTTAAGCGTACTAATAAGTCGATATATTCTGGAAAATTCTCTTTGACGTATAGTCTATTCATGATATGTTCAAGAAAAGCAATCCCTATTTAAATGTTACTATTTAGCAGTAGCGCATAGTGGTTATATTTGTATATCTTGTGATTATAATCAAAAAACGAGATATAAAAAACGATAGTAAGAAAAGAAAATCTTAAGAAATGATCTATTCATCAATCATTTCGATTTCAATATTGAGTCCTTCAGGGATTGGAACTTTCATGACAAGACGTAATGCACGTTCATCAATACCCAGATCAATTAATCGTTTGTGTACACGCATTTCAAAGCGATCCCATGATGCACTGCCATTACCGCAAGGACCTTTACGCGTTGTTACGCGAAGGCGTTTCGTGGGTAGTGGAATTGGACCCTTAATGATAACACCGGTCTTTTCAGAAACGTCTTTAATGTAATTGCATGTTTGGTTAATCTTGTTGATGTCAGTACTTGCTAATTTAATTCTTGCTTTCTGCATAGTGTGTACTCCAATGATAAATTGTTAGTTTACCATATGTGAAAATAAAAAAATAAACAGTTTATAACTGTTTCTTGACAACTTCGATGCACACTCCTGCAGCGACAGTCACACCAGAGTCCCTAATTGCAAAACGGGACAACTGTGGGATGGTCTTATTTGTCTCAAGGACAAGTGGGTGTGTTGGTTTACATTTCACAATTGCTGCGTCACCATTCTTAATAAAGTCTGGATGTTCAGCAAGAACTTCACCAGTCATTGGATTAAGCTTCTTGACAATCTCAGTAAATGTACATGCGATTTGTGCAGTGTGGATGTGAAATACCGGAGTGTATCCGACCGTAATGACTGAGGGATGGTTCAAGATGACAATTTGCGCAGTGAATTCTGTTGCAACAGTTGGAACATTGCTCTCAAGACCAATAACATCTCCACGTGCGATATCCTTCTTTCCAAATCCACGAACTGATAAACCGACATTGTCTCCAGGATTTGCTTCCTTCATTTGTTCGTGATGCATCTCGATGGATTTGATTTCTCCCGGGACGCCTTTACCTTCACGTCCAGGAACAGCGATAACCTTATCGTTAACTTTTAAGATGCCACTTTCAATACGCCCGACAGGAACTACACCAATACCGGTGATGTTATACACATCTTGAATTGGCATTCTGAATGGAAGTTCTGTAGGTTTCACTGGAACTTTCAAGTTATTGATTGCTTCAAGAAGTGTTGGACCGTTATACCATGGCATCTTGTCTGATTTCTTTATAATATTCTCTCCAAGTAATGATGCGAGTGGAACAAATGCAACATCTTCAACTTTCCAACCCGAAGCTTTGAGAAGTGCAGAAACTGCTTTCTTGATACCTTCATAACGTTCTTGAGAGTATGCCTGCATATCCATCTTGTTGATTGCAACAATAAGTTGGCCGACACCAAGAATCTTAGTCAATCGTGCGTGTTCAATGGTTTGTGGTGGAAGTTCAGTAATACCTTCAGTACCTTTAATTTCGTTTGCTCCACAGACGAGAACTGCAGCATCTGCTTGAGAAGCTCCCGTAATCATGTTCTTGACAAAATCCTTGTGTCCTGGTGCATCGATGATGGTGAAGTAGTATTTATCTGTCTCGAATTTCTTGTGTGCAAGATCGATTGTAACGCCACGCTCTTGCTCTTCTTTCAAATTGTCCATGACAAATGCGAATTCGAACCCGCCTTTACCTAATTCAGCAGCCTTATCTTTGAGCTTACGCATTGCTTGCTCATCAACATTTCCTGAATCGTAGAGTAATCGTCCGACTGTAGTTGATTTTCCGTGATCAACATGACCGACGAAAACAAGGTTAATATGTTCTTTGTTTTTTGCCATTTTAAAGACCTCCTCTCCTAAACATCAGTATGATCTATACTGTATACACTTTTAGTATCTTAATATTCAACCCCCACGGGATTTATAGTAGGAATTATAGACTATTTATAAATATTTTGATTTGGTGGACGGGCGGATGGGTGAGACAATAGAAGGGTGTTGTTATGGAGGGATGGTGAGGAATGATAGAGTTTCTCGCCATATTTTACTAATTCTCTAATCGTTTTTTACTCTCTGGTTCTGTAAGATAGTTGTTTTTAGTTATGACTTTTCTTTTTGTCTTCTTTTCTAGTGCAATTTTTGCATCTTTTGCTATTGTTCCACCCTCTTTAGATATTTCTTTATGTTCAGGAAATGTTTTAGGATTGGTTGTTTTCTCAATTTCTGTAGTTGATGCTTCTCCAAGCATTGAAAATATGAGTTCGAGATCAGTCATGTGATCTCTAAGATTCTCCCTTTTTAGTCCTTTATACTCTTTATATTCATTTGGCGTCATATCAAGAGCTGCCTTACTAATTTCTGCAGTAAGTATCGCAAAATCGCTCTGAGCAGCCACCCCGCGTTTTTTCCATTCATCAGTCAAATCCTGTCTTACTGCAATCCCTCTTATCCGCTTGTCAATCCATGACTTAGAATATCCCTTCTTTTCATAGAGTTCTTTCATACGTTCCTGTGCAAGTTCAGGATTCTCAATTTCTTGAACACGTTCATAACCTATTTTTGCAAGCCATAATTTGAATGGTTCAACTTTTGGTGAAGAAATGGATTGAATGATACGAAATGCACCTTCAGTATTAGTACAATCAGTTTCACGTAACTTTCCATCTTCCGCAATCAATTTCAACTGTCCGATTTTATCGGACAGTTCAAGTTGTTGGCTGTCGAAGGCGCAGCTAAACGCGGCGGTAAAGTTGCAGGTAATGCACGTAAAGAGACTGAGAAAGAAATCGGTCGCCCAATCACATCGACTGAAAATTATATTTCTGAACCTGAGAAAAAGAAGAAATTAGAGAAAAAATAATTTTTCGATTTGAAATTAGTATTTCGATACCTTTTTATATTTCTTGTTGTAGGATAGATTGTATGATTGATCAATATGATTCTGCAGCGCTTAATTTGTATAGTTTGGGCATGTCTATGGCTTTACATGGTAAAGATGTTCAAGGCAAAGTCGGAAAATTGTCTGTTTTTCTTGAAGAATTCAAATCAGGAAAATTTGAACATGTACAAGATTTCGAGAAAATATCTGGTGAAGTTCTTGGAGATCTAGAATCAATTAAATCATCAGCAGATAGACTCATACATCAAGGAATCACTGACTTAAATCAGGTAATTCCTATTTTAAGCGCGGTTCAATTAACTAAAGAAGATTATATCTTAGTAAAGGATGCCATTAAAGATATCACTAACTATATCCATAAAGTCTTAAGAGTCCATTACAGAAATGAATCGCGAACAATGTCAGGATTTCCTCCAACTGCAAGTTTTCTAGAACGCGTATTCAACAAAAACATTGAAAAAAGAGAAATATTAGAAGGAAGAACACTGCAATACCTAGACACAAGAACGAAACAGGCCAGAGATGAACTTATAACCTTTACACAACATCATTCGCAAGATTCGGCTTTAATCACAAAAAAAGCAATAGAATATATTCTACTCTTAAAAAAAGAGTTTGAACAAGAATTTAATATAGAAAAAGACACAGAGATACAAGAAGCATCACTAGAGAAAAACGAAGAAGAAATAAAGAAATATCCCCAACTTGAGCAAACATTCAAAAAAATACATGAAACGTATGCAGAATTTCTCGCGAGAGATATAAGAGAAGCAAAAGAGGACAAAAATTTAGAAACATTTGGATTAGACTCTAAAAGCAATATTAAGAATACACAATTTATAAATCGTAATTTGCCGGGAAAGGAATTTCACGAACTATCTACACTTTTCAAAAGAAAAATTACATCAACTCAGCCGATTAGTACTGTGCTTGCAATACTTCAAATATATTTAGATATAAGACAATATTTAAAAAATAATGGAAAAACGATAGATGAGGAAGCGTATTTTAGAGATGTTAAGAAAGTATTGGAAAGAAAAAGAGTTTTAGAAATAGGCCCCGGGGCTAATGGAGGAAATATTTTAATTTTAAAAAATTTTTGCAACAGTATAGACGCTACAATAATAGATACCGGGCGCAACATGGATCCTTACAAGTTGGGAAATCACGGTGTTGAAAAAAAAGAAATGAACGCTGTTTTTCACCCGGCCGGGATTAACACAATATATATAAATGATTTTAAAGATGAAGATTACGAAAAACAAATAATCAGGTTGTATAATGCTTTAAACAAAATAGGGCCGTTTGATATAATAATAAGTGAAAGAGTTTTTTATGATGGGGATTGTGGTTCCATTGCAATGGAAATCGACGACAGAAGAAGAGACTGGAGAGATACGTATAAATATAATACAGAAATGATATTTTGGTTTCAGTTTTATAATATATTTTTAAAAAGAGGAGGCATAAGCGCACATAACTTCGCCGGTCGTAGTGAAACTCTTTTTAATGAGTTATTATCTGGATTGGATAATAAGATACTTAACAAGATAAATTCGGAACATGTAAGCAAACTTAAATATATTGGTAATAATTATATTTTTACTTTATTCACAAAAGAGTAATTCTTTTTTTTATCCTCCCCGAATTTTTTTGACTTTATAATCCTCGAACTGTTTTCACTTAGTAGAACAAAGTAATTGGCATAACTTTAATAAACTATAGCACTATATCCGTTTACTAGAAAGAGAAAAAATAAAAAAATTTATTCAGACTGTTCGTCTTCGCTGCCCTTCAGTCCTTTACGGGTCCTTATTTGGCCGATGATTTTCCCTTGGAGTTCTTCGGGGAGTTTTTCGAAGTTCTGGTCGATGACAAAGAAGTTTCCGCGTCCTTCAGTTGCAGACCGAAGATCTGAACTTAATCCGAACATTTCACCGACAGGTAATTTACCCTTCACAACGATTTGTACACCTTCTTGCTGCATATCGAGGAGTTGTCCACGCTTCGAGGAAATCAATTTAGAGATCTCTCCCATGAAGTCAATTGGAGCTTCGAATTGAAGTACTTGGACTGGTTCAAACATTAATGGACCAGCAGTCATCATTGCACCACGGATACTGTCACGAACAGCAGGATATACCTGCGCTGGTCCGCGATGGATTGCATCCTCATGCAATTTAACATCATCCAAAGTGACTTTGACGCCAATACAAGGATCTTTTGCGAGTGGACCTTTAGTCATAACATCTTCAAACATGTCACAGACCATTTCCATGATTTCACCAATGTGAACGATACCGCGGGTTCCGTCAATGAGCATATTCCCTTTATAGACATCTTTGACTTTTCTCGACTCCTTAGTTTCCATGTTTGCTTCTTCAAGTACGCCCCAGAGGTCCTGTAAGTTCTTCTTCGGCCTACCTTCAGGAAGTGCTCCGGATTTTATTGCAGCACGTAATTCGTCGCTGAGTGGTTCTACACGGAAGTAAAATTTGTTGTGTTTGTTTGGAGATTTACCTTCATAGACATCAGGACTTTTCTTTGTTATAGTTTCACGATAGACAACAATGGGCGGTGATGATTGGATTTCTACACCTTTCTCGCTCTTAATCCTGTTTTCGATAATTTCTAAGTGAAGTTCACCCATTCCTGCCATCAAATGTTCGCCTGTTTCCTTATTAATTTCAATACGGATACTGGGGTCTTCTTTAGATATTTGGATGAGTACTTCTACAAGTTTTGGAAGATCGCTTGGGCGTTTTGCTTCAATGGCTTTAGTCATGACTGGTTCGAAAATGTGGGTGATTGCTTCGAATGGATCGATTTCACCAACAGAAACTGTCTCTCCCGGGTATGCGCCGCGAAGTCCAGAGACACCAATAATATTTCCTACAGGAATATTATCGACAATTTCACGTTTAGCACCATTATAGATAAAGAGTTGTTGTACGCGAACATCAGTTTTTGCTCTATTCAATCGGACAGTTTCTCCTTTACGCATGGTTCCACTAAAGATTCGTCCAGCGCAGATTTCTCCTGCCTGCGGATCAATAGTCATTTTTGTAACAACAAAAACTGCAGGGCCTTTTGGGTCTGCATGCATAAGTGATTTTCCTTCTGGACTTTCAACATCTCCATGCCAAATTTTTGGAATGCGATATACTTGCGCTTGCCTTGGGTCAGGATGGTGTTTGATGACTGCGTCTAGGATAACTTCGTGGAGCGGAGCTTTCTGTTTGAGTTCCTTCCATTTATCATTTTCATAGGCATCAATAATATCCTTAAAACTAATACTCTTCTTTTTCATGTAGGGAACAGAGAGTGCCCAATTATGGAATGCAGAGCCAAAACAAACACTACCATCAAGAACATTTACTTGCCATTTAGCGCCCATGTCTGGCGAGAGATCCATGATAAGTTTATTCACATGATTAATGATTTTCATGAATCGTTCCTGCATTGCTTCAGGAGTAAGTTTGACTTCTTTGATAAGTCGGTCCACTTTGTTGATAAAAAGTATTGGTTTAACACGTTCACGAAGTGCTTGTTTAAGTACTGTTTCTGTCTGCGGCATGATGCCTTCAACAGCGCAGCATAATACGATTGCACCATCAACTGCGCGCATTGCACGGGTAACGTCACCACCAAAATCCACATGTCCTGGTGTATCGATTAAGTTAATCAAATATTCAGTATGTTCGATCATGTGTACCATGGATACGTTTGCAGCGTCAATTGTAATACCACGTGTTTGTTCATCTTCGTGAAAATCCAGAGCGCATGCTTTACCGGCAAGATCCTGCGACATCATTCCTGCACCCCATAAGAGATTATCTGAAAATGTTGTTTTTCCGTGATCAATATGCGCGCAGGTAGCAATATTTCTAATGTTTTCTACAACACCAGCAATTCTCATAACCTTATCAACAGTTTTTTCTCCCATAATTTTTTAGGAAACAGTGTTTGCCTGTTCCTACCTCCGTGTTTTTTAATAATTGTTAGTCTATATTGATTATAATAAATAAAAAAATTAAAAGACAAAAACTTCATGCACTGTTTTGTAACTGTGCAATTCTTCAGGTGTGAACCAGAGATTAATCTCATAGGTTGCTTCTTCGGGTTTTCCTGATGCATGAATGAGATTTATAACTGAAGTGTTTTTCTTATCTGCAAATCCGTAGGAATGTTGCGCGAAATCACCGCGGATAGTTCCGGGTAATGCAGATTTTGGTTCTGTTGGTCCAACCATCTTCCTTACAAGTTCAACAGCATCAACACCTTCAAGCACTAATGCAACGACTGGTCCTGAAGTAAGATACTTGAGGAGGTCGCGAAATACGCGTGGTCCTTTACGTTCTTCAACATCAAAATAATGTTTTTTTGCAAACGCTTCATCAACCCACTGCATTTTCATACCAACGATTTTAAGACCACAATCTTCAAACCGTTGGATAATACGTCCAATTACTTGGCGTTGGACACCATCAGCTTTGATGAGTACGAGTGTTCTTTCGATTTTTGATTTCATTGCTTGTTCATTGACATCAGGATTTGCTTTTACCATAGTATCCACCTTATTCACTAGCTACGTTTTCTACCTTCTTTATTTTCGGTACATCAGTCCATTTTATTTCACGGGGGATGCGGCCAAGTTTTAAGAGGTTCTTTTCGCATTTGTTTGAACAAAAATAAAGGATTTGACCTGATACTTTAACAAACATCTTTCCAGTTCCTTTATGAAGTTCATTGTTACAAAATGAGCATTTAACCATTGATTCCACCTTGTGTGTGCTGCTGACGTATCAGTTTATTGATTTCCTCGACCCATCTTATTAAGTGGCCTGGCTTCAATTTCAGTTTCTCTGAGCATTAAAATATCGCCGAGTTGTACGGGTCCGCGAACATTTCTGCGCATGGTCTTGTTCTTGTCTCGTCCATCAAGGATTTTGACGCGAACTTGTGTTGCTTCTCCTCTTGTTCCTGTTCTGCCAACAATCTCTTCGACACGTCCGGGGACTGCGTAAGTAAAATTGACTGAACCTTTAATCTCAGCTGGAGCAGCGGGTGCTGCGTCTTGACCTTTTACTGGTCTTTGTTGTTGTGGTTTTGGTGCTGCCATGGTACACCTTAATCTTTAAGGAGATTCTTTGCGTCTCCAAGATCAGTAATGGCAACTGCGGCAGTAGGTTTCGTAAGTCCTGCTGCTGCGCCAAGTTCTTCTTTACTGGGAACTTCAAAGCACGGTATTCCTTTTTCTTTTGCAAGAAGCGGAAGATGCATGATGATCTCTTTAGGGTTAACATCTGTTGCATAGACAATTGCTTTTGCAAATCCACGTTCAAGAAGTTTTGTCACTTCATTCGTTCCCTTCTTAATCTTTCCGCTCTTCCGAGCGATTTCAACAATATCATATCCTTTATGGTCTGCCATTTTAGTGTTCCTCCGAGGTGATATTAGAATAAACATCCCTCATTCAGCCCATGTGGGCTTCATTAATCACAGGTATAGCAAATAACATTATCGACTTTAAATTGAAGTTATTTGCTAGATAGTAAATTACTTTCAAATGTATATAGCCAAAAGTAATTTACTATAAACCCAAGAAATAGGGATTGTTTTATAAATATTGTTGTTGAGGTGACGTGCAACATTGCAAAGCAAAAAATTTCGAAGAGTTGGAGAATGAGCATTAAAATAAAACTAGATAGATATTATTTTTAATTTTTAAGTAGTAACGATAGAAAAATTTATAAAGGAAATATTCTTTCTAATTAGCATTATGGCAGAAACAATAGCAGATGCGTGTGCTCCTGGAGAAAAGAAATGGCACTGGTATAATGTTCAAGCAGATTTAGTTAAACAAGGCGGATTAGAAAACAGGGAAGTAATGATTAATCCTCTTTCTGTTCATGAGCACGGATGTGGGGGCGAACATAAAGGAAATCCATTTTACATAACATGGATTCCTGATACATTCCTTCTTGTAACTGCTAAAGAATATGATCAAGCATTAGTTGATGCCTTTGCAAAAGTTGTAGAGTATAAACCATTCGCAAAATATAAGGAACCAGATAATGGAATGATAACAACCGAATGGGATAGAATTAATCCAAATGACAGATATCAAGAGCTTCAGAAAGAAGGTAGATTAGAATTAACTAAACTTTTAGAGTAAATGTTTTGAACGCATATTTTTCAAATTAATTCTTTTATAAGTCATTGTCCAATTAGTCTATCAATTGTGACTAATATCTATTAAACATAAAACAGTATCTCATTTATTGTCAGTTACTCCCGAAACTATTTTTTCCGCAACCTTTTTATACTCCTTTATTCAAGGAACATCTATTATCCATTTCGAGGTGGTATGATGGCAGTGATTGATATGTTGACCGGCGGCCTTATCGGCGCGATGATTGGAGCAGCAGTTGCAACAATGGTTTTTGGCGCGATTGCGTTATACATCTATTTTGCATTTGTATTCTCTACACTTGCAAATAAAATGAAACATAAAGATATTGCATGGCTTGCATGGGTGCCAATCGCAAATCTTGCATTAATCCCAATCCTTGCAAAAAAGAAGTGGCCTTGGGTTTTTATCTTCCTTGTTCCATTTGCAAATATCGTATTCTTTATTATCTGGACGTGGAAGATTTATGAATTCAGAAAATATCCTGGCTGGCTTGCATTACTCCCTGTCTTGTTCTTCTTCCCTGTGCTTGGATTTATTGCAGGTATTGGCGAACTTGTGATGTGGGGGATTGTTGCCTGGAGAGATTAAAGAATTTTATTTTTTTTTATTTTTCTTAAACATGCAGCAAGAATAATATTACACAATATAAAAAATATTTTTAGAAGACTTTTTCACTGGAGCCGTTCGAATCACAACCTTCATAAACCCTAAACACCCTATATATCCTATGCCTGATAAGCGTTACTGGTATGTGGAACGAGTCTATGGCAAACATCATGAAGATGTAGAAATCACTTCTAATGGTGAGACTAAACACGTCAAAAATATTCTTGAACGAGAGATACATCCCGGAAACTTCTTAGTATTAGAAGGTGATTTGATCATGGACGTCCTGCATGAAGCGCAAGTGCCGAAGAAATAAATTCTCCGGAAAAAGTCTTCTATTGTTTAAAGTATTCAAAGAAATCGCTCTTCATTCCGAAACGTGCTCTGAAGAAAAATTTATCTCTATCATCAAAAGGAAAAGAAATGTCTCTTCCATACACTTCCTTCAACAACGTCAGTGTTGCTGGAGTATCATGAGGATGATTATTATTCAATACATGTGTAGCGTCTGCAACAAATATCAAAACATCCGTCGTCAGTTGATTTGGAGATTTTCTTTGATATTCAAAATCGCACGTATATACACTTCCACGATTTTGATATTGTTTATTTAACTTGAAGAAATTTTTAAGATAAGGATCTCCGTGACTTTCTCCTAAGCTATGAATTCCATACAATTGCTGTAGACCTTGTTTAAAATAATTTAATTTATCATCCTTATGTATTCTTGGATCTTGGAATACTTCAACAAAATCAGTTAATTCAAGCGTTTTCATATTTAATGTCAATGTTTGATCGTCCATATTTATCAGTTCTGGTGTATTAAGTCCTGCAGCAAAAAATTTAGGAATTAGACGTTTTTCTCGAGCGTATCTTTGCGCAGCAGACATATAGGGTTTTCTTTCTAAGAATCCCCAAAGCATAGTCAGGGAGAAGCCACGATAAGTTTTTTCAACTTTTTCTGGCGTAATCTTGACTTTATTCGTTCTCAGCCATTTTCCGATATTGTCAAGCTTCATATGTATGTTGGGAAGTAAGGTCATATTTTAAAACTTTTGTTCATTCTTACAAAAATCACGTATTATATAAAGCATACAAAACAACTACAAATATCTTACACAAAGCATACCTTCCTTTTCTTCAATTCATTTTAAGCACAAAATATTGAGATTTGTGCTTAACCAAAACCTTTATAAATCTCTATTCCGATTACGAGAAACATACAAATAGCTAACATAAAAAATACGTTTGTTTTCCTTTATTTTGAGATTAAAATGGATAACATTGAAATTATCAATATCCGGCTTTCTTCTGAATTATTAAAAAAAGTAGATGAACTTATCCGAGAAGGATCCTATTCTTCACGCAGTGAAGTCATCCGTGAACTCTGCCGCAACTATGTATTGGAGGAACGCTACAAAGATGAATAATACTCCTGCAGCAAAAAACTCTGTACGGCAAAAAAAAGATGCAGTAGTATCTGTTCGCATGCCGAAAGGATTAGTGCAAGAATTAAGGGATCTCCAAAAGATAAATCACTTCATGGACATTTCTGATGAAATACGATTCGTGATCCGAAAATATTGCTTACCGAAAAATCTCACCCAAGAACGATCACAGAAATCACTCGAAGAAAAACAAAAACTCATCACCGATCTTGACAAAATCTTGCGTGAACTCAAAACCGATGCATCATCCTACGAAGAAAGATTGCACGAACTTAAAAATATGGATACAAAGAGTGGAGATACTAATCATCGCGATAACGCGCAGTAACCTATGAATACCATTAATACATCTGGACAAAGGATAGTCTCCTCGAGAGTTATTATACTCGTTGCGCTAGTTATTTTCATTGCGATTATGCCTATTGCATCTGCGCAGTATCTTACGATCACCACTCCTGATTCTCCAATAGATCTTAATGCAATTAATTATACGATTGCAACAAGTGAACTTAATATCTCAAATACACATTCGGAGTCTCTCGATGCGTCTGCCAATACGACGACATTACTAGACATCAATGATACATTGTTCATTGATTGTATGCTTACTATTAATGCAACCTTATTGTCAAATAATACCGACGCATTAAATATCTCGAACATCACTACCCATTATTCCACTACATTCAATGTGACTGATGCGACACCATCGCTTCAGTATTCACAACAAATCTCGCCATCACTCGCTGACGGCTTACATCGCATGATATTGAACTGTACGACGACGCTTTTCGAATTGAATACCACTACACTCATCATCACAAATTATATCATGGTGCCTTCCAATTTGAGTGATACTAATTCAAGTAGTAATAATAGTGGAAATTTCTCTATCATTGAAACAAATACGACAACAATCACTCAAACCAACACCACACAAGTCATCAATTCCGGAACACAAAAAAATGTTATTGTAGATACTGCAATGCCGATCATCACCATTATTACTCCACTAACGCAATCAATTAATTCCTCGTCGCTGCAAAATGTAACTCAAAATACAAATTCCTCTTTGTATCTCTTGCCCTTTAATTTTACACTCACGGAAGGATCAGATAGTATTTGTCAACTTACGTTAAGCCCAATCCCTCCGGTAAATGGCTCTTTGCAGATTGTTAGTTTTTCAATACCACTCGATGCATCATCTCCCGAATTGAGTTCAGGACTCAAAACCACGACGATATCAACTTCATTCAATGTTACTGCAATAAATTACTCTTACATTCTTACGTGTACTGACCTGTTCAATCGAACACAATCAGCAAATAATACATTCAGTGTTACCCCTCTATTCTCCCCCACCTCCCCCGAGGTCCAACCATTCCTTTCTATCACTATGACAAAATCTGCGTATAATCTGGGAGAACTTGCGTATTATGATATTTTTGCCATAAATAATAGTAATGTTTCAATAACGATTTGTCCGGTTGCTCAAGGATGGGTGCAATGCTATGCGACGCCAGAATTCAAAAATGATACCTTTCCCAAACATTATGCGATGCCGTATACGAATAAGACCGGGCAATACCTCGTCGAAACTGTGATGCGTTATAAAAATACTACGTTACATGCAAATACGACTTTTGAAGTAGTTAATAGTATCAGTGCAACTATTACTCCGCATAATACACATGCTGTTGCAGGAAATCTTGTGACGTTTAATGCAACCGCAAACGGGGGTATTGCGCCATACACGTATAAGTGGACGTTGTATGATGGGCAAACATTTAGTGGTTCTGGGGCATACAAAAACTTCACGAGCAGTGGAACATATCAAATCAATCTTACGGTTAATGATAGCGCAGGAAACAGTTATACTACCATAACATCAATAAAAATTCGTGAACTCTACCAACTCAAAATTATTACTTATGATAAAAAAACAGGGAGCAGAGCCCGTGATGTTCTCGTGCGCATTGATGATGCAGTGAATAAGACAACAAATCCTGATGGTGAAGTTGTTTTTAGTCTTGTTCAAGGAAAATATGATATCTATGCTTCAAAAGGTGATTATGGCGGGTTTCTGAGTAATGTTCTTGTTGATAAAAATATCACGGTTTCCATGAATCTTTCAATCGAAGACTATTTCCCGCCGAAGATTACGCTTCTCACGAGTACTGGCGCAACATTTACGAAAGACACAATCAAACTCAAATTTAAAGCCGAGGATATGAGTGAGATGTATTGCGCGCTCTATACTGCAAAACTCGAAGATCATTGGTTCACACTCAAAGATGCAGGACCGAATTTAAAGTCGAATATTGAGTATACGTTTGATATTACTAATCTTGATTATGGATCCTATAAATGGAAAATCGAATGTCGTGATGAAAGTAATAATAGCGCATATAGTGATGATTATAATTTTACTATTTCAAGTATTGATCTGCAGGCCGTAGCACAAAAAACTGCAACATCTTCTGATGATTTGAATGCTGCACTTGATCGGATAGATGCATTATCCGTGCAGGAAGCCGAGGTTGCGCAGATTTTAGGTATTAAAAACGAATTGAAAGATATCCTTGAAAAAGTCAATAATCTCGATCGGGATATTCATAATCTTGCATTCCGCAGAGACCTTAATGAAAATGGGAAACTGTTATTACAAAAGAATTATACTGATACGATCGAATACCTGAAATACCACACACCCATAAATGTCGAAGTCAAAGAGACTAAAACCTTTGTGAAATATGTTCGTGATCCTGAACTTAAAATAATCCTTGATGAATATCGTTCCCTTAAAAATCTTAATATTAAAGAAAATCTCTTTTTTGAATCAACAAAAACTACGCAATCAAAAGCAATCATCTCAACTAAGGCGCGTGTCGTTGTTCTCTCCTATTTGAATGGTGAAAAAAAAGAGATTACACTTATCACGAAAGATATTCGTGTTGCAAAAATTGAAGACCAGCAACTCTTCGCAAAATCGACGAGCATTACCTTTGTTGAACATATCCCTAAAACCGTTATCCCGACAATCAAATCAGTAACTGTTCTCAATAAAGAATATACTGTTTTAAAAGAAGACCCGCTCCTCGAGTTTCCCGGATCAACAACAACAATATCGTACAGTATCGCCAGTGCAATAAATCTTGATACTATCCAACAAATCGATACTGTGATCATTGATAAAAATGTTCAATCCACAAATCGCTTTACCGGCCTTGCAATTACTGATTTTAAGTTAATTCAAGAATCACTAAATGGAAAAGTACTCCTCGCTATTGTCATTTTTATTCTCATCCTCGTCTATGTTATCATTAGTTTTGATATTGCGAGTCGTATTAAGAATTTCTTTGGTATGTTCTTTTATAAAAAGAAGACAAGTTATATCCGTGTGTTGATTAATGATTCTTCAGATTATTTACATGAAGGGGATAGTGCAAAAGCAGCGCTCATCTATCACGAGATTAAACTAACGTATGAGAGTTCTCCTCCCCCAATTCAACGTAAAGTCTATGAAGAATGCTACGAACTCTGCAATAAGATTGATATTTCATACTTTTATGAACTTTCAGCAACTATCCAAGCGCTTGCAAAAACAAATCATATTCAAGAATCTATTGATCAGTATGAAACATTAGAAAAAACATATGTAAAAATTGATGATCGGTATAAGAAGGATCTTACTGAGAGACTTCGTTCCATATCGGCTCAAGTGAGTGCTCTGCAACAATTTACCACGGGTCCATGCAAAATAGATGACGTGTAAACTAAATAATATAAAGGACGTACGGATATGAATAGAAAAATAGATGATATTATCGCAGGAAAAAAAGATCGAAAGAATATACTTATCATAGTTCTTATGCTCTTTTTTCTCTCAGGGTCAATACTTGGGCTTATGCTAGTCACCAATTTTGTAGGGTTTGTGTATCAGAATTATCTTTCAGGGCAGGCAGGATATGTATATGAAACTATTTTGGATTACCGTGAATGTGCATATATGTGGTCGGGAGTTTATGGGTTCGCCGAGATGATAAAAGGTGAAAACGGTTGGAGTGAACAAATATCGTCTTGTAGTTTATCTGCTATTAATATTTCTTTTAATTGTTTAGCTCCGGGCATTGATCATGAGATCATGGCTTCACAGGTTCCTTCAAGTACAATTTCATGGGATACATTAAGACCTGCAACAACACTCGAAGTAGATCAGTATATGGGTGTAGATCCAACGAATAGCATGTCCGCAACAAAAACATTCACACAACAACATGTCTATCAGATAGGGCAAAACACGTACACAGTCTTTGGAACTTCGACAAAAAAAACAGGTAATGCTACAGACATTAATTTTGATATGGGCGTCTTAAGAGACGGGAATGGAAATCTTATTTTTATTTCTCACATTTTAAAAAATAGCACTTACGGGTTCGATAATCAGATCTATAATTACCAGATGATCCTTCCTTTGCGTAATGGAACAAATCCCGTGTATTACTTCTTTTCTGATCCTTTTGATCAATGTTCTGAAGAAGGTAGTGGTGATGATTCAATCTATGTTCCTCCAGTAACTGAAACTTTGACGCCAGAAACAATCGCTAGTGGTTCTACTGGTTCATTTGATTTTGCAAAATCCGAAACCCTGGGTGTAACTACGATTGATGTTACAGTCAAAGACGGCACTACAGGAACATTTACAGTTGCTGATTCTGACAAACCAACAGGATCCCCACTTGCGATAGCATCAACAACAGGCGCAGTATACAATTACATTCAAATCACTTCAACGATTCCTAATAGTAATATTGCTACTGCAACAATAAAATTCAAGGTTCCCAAAACATGGTTTACTACAGAAAATATTGATTATACTACTATTGCCTTGAAAAAATTAGTGAATAATGTGTGGGTTGAATATGCGACAACATCTGCGAGTGAAGGTTCATCATACTATTATTATGAAACAGTTGTATCCTCGTTTTCATCGTATGTGATTGTAGGAAAGTATACTAATGCAACAACACTGCCCGCAACACCCATTCTGGAGCAGCCAAAACGTATTGAAGGTATTGATTATGGTATCTCACTCTCAAAAATTGACCGCAAGATTGTCGTTGGAAACTTCTTACAGGAAATTGTTGCATTCTATAATTATAGGTCCGCTCCTGCAAATCTTAATTTTTCAATTGAGGGAGAAAATCTCAGTAAACTTATCAAACTCGATAAGAGTAGCATGATTATCTCTCCAAATACCAATGATCAACTTACATTGACAATCTTTGGTGAAGGAACACCCGGTATCTATAATGGGTCGCTTGTTGTTGATGGTACATTACAGCAAAAAATTCCTATCCATATTGAACTCCTCTCAAAAGATCGATTACCCGTCGAATCGATCCTTATCTTTACAGATATCTATAATCGGAAAATCTTTTCTTTTGATAAGTTAAAATTTAAGACAGATCTTCGTAATATGCTCTCTGATCAATCATACCCTGTAACACTCCAATTTACCATTCAAGATATTACGGGTTCTACAGTCTGGTCTGATCAATCAAATGTATTTGTGCAAACATCATTTTCATTATTAAAAACCGCAGAACTTCCAAAGAATCTTTCGAATGGTAATTATGTCTTGGGTATACGCGCGAATTATCTTGGAGTTTCAAGCAGTACAAGCGCAGTGTTTAGTGTCGTTTCACCATTCTATGATCAATATTTGTTCGGAATGAGTGTATGGATTTGGATTATCCTTTTAGTATTTTTCCTCCCAGTAATTCTTGTATCGTTTTTTATGCGAAAACATATCAAGAGTAAGAAACATTATGCGGCAAAAGTATCTTACACTGAATTACCGAAAGTCGGTCTAAAATCTATGTTTGTGGGAAAAATTGCAGAGACAGATCATAAGACATATTTTGACCTTGAACAATTCAAAATGCACACTATTGTTGCAGGAGCAACAGGTGGTGGTAAGTCGGTTGCTGCGCAAGTTATCGTCGAAGAAGCATTGATGAAGGGCATTGCAGTTATTGTTTTTGATCCCATCGCAGAATGGTCGGGAATGCTGCGCAAAGGAATTGATAAGAACATGTTGAAATTATATCCGCAATTCGGGCTTAAAGCAACAGATGCAAGATCGTTTAATGGTAATGTACGGCAGATTACGAATGCACTCGAAGTGATTGATATTAAAAAATATATTAACCCCGGAGAAGTCCAAATTTTTACACTCAATAAACTTGATCCGGAAGATATCGACATTTTTGTTGCCAATTCGATTCGTGAAATATTTCACGCTAATTTTCCTGAGAATCCTGAGATAAAACTTCTCATTGTTTACGATGAAGTACATCGTTTACTGCCAAAATTCAGTGGTTCTGGAGAAGGATTTTTACAAATTGAGCGCGGATGTCGTGAGTTTCGTAAGTGGGGTATCGGTATGTTATTGATTTCGCAGGTCCTTGCAGATTTTGTCGGACAAATCAAAGCAAACATCAATACGGAAATTCAGATGCGTACGCGTGATGAAGGAGACATTGATCGCATTAAGGCAAAATATGGTACTGATGTCCTTCAAGGTCTTGTCGAGGCAAGTGTGGGTTTTGGGATGGTTGAAAATCCGGCATATAATAATGGTCGACCCTATTTTGTATCGTTTCGTCCGCTACTGCACAATACGCAACGTCTCTCAGATGAAGAACTCGAGAAATATGATAACTGTAATGAAATCATTGACGATCTCCACTATCAACTCGAACAATTAGATGCAGAAAAACAGGATGTCTTCGGTCTCAAACTCGAATTGAAGATTGCACTTGATAAAGTGAAATCTGGAAATTTTAATATGGTCGAAATTTATTTACAAGAACTCGTTCCCCGTATTGAAAAGATATGGAAACATCTGAATAAGGCGCCAAAAAAATGTGAACTCAAACTCGTCGATATTGCAAGTTTAAAATCCGAATTGAAAAAAGCCGAGGAATCACGTAATGAATTCGAAAAAGAACAACACACAATGCAAGCGAAAGCAACTGATGATTTTGTGAAAATACTCGATGAGGATAAATCAAAAAATACTATGTTGTTCACGCCACAAACTTCACTTGCTCCACAGACGTTATCTGTTTCATCAACATTACCGGTTTCACCAACACCTATCCGGCCTGAACAGTACTTTTATACTGTTGATCATCTCATACTGCAATCACTTCGTGAACTTTCAACATATCTTACGACCGGTAGTCCTGATGCATTCGCGTATCATGTGAACTCGACAAGAAATGATTTTGCAAATTGGATTAGGGGGGTGTTTTTATTCAATTCGCTTGCAGATACGATTCAAAACATTACCGATAAAAACGAGATGCATCAGCACTTAGAAGAATTTTTGCAAAAAATTCCTGCGCAAATTGATCCTGTAGTGGGATCTTCAACACATACGCCAGCGAATCCTTCTCTTCAAGAGTCTCTCGTCTAGAAATTTATTGTCTGAGAATCGTAATCGCAACACGCTCCAGAACAAACGCAGAATGCAGCTGATTGAGAAAAAAATTAAAAATGGTTCAAGGAAATCCAGTACAAAAGAGGGCGAGTAACACGCGTAATCAGGATAGTTATACGAATCATGCAATTTCAAATCATAATATCTCTGATCGTGTTATTTCTGATCGTGTTATTTCTGATCGTGTTATTTCTGATCGTGTTATCTCTGATCGTGTTATCTCTGATCGTGTTATCTCTGATCGTGTTATCTCTGATCGTGTTATCTCTGATCGTATCATCTCTCATCATGAGATTATTATTGTGACAAGAGTTATGATCATGTTTTTATGTTATATCTTAATCTCTAGCATCAGTATCCCACAATCCTCTGCGTTAAGTATGCAAACTGTGCAAAATTCTGCAGGGCTCTCTTCCAATAATCCTCTTCTTCCCATCACTGTTGCGACTGATGCAGAAGTTTTTTCAGTCGGAGATGTGGTTCATATTTATCTTTTTCCGAATGATCTCTTGTCGCAGAATAAGTCCCGCGAATCCCGGGATTCCTTGTTTGCATCATTGTCCCTTGAGGTAACATTACAGGAGGACACGAGTTATTTATTAAAATATCTTGGAGCGCTCGATAATGATATTTCGTTTATTCCGCAGAAACCCGGAACCTATTATATTAAGGTATATTTGCCGAAGAGCTATTTAGACTATCAAAATATCGTGAATTCAAATATCGTGGATTCAAATACATTAGGTTCAATCATAGTAGATTCTTCGCCTCCGGATTTAGGTTCCTCGATTGAAAAGACTTTTGTTGTGTACGCAGAGAGCGCTTTTGGCTGCAAGGAATATGCTGCCGGAGAGAATGTGGATATCTCCTTGAGGGACTATGCACCCTATCACGATAATGCAAGTTTGCCTGCGAGTGTTATGCTCATCTACAGCAACATAAATTATTCAGAAAAATTGCTTTACTCCCAGGAAATACGCGATGTCATATCCTATTCCTCTGCACGATTAGGAAAATATTCATTATATGCCGACGGGGATTATCTGGATTGCTTTGTTATTACGGACAAACCTGTTATCTCTCAATCAAATTCAGACGCTGCTGATGCAGGCACTCTCATTGTTGATGCTGGTGCTCTGAGTGTTGATTCAAGTATTCCGGATTTAGATGCGCTGATCCAAAAAAGAGAAAAAAGGAATATGCCTGTTCTTGGGATATCACAAGCGCTCAATATTTCGAAAGATACAATCGCCGATATGAACGCATTGAATAATGGACTCATCGCGGTAAGGATCTTGAAAAATAATTCGAATCTTACAGTCTTATCGGAGTTATTGGTTATCGATCTGAACAGATCAATCGCTATACTGATTGGATTCAATGAGAGTGCTCCTGCTGATGATTTTACAATTGGCGTCAAGGATCAAGGTATTGTCTGGATATCTAAAAATCATGAGACGCTCTATCTTTTTGATACGCAAACTGCAACACATATTTCTCGACGAGTTTTACCCTATAATGTCTCCAAAGGAGAATTAGGGACAGTACTATTTTTGAATACTTCTCTCACCAATGAAACTGGTAGGACTGAACTGCCGATAGATTTTGCATGGGATGTAGAGTTTGACAATCAACAATTTTATTTTTATAATCCACAATTCGGTCAAACTTTTTCAGATGACGATATGAAAGTCAAGGAAGCATTCAGAAAACTCATGGATATGGACCAGATTCTCAGACCGCAGGATATTGCACACCTCGATCTTGAAATCGACAGGGATTTTGTTAATGCTGATGAGATGAGCACCACATGATGATTAAGATAAATGATGATTAAATAAATGATGATTAAGATAAATGGATTATGGAATGTGAAACAGTTCGTGCGTCTTGGATTCCTATTCTTAGTACTGGGCTTGTTCTGTATCTATTCTTCACCGGATGCTGCAGCCTCGATCAATGCAAGCGATTCACAATATCTTATCGCCATCGGGCCAGTTACTGGTTCAACTTCTGCGAATTACGTGTATCTCTCAATATTTAATCCTGCAACATCCAACAATTCAGTCGTAATCAATTATTTATTTCTCCGGAACACCGCAGTCAATACTGCTACGTATCAGAAATTGACCCTGCGTCGTATCAATGCATCGTCAACAGGAACATTGATTGCACAATCAGATATCCCGAAAAAGAATACTAATTCAGCTAACGCTACAGTCGAGATACGCTATGCAGGACCCGCAGTGACTTATCCCAATGGGGTCAATGCGCGGATCATCTCTGTTGTGGGTTCAGGAGCAGCAGGTTCATTAAATGGCTTTAAAGAATTAGTATTTAATGAGACAAATCCACTTGTTCTCAGACCAGGCGAAGGAGTCGCACTTTATCAGGAAGCTGCCGGAAGTGCCAACCAGCGTGTCAATCTTCTTGTTGATTGGGAAGAAACAAACACCACACCCCAACTCAAGAATGAATATATCATTGCCACACCCAAGGTCGCAATCGCTGCAACAGTCAATTATACTTATCACTCGTTCTTTAATCCTGCAGCATCAGGAAAGACTTATCTTGTCAAGAGAATCGATATTAATGTTGATTGTAATGGCGCTGCAGTCTATACTAATACTATGGCGCTGCGCCGAATTACTGCGGCAAGCGTAGGAACACTCATTACACAATCAGATATTCCGAAAAAAGATACTGCAACAAATGTCAGCACTGCTGAATTGCGCAACACTAACCCGACAGTCACACATGTCGGGACTGCAAACGCGCGATTACGCCAAGTAACTCCCTGCGGCGCAGCAAACCAGCATGGTGCATATAAAGAAACACTTTTTGAGTCCAGCGAGGAGCCACTCATTATTAAGCAGGGCGAAGGACTCGCATTAATATCAGAAACTGCAGGGGATGTCAGTCAACTTGTCGGTACGCAAATGGAATGGGAAGAGATATCAAACACCACTACACCCCTGACAGAAAACGAATTGATGTATGCATCCCCTCCAGTCACGACCACTGCAACAATCAATTATACTTATCATTCGATATTCAATCCTGTCGGCAGCGGCAAGGTAGCAATTATTAAGCGTATTGAAATACGTATGGACGCGGGAACTGCCAACAAAGTCTATCAGCCTGTCAATCTCCAGCGCATTAATGCCGCAAGTGCAGGAACACTTATTACACAATCAGATATCATGAAAAAAAATTCTGCGACAAATACGACAGTCATGGAATTACGGTATAATGGTCCGACAGTAACATTAAATGGATCGACGGATGCAGCTATTCTTACCATAACTGGACCGGGAGCTGTCGGCCAATTGCGCTCGCGTAAAGAATTAATATTCAATAATGAGAAGATTGTCCTGCGACCTGGAGAGGGGCTTGCAATGTATTCTGAAACAGCAGGTGGTGCGAGCCAGTATGCAAAACTTTATGTTGACTGGGAAGAAGAGCCACTTGCAGCAGTACCTGCAGCGCAAAACGAGTATGCGCTTAATGTTGGGTCGTTCAATGGTGTGACAACTTCAGGATATAATTATACTTCATTCTTTAATCCTGCACTGAGTAATGTGACTGCGATTGTAACTAAGATATTTATGGATATTGATACTGCGGGAACAGCAGTCTATATCCCGTTCACCATTAGGCGCATAACAAGCGCATCAGGTGGAACATCCATTGCACAATCAGATATTCCAAAAAAGAATACTGGTTCAAATGTAAGTATTATGGAATGGCGTTATGCTAATCCTACAGTGGCATATGTCGGATCAAGTAATGCGCGTATTGAAAGTGTGCAAAGTCCAGGCGCTTTAGGGACGGCTGTTGCACCACAATTGACCGGATGGCAAGACGATATATTCACAAAGGAACCCTATGTGATAAAACCCGGCGAAGGATTGACACTCTATCAGGAAGCAGCAGGAGATGTGGATTTTCGGGTGAAGTTCATGCTCGTATGGAAAGAAATATCTTACGCACTCACTCCGGCAACAGAAGGAAACTACATGACATCCATTGGGCCAGTGAGTGGATCGCTCACTAATAATTATGTCTATGCAACAATCTATAATCCCCTGAATTCAAGCCGCGATTATATTATGAGGCGAATTGATGTTCGATCAGACAGGGTCGGCGCCTTGACTGCTCCTGGTTACATTCCTGTTTCATTGCAACGGATTAATTCATCGAGCGGCGGGACACTTATGTCGTTGTCAGATATCCTGCCAAAGAATACTGCGACAAATACTTCAACTGCTGAACTGCGCTCTGCAGGACCGACGGTAAATTTTGTCGGTACCACTGCTTCTGATATGATTGGTGTGATGGCGCCTGGCGCAGTTGGGCAGGAATATGGAAAGATAGAAATCATATCTGGTAAAGGTGATGAAATTATTCTCCATCCTGGTGAGGGACTCGCAATGTACCAGCAAGGCACTGCAGGAGACGCCAACATGCGTTACCGCATGGATCTTGTATGGAATGAATCAATCATCGTAACAAATACTGCTCCTACTTTTACGCAGTCTATTGGTGATCAAAGTATTTCTCATTCTGTGAATTTATCATTACAAGTAAATTGTACTGATTTAGATTTCGATACTATTCTTTATTTTGATAATACTTCTTTATTTGATATTAATTCTTCTGGATATATTTTTGATAATCCGACTCAGGCAGAAGCCGGAGTATACAACATTTCCATAACTTGCGGCGATGGTGTGGCAAATACTTCAAGTAGTTTCTTATATACGATAACAAATAGTGCTCCAACAACTCCTACAACACCTTCTATTACTTCTGGTACGTATCGTAGTGACTCTTTTGTTTCATCGTCGGGTACTGGTTCTTCTGATTCTGATGGTGATTCTTTATCTTACTCTTACCAATTTACTTCCTCGAGTAGTGGTACTATTCTTCAAAGTTTTGGTGTTTCAACTTCTTACACGACGTGTTCTTCTAATTCTGCTTGTAATAAGACTGGTGATATTAAGGTTCAGGTGAGGGTTTCTGATGGTTCTGCTAATACGGATTCTGCTTTAAGTTCAGCGAAGGATATTTTGAATACTGCTCCGACACAGCCTTCAGCAGATACCTTAACCCCGACTACTCCTATTATTGGTAATCAGTTTACTATGGGTTGTTCTGGCAGTACTGATGTTGATCCTGAAGATTCTTTGACATATTTTTATGGTTTGTATGATTTGAATGATTCTGTGTATCGTCAAGCATTTTCTACATTGGCTACTTATACACTTGTTGCTCCTGTTGATAGTCATGATACTTTCAGGACTGATTGTTATGCGAATGATTCTAGCAATGTGAGTTCTACGAGGACTGGGACGACTTTAAGAACAGTATCTAATTCTGCTCCTGTTATGAGTTCTTCTCGTATTTCTCCGTCTACTGCGTATACTAATGATACACTTTTAGGTTATTGTAATGCAACAGATGCAGATAATAATAATTTAACATATCATTGGAAGTGGTATTTGAATACTGTGCAGAATACTTCTGGAACGACGTCGAATAATTATTCGCAAGGGTTAGAGATTAATGTTGCGAATGTTTCAAGCGGTAATCTTTCTGACGGGCAGAATTGGACTCTTTCATGTCAGGCAAACGACAGTTCGTTGACGAGTAGCTGGTTGAATAGTAGTGTGTTAATGATTAGTCCATATTACGGTTCTTTGAATGTTACAATCACTTCTCCTGCAACAGATATTTCTGTAAATCAGAATTCTACATTTCAGATTAATGCAACAGTAACCTGCACGGGTGAGACAGGTGCAATCTGTGGAACAGTCTATGCAAATGCGCGATATAATGCGAGTAGTGCAACGCCGGATACATTGATTAATACGACGAGTGGAGGAACACCATTATACATGACGGGTAACGGAGGTATGTGTTATCAGGAAAGTGCGAATGAGAGTACGGCATGTGGGGGATTAAATACCGGAACATATGCAAATGAATCAACAGCTGGTTGGAATAATCTTAATTATACTATTGATGGAAATTGGAGTACAACAGGAGATACTGGTGGACTGGCGGGAGATTCTGCGACACTTTATATAAATTATACAAAACCTTCAAATAGTTTGGATACCAGTGTATGGCGAGTTTCAAATGGTAATTCAACAGGAGGTGTTTTTATAGTAAATATTTCTTTGCCAATACTCTGCTGGAATTATAGTTCCACAATAATACGGTTGAAAGTAACATCACAACATGGAGCATCGACACTTTTTAATGATGTAAAATGGGATTGTTATAATGGCACCGATTATTTAAATCTAAGTAGGACGACTGGTTCAGATCTTGTTTATGAAGAAGCAATCTGGTGGAATATTTCTGGAACATCTAATCCACAAACATCTTCTTCAACACTTTCTCAAGGACAATCTTGGAGTATGAATTGGACGGTTAATACGACAGGAACTACCGGATCGAGTTATTATGTTGATGTACTCTTTAATTCGAGTTATGGTTCGGGTAGTGTTCCAAATAATGATACGGCGAATAGGAAGATGACTGTTAATAGTGCTCCTGTCTTGAATTCTTCTCGTGTTTCTCCGACGATTGCGTATACGAATGATACACTTCTAGGTTATTGTAATGCAACTGATAGTAATTTAGATAATCTCACGTATAATTGGAAGTGGTATTTGAATGCTGTGCAGAATACTACGGGAACAACATCGAGTAATTATACTCAGGGTTTGGAGATTAATGTTGCTAATGTTTCTAGCGGTAATTTGTCTGTTGGTCAGAATTGGACTCTTTCATGTCAGGCAAACGACAGTTCGTTGACGAGCAGTTGGATGAACAGTTCAGTTGTTGCTATTCGAGCGGTTCCTGCGGTGTTGTTTGTTTATCCTACTCCTAACAGTGGTACCTCTGCTACCAATACCTCTATTATTGTTAATGCGAGTATTAATATTTCTGTGTTAACTAACCTTTCGACTGTTACATGGAATTGGAATGGGACAAATTATACGATGTATAATAATTCTTTAGTGTTGTTGTATAATTTCAATAATGTGTCTGTATTCGGCGAGAATGTATCAAGCAATAAGACTTTTGATTCGAGTACGTATGGTAATAATGGTACGTGTCAAGGTATGGGTGCGGGTTGTAATTATACTCTTGGTAAGTATGGTTCTGGAATAACTTTTGATGGTGTAAATGATTTAGTCAATGTAAGTAATCCCACTTCTTTGAATAATCTTGGTCCTGCGACGTGGTCGATGTGGGTTAATCGTAATAGTCTTACGAATTATGGTGCATTAATGTATAAGAGCGATAGTAATGTTAATGCGGGTTGGTGGATTGATTTTAGATCTGATAATGGTGGAGAATTAGGAATTAATATCGTACATTCCACGACTAATATTAGAAGATATACTAACGCGAGCATTCTTGGTGTCGGACAATGGTTTAATCTAGTTATTACCTGGACTAATGTCTCGAGTTATACTGCAGTAAATATGTACATTAATGGTGTTGAAACCGCATACAGTTGGAATACCACGCCTGCAGGGAATCATCTTTCTGATGCTGCTGAACCATTAACTATTGGTTATGGAAAAGCAATTACTGGTGGATATTTCAATGGTTCTATTGATGAAGTGATGATTTGGAATAGGAATCTTAGTGCGTCAGAGATTAGTCAACTTTACAAATCCAATCTGTATAAGTATAATACAAGTAATTGGCAGTTTACATCCAATCAATCTAATTTAACGTTAGGCGGTTATACATACTTTGCGTGTGCAGATGATACTTCAGGTGTAAGTAATTGTACAGAGACGAGAACTCTTACAATAACTAATGTTTCTAATTTTGCTCCTGTGATGAATTTTTCTCGTATTTCTCCGTCGACTGCGTATACGAATGATACGCTTTTGGGTTATTGTAATGCAACAGATGCAGATAATAATAATTTAACATATAATTGGAAGTGGTTCTTGAATGCCGTACAGAATACTACTGGAACGACGACAAATAATTATACTCAAAGTTTAGAGATTAATGTTGCGAATATTGCTTCTGGAAATCTTTCCATCGGACAGAATTGGACATTCTCGTGTCAGGCAAATGATTCTATAAATATGAGTAGTTGGATGAATAGTTCAGTTGTTACAATCATCGATACAACGCCACCCAGTGTTCAATTAGATGCGCCGGCACCAAATGATGCTCGCGATCAAGGGCAAATAACATTCACGTACACTCCTTCTGACCCTCAGTTACAAAATTGCACACTCTATACTAATCGTACGGGTGTATGGATGGCAAATGCAACCAATTCATCACCTATTAATATGTCACAAAATAATTTCTTATTGAATTTGAGTTATGGCACCTATCTGTGGAACGTACAATGTTGCGACTCTTTTGCGAATTGTGGATTTGCGCCTGCAAACAGGACTTTGCAGATCGTAGGAGACTTTGCAATTAGTGATCAGGGTCTCTTATTGAGTTCGCCTAATCCCGTCGAGAATCAAAATATTACGCTATCATCAATTGTCCTTAATCTTGGAAATAAATCAGAATCTAATATTCTCGTACGATTCTATGAAGGAGATCCTGATACGACGGGCATTCAGATAGGGAGCGACCAATATTTTAATTTTTCTGCACTCCAGAATATCACGGTGAATATGACATGGACAACAAAAGTCGGGGGTTATAATCTCTTCGTGAAAGCTGATCCCGCAAATGCAATTGTCGAATTCAATGAATCGAATAATAAGGCAAATAAGAGTGTGTATACTGCTGCATGGCAGATCTATTATGGAAATATTACAGGACTTTTTGTATTAGGGACGAACACGAATAATACTATTATCGATTGGTTGCCTACAAATCTGTCTGCAAATATTTATATCGCAGATTCTGATTCATCAATCTCTTGGCAATCCCTTAAAGCAATCACGAGAAATATAACAGGGAATAGTACGAGTAATACGACGAATGATTTTGAAGAGATAGATACTTGCCTTGCTATTGAGAACCTCACAGATTCAGTTAATGCAACATATTCGAGTGGCGGTTCACCTATCCAAACAAATAATTATACTATCTATCAGAATAACTTGTCAAATGTTCCGGTCGTGAAGAGCACGAATACGACAAATTTTTATTCAGGGATACTCTGGGATAGCGCTGATTCAGGAGATACGTATTATACGTGTAACCCTAATCCACTCTTACGAAAGGACATTATATTTGTGACTACGCTTAATGCGCATCAAGCAGGCGCATACGGTACTTATGATTATGAAATACGAATTCCTGCAAAGCTTCGATCATATCGTGGATCGGACGAAACAGTCAGTTTATATTATGAGACAACAGGCTAATATGAAATCCTATGCAAGCATCTTTACCGCAGCTCGTCGATAAAAACATCGAGCTCGTCGCGAGGGGTTGCTCCATACGGGAACGCAGAGCTAAGAGGATAATACATCTGTTAGCGAGGACGGATGCTTGCAAAAATTAAGAGGGTTTCGTATTAGCCGAGACAACATAAAACTTTTTAAACAACAGAATTCCACTTATCTATGATGGGTGGTCGAAGTGGAATCTGCTGTGCTCAGGAATCACCGGTCGTGGAATTCTGAGCGCAACAAAATCAATGATTTTGTGCGCAAGAAAAGCTGTGCTTTTCTTTGCGTCAAGAACCACATAATATTTCATTAACTAAGCAGTCATGCCACCAGTCTGTGACCGGTGGTTCTTGACATGAGAATGGGGTGTACTATATATAGTATATTGGACTAGGGGTGGAGAAGAGGTGAAACTATTACTTCTCAAAAAATATGACTGATCATGCGCTACAATCAAAGAAGGATGATGATGTTGCATATGATAAAGATATAAAATCAGGTGCGATCCCTAATCCTCCACGAACACTTCCAGAACTCGCAAAAAATCTTTATGATACAAAAAATCTTTATGATACCTCGAATAATTCGTATAATTCTTCAGGAACAGCACCCCTAAATTCTTCTGCGCAAACCATGCAAAAACCTTTAAGCGCGCCAATGTCGGCCCCGTTACAACCAGTCGATATGTCTTTTATTCGCCAATCGAATACTGCACCGTCGGTCTCGCCCGCAGTATCATCTATGGCAACACAAGAACAACTGATCGTGCCGCAAGGAGCTATACGATCTTCATCGATGAATGCAGGAAATGCAATGATTTATTCTCAGCAATATCCTTCTCAAAATCATCCTCAAAATCCTCTTCAACCCATTATTATTCAGATGCCGTCACCATCTGCGCCACAAATATATATAGTGCCGTATCCCGTGTCCAGTAGTTCAACAGGAAATCCGATAGGGGCTAATGAGAGTACACTTCAATTAATCCAGCTTATTGCGCAGATATTAAAATTATCTCTTCCGGGTGATATTTCTATGATCACTTCCGCTCCTAATTTTTTTTCAAATCCTGTGGCGTCGACAAATCCCGCACCTCTCGTAGATAAAGCCGCAGTGCAAACAATATTTCTTGATGATCTCTCAAAATTCTTTTATTTGCGCGACGGTGTTGTGTTACGTTCACTTCCTCAACTTGCGTATCATCTTCGTGCAATGTCTGATGAGGAATTTTCATATCACGTTACAAACGAAAAAAATGATTTTGCGAATTGGGTAAGAGACGTTTTTGCACTTCCCGAATTTGCAGAAGAAATTTCTCGTATACAAAGTAAGAATAAACTTGCAGATTTCTTGATGAGAACAATTTTTTAGTAAACACATATTTTTTTCAGTCGCTGTGAATCATTACTTATTTATTTGAATGACGAGTGATTTGAATTAATTCATTATTACTTTTAACGCTGTTTTCTTTGTTGTATATAAAGTATAGAATACTTTTATACAGAGAAAATCCTGAGGATTTTCGAGTGTTCAAAAACTGAACGCTACAAACTTCAGTTTGCAGTTTTTGACACAACTTAAAAATTTTTGATTTGCGATAGCAAATTTTTCTTGTTTTCGAACTATTTTTAAGCCAATTTATGCTATTTTTCGCGAATTTGCCATTTTTAAGCCTTTAAAACAGTATATTCCCTAAAAGATACTAAAACGAAATATTTATATATAAGTATACATATTAGTATATTAATGTAGGTTTGTTTGACAAAACGACCTTTTATTAAAAACAAAAAATGAAGACGACTATTTTTGGAATAAGTAACAAAGGTGAAAAAATGGAGAAAAAACTGATATTAATTGGCTTGTTGACATTGCTAAGCATTTCTTTTGTCTTCGCATTACCCTCAGGACCAAATAGTGCAATAACACCAGTAAGTAGCAGCAGATATACAGCAGCTACAGGAAAAACAACATCCGCAATTGCCGGTAATGTGACAGAGATTAATTTCAATGCGACAACAATAACACAAACATGGCAGGGGTATTTTGGAAGTGTGACCGGTACAATCGTACTTGGTAATAGCAATAATAAAACCCTTTATGATTGGAATCTTGCAAGTCCGCAAGGAGAGATCTATGCAACACGATATGCTTCAACTCCTAGTTGGGCAGGAATTCGATGTGCAAATGCCACAGAAATAGGAGCAGAACACACATTTTCTGGCGCTACTGCTACTGCTGTTGATCGTTTGGCTAATACATTTATTGCTTCAACTGCATTCACTACATTCTATGTCGGAGCAACATCAATCGCTTCAGGTGCATCATGTTATGCAGCGAACATGTATAATAATACTGGTGCGCAGACAGCAAAATTCTCAGAAGTCATCTTATCAGATACCACAAATATTATCTATACTGCACTCCTTGAACAGAATGCAATGGGTTTTGATGGTAGCACATACGATTTCGAGATGATTGTTGCAGAAAATGGTCACCTTACTGACACGAGTACAACAACCTACTACTTTTACTTAGAACTTGAATAAAGATTGAGTAAATGTAAGTGTAAACGGTTATTTTTTTTTATTTTTTTTTTTAATTATAGAATACCCTGCTGTTTACGGCAGGTCGTAGTCTGTAATTCACTTTTTCTATGAGAAATAATCAAATGTGTGAACAAATTTTTACTCTTTCTTCTCTTCAGTTACAGGTGCGGTTTGCGTTTCTTCTTTGACTGTGTGATGTTCATTGTGGTGATGATGATTAAATCGTTCTTTTCGAGTTTTGCCGTACAAGGATTCGTTGCATTTAGTGCATTTTTTCTTCCAGCGCAAATTTTTTCTTCCACAATGTTTACACTTCTTTTTATTAAAGATGAGGAAGAGTAGGAGGATGATGACTATGATAAGGATATAATAGATAAGATCAAGACCTTTTAATTGGAATGCATATTCTCCAAAGATTGTCTTAATAAGCGAATTTTCACGTTCACCATAATATCCTTTAACTTTGATGATAGGATTATTCTGAATATCCGCGTCGCTGAGTTTTGCATCAATGAAGAGTTCTCCTTCTTTACCCGGTTTGAGGAGTATTGTTTTTTCAGATGCGACTGTCTTATATTCACCATTCATATAGAGATCGATGAGTTCAATACCGACATAACTGTCGACTGTCCCGATATTTCTAACCGTGATGATGAATCGGCTATTTGATTGATCATAAACAATATTTGTCATATTGACGATTGCATCGTCGAGAATATCGACTCCTTCTACAGTCATCGATTTTTCAAGAACATTTTCAAGCGATTTTTTCCCTTCACCAAAGAGTGTATAAGCTGCGGCAGTAATATTATCTCCTTCAATTGCGAGATCGTATGAGATGGTCTTATATTGATTCTTGTCAATAAATATAGGTTCTTGGTCTCCGATAACAACTTTATTGTTGTTTGCATTGAGTGTGATTGTTCCTTTGAGATATGTCCCAATCGCTGCGTTATTACGATATGTAATCCATAATGCGTTTGTTGCCTTATTATACATCATGGAATAAATTTCAAGATTGATTGTATAGCTTGGCATCGGAAATTTATCGAGATCTTCAACAGTTGCAATAGTGCCTGTCGGTGTTCGTGCGCCTTGCGCGAATTTTACGAATACACTGATGCCGAGCTGCCTGCGAATAGCTGTTGCAGAATTGATAAGTTCGTTTCCGACAAGAACTGCAACCTGGAATCCACTTGATTTAATATATTCTTGAACTTGTGTCGGAACAGTGTTTTTTCCGATAAAGAGCACCGGGTCGTCTCCGGACATAATACTTGATTCGATGAATTCTCCATTACTCATTACGGTCTGTTTTGACTCTTTGATCTTTTGGTAACGTTTTACCATTTCGATATTGTTTTCGAATCGATCACCGGTATTAATTGTTTCAGGATTATATTTTGCAAGACGCGTCTTAACAACTTCACTTACTTGCCCGAAAATAATGACTTTTTCAGGACTTACATCCCCTAAGAATGTATCAATCTGCCCAATATTTCGTTCGTTAGCGAATACGACAAAATACTTGTCAATGACTGCGTATGAGGCAGCCGACAATGCATTATATCCGTATGCGTCGTCTACGATAATAAATTTTTTGATATTTTTCTCTTTGTTGATACGTTTTGCAAGTTCGAGATTGATTGTATTTGAGATAACCTCTTCAACATTTTTATATCCTTGTGCATCCATGACTGCCTTATAATTGACAACATAGGGTTGCGATCGTGACGACATGACAAGTGTACCATTAGAATCTTTAGGTATTGAATAGAGAAGGACAGTCCCATGCCGCGCGCTTGTCAGGAACAATCCGGGTTTTTTATCGATAAGACTCGCATAGAGCATCACTGAATAGACATCTTTCCAGTCTGCAGAATTTGAGATGACTTTATCTACTGCAAAAACAGACGTACTCAGTACGAGTACAGTAATAATGAATCCCACTACAAATAATAGCGCGCGCTGTTGTGTACACACGATTTAATCACCCACCGATACGTCAATAGGAAATTTCTGTATATATAAATGTTGTGTCGTTTTTGGCTCTGGTAAAAATGTTTTGAACGACACGTGTGAGAATCACTGATAAAAGTTCTCCATACGCTAAAAAATAATTTGTGATTTAGGTATATATTCTTCTTATTTAATCATTTCAACTTTCATCATATTGATTGATCCTTGCGAATTGAAAGGGATACTGGCGGTGATGACGACGACATCGAATGATTCGACAAGTCCTTTCTCTTTAATAACATTTAATGCGGTGCTAATGAGTTCATCAGTATTTTCCGGCATGGTAATACGGACAGGCCGGACGCCCCAACTTAAAATTAATTTTCGATATTCTTTTTCACTAGGAGTTACTGCAAAAATGGGTGTGAGCGGCCGATGACTTGAAATCTGGCGTGCAGTATTACCGGTGACTGTACAGGTAACGATTGCTGCAGCTTGCAGATCGCGGGCAGTTCTGCATACAGATCTACTCATTGAATCGACGATTGTGGGTTGGTGATCTTTTTCAGTGTCTGCCCACGGATAGAGTTTCATGAAATGCAGTGTTCGCTCGGTTCTTCGCGCTATTTTATCCATAATATCAATAGCACGTAATGGATGCTTGCCGCTTGCGGTTTCTCCGGAAAGCATAATCGCATCTGTTCCGTCGAGTATTGCATTTGCAACGTCAGTTGCTTCTGCGCGTGTCGGACGGGGATTCTTCGTCATGGATTCAAGCATTTGTGTTGCAGTAATGACAGGTTTTCCTGCAATATTACATTTACGAATAATCCGTTTTTGTACTTCAGGAATATCTTCAATAGGAATCTGTACTCCAAGGTCTCCTCTTGCAACCATAATGCCATCAGATACTTTGATGATTTCATCAAGACATTGGAGTGCCTGGAATGATTCGATTTTGGCGATGATATGGATGTGTTCTGCATCATGTTTTTTGAGTAGTTCGCGCACTTCTAATACGTCTTCTGGGGTTTTTACAAATGACTGTGCAATAAAATCAATATTGTTCTTGATGCCAAATTCAATGTCGCTAATATCCTGTTCAGAGACTCCCGGAAGATCGACAATACTTCCAGGGACATTCACATTTTTTCTTGTTCCGATATCTCCACCAATATTTACTTTACAGATAATTTCTGTTCCGCGTACTTCTTCAACGCGAAGTTCAACAGTTCCATCCGCAATATAAATAAATGATCCCTTCTCGACGATTTTCGGAAGATTCTTATAACTTACTTCAATAATTTTTTCTGTCGAGAACTCTAATTTTTCTGTTGTCAAGACCACTTCTTCGTTATCTTTAAGTGTGATGGGTGATTCAAAAACGCCGATACGAATCTCCGGGCCCTTGGTGTCAAGCATGAGTCCGATGGGAATTTCGAGTTCTTCATTAATTGCGTGAATGTGGTCAATAAATTTTTGATGATCCTCGTGCGTACTGTGTGAAAAATTGAGTCTTGCGATATCCATACCTTTTTCGTGCAGTTTTTTAATCATCTCCCGGGTATTAGAACTCGGGCCGAGTGTGCATACAATTTTTGTTTTTCGTGCTGTAAAATGTTTTTCCATGAAAGTCACCTTTACGCGCTATTTTCTCTTATTACTTCTATTCTTGGAGTAGATGTTTATATGCTTTATGGATTTGGAGGGGTTGTCGGAAAATAGTTTTAGCATCTTAAGGTGAGTGTTCTCTGAAGACTATCAAGAAAATAGTGTAGAATTGCAAATGACACCATTTTCCTTTAATATCACATCTCGACACGAGCGATGCTAAAAACGTAAGTTTATTTTCCGACAACCCCAGTTGCGGTTAACACTGGTTGTGGATATATTGCGCCCCTATTTTCGTTAAATATTTAAGTGATATGTCTTTAATAATGAATATGTGGATATTAAGAGCAAAGGCATATACACCCGATAGCAAACTCACTCAGGCTGTGAAAAGGAATAACGTCAGATTGCATTATTATCCTATAAATAATTATTCCGAAAAAGGACGACAGCATTTTATTATGACTGCGGTAATTCAAGGAAAACAAAACAGCATTGAAAGATTTTTCAGAGATATCAAAAAGTTGAAGAATGTAAAGACTGGAAGAAAACTCGATTTTCTTGAGCGTGAAGGAACTTTCTTTACAATGATAACTTCACATTCTTTAGATGTAGAGGATAAGATAGATATAAAACTTGCATACAATCCTTCGTTGATACATTATAAACCTGTAATTTGGTGGGAAGATGGATGGGAAGAGGTCAGCATCGCATCGCCTGAAAGAAAGGTTCTGGAAAAAATGATTTTGGCATGCAGAGAAGTATGTGCGCTTAAAATTTTGGAATTCAAACAGAAAAAACTTTCAAATTTCGGTTTTCTTTCTATTCTCCCAGAAATCACAAGTAAACAAAAGAAGGCAATTGAACTTGCTATGGAACAGGGATATTATGAGCATCCAAGAAGAATTGGACTTCAAAAACTTGCAGAAATGTCAAAACTTGCATTATCCACCTATCAAGTCCATCTTAGAAAAGCAGAAATAAAACTGTTGCCATATATCATTTCTAAGTATAAATAATTGTCGATTCTCATTCTATACTCACAGACAATAATATCCATACAAAATGTTGTCTTTTCGTAATAAGCAAATGACATATTCGTATAAAAAATTGTGTCATTTGCTATATATTCTTCAAAAATACGCTAAAAGACGAAATATTTCGCTATAAAACATATATACCGGGACAGTATTACTTTTTAGTAAAGACTGATTAGAGAGGAGAAAATTAAAATGAATAAAAACATATCTCTTGAAGAGGCAATTAAACTGATTGATCGAGTTAAAACATGGGATTATCATTCGGAAATCGATCCTGTGGGCCATGCATATATTGGAATAGTGGGACCTATAGGAAAAGATGAGGATCTTCTATCAGTATCTATAGGAACAAGTCTACTCTTGTCTAGGCCATATATCTGTATACGGAGTAATCTAGAAATTTATACCATTAAATTGTTTTTTCAAAGAACGCGATTTGGGAGACCAAAGATAATATCTCAAAAATACAAAGAAGTAGATGCGAAATATAAACAAATAAGAGAAGCTGAAGAGTCTGCGAAGGTAAAACGCGCATTTGATAATTATGAAGGGGTTTAACAAATATATTTCTGATATGTTGCAAATGCAATTTTTACCAAAGCTGTTCATCGCATTCCAATACATTTAAATAACCGTAATATCAAGACAGGCTAATGAAGATTGGTATCATCGGTGCAGGAAATTTGGGGACTGCATTCGCAAAGATATTTTCTGAAAAGCACACCATCGTTCTCTACGACAACAATGCGCAAACCATTACCACCATCGGTACGCGTAAAGAGAACACGCGTTATTTGCCCGGTGTTATATTAGGAAAGAATATTTTTCCGACAACAAACTTTTCATTGATAAAGGATTGTGAAAGTATTATTTTTGCAATTCCCTCGGCTGCTGTTATCGCAGTTTCACGAAAACTCAGATCTTATTATACGAATCAATACATCATTTCTGCGAGTAAAGGATTGTCTATTGATGGATTGGTATTGACTGATGTCATTGAACATGAATTACAGTGCAAGCCACATAAAGTCGTTGCATTATCCGGCCCCTGTATTGCGCACGAACTCGCACGTCATAAACCGACTGTCGTGATGCTTGGTGGCAGTATACGGACATTACAAAAGATAAAACATGAATTAGAGACAAATAATCTCTTCTTCAATTTGACAACAGATAAGCAGGGCATTCAACTGCTCGGCTTCTACAAGAATATCATTGCACTACTCGTCGGGATCTGTGAAGGCCTGGGACTCGGACACAATTTTGAATCATCACTAGTATCAAAGGCCTATAGTAGATTTTATTATCTTAATACAGGGAAGAATATCCGAAGACACACCTTTATCGGCCCTGCAGGAATAGGGGACTTATATGTGACTGCAGTCTCACCCCATTCACGGAATCGGACATTCGGATACTTGCTTGGCAAGGGAATAAGTGTTGAGAAAGCTCTTAAGAAGATTGGTCAGACTGTTGAAGGATATGATAATCTACGATTATTACGTGCACTTAAGAATAAATCGCATATTGACTGCGAACTTACAACACTATTACTGCAGATCATTGATGGCAAAGTGACACGCATGCAGATACGAGTATTATTGCGTAATTATCTGAATTCCTGAATACGTTCATCCTTTTTGGGCCGCGTGGTTAGGTTTGTCTTAATTCTTTTTTACGACAATGACGCTGATATCGTCGTCGATATTACCTGTTCTTGCGCGATCCTCAACAATGCATTCTACAATGGTTTTTGCGGGGAGATTCTTGGTTTTACGTAGTACTTCTTGCAATTGCGTCAGGGTATACTGTGATGATTGTGCAGGATCTATTAAACCATCAGAGTAGATGATAAATAAGTCTCCATTGTTTAAAAATTCCCACTCATTAATCTGATATGTTGGTTCGTATCCAATGACTCCTTTAGGATATATACGGATGCTACTATTAGGGGGCCGGACGCCGAGCATCATGTTATTCGTATAAATATTTTTGCTGCTGATATCCTCAAGCGCATTATTCTCTTTTGAGAAAATGTAGGGAGATGCGTGTCCTGCAGACATGAACCTGAATATTCCACGAGAAGTTATTTCACCAAAAATCATGGTGCCGTGAATGTTGCGGTGATGAAAATAATCGCTAATATTATCAATGAATTCCTGTCGGATTTCGCCGTGTTCCCGGAGCTGCTGATTGATTGTACCATCCAATATTGCGTCAAATTGCGCAGCATAAATCGCTGCTTGCGTACCATGCCCTTCAAAATCTGCAATAATCAATGCAGTACGGTTTTTTGTTTCCGCAACGGCTTTTGTTATCCGTTGCACATGATTGGGGCTGTGATTTGCGTAGGAGTATTCAAGGATTTTTTTAAAGTCGTACTCTTTGGTGTATTTGATGATGCGTGCATAATCTCCGCCGACAGCTTCGCACGGGATCATGGTTCCTGCAATATCTATCCCCCGAAGATTCGGGATCTCTCCAATAGGAGGGGTCATGCGCTTCAATAATTTTTCGATAGGGTCATGAGTCATAGTATGTACTTTAGGATGTTGATGGTATGATACTCTAAAAATCGCCCGATAACGATAAAAATAAAAAATCAGTCTATTCTTCTTGCGCAAACTGCTTAATCGCACTCAAAACGTTGTTTTGGTGCCCTGAAAAATTTTTATTCTTCCTCGGCAAAATTTTTTATGGCGTCGTAGTTCTCGACAATCATCTTAGCCTTGTTCTTGCCAAATTGGAAGGGGAACGGATCATCTTCCTTCTTTTTAATAATAATCATCTTATTACCTTTGAATTCACCATATTCAATCATAGTATCACCTGCAGCAGTGGGTTGCCTTGAGTTTTAAAAAGTTAATGGATTATGAATGTGGAGCATGAGTTATTTTTCGAGTCTATACTCACAGACAATAATATTCATACAACATGTTGTCTGTTCGTAATACATAAAAATTGCAACACAATTTTTAGTACAAGAAATGCGATGCATTTCTTTGTAAGCAAATGACATATTCGTATAAAAAATTGTGTCATTTGCTATAGTTTCATAATATTTATATATGATGATTATTAACTATCGTTAATCATCGTGTTGTTTGAGGTGTATCATGAAAAAATTACCTGTTGTCATCATGCTGTTATTTATTGGTGTTGTGCTCTTTGTTGCAGGATGCACGCAAAAGACTACGACCTCAATATCGCAGCCATCCTCTCCGCAAGTTCAACAAGGTGGCGCCGGGCAGATTCCGCAATCTGCGCCCAGCCAACCATCATCCTCTTCGACTACGCCACGTGTCATAAAACTTGAAGCATACAGTTGGGGGTTTAATCCGTCGACAATAACGGTAAAGAAAGGTGAAACAATCAAACTCGAGATCTCTGCAACATCCGAAACACACAGCCTCACAATCCAAGGATATAATGTGAATAGCGACACCGTAAGTCCTGGGCATGATGCCTCTGTAACATTCACCGCCGATAAAGTCGGAACATTTGAATTCTTTTGCAGCACCTATTGTGGTGAAGGACATAACAGTATGACTGGAAAACTTGTAGTGACTGAATAAATTATTATCCGAAAAAGGCAATATTTAAAAATAGTTTCCTTCTCCTATTTCTATGGAATCACAAGTGCATATTGAAAAAATACTTTTCGACGAGAAATCCCTCGCGTTTCGCGATAGTTTAGGAAACCGCATTATGCATGGAGCACTTTACGGAATTTCTGTTGCACCATTTTTATATGATTCTACTGAGTTGCCCTTTGTAATTGCAGAAAAATTTTTTTTGCGGTACTCTGAAGAGTTAATTGTTGAAAAACAATACGGATTTTTTCGTGTACGTTCTGCTTATAAAAATGCTGCAGAAACAATCCATCTTCTTACCGAAATACTTCATAGAGAAAAATAATAAAAAATTTATTGTATCCCCCATTTATCTTCTTGCGCTGTCAGAAATCAATAGAGGTATATGAGTTCTAATCATGCTCAGAAATTTTCAATTTCTGACATGTGATTGCGTGTTTCATGTGTTTACCCCAATCCAAATCGTTTACAATATACGCAATCCGTCTGTTTCCATGAGAATTTACGGTTCTGCCATTCTTCATCGCTTAAATCACAAATTGTTTTATCGCTTCGCATCATCACTAAAAATGCGCGATGTGTCATTTTTATGTCAGCAAGTTTTTTCGCAAGTTCCTGAAGTTTTGGCAGATGTTTATCTCTGCGCTCTTCATCATCATAACATTTCCTTGCGCAATAATTGCCTTCGTACCAACTGATTAAATGCTTAACGAGAATGGCTATTTTTTCGTCTTTCTTATACACCATAGTGTACTTATACCGGTGATTTTTATATACTTTTCCACTTTAGTGGATTAACAGATACACTTAAGTGTTTTTTTGTATTTTCTGCATCATAGTTATACTAAGAATTTATTCAGTGTTTATATACCCTACGCGTACATGTCCAGTGAGAAATAAATAAGTTAGTCTGGCTTAATACCTAGCTTCTGTTCCATTTCTGCTATTGCAAGCGTCGTCTTAATTACCGTATCCGAATTTAGAGAAATGCTATCGATGCCGCATTCAACCAAAAACTGTGCAAAATCAGCCCACTGACTTGGTGCCTGTCCGCAAATCCCGATCTTTCGATGATACAATTTACAATCTGCAATGACTTTTTTAATCATGCGCTTCACTGCATCATTACGTTCATCATAGATGTGTGCGACAATTTCTGAATCTCTATCGAGTCCAAGTATTAATTGTGTCAGATCATTACTTCCAATCGAGAATCCGTCGAAGACTTCTGAGAATTGGTCGCAAAGTATAATATTTGCAGGAATTTCGCACATGACATAGACTTGTAATCCGTTTTCTCCTTTACGTAATCCGTTCTTTTCCATCTCTGCAAGTACTTGTTTTCCTTCTTTTACTGTCCGACAGAATGGAACCATGACTTTCAAATTTGTAAGTCCATATTCATTGAGTACTTTAAGGATTGCCTGACATTCGAGTGCAAATCCCTCTTTATACCCTGGACTATAATATCGTGACGCGCCACGCCATCCAATCATAGGGTTTTCTTCTTTAGGTTCGTAGGCTTTACCACCGATAAGATTTGCATATTCATTTGTCTTAAAATCTGAAAACCGTAAGATAACATCTTTCGGATAGAATGCCGCTGCAATCATCCCTACACCCTGCGCGAGTTTATCGACGAAGAATTGTGTCTTATTTTCATATCCGATACTTATCTCATCGATTTGCGCTTTCACTTCAGGTGTCTGCTCATGATAATGCAGTAATGCCAATGGATGCGCTTTGATATAACTCATGATAATAAATTCTTCACGTGCAAGACCAACACCATCATTCGGGATATAACTGAGATCAAATACTTCTTCGGGATTTCCACAATTCATCATGATCTTAGTTTTTGTACGTGGAATGTTCTCTAAATTAGTTTGTTTTATTTCGAATGGGAGTATTCCATCGTAGACAAATCCTAAATCTCCTTCTGCGCAACTGACAGTAATTTTTTGTCCTGTCTTTATCTTTTCTGTACCATCAATTGTTCCGACAACACACGGGATTCCGAGTTCACGGGAGATGATTGCGGCATGGCATGTTCTGCCGCCCCTATTTGTTACAATTGCAGATGCAATTTTCATGATGGGTTCCCAATCAGGATCAGTCATTTCTGTGACCAGTACCTGCCCTTTTCTGAATAATCCAATCTCGTGCGCATTTTTGATGACATTTGCCTCGCCGCTTCCGATACGTTCACCGACTGATTTTCCCTTGACGACGATCGTACCTTTCTCTTTTAAGAGATAATTTTCAAGAATATTCCTGTTCTTCTGGCTCATGACTGTTTCTGGACGCGCTTGTACAATAAATAACTCTCCTGATGCTCCATCTTTTGCCCATTCCATATCCATGGGTTTGAAATGTCCCGCTTTTGCTGAGTAATGATCTTCAATAGCGCACGCCCACTTTGCAAGTTGTAATATTTCAGGCTCTGTAAGGACAAATTTATTTCTGTCCACAGTTGATACGGGAACATTTTTTGTGGTCTTTGTCCCTTCATGTGTATAAATCATTTTTTGTTCTTTAGTCCCGATTTTTTTAGAAATAATAGGTTTGAATCCTGTTTTTAATGTGGGTTTAAAGACATAATATTCGTCAGGGTTTACGGTTCCTAAAACAATATTTTCTCCAAGACCATAAGATCCGGTGATGAATGCAACATCCTTGAATCCTGATTCAGTATCAATAGAGAACATGACTCCTGAACATGCTAAGTCTGAGCGGACCATTTTCTGTACGCCAATACTGAGTGCGATTGAGAAATGATCAAAGTGTTTATCTTCGCGATAAGAGATTGCGCGGTTCGTGAATAATGATGCAAAACATTTCTTACAGGCCTCTAAAATTTGGAAGTCTCCCTTAATATTAAGATAGGTTTCTTGTTGTCCTGCAAAACTTGCATCAGGCAAATCTTCAGCAGTCGCTGAACTACGCACCGCAACATCAGTATCGCTGCGATCTTTGTTATATGCACCACATAAATCACGATACGCAGAGAGGATTGCGATTTTTAATTCTTGTGGGAATTCAGCTTTCATGATTATGTCACGAACACGTTGTCCATGATCTGCAAGATTAGTCATATCACTAGTGTTTAAATCTTTGAGAATGTCTTTAATCTTATCTTTAATTCCTGCCTTTTCAAGAAAATAGCGATAGGCATAGGCGGTCACTGCAAATCCATTCGGGACGCGGATACCTTGCGGTGTAAGATTGATATACATCTCGCCGAGTGATGCATTTTTTCCACCGACCTGCGGTACATCCTCGATTCCGAGTTGATCAAACCAGAGAATAAACATCGTATTTTTATCCACGAAAAATCACCCTTACTTTTTAATTGATGAATACTGATGGAATTTTCGAAAAGAAAAGTCTCACCTCTTTTTCCCGAAAATTCCAGTATCGTAATGATATATGATACTCCCACCACAAAAATCTATTCTTAAATATATAAAGGTTTGTTATTATTAGAAAGTTAAGAGAAGAGAAAGTATTGACGCGCATGATTTTTGTTGATTGGAGAGCATCTTCTTTGTTGTTGTTTTGAGTATTCTTGTGTATGGGTGTTTCTGTTATCTTTTTTAAGTGGTTAATCAACGTTAACTTTATAAATTAGTATACATTCTTTCCTATATGATTAACACTGAAATTCAAGAACTCAAAAGGAAGGTTCTGGAAACAGATATTTCGATTAACAATCCTGGGATGCAGTACATTATTGAATTAGAAATTACGAGATGGGTAAAGAGTTACGAAGAGAAAAAAACGAGAAATATCAGCGACTGTTATGGTGCACCCGGAGAAATACCTGATATCATAGCATTTCAAAATGTCATTTATACTCCACAAGAAATTCTAGCACAGGTAAAAGCACGTACTGAAATGGGCATGAGCATTCTAAGAAAGATTGAAGAAAATCATGAGTACATCCCAAAAAGGTTCATAAAAAGGGTGCTTGATCCTCGGCAAGCGATAGTAGATTCAGTACCTGATAATGTTTGTCTCGATGAGATTGTAATAACATGCGCTTGCGGAGAGCATAATCAATCGTATCGCGACCTCCTTAATGGCATCATTTCTACAAGTCCGGAATCAGCTGCATTAACTATTGGTTGGTCAGAAGGGATACAATCATTATACAAACGCGCCGATTAATTGTATTATGTTCTTTTTATTCTCTATGTTAAACACTAGAAAAAATTTGTTAAAAAGAAATTTTGTTTTATTAATTCTTTACATAAACCGTCTGCGTCGGATATGCAAATTCTATTCCTGCATCTTCAAATCGTTTCTTGATTTCGAGATTTATTTGCGTACGTATGAGCGATGTTTTTTCTGGCGGATGCGAATATCCTACAGTAACATTTAATGAAGAATCTTTAAACATGTTGAAGCCGACATAATAGGAAGAATTCGGATCATTCTTGATGACGTCAGGATTTTTTTCAAGAATTTCCTTGACGATTACAACTGCCTCTTCAATCTTTGCATTTGAAGTGTTGTACACTAATCCAAGATCGAATGTTGCACGGATAGCATGATCCTTTGTTGTACTGATATTCTCGACAACACTGGATGCGATGACTGCATTCGGTACATGTAGGATTGTGCCCTTGCCGGTCTTTACCGTTGTTGAACGCATTCCAATTTGAATAATATACCCTTCAAATTTGTCATCGATCCTTACGCGATCCCCTATCGCAAATGGTTTGTCTGCAATGATTGCAATACCGCCAAAAAGATTTGTCAGGAGTGGTTGCGCGGCAAGTGCGAATGCGAGTCCACCGATACCGAGACCTGCAATAAGTGAAGTGATATCATATCCGAAATTATGGATTAAGAATAATATTCCGATAATGACAATGATTACTTTAACAAATGTTTTTGCAAAGGGGAGGAGCTGGTCATCAAGGTCTGATTCGGATTTCTTAACCAGCGGGTGCAAATAATGTTCGATAATTGCGTCAGTGAGCCGTATCAAAATCCAGATAATATCGATGATGATGAGTATGGTAATGATTCTTGACCATACTTGTATTCCTCGCGGAGTGAGCGTCAATTGTTGTTCGATGATGGTAAAACCGATAATAAAGAGTGTGAATATGAGCGGTTTTTCCAAGATATTGATGAGGATATCATCAAGCAAGGTATCTGTCTTTGCAGCAAGCTTTTTAAGAAATTTAACGACAAGTAATGAAAATATCTGTCCGATTCCTATAAAGAGGAGAATAATTGCAAGTGAAATGATGTATTGATGGAGACCATTACCCCAGAGTATGAATGTCATAGCAAATAGAATGAACAGTTTTTTTATAAATTTTTTGTTACTACTCTTCTTCTGTTTCGTTCTCTTTGTCAGAATTCCCTTCAGAACTCATCTTGAGCGTGTGCGTCTTGAGATATTCTTTGAGTTCATTACGTGTCACAAATTGTTGTGGGGACCAGAGGAGTAAATATTTCTCGATGACTTTAACATCCTGTTTTTTTGCGCTCTTGTTGAGTTCGTCATGAAAGATGAGAATCTTCTCTGAGAAATCATTCATGGTGCGTTTCAAGTCCATGAGTTCATCATTCACGGTGCGGATCTCCTTGATAAATGAGCGTTCGCTCTCGATAAGATTCTGGTCACTGAGCTGTACTTTTTTACGCAGATTCCCGTAGCGTTCTTCAAGTGTACGCAACCGACGATCAAGATCGCTGATGACGCTCGATAAACTCACTTGTTCATGCGGTTCTTTATTCTCTTCATGGCCTGCTTGTGGTAGTCCCTGCGGGAATGACGGCGTGTATCCTGCATTTGCAGATATTTCTTGATTGGGAAGATCGCTCATGGGTGCTCGTAATAATTTTTATAGGTATATCTTTGTATACAATATGATTCTTACTCTCTGGTATTCTTATATTTAAATGTACTGGTTGAATTGATGTATTCGGATTTTTGAAGTTACGCGCAGTACCGTCGCTCACATTTCCATCGTTGTATGGAAGGAAAAATCCGCCACTTGCAATCCTGCGGATTTTTCAGCAGTGTTTTATGAATGATGTTCGCGCATTGACGGTACTGCTTCTTTGTGTCGTGCCCGTATTTTTTATAGTAAAATTTAAATAGGGCGTTCGTGAAGTAAGGGGTATTGTGTTTATTATGCGTGTATGGCGCATGTGTGGTGAGTAGATTGCAGTATAGTAATCAGAGAACTGCAAAGCGTAGTAAACGATAAAAGAGGATTCATGTTATTTTCGAATAGTGCGTCTGTTGAAATCTATCGGGAAGGAGAAGAGGTTGTGATGCGCCTCAATTATGAGTCTGCACTTGAAGTCCCGTCACTTGAAGATTCTGAGAATTGTATGGCAGACACCATTGAAAAACTGATGCAGAATAAGAATGTGACAAAAATCGTGTTTGTGCAAAAACGTGAGTATGAATATGAATATGCGCAGACCCGTTTACTCGTCGACATTGCAAAAGTCTATTCTACACTACTCAAGCAAAAAGAACTTTTTACGTTTGCAGGAATCATCGGGCCCGGGCTTGATGTGATGATGATGCGTGAAGCGTCACAAAAATATACTGAACTCCAACACGTCATTTTTACCCTGTTCAAAAAAGATCCCATCGGCGCATATGTCGAACTCAAACGTCTTATCCGTCGGGAAAAAATCGATTTGGATAAATCCATCGATGAACAATACACCGGGATGCTTGATCGCTATCTCCAAATTCTTTCGTATGTGATTAAACTTTTGGAGAGCACAAAACTTATCGAACTCTCGAAAAATATTGTTTCAGGAATGGCAGTCGGTGATCGCAGTATCTACAGGCGGATTTTTACGCCGAATATCAAGCCCGATTTCATGTTTACCAAGATGATGGCCGCGTATCCGAAGAATGCTGAAGAAGTTGATAGTTATTCCATGAAAGATTCTGAAGTGATTATTTTCCGGCTTGCGCATAATGTACAAAATCTGTATCATATCACGCCGCCAGAATTCAAATTCCCTGAAGAGAAATATGAAATTTTGGATCTTGCGCGAAAAATCATGTCTGAACATAAACCTGAAAAACAGGAATTTGTCGACCCTGCACGGATGCGCGAAGTTTTTATGAATGTCGGTCGCGATCTTGTCGAGGAAATTGCGGCATATAAGAATGTGCGGCTCACGCATAAGGATGTAAATGAACTTGCGAGGGTTCTTGTGCGGTATACCGTCGGGTTTGGTGTTATTGAAGCGCTACTCGAAGATGAAAAAATTCAGGATATTACTATTAACAGTCCACTCGGCCAACAACCTATTTTTATTGTACATGCAGAATTTGATAATTGCCGGACAAATTTAATCCCTACGATCCGTGATGCAGAATCGTGGGCATCAAAATTGCGTATGCTCTCTGGTCGGCCGCTCGATGAGGCAAATCCTATCCTTGACACTGAAATATTTATTCCCGGAACTGCAAATGCAAGAGTAGGCGTCATTAGCCCGCCACTCAATCCCACAGGCATCGCGTATGCATTCCGCAGGCATCGTGATAAGCCATGGACACTTGCACTCTTTGCAAAAGCCGGAATGATTAATCCACAGGCAGCAGGGCTCATGAGTTTTCTTATTGATGGATCGCGGACCATGCTCATTGCAGGAACACGCAGTGCAGGTAAATCATCGCTCCTTGGCGCAGTCATGGTCGAAGTGATGCGCAAATATCGTATGATTACTATTGAAGATACACTGGAATTGCCAGGCGAGAGTTTGCGAAAATTAGGATTCAATATCCAGCAGATGAAAGTAAGTAGCGCATTATCCAAAGGGTCAAGTGAAGTCAGTGCCGAGGAAGGTATCCGGACAACGCTTCGTTTAGGCGATTCAAGCCTTTTTGTTGGAGAAGTACGAAGTACTGAAGCAAAATCACTCTATGAAGCAATGCGTGTCGGTGCGCTTGCAAATGTTGTTGCAGGAACAATTCACGGCGATAGTCCATATGGTGTGTATGATCGTGTGGTCAATGATTTGGGTGTTCCCAAGACGAGTTTTAAAGCAACAGATATTATTATTGTCGCAAATCCTATCAAGTCAGCAGATGGTCTTCATAAATGGCGACGAGTCACCCAGATCACTGAAGTGCGCAAAAAGTGGGAAGATGATCCCTTGCGTGAGAAAGGATTTGTCGATTTGATGAAATATAATTCGAAGAGCGATCAACTTGAAGTCAGCGATGATCTGATGAATCAGGATAGCGAGATCTTGAAAGCAATTGCAGAGAATGTGAAAGAGTGGAGTGGAAATTGGGATGCCGTGTGGGACAGTATCATGCTTCGTACAAAAAATGTCGAGCAGCTTCTTGCGATATCGAAAAAATTGAACAATCCTGAACTCCTTGAAGCACGTTTTGTCGTCGAAGCAAATGATCATTTTCATAAAATCGCCGATAAAGTAAAAGATGAAGTGGGTGCTATGGACAGTAAGCGCATCAGTTTTGAATGGAATGAATGGCTCAAGAAATCCGCTAAAGATTTTGATACGCGAATGAAAAAATTAGCACCGTCATCATAGTAGTATGATCGTTGTTCAGTAAAGAGGATAAAGAGGTGAGTTGTTGTGCCCGTAGGCAAATCTGAAGAATTTAAAAGATTTGAAGAGAAGTATAAGGAAAAGATTAGACGGGAGTTTGAAGACTATAAGGGTACAGAATCTGTACGTACTGAATCTCGGGAATATCAGGAATTCAAGAGACAGTGGATGCCAAAACATTTAACACTGTATGAAAAGGCGTGTCAGTTTTCTGAATCTGTCTTCAAAATGAAGCCCGACCCTAAAGAGGCGGCATTACTTCAGGAAAGTATTGATATCTGTCATTTGAATGTAACGCCTGCGGGCGTGAAAAGTTTATCCTATGTTGCGCCCATTGCACTTATTCTTATCGTCACTTTTTTCAGTCTTGTCATCCCTATGCTGTTCAGCAGTAATCCTGAGGCAGGCGGAGAAACATTCTTTATCGTATTCTCGATTATCATCGGAATCATCCTCATTATCCCCCTCGGGAAATTGCCGCATTTTTTCGCGAATAGTTGGCGTATGCGTGCCAGTAATCAGATGGTACTTTGTGTATTCTATCTGGTGACGTATATGCGCCATACGAGTAATTTAGAGAATGCAATTGATTTTGCTGCTGAACATTTGCCTGCGCCACTCTCCCTTGATCTAAAAAAAATATTATGGAATGTGGAAACACAAAAATATAGTGGTGTCAAAGAATCACTCGATACCTATCTTGATTCCTGGAAGAAATGGAATATGGAATTCATCGAGAGTGTCCACCTTATTGAATCCTCACTGTATGAAAATTCTGAATCACGTCGTCTTGATTCACTCGATAAATCCCTGAGTGTGATTCTTGAAGAGACCTATGAAAAAATGCTCCACTATGCGCATAATCTGCAAAGTCCACTGACCATGCTGAATATGCTCGGTATTGTTCTCCCTATTCTCGGACTTGTCATTTTACCCTTAGTGGTGAGTTTTATGGAGGAAGTCAAATGGTATCATCTTTTTGCACTCTATAATATCACGCTTCCCATCGCAGTATTTTATTTAACAAAAACTGTTCTGAGTACGCGCCCATCAGGATATGGTTCGGGTGATATCTCTGAGGATAATCCTGAATTAAAAAAATATACCTATATCCGTTTTAACATCGGGAGTTCTGAATTTAAGCTCCATCCATTCTATATTGCAGTATGCATCTTTCTCGTACTCTTCTTTATTGGGATGAGCCCGATGATTATTCATGCAGTTGCGCCAGAATTTGATGTGGTGGTCTTACGTGAAACATTCCAAACACAACTGGTGACTGTCAGGACGACCTGTCCCATCCCTCTAAATCCCAATGTGATATTCTCTTTTATTGGATACAAATGTAATAGGTCAAATCAACTCGTGGGGCCGTTTGGTTTAGGCGCAGCCATCCTTAGTTTAGCTATCCCCCTCAGTTTTGGTCTCAGTTTAGGAATCTATTATCGATTACGATCGAATAATGTCAAAAAAATCCGTGACGAGACAAAACGTTTAGAACAAGAATTTGCGTCTGCACTCTTCCAATTAGGGAATAGATTAGGTGATGGCCTGCCTCTTGAGATCGCATTTACCAAAGTTGCTGATGCCATGGAGGGGACGACTTCAGGAAAATTTTTCGAACTCGTAAGTGTGAATATTACGAAACTCAGTATGAGTGTGGAATCTGCAATTTTTGATAGGCATCAAGGAGCGCTCGTGTATTATCCGAGTCCATTAATCGAGAGTTCAATGAAGGTTCTTGTCGAATCCAGTAAAAAGGGTCCACTTGTTGCCTCGCAGGCACTCATCAATGTTTCTGAATATATCAAACAGATCCATCGGGTTGATGAACGCTTAAAAGATCTCATGGCTGATACGATCAGTAGTTTGCAATCACAAATATCGTTTTTAACACCGGCAATTGCAGGAATTGTCATCGGAATAACATCGATGATCACAACGATTTTGGGAAGTTTAACAGATCAATTGTCTACTATCTCAAAAGGTGTTGATAGTGGAGGAGCAAGTGCAGTGGGGGGCGCAGGCGTGGGTAGTTTAGGTGACATGTTCGGTCTTGGTATTCCTGCATTCTATTTTCAATTCATTGTAGGACTTTATGTCGTGCAAATCATTTTTATTATGACCATACTTGTCAATGGCATCGAGAATGGTGAAGATTCATTGAGCGAACGGTTCCTACTGGGAAATAATATGATAACGAGTACTCTACTCTATGTAGTCATCGCATTCATTGTTATGATGGTCTTCAATATGGTGGCGGCGTTTGTCTTGCCATCGACGGGAGTTGTGTAGATACGGTTTTTTTAGTATTATTCTCTAGTTAGAAATAAAATAATTGGGTCGGATGGAATTTGAATCCATGACATCTACGGTTCGAAGAATGCGCGGCATTCTTTGCTGTTTGCCGCGACAAACACTTCAGCGTAGCGCTCTCCCAGGCTGAGCTACCGACCCATAAGAGATATTTGCCTGGATATATTGAATTTATTCTTCATTTAAATAGGTTGTGATTTGGTCCTTTTTTGAAGATGTCTTATACCCTTTTTTTATGGAAAACTATAAAAACGTAAACGTGTATCTTGTGCTATGGAGTCTCTTTTCCGACAACGGATAGGTTTTAACGGAGATTTAAAAGAACTCTCGAAAATTATCTGCAGGGATTTTGATCTAGGCAGGTTTATCGCTTGTTCTGTTGTTCTCGTGGGTTATGAAGATTTTAATTTTTCTTTAGAGACCACCAAACGTAAGTTTTTTGTAAAAGTATTTTCGAACACCCGGACACTCGATGATTGCAAAAGAAATGTTGCTGTAGTAGTTAAGTTAATAGACGCCGGAGTCTTTGTTCCTAAATTATATCCCTCAGAACAGGGATATCTTCATATATTGAAAATTGATCAATCAGCATTAAGACTTTGTGTTATGGATTTTACTGAGGGTAAAGATTTTTTTACTTCTCGAACAACAATCACTCATGAAGATATGCGCACGTTGGCACGTCAGGCAGCTGTAATAAATTCTCTTAACATCAAACCATCTCATATCTATGATTCATGGGCGATAGTTAATTTCCCTCGGGAATTTGAAAAGAAAAGTGAATATCTAGAACAAGAAGATTTAGAATTGATTCAGCCTCTTATTGAAGGATTTCAAAGTCTTACTATCGAAACATTGCCTCATTGCTTTGTTCATGGAGATATACTCCGCACCAATGTGATTAAGGATAATAACGCTAAGATTTGGATTGTGGATTTTTCAGTTTCAAATTACTGTCCGCGTATTCAAGAATTGGCAGTCCTTGCTTGCGATATTTTATTTAATAAAGATAATAAGATTGCAAGTGAACAAAATTTGAACGATGCGTTAGAAGAATATCAAAAAACGATAACATTAACTTCGAGGGAATTGGAATCTTTGCCTCTTTACATTAAACTTGCCCACGCGATGCATGCATTATGTGCGAACTATGAGAAAAAAGTTAATAAGAACAATTCTAAAGAAAACGAATATTTTCTTACTATCGGAAGGTCAGGATTAAGACAGATGGATTAAAAACGTCGCTTTATCTCCCGTTATTTTTTCAGCCATTCAATTTCTTCTTTCTCTAATTTCAATTCTTCAGTCATCCGGTCGAGGTATTTCTTATCTTTGGATCTCTTATAGATTGCGCGAAGATAGAGCACATCATGAAATGCTCGTTTTGTCGACGTGTGTGTTTTTATTGCAACCTTTTTTGCAATCGCTTTACGCCGCAATTTTTTTTGGTTTGCAATCCAGATCTGTAAGATACGTCCACTCTGTTTATATTCAACTGCATGGGTGTAGCGTTCTTTTTTTGAAAGCGCAATACCTGCAGAAAGTAAATTATAGATATAGACATAGTAACGATAATATTGCCATCTGCGGATGCGGCCGAAGTAGACGTCGGCGAGTGAGAGGTTTTCATAAGCTGCAGCAAGGTCTTGCGGTTTGAGATATTCTTTAGGGATATTTTCGTCAAGCCATAAAAATATCTGATCAATATCTTCATCAATATGTTCATACGCACCGAGTGCAATATCCGGATTTGTTGTTTTTAACACTTTGAGGAGAGCATTTGCAATGGTCTCTTCGCGCTCGCGATCGCCGGTTTCGAGGACATCCTCTTTCGAGAGTTGTTTTTTTCCTGACATTGCATTCTGAAAATCATTCAATGCTGCACGCAAATCGCCTTTGCTTATTCTCGCAAGATGACTTACGGCATCTTCATCAACTATTGTTTTTTCTTGCAGAGCAATTTTTTTGAGAAATGCAATGGTTTCAAGAATAGATACTGCTTTGTATTCAATCATGATACACTGTTTTCGCAAGGGTGAAAATTTTTGGTCCCAGGGATCATTTGCCGTGAGAATAATAGGGTATGGGCTTTGTTCAATAAATTTACTGATTGCAAGAAGTCCACCCCGATCGCTCGTCCCAGAAATACCGTCTATCTCGTCAATAAGAATGATTTTTCCTTTAGAGAATAATGATTGCTGTTTGATTGCCGGCAGCACTTTTTGCTCGAGCCCCTCAGTATTACGGCTATCTGATGCATTCACTTCAATGAGTTCGAGATCTAACTCTTTTGCAAGCGCAATAATAGAAGATGTTTTACCTGTTCCTGTAGGTCCATAAATAAGGAGTGCCTTTTTTATCTTCTTTGAAGAATACTCGTGAACACCCTTCTTTAATGCTTTAAGTGCATCATCCTGTCCAACAACATCTTTAGTTGTCTTTGGAATATACGTGTGCGTAAGCGACATGATTGATGGAGAGGAGAGGTTTTTATAAAGGTTATTGCAGATTAAAAAAATTTATAATAAGCATTCGTGTGTTATATTTATGGTCAACAAACCAGTTTTCGAAATCTGGAACTATCGTGGAGACCGGATTAAGTCTATGTGGTGTACTGCTCGTTCTTATAAAAAATTACGACCTATCACACAGATCTACGGTGTTTGTTTTACGCCTGAAGGCAAAGTAATGGTTATTCGTGCAACAAGCTATGATGGATGGAGTATTGGCGGCGGAAAACCAGAAGCAGGAGAAACCCCTCTTCAAGCACTTCGACGAGAGATGGATGAAGAGGCATCAGTGGATTTAGCAAAAGCAAAAATGATTGGTTATTGTAAAACAAGAAATCTTGATAAGGATAGGAAATGGATTTACCAATTGCGATATGTTGCTTTAATCGATCGGATAAAAGTACTCAAACCCGATCCGGATAAAGGCGTCTTGCATAAGCGAAAATTTATCAGACCAGAAGAATTTAATAACTATGTTTCGTGGGGATTAGTGAGTAAAGCGATGTTTAACGTAGCGTATCTCGAATTCAATAAGTGGAAGAAAAAGAATTTATAATATTATTCTCCAGTAATCTTGATCAGAATCTATTTGAGCGGTGTTCGAGTGCCGTCAGGATGAACAATGAATTTTTCCATGCCTTCTTGTGGCGCCTGATCGCTATATACAGCAATAGGGTTGCCTACAGCATCATTTGCATTTGTTTGTTTCTCGTCTGCTACAGTAATGGCGAATGTTGTAAAAGAGACGATAAAGACAATTGCAACAATTGCAAGAATGTAATTTGTCGATGGATTATTCTTCATGATTACGCTGAGTCATTTTTATTTATAAATTTTGCTGAATGACCTTCTGGATATAGGCATTCTTGTGTTCGAGTTTATGGATTTTTGCAAGTTTTAATAATGCGCGATCAAAACTCGAACCATACTGCGCTGCACGTTTAGGTCTTTGCGCGTGCAATCCGAGGAGCGATTCCGCAGCTTTGCGTAAAATCATCTTACTCCCGGTATTATTAATCTTGTATTGAATGGGGATTTTGAGTGAATAACATGCGAGTTCCTCGTCAAGAAATGGAGTAGTAAACGAAAATTTGAGCGCTTTTGGAATTGCAGTATCTCGCAAAAGATCACGTTCATACATCTTCAAAAGTCCGTCAAAACATTCTTCGTTTGTTGGGTTCAATTTATGCCGTTCATATCCTGCGTAGAGTTCTTCAGATCCAAGGCCTGAAAAGAATATTTTTTCATTCTTCGAGATTGAGTGTGCTGCGACTTCAACAGCACCGACACCGACAGTCACGACATTGACGATGTTCGTGTTATAGGTTTGTGAACCTTGCTGAAGAATTTTAATAGTCTTAATCATCACGGGTTCAATCTCCTTTATAGAGAACACTTTTTCTTTGAATTCATCATTATGTAATTTAAGGTGTTTTGCAACTGCACGTGCTTGGATGATGTCTTCGGGATCCTTAAATTGTCCGTCTTGGAAACCGACAGTATAACACGTGAAGTTTGCTTTGAATTTTTTGCAGAGGCCGGCAATGTATGAACTATCGAGTCCCCCGGAAAAGAAGATGCCAACCTCATCTAATCCTTCAAGTCGTTCTTTCACTGCAGATTCCACAAGCTGTTTTATTTGAAGCACAATTTTATCCTCAGAATCAGAGAGTTCATGATCTACCCGAAACGAATTAATTTTCTCTTCCCATTTGGGTTTACTGATGAGTTTTCCGTCATGCACAAAAAATTCTTGCTTCATCGGATGATATGAATACGGGAGGTTTTTTAAAGCTTCTTTAATTATCGCTCTTCATCTTCTCTGTGTTCTCTAAAATATTTTTCGGCATATGAACACGTCGGAATCGCCTTAAGTTTATGTTTTTTCAGATATTGAGAGATTTCATCATAGATCATGCGTGCGATGCCTTTGCCGCGCAATGCTTCAGGAACGAACGTATGTGTGAATTCCAATGCACCAGGATGGATAACATATTTAACGAAGCATTTTTGTTCGTCCATTGTACAATAGAATTTATGGTTTTTCTTGTCATGTACGATTTTTACGATCTTCATGGCATATGGATGTTTTCTTTCTTTTTTAATTTATTGAAACCTAAAAAGTACTCACCAATCAGTGATAACTATAGAAATCTTTATAAATGGCTACTTTCTCCTTAAACTATGCTCAATACTCAATCTAATGCATTCAAAGAAAAATTTGGTGAAAAACCTATCTTTGCAGGTGTATATACTGACAAGTCCATGGATGAAATGATCGATGAGATCCAATTACTTTCTGATGAAGGCATTAACGCCGTGTATCTAGAAAATATTAATTCCCTAAAAGATATCGGACAGTATTCTGGCGAATTATCCAAGATTGGACGTGTGCTTGATATTGTTCAAAGAAAAGATCTTCCCATTAAAATAGGTGTGAATCTTCTGCCTGATCGTAAGGGAACTGAGTCCATTGTTGCATTGAATCTTGCAAAAGAATTCAACCTTGATTTTATTGTGGATGATATGATTGCCGGAACATATACTCTTAGTCCTAAATATGCAGATGATACTATCCTTAATCCAATATCTTTACATAAGGATTATCTTGCTATTCGAAAGACTGCTCCTGATTGTGCAGTATTTGGCGGGATTCTCCCACCTTATGTAAATTTGGTCAGTAATGAATCAGTGGCTGAACTTGTTACTCTTGCATCCGAACGGTCCGATGCGATACTTGTAAAAGCAAAAGATGGTGAATCAGAAGTTCCGTTAAGTCGCATTGAAGAATATCGTCGTTATACTCAAAAACCATTAATTCTTGCCTCAAAAGTGACTCCAAAAAATATGTATGGATATGTGCCTTATGTTGATGCATTTATTATCGGATCAGCATTATATAAGAATGGTTCGCTTAATCCTGATGCTATACGCCAAGTCCAGTATGCGGTAAATAGGGCTCTGCAGAAAATGTTAGTCGCCTTAAGATGAGCATCTTCAAAATATCTTTCTAAAAATGTTTATAGAATTCCAAATGGTAAACATTTTCTTCAAAAAACATTAAGAATGCGAATGGCGACTACGAACGAAGTGAGAATTTCTACAGAGCCGGTAAATAGATAATCTTCTTATATTGCGTAATATTCCTTAATTTTCTGGTGAATAGGGCCCACGGGTGTGAGTATACTCTGATAGAGGATGAACCGATCAATCATGAACTCAATCTCGGGGATATCGATTGCAGATAATTTCTTTGCAAGTTCTTCTTTGTTATCGAGCATAATCTGCCGTGCACGCGCAATCGTTACATGGGGCATGAATTTATCCTTATATGCAGATAATGAACGGATATTTTTTTGCAATTGCATGAATGCGTCATTCATCTCAAGACCAATCCACACGATCCGGATACGGTTGTTCGCAGGGAAGAATCCTGGCTTTTGAGTCTTAAGTGTTATTGGTTTAAATGTGATGTGATCCAGTTTTGCAATTATTACATTCATATCTTTCTCAGCGACCTCTCCAAGAAATGAGAGTGTCAAATGGATATGTTCATCCCTAACCTTGCGTAGTCGTGAGTCATCTAATTTTTCAAGAATCCTTCTCCCCATATCCTTTGCTTCTTGCGGGATTTCAATAGCGATAAAGAGTCGCATATCTTCATTAGGATGATAGATTTTATAAATTTAAAGATAAATTCATAAAACTTTATAAAACCGTGTTGTATCCTCGTCAGTATGCAAGTCGGTGTCGTTGGGAACGTGAATTACAAAAATTGTCCTTCAGCAAACGGGAAAAAGTATTTGCGCTCTCAATAGAACTCATCGTTTTACATCATGTTTTCATACTCATCTCGTAACACCCCAAAAGGATTCGAAAGTTTTCTGCAATTGTCTGTTTTCATATCTGATTTATGGGTCGGAAAATTTTGATCTCTCGTTGTTCTCTTAGTGTACGCTGTTATTTCTTCATCAATTAACTTTAGCAGTTTTTCTTGGACATATGGTCTGTCTTCGTTATTGAAAGATGCCCCGATGTTGTAAGCTTCTCTAAAAATAATTCTTACGGGAGGAGAATATTCACTTATTGTCTCTAAGGCTTTATCAATCCCATTCAATCCGCATTGAAGCATAAATCTCATAGAATCCAAGCATTGGATTCTTTCAGATCCTTCGAACTTACTTGTTAATCTCATTATTTCTTGTTTTTTTGCTTCGATTGTATCGTCGATATTTTCCATTGTTCTCATCCTCCTATTAATCAAATAATATACTACTTAAGTATAGCATTGTGTCTGTTTTTACTATAAAATGGTTAAAAGATAACAGTATATTAATCTTTGTTGTCAGGTTATCTGACGAAAGATTTATAAAAATGAAAGTCTTCCCGAAAGTATGAACAAAGATGCATTGAAATCAGTGGGAATGACTAATTCAGAAGTAGAGGTTTATCTCGATTTGATAATGAACGATCAGTCTTCGGCATCTGAGATAGCAGAAAGGGTGCAGATTGCGAGGACTTATGTCTATGATGCATTAGCGCATTTAATACAGAAAGGGATAATAAGCTATGTTTTAAAAAACAACAGGAAAGTGTTCCAAGCAAAAGACCCTGAAAAATTAGTTGAATATATTGAATATAAGGAAAAACAGTTAGAAATTCAAAAGAATGAGATAAAAAATTTAATCCCTGAATTAAAAAAATGCAAAGTTCTTAAATCTACCAAGCCAAAAGTTGAGATATTGGAAGGACCAGAAGGACTAAAGACTGCATTTAATGATATTGTGAAAGAAGGCCACGACATTCTTGCATGGGGCGGAACAAGAGAAAGTTATAAGCATGTTCCTGAATTTGTAATAAAAAAATATGTGAGAGAGAAAGCAGAAAAAAATATTAAAACAACTCAACTGTATACTAAAGGATCAGGAACATTTTCAGGGCCAGGATATAAAAACATAAAAATATCAAGAGAATTTTCGGCACCAGCAACAGTAGCAACGTACGGAAAGAAAACAGCAGTATTTATTTGGGCAGAAACTCCTGTCACAATTCTTATAGAGAGCAAAGAAGTTGCTGAATCATTCAAGAAACACATAACTTTTCTCATAAATAAATTAGCATAAAAATTTCTAAAGTTTTCACTGGACATCCTCGCGTAGGATATTTAAATCCTTCTTAATTTCCTCATACTGCTCTGTTCGATGTTCTCGGGTTTGGTGGAGAATATTTTTCTAATAGTATATGGAACTATGGATGTAATCTTTTGTAGTGGTTGATTTTTCGTTAACTTTATAAACAAATGACTGTTATTATAGTCATATGACCATTAAATTATTCAGTATGGATTATGAAATAATGTTGTTATTGATCGGCGAGGAGCTTCACGGCAGAATCATATCTAAGAAACTAAAAGCAAATCTCTCATCTGTGCAAAATCATCTCGAATTATTGAGAAATTTAAACGTCATCGATTATAAAACTGTCGGAAAAAATAACATATATTATATCAAGAAATCATTGTCTGCACAAAAATATGTCTATAACGCTGAGAACTATAAGCTACTACGAATTATTGAGAAATATCCCTTCCTCGAGCCGCTTATCATGGATATTATCGGGCAAGATGTTAAGTTGATTATCTTGTTTGGAAGTTTTGCCAAATTAATTGCAAAAGATGACAGCGATATCGATGTGTACGTTGAAACGCAAAGGAAAGATTTAAAAAACTCTATGGAATCCATTAATTCAAGATTGAGTGTAAAGATCGGAGCGTTTGATATGCGCTCTTTACTTATAAAAGAGATTGTGAAAAATCACATCATACTCAAAGGTGTTGAGGATTATTATGACAGAATTGGATTTTTTAAATAAATTAAAGAAAGAAGGAAAATTGGAATTAGTAGATCCATCACAAGAAATAAGCAAAGCATATCTTATTAAATCCGATAATTGCATAAGATCGTCTAAGTATTTATTTGAAAAAAATATTTACGAAAATGCCGTGGCTGAAGCATACTTCGGGATATATAACTCCCTATTGTCTCTCTTATTTAAATGCGGTATCAAGTCAGAAACTCACGCCGGTTCCATAATTTTGTTGAGAAGAATTTTTGGATTAGATGCCATAGCAAAAATAGTTTTTGATGCCAAAAAAGAAAGGATTGATAACCAGTATTATGTCACAGATAATATTAATACAGCGATTAGTAGGGATTATTGTAAAAGATTTATCTCTTCTGCAGAAAAAATAGTTTTAGAGCTTCGATCATACGCGGCTCGTTTGACAGAAGAGAAAATTAATGTTTTAAGGAACAGATTTAAGAGAATATAGTGCGGAGTAAAATAAAATGCAGCTAGGTATTTGTGGCAAGCCAAATACAGGTAAGTCAACGTTTTTCAAAGCAGCTACGCTTATGGACGTTCTCATCGCAAATTATCCCTTCGCAACAATCAAACCGAATCATGGCGCGGGGTTTGTGAAGGTTCCGTGTGTGGACACATTCTTTAATACGCAGTGTAATCCTCGTGAAGGATTCTGTATCAATCATGTGCGATTTGTACCAGTAGACGTCATTGATGTCGCAGGATTAGTCCCCGGGGCACATGAAGGTAAAGGTTTAGGAAATCAATTACTTGATGATCTTCGACAGGCTGATGCGTTAATTCATGTCGTAGATTTTGCAGGAACAACTAATGAACGTGGAGAACCTGTCTCTGCCGGATCGCGCGATCCTTATGAAGACATTGTCTTTTTAGAGGAAGAAATCGATTACTGGTATCTTGGAATTCTTAATAAGGGTTGGGAACGATTTGCCCGTCAGATACAACAGGAACATGCGGATGTCACGAAAGCGTTAGCAAAACAATTATCAGGACTCAAAGTGACTGACGAAATTATGGAAGACTCCATACGCAAACTTAAGCTCGACAAAGGACAGCTCACGAGATGGACTGATACTGATTTATTTAATCTTGCGCAAGCATTACGTAAAGTGACTAAGCCAATGATTATTGCAGCAAACAAAATGGATATTTCTGTTGCGCAGGAGAATTATCGTAAAATTCGTGCAGAACATCCCGAACTTACCATCATTCCTTGTTCAGCTGAATCCGAACTTGCATTGCGGGAAGCAGCAAAACATCAATTAATCAATTATATCCCGGGAGAGACTGCGTTTACATTTGTTGATGAATCAAAACTTAACGATAAACAAAAATTTGCACTTAATTTTATTAAAGAAAATGTTTTGCAGAAAAATGTTGAGGGAACAGGCGTACAAACCGCACTCAATGCTGCAGTATTTGGCCTTCTTAACTATATGACGATTTTTCCTGGCGGCGTCAATAAACTGACTGATCAATACGGTAGAGTTCTTCCGGATTGTTTTTTAATGCCACCGGGAACAACAGCACTTGACTTCGCATACCGATTACATACTGATTTCGGTAAGAACTTCATCAAAGCAATCGATGTTAAGAAACGACTTCCTGTCGGTAAAGATCATAAATTACAGAATGGTGATGTGATTGAAATCCATAGCGGGAAATAATACTTCAAAAATATGCATGACTTGTACGCAGGTAAATCCTGATGATTTAGTGTATGAATCAATGTATTGGCGTGTTATTCTTTGCGATGATCAAGCATATCTTGGGCGATCAATCATCGCACTCAAACGGCATGCACGACATCTCTCTGTTTTAAGTGCTGCAGAATGGCAAGATTTTTCTCTACTTGCAAAGAAATTAGAGCATGCATTCATGGCCGCATTTGATGCGCGTATGTTTAATTGGACTGCACTCATGAATAGCGGATATAAGGCCAATCCCTATGATGCGCATGTGCACTGGCATATCCGTCCACGATATGATCACACCATTGCTATTGCAGGGCATACGTTTATTGACCCAAATTTTTCGCATCATTATGAACGAAAAACAGACCTCCATGTCTCTTTAACGGTTCGCAAGAATATTATCGATATGCTACGAAAAGAATTGTAGATACGTTATTACTCGTTATTTCCCATACGCTTCTCTAAGAATCAGGATTTATTCTATTATCTGTCTATTATTACTTTTTATACTTCAAGAATTCTGCATCGACAACTTCAGTTAATGTGTCTTTTACTGAAGAGTTTTTTATTTCTGCAAAGTCTGCAATACAGCTCCTGCGCAAATATCGATAAAGCTTATCATCTTTATAGCGTCCTTTCACAAATTCTGCCATTTTATAGTAGACCGTTATTTTTTCTAATGTGTCTATACGGTTATATGCGTGAGCTGTTGCAGAGAGAAATTTCAAAAACTTTTTTGTGCTTTCAAAAAATTCATCAATGCCCATATCAACACCATAGATGATGCCTATTATAAATTTTTCTGAATACCATTTATCAATAAAAGCAATATCTGTTGCAAGCGTTTTTTTGCTAATATGTTTCCATCTTTTTTGTGCGTAGAGTCTGAAATCATTCTTCATATGACGCACCATGTAGTTATAGGTTTGAGTGTCATCATACGTTTCTAACGTGTAAGCTGCAAGTATGGCCTTATTGTAGAATGCATTATATTGGCTCCCGTGAGGTGTCGTTATCTTCTTTTTGAATTGTAAGCATAGCCTCTTTTCACTATTAAGTTCATGAATGATGTCCTGAAGTGCGGTGTTCATGCTTTAAGAATAACGGGATTCTTTATTAACCTATCGTCTAAAAAATTGAAAATTATTCGAATGTTACCGAAAGATTTTCGGGAATATGTTCTTTTATATTATTCCCCATACGCTTCTTCAAGAATCTTCTTCGCGTGCGCGTGTTCAAATTTCTTGCGGATGGGTTCGAGTAATGTATCTATTTCGACTGCGACCCCGTTCTTTAAATCTGTAGGATGGAGTTGTTTAGTCGTATATGCGTCGAGAAGTCCTTCTTTCGTGCTGAACATGAGTGGTCCGCCCCACTTTTCCGGCCGATCAATGATGAATGATTCGCTTTTGTCCATTTTCTGCGTCATGATGATTGTTAATGCAAAATCAAGCACCCCATTTTCCGGATTTCCTTCTTCACAGTATGCATTCTTCAGTTTTTCTTTTATGGTTTTCAAATCATCGAGTAAATCGATCTTGGAGTTCTTGACTGAACTTGACATCTTCCCGTCTGCAGTAAGCCCGCGGATAAAGGGGGTCATAAGTTCAATTCGATGTCTATAGCCGATTTGCGGCAGGTATTCACGCGCAAACACAAAGATTTTACGTTGATCAATACCACCCATCTGGATATCGACACCAAGATATTCTTCATCAAGCGCTTGCATGATAGGATAGATTAATCCTGAAAGTTTTGGGTTATCACCCATCTTGACAACGTCTGATGCAGCGCGGGTACAATCATTGACTGAAGTGAGCGTAGACATCTTTAAGACGTCAAGAATATATTCTTTTTTGAGCTGAAAATCTGATCCTTTAATCATTTCGAATTTTTCAAGGTCTCCGCCCATGGATTCAATCATTGCAGGGATAACGATTTCATAATACTTGTAGCGTTTTTCAAGCAATTCCCATGGGCAATTATCAAGCGCTCCATGGATATCCGCAAGGAGTACTTTGACTTTGAATCCTGCTTTTAAAAAATCTGCAAGTTTTTGTACCCATGAAAAGTAGCCGATATGGGGTCTACCCGTAACTGATGTCCCAAGATATACTGAGGGATTTTTTTTTGTTTCTAATAATAGTTTCAATTCGTCAAGCGTTATGATCTCCTGGCAGTTTCGGGAAATGATTGCGATTTTTTCATCAGTATTCATCATCATCACATCGCCTATTGCGCGTCCTTCTTATTCGTGCTTTTGCATATACAAATATGCAGCAAATCCGCCAACAACAAAAACAAAGAGTATCTGTCCAAATCCTGCGTAAGATACTGGCGCAGAATATGCAACAACATTTCCCGTCAATCCATTACCTGAAGACTCAGATGTTGCTCCGCCTGAAAGCATGATAACCACTCCGACGAGTGCAACGATTCCGACAATCACTAAGATATAGAGTCCTGTTTTATCCTGCATAGTTTCACCTTATCAGTTTATGCTGCCGTAATACGCGGGTATATAATTTAAAGTCCTCGCTCCTCTTGAATTCCTGTAATTTTTCTGGAGGAAGTTGAATAATCCATTCATGCATATTTTTGAGCATGGCCTTCATTTCTTCTTCAGAAACAGGCGTATCGTCCTGTTCCGCTTCCGATGAAGATGTTTCAGGACGGTTCTGGTATTCATCTGAATGATGATCTTTTTTATCTTCAGTGATATCATCACCACTATCTTCTTCATCTTGTTTTTCTCTTGTTTTTGATGATCGCAATTTTTTGAAGAATCGTTTGAGCACTCCCTCATGTTCTTCTTCAATCTTTTCTTCTACTTCGCGCTCGACTTTGTCGACTTCTTCAATTTTATGTTCCATCTCTTCAAGATCTTTCTTTTCTTCTGCGGGCATCTCTTCGACTTTTGCTTTTTCTTCGAGTTCTTCTTTGATTTCTTCCTGAACCTCTGTTTTTGGTCTTGGGTTTGATCCGAACACTTTCCTCCAGAATGGCGTAGTTTTTTTACGCTCATGAATATATGATTTCAAGTCGTCATTGATCTCTTTTTGATTCATAATCATCTACCCCGTGATATCATACTCTCATTACTCCACCCACATTTTTAAAGTTAATGATTTTTGTAGTCCTTTTCTCATAAATGTTCAGCATCAATGTGCGAGCATTAGTGTACGTACTATCAAGAAATGTTTATAGGATTGCAAGTGGTAAACATTTCCTGCGATTGCTTATAGAAATGCGAGCGATGCTGAACATAGCAATGAATGAGTGGTTAGCAGTTATTTTTACTTTCTCCCCTAGAAGAATTTCATCTTCAAAAATTCGTAGATATTGAATGTGAGAATGTTAACGCCATAGGTTAAAAAAAATTTGATGAAGAGGACGAGGAGGAGTAATTCGATGAGTTTTCCGATGAGAAGCCAGAGGAGGAATTTCCAGAAATTAAATTTGACGCTTCCTAAAAATACGGTGAGTGCTTCAATAGGAAAGAAGGGAATAAAGTTTCCTACGACGAGTAATGAGGTTCCCCATTTGGAGAATTTCTTGTTGAATGTTTTCACATCTTCTTTCAAAATCTTTTTGCGGACAAAACGCGAAAAAAAGAAGCCAATACCATAATTGACTACGCGTCCGAGTGAGACGGAAATCACTGCGACGAGTGTTGTCATCCACGGGTCTGCGCCGTCAAGAATATAGTAGACATAAAAGAAATGCGCGGGAAGGCTCACAAGAATCGTGCTTCCAATAAAACTAATCATAAAGAGCCAGAAGAATGATTTTTGTGCGAGTTGATCTTTTGCAGTCATATAGGATTGTGAAATCCATGAATCCTTGTCTGCGTGAGTAATGATATAGGGTTGGAATGCAGCCATGATGAGCGCGATGGCGAGGATTCCTCCTGCAAAGAGGATAAGGCGCGAATATTCCTGCCAGAAGGATTTAGGTGGTGTTACTATTCGTTTACGTGAAGATATCTTCGACATACATTTACAATACTCCTCGACTTTAAAAAGGTTATTTGATGGAATAAATAATAAAAGAAAGTGATGGGGATGCTGGGATTCGAATTTCTGAGACGCCACTTTCAAACGTCTTCCCAGATCAACCGGTATCTTCTGGCACGTCATCGGCTTTCGCCTCATCGCTCCATTATCTGGAGCCGGTTATTCTAGCCAGGTTAGTCTTTAATTTGGTATATTATATTTAGTTTTATATGAAATAAACGTCAGGAATTTAAATACTCTTGCGCAAGCCTTTATTGAATAAGATGAGAGCAATAAAAGACCCAAGAAACCCACAAAACAGTGTAAAAAACACCAAAGACTATATCGCCCTAGCCGATATAAGTACCGAACAAAAAGAGCTATTAAGCGCGTACTTTAGGTCCTTAATGGCGTCGGAAGGCAACAAGACAAAAAGCGCTCATACAGAGAGGTGCCATATTCGCTGTAAAAGGCTTTGCAGAATATGTAAAAAAACCATTACGAGAGGTAATTAAGGACGATATCATAAATTACACTATTCACCTAAGAGAACGAGGTCTAAAAGAGTCCACTAGAGAATTCTACAAGCTAAGAATAAAACTATTCTATAAATGGGTAGATGGAGGATATACGTCTAGAGTTGATTGGATAAAAAAAACGGACATAAAAAAGGACTTATCAGAAACAGACCTGATACAACCAACAGAAATACGTAAAATGGTTGAAATCTGTGAGAATGCCAGAGATAAAGCACTAGTAAGCGGGCTATATGAAAGTGGGGTCAGAATCTCAGAATGGTTAGGTGTAAAAATCAAAGATATAATATTTGATGATTACGGCGCAAAGATAAAGGTAACAGGAAAGACAGGAACAAGACAGATAAGACTAATCGACTCAGTACCTTACCTCATAGAATGAATAAATCAGCATCCATACAAAACAGATAATGGTAGGTACTTATTCATTAATTTTGCATCAAACTATTATGGAAGAAACCTATTCCTAGGAACTGTAGGAACAATGCTAAGAAAATACGCGAAAAGAACAGGAGTAAACAAAAAAATATATCCACACTTATTAAGACATAGTAGATTAACGTGGTTGGCCCAAAGAGAAAACTTTAATGAAAGAGATCTAAGAATATTCGCGGGGTGGTCAGCATCATCAGACATGCCCAACACATACCTGCACTATAGTGAGGAAGAAGTAGATAAAAAACTCAGAAAAGCAAAAGGGATAGAAACAGACAAGGAGACAGAAAAAGAACAAGAAGAAAGAACATCACTAACCCCAAAAGAATGTACAAGATGCCACGCGATAAACACCGCAACAGCACTATACTGTAATTGTGGAATGGCACTAGACATAAAAACAGCAATAAAAGATATGGAAAAAAGAGCGAATGCAGACGAAACAATGAACAAATTATTCGAAAATGAAGAATTCAAAAAAGTGGTTGCACAATTCCTAAACAAGACAACATAATATATCTGATTCAGATGATTATGCAACGTAGCACTTTTTATTCTTTTATTTGTGTAATAAAGTCAAAAACTATCATTAAAATTCCGACAATAAAGAATGCCCAGACCCAAATAGCGTTTATACCATATTTTCCACCCATATACTTTGTGGAAATTACTCCCGTGATTATTAATATAACTCCGAACCCTAGTAAAAGATGTGTTTTTTCTTGCTTTACTTTAATTTTATTATCATGAATTATGATTTCTTTATTTTTACTTAATTCTTTTTTCATTTGATGTTTTTTACTTTTTTTTAGAGAGTTTTCTTTCTACTTTTTCAATTGCGTTTTTAGGGTATGGAATGTCAGGTTCAATTTTTAATGCTTTTTTGTAAGTTGCAATTGCATCATCATATTTCTCCCATTTATAATATAAATCTCCTAATCCACAATAGATATATCCATATTCTTTAATTTTAATTGCTTCTTTGAATTTTTCTTCTGCTTCTTTATATCTATAATCTTTCATTAATTGTTTTGCTTCTTCAAAGATGGTGTCTTGTTCGTTTTTCTTTTCTTGTATCTTCAAAAGTGCACCTTTTATGTTTTGTAAAGATTCATTTACTTTTGAAACGTCTTCATTTAAAGAATGTTTATCAATATCACTTACAATATCATCAGTTATTTTTGTTTTTTGTTTTGTTCCTTTACCTTTCGAAAATTGAGAAATTGCAATTTTTATATACACAGTCCATTTATGAGGTTCGTCTACAACATAGACTTGACATTTTTGTCTTTTGCTTGAGGCAATTTCAACTGCATCTTTATATTCCTCAACAGAGGAAATCTTATCTAATTGATATTCCACTTGTTTAAGATCTCCATTAAAAATAAGTCTTTTATTAGTTAATAACAAATTACCCGAATCCATGCTTCTTAATTCTCCATGAGACTCCGCTTGACCAAAAGAGTAACCTTTCACATGGAAGTTTTGATAATTTCTTACTGCTCTTTCTTCCATCATTCTTGTTCCGGAATACCAGTGAGTTTTTTCATCATTGGATAAAATTATTTTTAGCCCTACAACTTTAAGGTTTGGGAGTTTATTAGTATTTATGCATGCATCTAAATCAGTAGTTCCTCTTTCCCATTCGCTAACCTTTAATGCTTGTCCGTCATAAGCATTTTTCATATTTGAATTGGATAAGTCTAATTCGAAAACTCTTTCTTCTTCTTTTTCGTCTTGTTCGATAAAGTCGGATTTACAATTAGAACAAGTGATATTATCAGAACTTAAAAGACCGAAAAATGATTTTGATGTTATCTTAGCTACTTCTCCTTTTTTGCATACTGGACATTTTTTGAATAGTATTTCTTTTTCTTCTTTTGTCTTAGTCATAATATCACCTAATTAAGTCCTTTTTCTACATGAACTATACGCTTGATAGAAGTTATCACAATATTCATCTTCTTTACAGTCATTATTATTTAAACATATAACACATTTATTATACGAAGCTATTCCACTAATGTTAATAATGCAAAAACCCGTATCTCCTTCGAATAACCTACAATCCTTATCTGTTAAACAATCTGTACATCGTTGTGTCGTCGTATCACATATTTTTTCTTCTTTCGAGTATGTACTGTTATTTTTAGTTACGCAATCATTGTTAGTTACACAATCAACACATTTATTTTTTTGTACATCGCATACTTTTGTATTAGGACAATCTCTGGTTGTGATACACTCTACACATATGCTATCTGAAATTAAACAAGCGGGATATGACAAACTATAAGCATACTCGCCATTAGTCCATGATTCTTTCATTAATCTACAATCTTGATTTGTTTTGCAAACACCTTCTGATTGTATAAACTGTTCTGAAATCCATCCATCTTTATTATTACCAGTTTTGATATGATAAACGAGTTTATTATCATAAACGGATTGTTCATAAGCTACAACTTTCATACCACCACATAGATGAGTGATACTGTCTTTTACAGAGTTCATTTCAGGAGAAGACCAAAGATTTATGTTTGCAACTATATACTTGTCATTTTCTATGTCACAACTACGCAGGATAATAGTTTTATTAATAATATCTATCTGAATATTTTTATTTTGTGGATCTATATATTTTACGCCAGTATAAGTAATATCTTTTTTATCGATTACATATTTAACAATCTCATCGGTTTGTTTAGATATATATGTAATCTTTGAACCCGGAATATCTTCCCATGAGAGTGCTAAAGGAGTGGTATAAGAATTCGAGAAAAGAAAACCCGTCACAAAGGTTATTCTTGCTCCAGGGAGTATAGTGTACTCTTTACAGAGAGTATCTTCTGTGTCCGGAGCAAAATTGTATTGAATACCATTTTCAAAAAGTAAAGCCCCACAATTAGAAACATATCTTACGCTTTCGCCATTATTTATAACACTAAAACTCCAAAACATTGAATATATTTTAGCAGGAGTATTCCCATTAGGTTCAGTTGTAACTTTATATGTTTCATTCCATTTGTTAAGACTGACTCCTAGCAATGTAAAAGATAAATCGCCCACTTTAACTATCTCTGTTAATCCTGCATCAGTTTTCGTGCTTGAAGAATTTTGAGAACATCCAGTTAAAAGAATTATAGATAATATAAAAATTACGAATAGTATGTTTTTAATTTGTATCCCCCACATTATGCTTATAGTCTTGATTATTTATAAATATATTGGTTAATAGATGGTTAATAATTAGTTATATACTCAACAGTTTAAAGGTTGGCTCATAGATAGGATATCGGAATTTATATGGAAAATGGCAGTAATAGGTTTACTAAGAAAAGAATCTCCTATAAACAAGAAATTTAATTTAGAATATATACTCACACAATTCATCATTGGAGTTGCCCAAAATGTTGAACCACCATCTGACCCGGGTCCATTCAAATTCAAGGAGGATATAGCATTGAATCATAGTTTTTGTTTATTCTGTGAGAGATATTCTCGTCTTATTATTCAAGATTCAGAAGTTAAAAAATTACTTAGAGATGGACAATTTACACCTATATGGATTGAAAAAATAAAAATGGGGACGCCGCGATTTGAACGCGGATCCGCTGGTTTAGCCTATATGAAGTCATCGCCCGAAGGCTCCTCGCTCCACACATCTGGAGCCAGCCATTCTAGCCAAGCTGTACCTGTCTTATCGACAGTTTATACTACGTCCCCTTCTGGAATAGTCTGCAGAATCAGTGTTTATTTATAAAATTTCTGCCCGGAACATACATCTTATCGCGTGCACTTGGCGTAAACATCATATTTCTATAAACGGCGCGATAATCTAACTTTGGTTTATAGAATGGGTAGATTATCATTGGAACTTCTTCAAGTTTAAAAAATGCTAATGTTCCTTCGTAGATTGCCTGCGCGGTCTCTTCAACATAATCATCAAGATTCTTGAGTTTTCGAAGGTTTTTAAGATGGTCGCATTCGATAAGGATGTGCGGTATTTTAGTATGTTCGAGCGCCAAGAGTCCTGTTCGGGGGATGACTGCAGCATCCTTAAAGTCTTCTTCCCGGTCCTTATGTTTTTTGATATATCTTTTTGCTTTTTTTGAGATATAAAATAAATTAGTATTTTTTCTCCTAATCTCCTGCATACTTTTTGACACACTGAACGCAAATCTCTTACTCTCGGTATAGAGTTTGGCATTTGCAGGCTCAAAGAATATTTCAAATCCGGAATGAGGATAGTGAAGATCATGCTCTTTTGTCGTTATACCATCTGAATTATGATGGATTTCAATAGCATAAGAAAAATGAGCAGAAAGATATCTGTCTTCAAATCGTATCCTGTATTTGTTATGAGGAAAGGAACGATCTTTTTTGTGCAGATGTTTTTTCTTTAATGTTGCAAAGACACTGTCACGTGTAAAGACATTATCATATTCACCAAAGGTGGTGTCGATTGCGCTCGGATAGAAATCGTCAATCAGGAGACTATCAATTCCCGCATAGTTGAGAACCGCGGGTGTATATCTGAAATCAGACTTGGTATTTTCTGCAAAAAATCGTCCATCAGCGTTGAATCGTGCAGTTAATGCACGTGTTACACGAAGATTCATAAGATATTCATAATTGTCAAAACTCCTGTCCTCAGCGCCCCAATTTGAATAATAATTGAACATATCATGACCGGGATTGATTCCGATACGGATTTTTGGCTGAGATGATTGTTCTACCTTTTTTTCAAGGATAGTTGATGGCTTTGGCGATGGTGGTTGATATGTGAAGGTATGAAGTCCGTATAAAAATGAAAGAAAAACTGTTGTTATGAGCATCGCGCTTCTTGTACGCGGCTTCATGTTACTTCTTTCTAACCCGTTTCTTTTGCTTGATGATGACGAGTAAGAACAGGAGCCCGAGGATGATTGCAAAGATTGCGAGATTCACATACCAGCAATAAATCATGTACCATTCGCTTGTTGTGATCTTCGGCTTTGCAATGATTTGCAGTGTGATGTAAGGGCTTTCTGCAGATCCGCCTTGATTATCGATTGCAGTGATTTTAAACTTTTCAGTACCACTCCATCCCAAATCAGGATAGAATGTTACGATGTTTTTATTGATTCGTGTTTTGATATGTGTTGAATCTTTTACACGATATGTCAGAGTGTTATTATCTGCGTCAGTAAAATAATTTCCTGCATCAAGTGCAAATGTCCTGTCTTGTAATACTTCAAATTTGAGCGTAGTATAATCTTGGGTAAGGTTGTAGGCTTGCGAGTAGCTCTTCGGGAATCCTGCAAGCATGATGACAAGGATGAGCCCTAATATAAATACTGCAACGAGGACTGCAAGTATCGGAAGCTTATATTTGACGCGATTCCAAAACTTGTAGGGATAATGTGGCCCACGAATAGTAAAGAATATGATTGCAGCAATGATCAAGAATATGATGATGATTTGTACAAGACTAAATTGCCTGCATGCACCACCGAATGCGAAGTATTCTAATGCTTTTCGTAATGGTGATTTATCTTTGAGTGTAACACTTGTTTTTTGTTGATAAAATGCCCCGGAATCCTCGTGAGTAACAGTGACTGTTCCGGTATATGTTCCTTCAGTCACGCTTTGCGTGTTTGTCTTGAATTTGATCTCTTTTTCTTCATGAGGTTTTAAGTTGAATGTTTTTGTTTCGAGTTTGAGAATAGTATCTCCAGTATAGAATACATCGTACGTTCCATTGACCATACCGGTATTTTTTGCATGGAGCGTCACTGTTTTTGCATCATAATTAATCTTTGCATTTGCATCAGAGATGTCGACACTGTGGCATGTTTGTTTATCATGTCCTTGGATCCAGACAGTATCCTGACTTGTAAATCCGATTGCGAGTGTTCCCATGACCGTGATAGTATATTTTTGATTTGTCGCAGGACCAGTGATGAAGAGTGTGAATTTTTCAGAAGTTCCTGGTTTTATGGTTATATTGCCTTTAGAGAGTGCAACACTGGACGGGGAGTCCTTGAGTGAAAGTAAGACCTTCTCAGTAAACATCCCATTATTTTTGACTTCTCCCGTATATATATATACTGTTCCTTCACAGGTATCTACAGGATTTTTTGCACTGTTTTTTTCATTTCCGATAATATCGACGATATGTTCAAAACAAAGAAGGTTGTTGACCCGGATCTTTTGACTCTTCACAATATTTCCTAATTGTGATTCGACAATGAGATTAAAATCATGTACCTCATTTTGATATTTGAATTCGTGCGTATCAGCGTAGAGATAGATTGTTTTTGATTGTCCGGATTTTACTGAAACGGTTCGATCAATGTCGCGCAGTTGCAGGAATTTTGGCATGCCTTTTGCCTTAATAGTAAAATTATTATCTACAACGCCGCTGTTTTTGATGGTGATTGGAATCTCATGCTGCCAGAGCCTGTTGCAGACCTGGAGCAGGAAATTATCAGAATAATTTGTCATAGAAGTGTTTTTTATTGCAATCTGATATTCAAATCCTGATTGCGCAACATCAATATTTTGAGTGATGCTTGCTTGTAAATCATTTTTAATGGATTTTGCCTTGAATGTGATGTCTTCTCTTCCATAGAATGCGCAGTCGAGTGAGACTTTCGCGTTTATCATCGCAGTCTGATTGGGTGTAAGAGTAAATGTGCGTTGAGAGTATGTAATTATTCCTTCACGCTCCGGAGTATCGTCAAAAACTTCATAATCATCAGTAAATGGTCCGATATTTTTTATATAAATTTTGAAACTCATCGGAGTACAGGGTTGTAGTGTGGTATTGATGTTTTGCACACGGAGTTCAATATTTTGGCATTTCTCGGTGTTTATTTCTTTAGAGAATGATTTTTGTGTTCCCAAATTATTTTTAATAGTAATGGCGATTGATTCCTTTGATTCGCTGCATGCATTGCGCAGATACATGATGACGCTGCGTGATTCTTGAGGTGCAAGTGAGAATCCATTATCAGAGAATGTGGCACGGGCGTCTTCAGTTGTGATGGTATAGATTGCGTCGTATGAACCGGAATTGGTGATTGTAAATTCGTCCATTGATTGCGCGCAGGAACAGGTTGTGATGCGATTGCTCTTTGTTGCAATAGAAAAATCGCGGTAGATTGCGTAGGTATTGACTTCAATGACTGCACTTACCATACCGGAAAATAGGATGAGTGAGAGAATGAATGTGAAGAGTTGGAGTGTGGTTTTAGTGTTCATTGCAAACCTTGGATATCGAATGTACTTGACGTGTGCGGATATGCGGGTGTCCATAGATGGTATATGTTTGCCATCTGTTGTGTTGTTTGAATATATATTGTTTGAATATAAAATAATAAAAAAAGAAAATAAATGAATTAATAATATTCTTCTCCTTTTTCATTCTTATTCTCTTTGAGCTTATTAAATCCGATAATCAAGCCAATGATGATTAAGATGATAACGAGAATAACAAGCCCGATTTCGAGTCCATTCTTTACATTATTCCAATTGCTATCGGTGGATCCTGCATTTTTCGTGATTTTTGCAGTGATTGGAACTTGCCGTGTATCTCCATCACTTGAGTCGATAGTTAATGTGAATGCTTTATCACCGATTTCTGCGTTTGCAAGTGCAGAGACATAGAGATAGACTGTTTTTGAACTTCCTGCAGAAACAACAACAACGCTACCGGGGTCAATACGTGAACTTGCCCAGTTAGATGTTCCTGAAACTGTAATCGTATATGTTTTTGCAGTATTCATCGGGTTCGTAATCATGATTGGATAGACTACGCTTGTTCCTTGAGTAATTTCCTGATAGTTAGGAACAGTGATGACTGTTCGTTGTGCTGCAGGTACATTATTGTTTGGAGCGAGTGCGCCGCATGTTTCGCTGCTGAGAACTTTGATTGTTCCGCGGGTTGTGGTTTCTTCGTACTCATCGAATTCAATGGTAAAAACAACATCATAGGTTCCTGGTTTTGCACATTCAGGAATACGCAAGAGAAGTTCCTCAAATGTTTTAGAATCATCTGCGTTAAGTTCGTCCATGTATTCTGATGTTTCGATATTGAGACTGGGGACACTGATTGTTGCTTTCAGGTCTGTAAGATCGTCATCACCATAATTTCTTACTTTAATCATGGATGTGAATGCGCGTCCTGCAATGATTTCTTTAGGGTCAATGGTGAAGTCTTTGACTTGCACTGCACTGCTACGCGCGATTCCTGCAACATGAAGTTCGTAATTGTTTTCAAAGGATGTAGAATCCCTGTCGCCTACGCGTACACGAAGTTTGTAATAATCCATGTCCATCTTTTCTGGAATTTGCACATTTAATGTTTTACAAACAGTGTCGTTTTGATCAAGATTGAATGTGGGGGTAGTGTCTGAAACTTTTTGTGAATCTCTTGTTGAATACCGATATCCATAGATATCTGCTTCGATTTGTGCATCTTTAACATTTTGTGTTGCTTTGATACACACTTTTACGGTGACGTCTTCTCCACGTTCGATTTGCAGATTATTGGTTCGATTAATTGCTTGGCTCATTTCTTCGCCATTAATCTTAACATAATTTACGTTGAGATTAACTGCTGCAACCATTGTCGTCATTGCAACAATAATCACTAAAAACATTAAACTTGTTTTCATCCATTTCATTTTTGTACCCCCTTCACTGTACATGATTTTTTTTCGATTGTTATTGATTGTATTTTATTACTTTCAAATGAGTAAATATTGTGGATTTATAAACTTTTCGTTTGATTACCACTCTAAAGTTACGTTTGTTTTTTATGGTGTTGTAGTATGGTTTATACAAGTTCTGGTGCAAAGCAAAAACCACTGCAGGTTCTTACGCTGCCAACATACATCTCGCGATATTTACTGCGTTTGGTATTATCATCTTGAACAGTTATTTTAACCATATAGATCCCCGAAGGTGCATTATCAACTTGGAAAGTTATTGTTTCTGTCTCTTCATCGTTACGGCTCAAATCAAATGATTGTCCTTTAACCTTTATTGCAAGTTCAGGAATTTCAATAATGAGCCTTGCATCATTAAGTTTTCTCCCATCATTCTCGAGTTCGACACTGATAGTTACATCGTCAGTATTTTTGACAAAGTCCTGGATCCCATTTCGACCGGTGATGCGGATTTTTCCGATGAATAATCCTGATTCTTCCTCTTTAACAACAGGTTTTGTAATGACGGGCGCTGATGCAAGAATAGTTGTTGTAGTGAATGCACTCGCGCTATTGCCTGTTACATCATAGATAGTAAGTTGTACTGTAAAGACTCCTGTTCGATTATATGCATGTGCATAGTAGGGTGATGGTGATTGTACATTTGCGCTTCCATCACCAAAATTCCATCGGTATTGCACAATAGGACCAGTACTTAATGAACCATTAAACATGATGGCGTTATTTACATATGCTATATACGGGCCGCCTGCATTTGCAGTAATACTTACAGGGATTGTTGTAACAACAATAGGATTTCCGCTATTACAATTTACTGTGATTTGTTGATTTGTGCTATCACGGACAGTGACTTGTGAATAATATGTTCCGGCAGTATTATACGTATTGCTTGTTGAGACTCCTGTTCCCGTATTTCCATTACCCAAATTCCATGTATATATATAGGGACTATTTCCGTTGCTTGCTTGCGCACTAAATGTAACGAAGAGCGGAGCATATCCACTTGCTGGTGTTGCAGTGCAACTTGCACTGAACGCTGGCGGGATAGTTGTCGCAGTAATACTTTGACAAGTGATTATTCCGGTGCTTCCATTACTATCAGTAATACGAACCTGAGGAGTGTATGTTCCTGCATTCAAATAATTGTATTGTGGATTACTAATTGTAGATATGAAATTGTTTGTTCCTAAAAAGTCCCATCCATAAGCAGTATATGTTCCTGTTCCACCGCGGATAGTACTGAGGTTGAATTGCACATTGAGCGGTGTATTTCCATTTGTCGGATTTGCGTTGCATGTTCCTGTTATTGGTGTTGGAGGGATGATGGGGTTTACAGTGATTGTTGGGCAGGTTATTGTTCCGTTGTTTTCGTTGCTGTCGGTTATGGTGACTGTTGGATTGTATGTTCCTGTAGTATATGTTTGTGTGTTTGTTGGTGTGTTTTTGTTTTGTGTGTTTCCATTTCCGAATGTGAATTTATAATTAGTGTATGTTCCTGTACCGCCTTGGATATTACTGAGGTTGAATTGTACGTTGAGTGGCGTGTTTCCGTTCGTCGGATTTGCGTTGCATGTTGCAGTAATTGGATCTGGTGGCTGCGGATTGACGATGAGTGTTTCACCATTATTACATGCAATTGTTGTACGGTTCCCTGTTGTGGTGTCTTCTATTTCTACTTGTGGTCTGTATGTTCCGGGATTTATGAATGGTATGATGAGTGTTTGTGATGTCGTTGTCGTATAGAAGTTGTTTCCAAAATTGTAATAATACTTATAATTTCCTGATCCGCCTGTTGCTTGTGTTGTGAATGTGACATTCAGTGGTACAATACCTTGTGTTGGCGTGAATGTGCAGGTTCCGTTGAGTGGTTGGTCGGGTTTCGCTCCTACAAGAATAATACTGTCGCACATTGCAACATATTCTGAATTTGCATTATCTTTCACCACGACTAATGGCCAGTAGCCTCCTTTGGTATATTGATGTGTTACTTGTGTCAGTGTTGTGTTGAGTTGTTTACCATCATCAAAAATATATCTGTAACGATAGGGGGCTGTGCCGTCTGCTACTTGCACAGTAAAATTTACATCAAGTGGTTCTATTCCTGTAGTCGGTTCGACATGGCATGTTGCAGTGAGTCGATCAATTTTTGGATTTACAGTGATTGTTGGGCAGGTTATTGCCCCGTTGTTTTCGTTGCTGTCGGTTATGGTGACTGTTGGATTGTATGTCCCTGTAGTATATGTTTGTGTGTTTGTTGGTGTGTTTTTGTTTTGTGTGTTTCCATTTCCGAATGTGAATTTATAATTAGTGTATGTTCCTGTACCGCCTTGGATATTACTGAGGTTGAATTGTACGTTGAGTGGCGTGTTTCCGCTCGTCGGATTTGCATTACATGTTGCAGTAATTGGATCTGTGGGTTTTTGAGTAATTGTTACGACATCACAATTTGCAGTTGCAGTCCGGTTATTACGGTCGGTAACAGTAATTTTAGGATAATACGTTCCCGGATTTTGATAAGTGTATAATGTATTACTGGTATATGCATGATCTCCATTATCAAAATCCCATTTATAACCCAGAGGTGCAAGTCCGCCTGTTGCAGTTGCATAGAATGAAATACTTGTTGGTGCAACACCTGTTGTCTGGTTAAGACGGCAAGAAACAGTTAATGGATGAGGAGTATCGTTTTTTGGAATGACATTTAATGTAAGTAATGAATAATCTGAACTATAGGCATCTTTACACGTAATGAGAACTTGATATGTTCCTACAGTATTATAGAGTGATGCATCAACGGTAAGCGAACCTGTTGCACCATTATTTATTGTCGATTGATCTTCATAATAGGTATGTAATGGATACGTCCCACCTGCGTTATAAAGATAAATAGAATATTGTCCGCAATCTGATCCACAAGGATTATTTGATACTGCATGAATATAATAATTGAAAAATGCAGATTCGCCCTGCTTGATTGTTGCAGTCTTAGCCTGTGTAAGTTCCCAATTGCCGTCACAAAGTGCAGCAAAAACGCCACTTGCAGTAACTAATGCAATCAATAGGACGATACTGAAAAGAATCAATCGTTTCATTGTGTATGCCTCCGCGGAGTGTATGGAGATCCCCGCGTAGTGTAGATTGGTATTTGAACTCCTGCATGCCATTCAGGGCGTTGATTTTTTGCAAATAGTGGTCCTGCATATATACTCACGTTACCAATTTTTCCTTTAGCATATACTCCTGCAGATGCATGATTGTTTGAACATTCAGTTTCTTGTGGCAAAATTGCTCTGCTCTTGATAAGAACCCCATTAATGAATAGATCTTCTTTTCCGCCAGTCACGTTCTGTTGGGTGTTCTCCCAATTGTATCCGCCGCTGAGGCCAAGATGGAATCCGCGTGTAATTTCTGCATCAATAGTTAATCCGAGATAAGTCTGCACTTTTTCTTCTGCTCCCCGAATTGTCGTTACACCATTTTCGCTTTTATACACGTCGCTAAGTGAGTTTGTTGTTTTTCCATGTGCGCCATTAATACTCGCATCGATTCCTTTAGCAATATTAAATGCAACAAGTCCAGCACGAGGAATCCATTTACCAAGATACTGTGATTGCTGTCCTCCGACTTCGACACCGAATGCAGAATTTCGAGAATATTTTTTTTCATGTGCTGTAGAATCATTTTCGCACCCTTCTTGTCGGTTATTATCTTCAAAAAAGAAATAAAAGTTTGTAGTATTATTTTGTTGTATCGCAGCGGTATTTGTGGTGTCTCTTGTTTGTGATGTATCTTTTTTTTCAGGTTCGCATCCGCCATAAAAAACTTTTCCTGATGGAACATTTTCTGAACCATTGCCGTTCATGACCATCATTTTGACTGCATGAACATCGTATTCTTTCATGAGTTTACTGATGTCTTCTTTTTCTTTTTTTGTGAATATATTGTCGCGTATAGCGGTATGCATTGCATTGAAGAATGATTGCGATACCTTATCGACATAAATCGCGTTATGCGCGTCAATCTGATTAAGAATTCTCATATCTGCTTTTGTAAGACAGGGATTTTTATAGAGACTGTTTATTTGTTTTTTGTTTAGTAATCTTGTTGAAGTACTTCCACCATACGTAAATTTTGTGTCTGTTCCACAAGGGATTTCTTCAAGTGCATTAATGCCGACTACTTTTCCCGGGATGACGTTTCCGTCCTCGGCAAGAATAAATTCTCTTCCTTTAGTGCTGTCGCAATCAAAAAACTTATCTATCTTTTGTGATTTGGCGTCATCCGGCTTTGTTTTGTTTTGTGCATAGATTTGCGATGCAGTAAATGTGGTTGCGATTATAGGAATGATTAGAATTTTTTCAAGCGTGTTCATTGTAAAACCCCCGACGAAAATAGTATTTAAATATTATTTTCTAGTAGTAACAATATGTCTTTTATAAAGTTTACTCTTTCTTTTCCATTCTTAAGTAAAAACAATACAGATTTCAGAAAATATAAATGTTGCGATTATTTGTATTTGTTGAGCAGGCTCACGACGCATCTTATTTCGCGTTCGCAACCGAGTTAATATTCACTTCGTTCATATTTGTTCACTAACGTTCTCAACCCTCTCTGAGGTTTCCCTCTGGGACATCGTTATCGAATATTTCATCGAGGGTTCGCGAGTAGCTCAACAAATACGATTACTTCAGTCGTCCACCACACATGTGACAGTAATGGGAGTGAGTGTAGTTACGCGTTCCACATTGAGTGCATTGGATGATGGTGTGAGATGTGTTTTGATGTTGCTCCGAAGTTTGATGGTGAGTTGGCGTCTGTGGTGTATGATGCGCAGTATGCTGCGGCGTTTGTGTATGATGCGTCGTCGGAATTTGATGTGCAGGCGCATGATGAGTCGTTGTTTGCTCTTGCGCGCGATTCACTGGTCCTTGATACTGATGATGCTTGGCGTATTGATTGGGATGCTGGGGGACTTGAGTGTTTTGTGTTCGTGGTATCTGCCCCTGTTCACGTGCGTATGCTGCACGAATCTGTTCTTCAACACTATTTTGCCGCTGAGAATTCTGTTGTGCAACTCGTTGTGCGTGTATTGCATGCTGTTGTTTTTGTTGTAACTGCATTGCATGCAGTTGTTTTTTTTCGGGATCCGAATCATTTTTTTGCAGAAAAACTTTTACAATGCCGACAACAATAAAGATGATGCCGATAAAAAAGAACACCGCCATTGCCATATTGGGCCCGCCATTCTTCGGGACATATGTATAGACATATCCTGAAAATGCAGCAATAATAATTCCAATCACCATCCAAACCCATGCAGGAATTTCCATATCTTTTCATTCGTTCTTTCGGGTTTAAATGTTTTATTCTTTTCTTCACTACCATTCTATTCTTATGCCCTCAGTGCATCAACGGGTTTCATTTCTGCGGCCTGGCGTGCAGGAAATATTCCGGAAATGGTTCCGATAATCGTTGCAAAGAGCAATGTTCCGACGAGTAGCCACCAGGGGAGAAATACCCGGAAAAATCCCGGGCCTAAAAATCCTGCAATCATCAATTCTGCAAATTTACTTAACCCTACGCCGATAAGGACTCCCAGAAGTCCCCCAATAAAACCGATAAGTGCAGATTCAATAATAAAAATCTGGAGGATATCAGAATTTTTTGCACCGATTGATTTCATAATACCGATTTCTCGCGTGCGTTCAAGAACTGCCGTATACATGGTATTTGCAATGCCGACTGCTCCGACGAGTAACGAAATTGATGCGAGGCCGACAAGGAGTGTCGTGATGACATTAAAGACTACGAGAAATGATTCGATGAATTTCTTGGTTGATTGGACAGTAAAATCCTCTTTTCCTTCCTTGACTCCGCGATGCCGGCGCAAATCTTTTGTTATGGTTTCAATAGTCTTGTCGATTTCATTTGCGTCATTCACTTTCACCATCATGATGCTTACTTCATCGGGCGCGTCAAAAAGTTCCCGCGCATCATCAAGCGTCATAATCATTGCGCGGGTAATTCCCGGGTTGCCACCGGTTTTTATGATCCCGACAACCGTAAACTCTTTTCCATTGATTTTAATTTTATCATTAACGTGAACTTCTCTACCGAAATGTGTATCTTTGGCAATTTCCGGGCCAATAATGATCTTATTTTTATCTCCTGGTTTTAATGGTCGTCCGACGGCAGTATCATATTGTCCTGTTTCGTCATAAATGCGCCGTGTTTCATCAACAGGCAAGCCTCGAACCATATCAAATGTGGTCTTTTTATTAAATTCTACTTTGCCTGTTTTTGCAAGTACGCTTACCGCGCCATCAACCCCTTGAGATCGACGAACAACCGTATAATCATCTGTGGTAAGTTTTGTATTTCCCGAGTCGCTTCCCGGAGCGCCCATGACTGCCTTTGATTGAATAGTCACTTTATCTGCGCCGATTTTTGCGAATTGTTGATCGACGGTATATTGGAGTCCTTGACCTAAACTCACGAGTGCAACAACTGCTGCAACTCCGATAATGATACCCAGTATCGTAAGCCACGACCGTACTTGCCGGTGCGTAATATTTTCAACTGCCAGTTTAAAAAAATCCTTGATCATTTTTTTCTTCTCTGTTTTTTCTTTTTCTTTTCTGTTTTTTTTTTTATTCATACCGGAGTGAATCAACAGGA